>Ga0209345_10003755_pt1 | contig 15344 bp, 11 predicted proteins | sample Cruoilmetagenom7_FD_187294 | JGI IMG/M metagenome (GOLD analysis project Ga0209345, IMG submission 187294) | Oil polluted marine microbial communities from Coal Oil Point, Santa Barbara, California, USA - Sample 7 (SPAdes) (version 2) | ecosystem: Environmental > Aquatic > Marine > Oil seeps ... | reverse complement strand
AGGTAAAAGGGGATGTTACAGCACAAGACGACATAAAAACAATAATAGTAGAACAGTCTGATTGGTTAAGTGAAAAGATGCTTGTTAGAACTGGAGATAAAAGTGGTGTTACGATGATTTTTAAAGATAACTCTGTTTTAGTTTTAGGTTCAAACAGTATCTTGATTTTGGAGAAATACATATTTGCTATGAAAGAGAAAACTTATAAGTTTGAACTTACGCTTAACAAAGGAACAGTGTCTTTTGAGTCAGGAAAAATCGGTGAACTCTCACCTGAGAACTTTATATTTAAAACTCCAGAAGCAACAGTTGGTATCAGAGGTACTAAGTTTATGATTAAAGTGCAGTAAGTTTTAGAGTTAAATCTCTAAAACTTAGCGTGAGGAACAGGATAGTTCTCTACAACAAAGTCTATGTCTTTGTCTCCTCTACCACTTAAATTAATAAGGATAGTCTTATCTTTATCCAAAGTTTTTGCTAGTTTCATGGCATAAGCAACTGCATGGGCAGACTCAAGTGCTGGAATGATTCCTTCAAGTTGAGAGAGTTTATAAAAAGCATCTATCGCTTCTTCATCATTACATAAACCAACTTTTGTTCTTCCAATTTCTTTTAAATAAGCCTGTTCTGGTCCAACAGATGGGTAGTCAATTCCTGAACCTACAGAGTAAACAGGTGCAGGTTCTCCCTCTTTATCTTTAAGCATTATAGAGTTAAATCCGTGCATTACTCCCTCTTCACCATAAGTTAAACTCGCTGCGTGCTGACCTAACTCTTCACCTTGTCCCATAGGCTCAACGCCAATAAGGTTTACATCTTTATCATCTATAAATCCTGCAAAAATACCCATTGCGTTTGAACCGCCGCCAACACAAGCAACTACATTATCGGGAAGTTTTCCTTCAAGTTCATCAAACTGCTCTTTTGACTCAAAGCCTATAACTGACTGAAAATCTCTTACCATTAAAGGAAAAGGGTGAGGTCCAACAACAGAACCGATACAGTAGATAGATGTATCTGCTTCGGCAACATACTTCTCAAATGCAGAGTCAACAGCCTCCTTGAGAGTTTTTAGACCATGAGTAGCCGGGATAACATTAGCTCCAAGTATTTTCATTCTTACAACATTTGGATGCTCTTTTTCAATGTCAACTTCACCCATATGAATCTCACACTCTAAACCAAAATAAGCAGCAGCAGTAGCGAGTGCAACACCATGCTGTCCGGCACCTGTTTCAGCTATAACTTTTTTCTTACCAAGATGTTTTGCCAAAATAACTTCAGCCATACAGTGATTTAATTTATGAGCACCAGTATGGTTTAAATCTTCTCTTTTGAGATATATTTTTGCACCACCACAAAACTCAGTCAGGTTCTTTGCAAAAGATATAGGAGTTGGACGTCCTTGATAATGTTTTCTTACATATTTAAGTTCATTGATAAATGCAGGAGAGTTTTTTAACTCTTGATATGCTTTTTGAATATCAGCAAAAGGACCTTCAAGCATAGGAGGTATAAATGAACCTCCATATTTTCCGAAGTATCCGTTTTCATCTGGTTGTGATTCTAAATAACCCTTACTCATTATAATTTTCCTTTTGTGGCTATGATTGAAAAATTATAATCCTTTAGGGCTTAGACATTTATTAGGCGCCTAAAACAGTGTTTATAGAATATCTCATATCATCATCAAGATTATCCATAGAGCTTAACATCCATCTCAAATAACCCGCATCCTCACGTGCTACTTCTTCTAAGCTCTTCCCCTTATGTTTTCCAAATCTAAATGTTTTTATTAGAATCGGTGTTGCAGTTAAGTCAACCATCTTCTCAACAGGATTTTGACCTGGAAACTGAGCACTCACTATATCTTTTAGTTTTGAGAGAAACAGTTTAAGAACCAAAACATCACCGATGGCATCATGAGCTTTTACAACTATGCCAAGTGCGGCTGCTTCTTTCTCCTCTTCTCTATAGAGTTCCATCTTATAACGGAAGTATTGAAGTCTGTGAGCATCTTCATCAGGCAGAACATGTTTTGCAACTCTAAGGGTATCTATCACTTTCATCTGCGTGTTAAAACCCTCTTTCTCAAGCATCCCTAAGTCAAATGGAGCGTTATGGATTATCATATAGTTCTCATTTGTATTTAGCTCTTGAAGTCTTTTGTAAGCTGTTGTCTCTTGACAAGTTGGTTTACCTGCAATCATGTCGGGAGTGATACCATGAACTTCCATAGCCCCAAAACTTATCTCTGCGTCGCATGAACAGAAATCATTATGAACTTCTATCTCAGGCGCTCCTAAAACCATGTACCCAAGTTGGATAACTTTGTCATTTTCGCCTGTTCCCGTTGTCTCTGTATCTAAAATTACATATTTCTTAGCCATAAATTTCCCTACTTTTCAGTCTCAAAATGTACTTTGAAACTCTTTGATGAGTTTGCTTTAACTTTGATGCTAAATGTAACTAAATTTCCCTTAGTAAACTTATATTTTTGCGATGATTTTACTATAGAGTTTTTATTTCTGTTAAAAGGAACAAGAAGTTCTACGGTTTTCGTTTTATCAGAAGAGTTTTTCACATTGTAGTTGATATCAGCAATGAAGTAACGCTTAGAATCATCTCTTTTTATAATAGTTTGTTTTACTTTTACATCAAAGTTCTTACCAAGTCTTAGCTCAATATTGGTATCTTTAGGAGTATGTTTAATATGAGTCTCACCTAAAAGTATCGAGGTGTCACGAAGTTTAGAGTATGTTCTTACAACGCCTTTTGGAAGTGGGATATCAAGACCTTCTAGTTTTACGTATTGAGTAACATCACTTTTTGTCTCCCCTCTTAAATAGAGTGGGTTATGAAGTGTTGCACCATATTTACGACTAAATTTCAGACTCTTTTTATCCGTAAACTTTATCTGCGTTTTTTCATTGTTTGTAAGGTTTACTTTAAAAGGAATAGTATAAAAATGATAACCCTCATGAGCTTCTTGTGAAACAGGTGCAGAGTCTGCTATAGCTTTTGCATACATCATCTCTCGTCTATATGTTGGCTTTTCAACTCTGTTTATCTCTCCTGCTAAAACATAAAGTGAAGTGTCACTAAACTTTTTTCCAGAGCGATTATCTATAGTTATCCAGCCACTTAAATTAGCACTCTTTTCATTGAGGTTTAAAATGTAGTCACTACTCCAAGTGATGTTTTTGATAAGATAGTCTATCTCCATCTTAGTGTTGAGAGTTTTAGAAGCTTTAATGTTCCAGACAAGAGAGGGTTTTGTTAAAAGCTCACTAGGAATTGTTTTAAAGATTATATCTCTAGAGTTAACTGATATGATTGTTCCAGCTTTTGTTTTTACTAAAGAACTGGCACCGTTGTTTGTTAGCAGAGTAGCATCTATAATTTCAAAGTTTTTGGCATCTTTTAAAACACGAACTTGAACAGCTCTGTCTATGTGAGAATCGAGTAGTTTTGAGAGGGTTAGTTTATCAAATCGGTACTGTTGGGAGTAGAGCTTTACAGAGTCTGGCAGTTTTACATTGACTGAATCAGTCTCGATAGTATTGGCAACATCTTCATAGGTGATAGTAGAGTCACTTCTGTTAATCTTGACATTTTTAGCTTCATGAACGAGTCCAACATTTCCATTATATATGATTAGAGAATTGTCTAAAACTGTAGCCTTAGCAGAACTGATGAGTAATAGTGTAGATATAAAACCTAAATATATTTTTTTCATGATAAAAGTCCTTTAAAGATATGCTACACTTATATAAAAAATACAGGGTAACATTTGATAACTTCGCCACTTCTCTACCTCTTTACTCTTGCCTTTGTTGCCACTGCGTTTAGTTTGCTTGAGAGTAAAACATCACTTAAAGTTTTCAAGTTTATTCCAGCTGTTGTAATGATTTATGCTTCGAGTATGTTTTTGGCAAGTATGGGTATGTTTGAGTCCAACGAAGAGATAAACGCAATCTATAAACTCACCAAAACAAACCTACTTCCCGCTATGCTTTTTTTGATGCTCTTACAAGTTGATTTTAGACACTTTTTTAAGCTAGGAAAAACACTTCTAATCTCTTATATTTTAGCGGTTCTCTCTATCGCGTTTGGTTTTATAGTTGTCTCACTTCTTTTTAATTTCAACTCTGACATGTCAGCAGCGTTTGGAGCTTTGGCAGGGAGCTGGATGGGTGGAACTGCCAATATGATAGCTGTAGGTTCTGCTCTAGGAGTTAGCGAAGATGCATTTGCTTATGCACTTGTTGTTGATAGCGTGAACTATACTCTTTGGGTTATGATGCTTCTTTTCTTAGTTCCATTTGCAACTGCGTTTAACAAATTTACTAAGAGTGATGAAAACTTGGCATATTTAAGTGAGATAGGGTGTGCATGTACGGTAGGTGCTAAACGCTACTGGTTGCTTATTGCTTTAGCATTAGTGGTCTCACTTGGAGCGCAACTAATAACTGAGTATATTCAGATACTCAACAAAACTACAACCATAGTTCTAGTGGCTTCACTCTTTGGTGTTTTAGGCTCGTTTACAAAATTAAAAGAGATAAATGGCTCCACAGAAGTGGCAACAACAATGCTCTACATAATCATTGCACTTATAGGTTCAAAAGCAATTTTTGATAGTTTTACAGGGCTTGGAGTTTATGTGTTTGCAGGTTTTATGATTTTACTTATTCATGCAGTTATTATGCTTATTGGAGCGAAGGTATTTAAACTTGATCTATTCTCGATAGCTGTCTCTTCTCTCTCAAACATAGGTGGAGTTGCCTCATCCCCAATACTCGCTGCAGCGTATAATAAGTCACTTGTAAGTGTTGGTGTTTTAATGGCGATAATGGGCTATCTTATTGGTACATTTGGTGGTTTGGCAGTTGGAAACATCTTGATGAGGCTTTCACAATGAAAATAAGTTCTATAACAACAGAGGTAAAATATATTCCACTGAAAACACCGTTTATTACAGCCCTGAGACGAGTTGAAAATATAGAGTTTGTGAGAGTTAAAGTAAGTTGTGACAATGGAGTTATTACTTACGGAGAAGCTCCTGCAACTAAAGCGATTACAGGTGAAGATATTGAGATAATTTTAAACTCTATAGAGAGTGTCAAAGAGCTTTTTATAAATAAAACTTCAGATGAAGCTCTTGATATCTTACATAATGAAACCAAGATAGGTTCAAGTGCAAAAGCTGCTCTTGATATGGCATTTATTTCATTAGAAGCACAAGAGAAAAATATATCACTATATAAGTATTTTGGTGTAAAAAAACCAGCTACTATACATACCGATATCACTATTAGTTTAAAAGATGTAGATGAGATGTTGGAAGATTCAAAGAGAGCGTTTAGTGATGAGATGAAGATACTCAAAGTTAAACTAGGAGGTGATATAAAACACTCCATAGAAGTTATACAAAATATCTCACGTGAGCTACCAAATGCAGAGATACTTGTAGATGCAAATCAGGCCTGGAGTCTAGAGGACTCACTAAAGTTTGTAAACGCAGTAGAAGAATTAAAGATAGAACTTATCGAACAGCCTGTTATCGCAGATGATTTAGATGGCTTAAAAACTATAACAAACGCAACGAAGATTCCCATCTTGGCAGATGAGGCTGCGTTTAATTTAGAGGATGTAAAAAGAGTCGTTGAGTCTGGGAGTGCTGACATGATAAATATCAAACTCATGAAGTGTGGTGGTCTAACAAATGCTCTAAAAATTTTAGAGTATGCAAGAGAGAATAGCGTTACATGTATGTTAGGCTCAATGTTAGAAGGCCCTATCTCCATAAACGGAGCACTTCATTTGGCAATGGCTTATAGTGATGTAATAAAGTATATAGACTTAGATAGTCCACTTTTATATAAAACGCCATCAGATGAGTTAGATTTTAATTTCAATGGGTGTGAGATAAGTTACAAGGAAAAAAGATGAAAAAAAGAACAAAAATATTAGCAACTATCGGGCCTGCATCTGATTCATTAGAGATGATAAAGTCACTTATGAAAGCTGGTGTAAATGTTTTTCGTCTGAACTTTTCACATGGAACTCATGAGTATCATTATGAGGTTTTACAACGCATACGTGAGGCTGAAAAGCAGACCGGAATTTTTGTTGGAGTATTGCAAGATATTAGTGGTCCGAAGATTAGAGTTGGCCATTTAGAAGAAGCGTTTGAACTTCAAAGTGGAGATATCGTTGAGTTTGTAAAAGAAGAACTTATTGGATGCAAGTTGTCTTCAAATCACTATAAAATATCTATAAACCAGCCAGAAATTCTAGAGCAGTTAAAAGTAGGTAACTCTATCTATCTTTATGATGGGATGATAAGCACGGAGGTTATAGAAGTTACAGATGAATCTGTAAAAGTAAAAGTACATAACAGTGGTCGACTCTCTTCAAGAAAAGGTGTTAATTTTCCAAACACTCACTTGGGTATAGATGTATTGACTCCAAAAGATAGAGAAGATATGCTTTGGGGGATAGAAAATGATGTAGATTTTATGGCTATATCTTTTGTTCAAGATGCCTCTGATATGATAAATGCAAGAAAGATAGTGAGTGACAATGGTGGAAAAGTTCAACTCTTTGCAAAGATAGAGAAGTTTGATGCCATAGAAAATATAGATGCTATTTTAGAAGTGAGTGATGGATTGATGGTTGCTCGTGGAGACTTGGGGATTGAGGTTCCATTCTATGAAGTTCCAGCCTTACAAAAGATGCTTATAAACAAAGCAAATGCAGCTTCTAAGCCAGTAATCACTGCTACACAGATGTTACTCTCAATGACAACGGAAGTGAGAGCTACGCGTGCAGAGATTAGTGACATAGCAAATGCAGTTTTAGATGGAACAGATGCAGTTATGTTATCAGAAGAGAGTGCAGTTGGAGATAACCCAGTTTTAGCAGTCCGTACGATGATGCAAGCAATTGTCGGAGCTGAAAAAGTTTACCCTTTTAATAAGTTTTCAACATTTCCTATAGAAGATGCAACAGACAGTATAAATGAGTCTGCAGTAAGACTATGTGAAGATACTGATGCCTGGGGACTTATCGGGATGACTGCTTCGGGTTCATCCGTTAAAAAACTCTCACGTTATCGTCCTCGTAGAGATATCTATGCTGTTGTTCATGATGAAAAGGTAGCAAGATATTTAACAATTTGTTGGGGTGTTGTTCCTGCGTTTATGGTTAAAGAGGATTCAGTGAGTCAGATGATGGGTGAAGTTATTACTCAAGGTTTACAAAGAAAAGTACTTCATCTTAATAAGAGCTATATATTAACAGCTGGCGACCCTGTTGGAGTTGCAGGGTCAACTAACATGATTCGTATTTTACGAGAGTATGAGATGGAGTTTTTTAAATCATTACATAGCTAAAGAGTTAGTGTTGTATCTCTTTAAAACTATCATAGTTGAAAAAATGATCTATATCTAAATGAGTCATCTCTACTGATATAACACTATTTTTAAGGGGTTCAAACTCTAAAATATCCCCGAGTTTAATTTGATGATGGTTTTTATGTAAAATAATAAAATCATCTCCATGATATCTTACAATAATTGCATTTTGAAATTTCTCTTTTAAAAATTCAGAGAATTCTCGTAACAGTTGATTACCATTTTCCCACTTATGTTGTCTGTTATATTCAGTAAAGTTTTTTAAATCAACAATATTGAGACATTTATAAGGATGCTCACTTGTATTTAAAATAGTAAGAAGATAGTCCTCATTATAAAGTCCAGTGAGTCCATCTTGAAAGAAGTAGGACATTCGTCGCTCTTCTAGTTCAGAATTTGGCATCTGTGAAGTTACAGTTATTTCAACACTTTTGAGGGCAATAAGAGAAGCAGCAACAACATCAGGATGAAAGTGAGTACCACTAGAGTCTTTTAGTTCTACTAGAGCATCCTCTATCGTTTTTCTCGGTCTGTATATTCTGTTAGTTGTCATTGCATCAAAGGCATCAGCTAGCGCCATTATATGAGAGAGCATTGGTATTTCATCTGGTGATTTAGTTCTTGGATAACCTTTACCATCATATCTTGAGTGATGGTATCTAATAATATTGGCTAAATCTTTATAAATCGTAATACGCTCAAGCATATCAGCGCCAACTTCTGAGTGTTGTTTAATTAGTTCATACTCAAGATGAGAGAGTTTTCCCGGTTTTAGAAGAATGGTATCTGGGGTAGCAACCTTGCCGATATCATGCAAGATAGCAGCTTTTTCTAAGCGATGGATTTCTTCTTCATCATATCCCATCTCTTTGGCAATAAGTGCACAGTACTCAGCAACTCTAATAGTGTGACCAGCAGTGTAAGTATCACGCTGTTCTATGATATTTACAAAGGCTAAGATAGTCTCTTCATAGTTGGCTGTTTTCTCTTTTTCCATCTCTAAGATTGAATCTCTCTGTTTATGTGAATAGAGAGCTATAGAGATATCATGAGCCATATTTTCAAGTATCTTCATCTCTTCAAGGGCAAAGCCATTTTCGCGTGAACAAAATACTGTTATCATTCCATAGACATCATTATCAAAACCGTGTAAAAGAGGTAAAACTATCATCCATTGAAGATCTAGGTCACCCTCTCTGCGGCTACCTGGGTGAGGTAAAAGTTCTTGAGATACTTTTTCGATTATGGGATGCTTGAGTTTTGTACTTTTTTGAATTGTATCAAATAAAAAATTCTGATTTTCTTCATCTTTTAGTGAGATTAAATCTTGAGGGATTAGATTTTTACATGCAACAGATTTACAAACAATTTCTAAAATATCATCATGAATTAGACCACTAAAAACAAGTGGATAAGCTTTATTTGTAGATAATTTGTCCGTAGCATTTTTTAAGATAGTCTCAGTTGAGTAAGATGTAATGAGCATCTCATTTACTTCTGTAATGATTTTTAAAACGTCTTTTAAATGTTGTTCATGAGATATGGCTATCTCTAAGTCATGAGTGCGTTTTGAGACTTTCTCTTCTAGTATCTCATTGGCATGTTCTACCTCATACTTGCGTTTAAATGATATAGTTATAAACCAGTAAAGAGCGGCCATTAGAATTAGAGCCACAAAAAGAACAATCATAATACTATGAGTAGTTTCTTCTTTTAAAGTTTCTAACTGTTCATTAAGAAGTTCCAATGGTATAGAGACTCGAATACCGCCTCTGATATCACCGACTTCATAACCTTGGTGTTCATGACATTTTAGACAAGCTTTTGTTGTAGGAAGTGCTCCCATGAAGTTAAAGCTTTTATCCTCTTTATTAAAATTGTAAAAGTATTTTTCTTGAGGATTCCCTTCGAAATATTTAAGAGCTTTAGTCTCAAATATATCAGCGTTATTGGATGGGTTTATAGGAAGTAAACTAGTTATTCTAAAGTGATAATCACCTTTTACATTGGATATTTCAGATATTTGTCTAGTCATCCATGCCGGATTTATTTTTATAAGTGTCTCATTTTTGTCAGTAAGAAGAGTGTTGTTTTTAAGATAAGGGTTTGGCTGAATTCCATCTTTAGCTTTAACATATACTCCACCAAACTGTGCATTCCATGAACGAGTGTCTACCATACCCTTGAAGTGAGCTTTAGCCTCTTGAATTATCTGCTGTTGTGAGAGTTCTTGTTGGTTTTTTGCAGATGAAATAAGTTGAAAAATTATAAAAAAAGTAATAAGTGTAATAAATATAGCGGATATATAAATTAGTAGAGATTTTTGACTAAGCAGTTTCAATATAACACCTTTTAACAAGTTAATAAGTGTTGTAAGTATAGCAAAATAGGATTTATACTTGGCTGATTATAGTTTTAAAATTTAAAGTTCTCTTTTTTAAACTCATTAAACTCTGTAGCTACTTTTTCATTTTCAAGTTTTAACTCTTTAATCGCTTTAGGATTTACAAGATACCATCCTAAAACTACGTCGATTTTATCCCCTTTTAGGATTTTAAAGTTGTACTTAACAGCTCTTTTTTCATTTGCTTGAATCATTGTGTCTTTTATCGTTGTGCTTGCAACCCATGGCATTGCAGGTTTTTCATTATGACCTATCACTCTAACAAAAACTTCATCTTTTAGCTTTGTAATCTTTCCATCTCTTGTAACATTAACTTTTAAGACAGCAGTTCTAAGTGGGTGCAGAAGTAAGGCGTGAGAAGTACGGTTGTCTATGTTGATAATAAAGTCGTTTATTTCTCTAAGAATTGAAATATCTACATGTTGTGTTAGCATATCTGAGTGAAAATGACTTCCTGCAAAACCGTGAAATGAGTGTTCTTTTCTCTCATTCATATCTGAGACACTCCCTTTAACTTTTGGCATGTGACAAGATACACAGTTAGCACCATCAAGTTCATTATCGATATTTGTTGAACAAACATTTAGGTCATGCTTATTTTTTTTGTGAGAGTGACAACCTATACAAACATTACCATTTGCCATATGCTCATTGCCCTCTGTCGCAGTAGCGTGATAAGGTGAATCGATGTTATCTTTTAGGGTTCCAAAGTACTTTTTTTCAGTTTTAGAGATGATGTTAGTATTGTGTATTTTATGAAGTTCTATACTCTCAATACGGTGACAATATGCACAGCTAATTCCAGTTTGATGAGTAGGATTTTCTGTTACTACAGGGGCTTTTTTACCTTTAGTTTTCATATCATCAAGATTGTCTGCAGCTGGAGTGTGGCACTTTCCGCAACTATATCTGTCATGTTTTTTATTCATCGGGTGTTTATCCCAAACAGCACCGTGAATAGGATCTTTTTGCGGCGTAGAGTTTGCGTGCATAGATGTGTAGTATTCATCATAAATCTGAGTGTGGCAAGCTTTGCAATCTTCACTTGGAGCAAAGGTGTGTGCTGTGTCGTTTGCATTTAATATAGAGATGATGAAAATAAAAAGAGAGAGCAATTTCATAAAATTTCCTGAGAGACTTGAATTTTATGAAATTATAACTAAGATAACTTATGCAAATATATATAAATTATTTTACTTCACTGCCTTTTGCAACGTATCTTAGCCAGACATAACCAAAAACACCTGCAAAAAGTGAGGCTGCTAAAATCCCGACTTTTGCTTGAAAAATAAGTGTATCATTACCCAAGAAAGCTAAGTCTGCTACAAAAATAGACATGGTAAAACCGATACCTGCAAGAAATGCAACACCAAATATTTGACTCATACTACTTCCTTCTGGTAGTTTTGCAATTCCTAGTTTTACAGCAATCCAAGCAACACCGGCAACACCTAGTACTTTTCCTACAATAAGACCAGAAATAATTCCAAGTGAAACAGGTTGCATAATAGTTGTTCCAATAGATGAGAAATCGATAGATATACCTGCATTAGCAAGAGCAAAGAGAGGAATTATAATGAGGGCAACAGGGAGGTGCAAGTCATGTTCTAGTCTTGCAGCGGGCGTTCCAACCGCATCAATTCTATCTTTAATATTAAGCAGAAGTGCTTTTTGTTTCTCATGCATCATATGGTCAGTTGCTATTGGGTAGTTGTCGTACTCATCGAGTAGATTTCTTGTATGATTTGTAAAGTCAATAGGTCTATGTTTAGGTTTTGACGGTATTGCCATGGCAGCTATAACACCAGCAATAGTAGCATGCACACCAGATTCAAGCATAAAAAACCACATGAAGACTCCAACTAAAAAGTAAGGTAGAATCATATGAATACCAAAACGGTTGAATGCAATCATTATAAGGAACATAACTCCAGCTAAGCCAAGAGGTAACATATTGATTTGGTCTGTATAAAAAACAGCGATAACGATAACAGCACCAAGGTCATCCACGATAGCAAGTGCAACTAAAAATGTTACAAGTGCAGGTGAAACGCGATTACCTAAAAGAACAAGAGCAGAAATAGCAAAAGCGATATCTGTAGCCATTGGGATTCCCCAACCACTAGCTCCTTCACCACCTGCATTAATACCAAGGTAGATAAGAGCAGGTAGAACCATACCACCAATAGCCGCTAAAATAGGCAAAATAGCAACTTTAATATTTGAAAGCTCTCCAACTAGTATCTCACGCTTAATCTCTAGTCCGATGATAAAGAAAAATATGGCCATAAGTCCATCATTTATCCAGTGGTGAATTGTATGAGAGAGGCTCCATGAACCAACAGTTAAATCTATTTTAGTGTGAAAGAAGTGTGCATAAGTCTCCGTAAGGGGAGTATTTGCAAGAATCAAAGCAAGTATTGTCATAAACATTAAAACAATACCAGTTGTTGTCTGAGCATGTAAGAAGTGCTCAAAAGGCGTAGCGATTCTGTTAAAAACTTTTTCCCAAGGGGCGTATATTTTCATATGTGATACCTTATTAATTTAATGTTGTATTATATTATTTATCTTTTAAGTTATAGTTTAAGAAGGATAAAAAAATCTCCTTAAGAGTTTGATTACTCAATGACTACTTGGTTCTTACCTGCATGTTTAGCATTGTAGAGCATCATATCCGCCTGATTGATAGTCTCTTCGATTCCATCGTCACTGTATATTGCGACACCAACAGAGACAGTAAAGTGTATAGGCTCTTTAGTGTCAGTGTAAACTACTGAGGACTCGACTTCACGTCTTAGTCTGTCGAGTATCTCAACAGCAGAAAATTGGTTTATATTTTTAAGTACTATACAAAACTCTTCTCCACCGAAACGGGAAACTATATCTCTATAGTTTGTATTTGACATGAGGACATCTGATAAATGGATAATTACTTTGTCACCTATATCATGTCCGTAGGTATCATTGATTTTCTTGAAATTATCTATGTCTATCATAGCAACTGCAAATTTCTCAGCAACATCATCGCTATCTATATACTCATTTATATGATCAAAAAAGTATCTTCTATTATAGAGACCGGTTAAAAAATCGCGATTTGCATGATTTGTTACAGTCTGTATATTTTCAAGAGCTTCGATAGAGTTGTTTACACGGCATGAAAACTCTTCTTTAGAAAAAGGCTTGTTTATATAGTCGTTTGCACCCTGTTTTAAAAATAGAGCATTAACCTCTTCATCATTATTAGACGAGATTGCTATAATACACAGATCAGTTTTATTTCTCTCTTTTCTTACTTCATGAACCAGTTCTAAACCATTCATCACAGGCATATTGTAGTCTGTAATCATAAGAGATATGTCTGGGTGAGTGTGAAGCATACCGATAGCTTCTTCACCATGAGCAACTGTGTAAACCTTGTAAAAAAGGTTTTCTAAAAAGCCACTCATTTGCTTTCTAAATACCATAGAATCATCGACTACTAAAACTTTATGTTTTTGATTGGCCTGTAGTCTACGTATAGTGTTTATAGTGTAGTTAATGTCATCTACACCACCTTTATTGACATAATCAATAATGTTTTTTTGAAGCATTTTTTTTCTAAACTCTTTATCAATGTTTCCACTAAGAACGATTACTTGTTGACCTTTAGAGAGTACATAATCAACAACTTCACCATTTGGTGCATCTGGCAGATTAATATCCAGCAGGGTTACAAAGTATTTGTACTTATGTAAAAAAAGTTTTGCTTCAGAGAGTTGATAAGCAATATCTACTTCCATCTCTAGAGCAGATTTAATTTTCTTGGCTAATAATTTGGCTAATGTCTTGTTGTCTTCAACGATTAATATTCTATTCATGCGCTAATTCTACTATAATTCGTTTATGATTAATTTAAGTGATATTCTATTTAAGCTGCAAACAAAAGAAAATATATTTTTAACCGGTGGCGCCGGTGTTGGTAAAACTACAATTACAAGAGAAATAATAAAAGAGTATGAAAGTGAAGCTAAAAAAGTAGCAAAACTCGCCTCTACAGGAATGGCTGCTACTCTTATAAGCGGACAGACGCTGCATAGTTTTTTAGATTTAGGTATAGCGAGTGACAAAAAAGAGTTAGAGAGAAATGGTAAGTTTGAGATAAAGAAAAAGATTAAAAAACTGATTCACTCTATGGATTTAATAGTTATAGATGAGATTTCAATGGTGAGTGATACTCTCTTTGAGATGATTACACTACGTTTAAAGCAGGCTGATTTTAGAGGGTCACTTCTTGTTGTAGGTGATTTTTTACAGCTTCCTCCAGTTGTTCGTGGATATGGTGAAGTAAGGTTTGCGTTTGAATCTGGGGGATGGCAAGCGTTTAATTTTACTAAGATTGAACTAACTCATGTTTACCGTACTGATGATGTTAAATTTATAGAACTTCTAAATAATGTGCGTTTTGGTTATATTGATGAGAGTATTCATAATCATCTAAACGAATTTATAAAACCCTTACCAGAAGACTTGAGTGAGTTTACATTTCTTTTTGGAAAAAATGACTCAGCAAATAGACATAACAAAACGCAGTTAGCTTACATAGAGAATGAACTTTTTGTAAAAGAGGCGCAAATCATCAAACATCAAAAATCTGCTAAAGATGCTGAGGTAGATAGGTTTATGAGTGATGCAAGAATTGAAAAAGAGCTAGAGATTAAAGTAGGTTCTCCAGTTCTTTTTACAAGAAACTCTTGGAACTATTTTAACGGTGAACGTGGAGTAGTTGTAAATATTGACGCCAGTTATGTTTATGTGCAAAAGAGTGATAATGTAGTCATAAAACTTGAAACTGTAGCTCAAAGTAAAGCTATGTGGAAAGAGAAAACTATAGAGGGTAAAAAAGAGATGATTGAGGAGAATCTTTTTTCAGTTTATCAGTATCCCATTAAGTTGGCTTTTGCTATTACAATCCATAAATCACAAGGAATGTCTATAGAGGATCTGATAATCGAGACAAATGAGATTTTCGCACCCTCTCAATTTTATGTAGCACTCTCACGTAGCTCAAACCCACTACGTTTGAATCTTATAGCACCAAATGTTCAGTGGTATGAGCTTGCCTTTGTAAATCATAAAGCTATGGAGTTTGTTAGAATGAGTAGTTCTTGTTAAGAGGAATTGACAAAGGTATACTTTACATGCTTGCAGGTGCTTTGATCTCAGCACTAAATGGAGCAGTTTCAAAAATACTTGCAGATGATATGTCTGCTATGGAGATAGTATTTTTTAGAAACTTAATCGGTGTCGCTTTGATACTTTATGCTTTAAAACATACACCTCCAACTCTTACAGGCGGAAAATGGTACCTGCTAATAACTCGTGGTCTGTTTGGTTTTTTAGCGATGATACTTTTTTTCTATACCATAACGACCATACCGCTTGGAGAGGCGATAACTCTAAATAAAACCTCACCTCTGTTTGTAACTATACTTGCTTATTACCTACTCAAAGAGACTCTGAATAAGACAACACTT
>Ga0209345_10003754_pt1 | contig 15344 bp, 12 predicted proteins | sample Cruoilmetagenom7_FD_187294 | JGI IMG/M metagenome (GOLD analysis project Ga0209345, IMG submission 187294) | Oil polluted marine microbial communities from Coal Oil Point, Santa Barbara, California, USA - Sample 7 (SPAdes) (version 2) | ecosystem: Environmental > Aquatic > Marine > Oil seeps ... | reverse complement strand
AAAATCCCATGTCGATCACTCCAAATCCCCCCAACCAAAACCGTCGGGGAAGTGTGTTCACATGGGTCAGTTCTCAGTGACAATTTATGGGGCTACCGGGTCAGTTCTCAGTGACAATCAACACTCTAGCAGTCGCAGAAACGGTCATTCCGAGTTTGCCAGTCTTCGCTCCAACCTGTTGTGCCACTTCTGCCAGGTCGACCAAAACGGAACAGAATTTTAGATCTGCGGAAAGCAACTCAACCTTCTCAAGCTTCCCTTTTAGAAGCAGCGAAAGAACCATCATTGATGATACGTTCAGTTTTCTCGCCACCACGCCAATGGTCATATTGCCTTTACTCGGCTTATCGACCGGCTTTCCAAAGTGACGCATCTGCTTAATCAGCTGGCACAGCTCCACAAGATCGACGCCCTTATGACGAGCGGTCCGATTTCCGGTATCTTGGATGACGGTATGAAGAATTCCGTTCTCGATTAGAAGTGAAGCTTGGGATCGAGTGCAGCCGATGTACTCCGGAATTTTCGCTACCGGGACCGCACGCTTCAACTTTTCAATAAGTTCTTCGGCTGGCCCAGCAGGAACTGTCTGCCGACTGTTCCCGACATTGAAGTGGTCCTGCTTTTTAGGACAGGTTCGCGGCTCAGCTAAGATGTTATCTGGTTGGTTTCATGCGGCCTTCTGCGTCCGTTCTGTTGTGAAGAATGCGTCGTCGGGTGTGAGCCCAGACCAATTATATCCCGCAGCGCTACGAAAGTCGGCTTTCGTAGCGCTCTCAAAATCTTCAGCCACGGCTTTGAATGTTTTTTGGGCAACCTGAATTGAGGTGGTTTGAGCCGGTCAAAAAAATGCCGCGATCAGCCACTATGCGCCTAATTAAGTCTATCAATTTGTAGAAAAGGGCCTGATATGGATCGCAACTATTGGCAGGAACTGCTCGCTGAAAAAGAGCAAGCCAAAGGCTATACCGACGGCTTCAAGCTACTATTTTGCCCATGGAGATTGATTGATACCGCCGATACCCTTTTCTTGAGCCTCAATCCAGGAAATGACCCCTCTGGAGAGTTCATGCGCATTGCATCTGACGAAAGAGGTAATTCCTATCTCGTAAAGCGCGAAGCCAAGCATTCCCCGATGGCAGATCAGTATCGGCAACTGTGTCAGTTTGTTGAAAAAGACCCTGAAGAAGTGCTTACTGGAGCCTTGATGCCTTTTCGCACTGCAAAGTGGGAAAAAAATCGCGACCGCCAGAACATAGCGGTTGCACGCCCATTTTGGCGACAGGTGCTTGCTACTGGGAAGATACGCCGCGTTTTTTGCATGGGGCGCGAAGTTGAAGAAGAGATTGTAGCTTCGACGAAGGCAAAGCTACAGCGCCAGCTGCCTGCAAATTGGGGAAATCTTACCATTCGCCGCTATACAACCGATAATGACATACAGATTTTCGGCCTTCTTCACTTCTCAACATACAAGATGTTCGGTCGAGCCGAATGTATTCCTCAGCTTTCTGAATTGCTAAGTAATGACCCAGTGGCTTAGAGGGCGCTGGTTTGTGTGTTTCAAAATTGCTCAGTAGAAATCCTCAAAAACGACCGTTCTTGGGGGGGCATTTCCGTAAACATACGATAGGCGGTTTTCAGCAAACGGCAGCTTGGTCCGCCTCACTGCCTTTAATCAAAGAAGTGGCGACCATTTGTGAACCCCTGCGACAGTGTCGGGCGCTGCAATGCGGCTTCACCCGACTAACCAGCTACGATAGGCTATCCCGTACCCGACCGAAAAGACAACTTGGAGCGCGTAAAATTGGATCAAAAAAACCAGAAAAGACCTCCGCTATCAGCAAGGGCGGCACGCGCGACCGGACGTTCAGCGCTATTTTTGACTAAGGTCGCCGGGAAAGCTGGTTGGGCAATCGTTAAGCCCGTGGGGCGGCAGACAGGCAAACTCGCCGCAAAAGGGGGTAAAGCGGTCAAAGATCACGCGGCTGTAAAATTCGCAGAATTCGAACTAAGGCATACCAAATATACGCCGGAGAACTTCTTTGAAAAAGGAGCGATCTCTCTGGAAGACCTCGTCGATGCACTATTGATCGAAAAGCGCGGCACGTCGGCAAGGCTTGTTACAGCGCTTTCTGGGAAATTGGCTGCGGCAGGTACAACAGCAAGTCTATTTTCCATCGCATCCATCCTCGGAACTGCCAGTACGGGAACGGCTATCTCTTCACTTTCAGGCGCGGCTTTCAACAGTGCCGCGTTGGCCTGGATTGGTGGAGGCGTTGTAGCTGGTGGGTGGATCGTCTTGGGCGTAGCCGCCGCTGGAGGAGCGGTCGCATATTTCGGGTCTCGCACGCTTGTTGGAAAGTGGACCGGTAAAAGGCGGAAGAAGAAGTCCTTGGACCCGCAAGAAATGCGGTTTGTCGAAACGTGTTTGATGTTGGCAACGGCCTTTCGTGAACGGGCCAATCAAAACGCCGTTTTGGACCCTCTCACCGCTGAAACGCTCCAGCAGAACTTAAAAAATGATCTCCTCGAACAGTTGGATGTCTGCATCGCCAAAGTCAGCGACTGGCCAGATCTTCCGCTGATGCGGCTTGGAGATCGCAACGAGGATCTGGTCGAATTATTCGACGCCTTACCAACGGCTCACGTTCAAAGACCGTCAGTGGGAAGAAGACCCTCGGCCGCTGCCCCTGTCGTAACAGGTGTCGTATCCGCCACGATATTAAAATTGATGTCTGACACCTTGCCTTCGTTTACGGAAGATGAGGAATTGGTTCTTCAGGCGCTACGTCGGTCGAACAATAGCCTTGCCGATGCCACTGAACTTGAACTGTCAGAATACGTGCAATCGCTATCCGTTGAGCAAATTCTCGGGCTCAAAAACAATGTAAAGGGCATCTACCATGAGCTCGCGTTTCAGCGGCAGGAAAATCTGGATGGCGACGAGTACATCGTTGAGCTTTTCACCGACACGAACCATTCTGGCGCAGATGTCCGGATTATCAATGTTGAGACCGGCTATGTTTCTGAGGTTCAACTCAAGGCGACAAATTACGCATCATATGTACGTGAACACAACGAAAGATACGAAAATATCGACGTACTCGTGACCAGTGAGGTCGCTAGCTCTTCGCCAGATTGGTCTTCTTCTGAGTTCAGCAATGCCGCCCTTACAGCTGATACGTCCTCGGCTTTACACAAGCTCGGGCACGGGGCCGACGCGGACATTGTTAACAGTATGGGCGTCGCTGCGATGGTGACACTCGCGGCCAATGCCAAGTCCATGTTGAAGGGTGAGGCTCTTTCAACGGAAGCGAAACAAAAGATCATTCAGGACGGAGTGGTGGCGGCAAGCGTTGCTGGATTGGTGCAGCTCATTATCTAGCAGAAGAAATCCTTTACTGTATTTACGATGCGAAAGGAACTTTCCGCCCTTGCTTCTGGTCCGTGATGCCCAGCTTGCGGTCACTGGCGCAGCCGCAGCGAAAGCCCGCTTCATCCCGCGTTGCAGCCCGCGGTTCAGACCGAGCGAAGGTCGGGTCTGAGCCCAGACCTCCCGGATGCTGCACAGCGCACTAATGTCCGCTATCTGGACCCTGTGCGCTAGCAGCCGACTTCTATCAATTGGTCAGAGTTTCCACTCGAACCCAACGGCTTTCTCAGACTCATCCCAAAGCCGTGTCATGACAGCTTTGTCATAGGCGTGGGCGTTCAGTGTTCCTTTGCCGACCGGGCCGACCGCTTCCATGCGGCCCGTCGGACCGTAAAGGGCGCGTTGCTCGGTCAGGGCTTCTTCTGTCGCGCACATGACCGCAGGGTATGAGCCTTGTTCCGCAGTCTGTACCATCGGCGTTTTGGTCATAAGCCACCAGATGAACCGCATCGTGCGGCTGCCGCTGGTGGTTATCAGCGATGTGGCTGATGAGCCGGGATGGCAGACGAAGACCTCAACATCCTTGCGCACCGCCGCGGCCAAACGGTCTTGCAGTTCGTAGGCAAACATCATCTGCGCCAGCTTGCTTTGCGAGTAGGCAGTGTTCGCGCCGTAGCCCTCATCCCAGTTCATGTCGTCGAACTTGATGGTCTTGAGACCCATGTTGTAGCCGAGGCTGGCAACGACCACGATCCGGCCTTTGCTTTCGGCTATGCGGTCAAAGAGCAGGCCATTGAGCAGAAAATGTCCGTAGTGGTTGGTGCCAAGCTGGCTTTCGAACCCGTCGACGGTCATCTTGCACGTCGGCACTTGCGCGATGGCCGCGTTGTTGATCAGCGCGTCGATCCGAGGCACCGTCTTCAGAACTTCTTCAGCAGCCTCGCGCACGCTGTCCAAAACCGATAGGTCCATGCGGACGAAGCTCACGTCGGTCTTCGCGCCGAATTCCTGTCTCAGGTCCGCGATTGCCGCCTCGGATTTCTCGGCCGAACGGTTCAGCATCACCACCTTGGCGTTCTTCTTCAGAAGAATGCGCGCGGCTTGAAAGCCTGCGCCAGCGTTGGCGCCTGTGATGATGTAAGTCTTGCCTGACTGGTCGCCGAGGCGCTCAGGTGTCCAGCCTTTGGGTCCGAATGTCGTATCTGCCATTTTCTGTCTCCTGCCAGCCCAAACTGGCGGTTTGAGTTGTTGTTGCTTGAAGGCACAGATAGAACCTGACTGGGCACGGAAACAGGCGATATACTCTCGATTACTTGCCCAATCGTCTCAACCCCATTGCAAAGATGAAAGTCCTCTGCCAGCGACAGTGCATGAGCAAACACCAAATCAAAAACCTTATCGAGCGCCGTCTGCCAGAGGCAGGCTTCGTCGATACCGCGTTGAAAGGCGTCCAGCTTTTCCGGGTGACCGAGGCTGTGCCCTGCGTGCCGGCTGTCTACGAGCCCACGGTGGTGGCTATTCTCAGTGGCACCAAGGAAGCTGTTCTGGACGGTGAGCACCACCTCTATGGCAGCGATCAATACCTGCTGTGCCCCATGATTTTACCGGTGGAGGCGGGCACGCCACTGGCGTCCAAGGACGATCCTCTGCTCGGAGTCGTGATTGCGCTGGAGCCACGGATGATGCGCGAGCTCACCATGGAGATCGAGACCGCCGCTGGTGGCAACAGACAATCGCGGGATGGCGCGCCGTCGGCTTTGGCATTGGCGTCCTGGGATGGTGGTTTCACGCAGGCACTGCTGCGGCTTCTCGATCTGCTCGACAGTCCGGTTGATCTGGCGGTGCTTGGACAGGGGCGACTGCGCGAGTTGTGTTATGCGGTGCTCATGGGCGAGGCCGGGGCCGCCGCTAGGCGGGCCTTTGGCGTCGGTAACGAAATCGCGCGCACCATCGACTACCTCTCAACCCACCTGAACGAGCAGGTCACCATCGACGATATGGCTGATCACGTCGGCATGAGCCGGGCGGTCTTCCATCGGCGATTCAAGGAAGCCACGACAATGTCTCCAATACAGTTCGTGAAATCCATGCGGCTGAACAATGCCGCCATGAAGATCGCAGAAGGAAAGACCGTGTCGGAGGCGGCGTGGGACGTGGGCTATCAAAGCTCGTCTCAATTCAGCCGCGAGTTCAAGCGGATGTACGGCCAGTCGCCACGGCAATGGAGCAACGCGGCGCAGGGACCGCAACGATTGACCTAAGGTGCTCGCCCTAGCTTGCGTTTGAGGCGAATGTCCGGTTTGTGTGGTGCTGCCGCCATTGGGTGCATGGAAACGAATGACGGCTCTGTCCGCATAGCAGTCTTTTCGGAGAAGCACTCATGCGGCTAATCAACCCGTGGGGCTTCCAAATTTCTAAGCCATGGGGGATCGAATCGACAGTACTAGCTTATCGGCCACGGTGGGTTCAATAAATACCAAAACGGTTTGCAGACATCGTCAAATAGAAGCTGCGGTACCGTAATATTCGACAGGTTACTCACGTATATTCTGGCTTTGAAGACTCGGCTAAACTCAGCGTCGTGTCGTGCTGAAACTGAAGCTGAATGGAAGGCGCAAAAGGGGCAGTCACCTGCCCCTTCGCTACTTAAAACTTCATCCGTTGAGGCTGATAGTCAAGAGCAAAGCTTTTGAACACGAGCGGCATCGACGGCTTGAATGCGGCCCTTCGTGATATAAATGGCGGGCTCTTTATCGTTTCCAGACATGCTCGACACCGGAAGCCCGAGGAGGGATACACCAAGCGCATCGCAACTCGCCGCGCTTTTCTAGGCAGCGCTGAGTTTCTCAAGGCTCTGTGAAAGATTTAATTTCTCCTGCGCCAAATTCTTACATGAATGGCGGGTATACGGGTTCGGGACAAAGTTTGCTGAAGAAATTTGGTCTGGCTGTTTGGCGCAAGCTGCTGAGAGCAGTGCCAACGGAATAACAAAATACTTCATCAAAGTTATCTGTATCAATGCGTTTAAGTAGTGCGATCCTGCACCACCACCCTCGGTGGTGGAATGCTTACTTAGCGCCAACTTCCTAATGGAGGATATTCCCGTTCCGGTTGACGTTGCTTTGATAAATGGTGCTATGCTTTTTGGAGAGCTAAGGTCAAACAGAGAACCGCGCCCGCATAAGATCGGCGATTTCGGTATGGAGCCACGGTTAACGAAGGGTTTCGTCATACCCCCTCCTCCGCTGCGCCAGTAAAACTTCGCAAAAGCTCCATGTTACATTACGATTAGAACTCCATTAGAGGCGCAGCGCATGCTGAAATATTGCTTGACCCAAGGTCGAAAGACGATCTATCGTCGAATTATGTTCCATACACACCAAATCATATTGAGCACCCGAATACCGTTTTAATTGCAAAACGGTTTTTGGGAGTGCCAAGGTGGGACACGGGATTTATACACCCTTCAGCAGTAGATAACTGTGTAGTCGACGGTTCAAGTCCGTCCATTCCTACCATCCTTCCCAACTGTGTCTTTCTTATTTATCCACCTATATGGGCTTTCGCGGGTACATGACTGACTTAGTATTTATCGACTTAGAAGCTTCCAGTCTGTCGAGAAACAGTTGGCCGATTGAACTGGGAATTTGCTGGCTAGACGAAAGGGAGAAGCTTCGAACTCAATCCAAGCTAATCAAACCTCACCCCAGTTGGCCTTCGAGCGCATGGTCGGATGCTAGCCAAAAGATCCATCGCATTACATTGGCTGAGCTTGAGAACGCAGACGATGCTACTGATGTTGCAATATGGGCGTCTGAAATGCTGGTTGATGCATTGTTGGTCAGCGATGCCGTGGACTTTGACCAAAAGTGGTTAGATAGGCTCATGGACACCACTTCAACAAGTCGTTCACTCAAGCTGACTAGTGTCCAAGAAGCTGCCAGACGACGCTTTAAGAATGACGCTATGTCGATGTTTTTTCGGGCCTATGCTCGAGGTCATTCTACTCACCGCGCAGCTGATGATGCACTGCGTCTGGGACAAGCTTGGAGAGCTGCATTACGAAAGGAGCGTCGAGCACAAGCGACAAGTTGATTTCCTTTAGGAAACGTTAAGTTCCCATCCAGCAGGAATGCCTCCTGCAGGGGAAACTTACAACTAGCATATTTGGGAAAGAACCCGACGCACAGCCCGCTACCGCGCCCTGAAAGTGGTCTGTCAGGCCTGTTCGTCTGAGGCCAGATGCTGCCCAAATGCGGACGCTCGCAAGATCACCCGCGAGGAGCACGAAGACGCTCGGCAAGCTGCACGCGACCTCGCCAAGACCAAACAATACGACATCTCGATGAAGCTCCGAAAGAAGGTTGAGATGCTCTTCGCGCACCTCAAACGCATTCTCGGCTTGGGCCGGCTTCGGTTACGTGGACCATGCGGCGCAAATGACGAATTCCTGCTCGCCGCAACCGCCCAAAACCTCCGGAAAATGGATAAGATCCTTCCCGCAACGCAGCAAACGCGAAAAGCCTGATAGGAAAAGCGCTCGCGCCGTATTTGGAACAGCTATTTCTGCGCTCGCAAACGTTCGTTCTTCTACAGAATCGGCGGAAACCAGACATTCGCCGCGGTTGCGAAGTATAGGTCCACGTTTAAGAAAGCAGCCGTTCGGCCGCACGTTGCACTTTCACCCGCAGCGAACGCCAGTTACGAGCCCCAATTTGCCGAATCTCTGCCATGCAGCGAACGTCTGCAATGTCCGGATAGGCAAAAGCGTTCAACAACCACTTGAATTTTGAACAGGGTCTGTGGGAGCATCAAACGAGGTCTTTTACAGCCGTGCTAAAATTGAGCGTTCTTTGAACTGATGAGAAAGGTAAAAGATGAAGGTTTCAGGCTTTGAGGCGATCACGATGAAAACCAATCAGATGGCCAAATTTGCTGAGGAAATAGACGGGGAATTGGCGCGTGTAAGTTTTGACCCTGCTAATCCAGCAAGTATTGAAGGAGCACTCCAACAGATAAGTGACGCAGTTGACGAAAAAACTAAGTTCTATGAGCGCAACGATTGGATACAAAACCTTGCAGCACAACTTAAAGAGCACGCTCGTAACAAAGTACTAGAAAAAGCGGCTGCGGCTCGGATGGGTGACGAAGGTTAATGACGATAGAATCTGCACTTAAAGAGTTAAACAACGCAATTTTAGACCTGCAGCAAGCAGACCACAACACTTACGAACGTCCCGTAAGAAAGATGGCGGTGGCGCTAAATGACTTAGACCTACAAGCGATTAACAAAAAACTGAAAGATAACGTCGACTTCGAAACATTTATTGAAAATTCGAACGTCGGTGGATCTATGGTTGGGAGCTCCCAGCTAAATTGGCCGCTCGAAAGAGAGCTTGAGCTAGGCTTAACTCTGCATATAATTGAAAAAGCAGGGAGCGACCCTCGCTGGCTGCAAAACTTTGCGTTTGAGTGGTACTATGATGGCAACAAAATTATCGACGGCCTTCGCAAACTAAATCGGTCTGTCTTAATTCCATTCGCAAGGGATTATAAGGATTATATAGACAATCTTATGTCTGCCAACGAGAGCAAGATCGAAAAGGCGGAGGCTCTCGCTGTGGTTGATAGGGTAGAGGAAAACAGGGTACCTATACTCTTTGTCTCCAAGCTAATTATTAGTTTGACTGAAGAGTTGCGGGAGAAAGTCCGGGGAGATAACAAGTTATCCCCCGATGAACGGACTGCCGCATTGGAGGCATTAGATAAGCTTCAGAAACTTAGCCATGAAGCGCAGGTGATGTCAGAGGCCCCACCCGACTTGCTGATGAAAAATGAGGATATCCAATCATGGGCAGGGCGCTTTAAGTCGGCAATTAACGAGAGCTTAGGCACAATAATTGATCCCAAAAACGTCGCAAATGCCGCCGTGCCGACTGGCTTAATACTTGGATGCGGTGCACTTGGTGCGCTGATTGGTGGTCCTATAGGTTTTGGAGCTGGGAGCATGCTAGGCCACTTAATCACGGGTCAGATCAAACCCGGTGCTGCAGCCAAGACTATCGAAGACGCCGTTGCGGCTAAAGATTGAGCGAATAGGGGGAGCTTACGCTTCAGTCTTTATCCGAACAGCCATTCGTTGTTCCAGTGCACCCTGCCAAAGACCACTGCTTGTTGAACGGTTTCCCGAAAGCAGACATTCGGGCATCTGGAGTGGTCGGCAGCAAAGTCCGCAAAGGCGACCTTGAACGCAAACCTTAGCGCCGTTTGGATGGGCGACCGAAGCGAATGGCAGAAACGAGCCCTCTTTGACCGATGCAGCGACATACACGAACGGCAGCTCTGCGCAGATAACGACCTTTGCAAAGTCGCGCGCACGGCCCAGACCGGACCTAGTTGGACTTGACGTCTAATGACCGTTATTGGCCAAAAGCAGTCGATTCAATGAGTTATTTATGCCCTTCTAACGCCTAGTACGAGAGGCATAGTTTTTGTTCTCCGCAGTGTAGGTTGGCATTGAAGTTTTTGGTTCTTCTGGAAATGGCCACTCAGGTTTTTAGTTTCCAGTCTCGTCATAGGGGCCATAGCATCGAATAGCCGCAAGCAATCTTATGCGGACGGTTGCATTAGACTAAAAGGCCTTATTTATCTATGGACCTAAACTAGATTTTCTGAGAGAGGTCCGGCAAACATTTCGATTGGAATTGACGTGATCTCAGCACCAGAGCCGCATCCGTTAGATTTTGACTGGCGGTTTGACGCACAGTCAGTAGATAAGTTGGCCCAAATCATCCCAAGCACAACGCCAATCATTGCCCTTGGATGCCCTTCTCTTGCAACACGCTTTCGGGAGTTGGGAAACGACGCCATCCTAATAGACCGGCAGCCGATCCAAGGCGCTGAGGGTCAAATTGAGCTAGATATTCAAACCGACCCGCCTCGTAAATTTAAGGCACTCACGGCAATCGTAGATCCCCCTTGGTATCCAGGGCATCTTTTCAGATGGGTTTCTTGGGCGGCTGCCTGCGTTGGAGAAGGTGGTGAGGTATATGCATCTATGTGGCCGCCCGGCACACGCCCCACTGGCGAAATTGAATATCTCAAAGCGCGAAAGTGGATGGATACTTGGGCAACTGTAAGTGAACTAGAATACCAGCCGACTTACAAGATACCGATTTTCGAGCTAGCTTCCCTTCAATCGTCCGAGGCAGGTCCGTTAGCACAAAGCCCACGCGTTGGCAGGCTGCTTCGTATAAAGGTTAACGAGGTGCCGCCCTTACCATCAATTTCGCCTAGTGGCGAATGTTGGAGGCGTTTCGTTTTCAATGATTACCAGATCGCCATCCGTAAAAGCGCCGAAGAACCTAATCCCCCAGCTCTCAATCAACTGTCGAACGCGGATGGTTGGATATGGCCGTACGTCAGTCGTCGTGCACCGCATAGAGATAAGATTGACATCTGGAGCTCCAGAAATGAAGTGGCTCAAGCGACTGGCGTACGGCCACTCACTGAGGCCTTTAGAGCGTTGAGCGCATCTCAAAGTACCACTGATTTCGACTACCTAATTTCCCAGTTTCCCTTTTTGACTGATTGGAAGCTTACACGCCCCCCCTACTGGAGAACACGAGAATGGCTGCACCTGCAATAGCGCTTCGATTTAGAGATACTACCCCTGATATCGACACAATCGAGCAGCATCGTGAAATCATAAACAAGCACGGATCCGTCTGGTGGGGCTGGTGGAAGAAAGATTTCGAGGATGACCATTCGGACTTCTTCGCGGCAGCGGAAGATGAGATGGAGATACTTATTCTTGACCGTTCGACGGAGCGAATGTTTATCGCTCAAGCTAGCGATAGAAGACTTGGGCCCAACAGCGCACCAGAGCTTGACTTGATTCCGCAATACTATCACCACTCAACGGATGAAGTTCACGGCTGGTTTCAACTTTCGTCAATTGAGTCCCTAGAGTACGATAATGATATCGCGATCAGGTTCGGTGATAGTACCGTTGTAGTCCTTGATTCGAGCGTTGAATCACTGCCGATGGAGAATTTTGGCGGTGAAACGGAAGTTGCGCAATCAAGCATACTTGTTTTATCGGATCTGCACTTTGGTCCCGATTATAATTATTTGAAACAAGGCGAAGAGGCCGCGATTGGGACTGAGAAACACACACTTTCGGACTGTCTAGTGCAGGATCTCAAACGGATTAATCTCGCCGAAGATATCGGCGCCGTGGTCATAACTGGCGATTTCACTTCAAATGGAAGTTGGGAAGATCAGGACATGGATGAGATATCAGAGGAACTAAATGCTCTTGCGGCAAATATAGACGTCGACATACAGTCCTTCCTTACTCTCCCCGGCAACCACGACGTTGTTCGTTACCCCAAAGATTGGGACGGGGACGTTTCAAAGCTTGCAGTAAGCAACCAAGTTGCGCAAAAACATGAACGGGACTTTCGAATGTTCCTGAACAAGTTTCAAAATAGGGATGTGCAGCTTCCATTAGACCAAATAAAACGAATTAGATTGAAAGATGCTGATGTCTTAATCGGCCTTTTGAACTCGTGCCGGATAGTAGCGACAACTTGGACTGAATACGGATATGTGGGAAGAAACGGCATCGAAGTAATCGAAAATATTGGAATTCAATCCATATCTCGACCTACTTTCAAAGTTGTTGGGGTTCATCATCATCTGCTACCGGTTAATAGAGTCGAAGCACCTAAAGAGGCTGGCGTCACCCTTTCTTTGGATGCCTCCGAGATATTAGAGACAGCGCAGGCGTCTGGCGTGCACATCGCTGTACACGGCCATCAACACATGCCCCATTTGTCAAGATACCAAAGCCTGACATTAGCTGGAGGCGAACAAAAAAGCGGATTAACAGTCATCTCTAATGGTAGTGCTGGCGTTTCATCGAAACGCAGACCAGGAGAGGAAAGAAACAGCTACTGCGTTTTTACTTTCTCTGCTCAGGGGGTAAGATTGCAGATGCGAGAACTACGTTCAGATGCAAAGCAGGGAAGTCAATTATATGACGGTGAAATCGATGCAACTCCAGCAATGCCGACGTAATCTAAGATAAGGTTAGATTGTTATTTAAAGGCGCACATGTATGCGTTGCGAGAGGTTGCATGTAAGGCCCGTGGTGCCTCTCGCTTGCGTCAAGTACAGCGCCATGACTACTTGCAGCCGTGTGTCACGGTTGAGAAATTACCATACAGCGAGCAAGTGCTTTTCTCACTTTGCGGACAATTACCCCAAGCGCTGCGAATGACCGCTTCCCATCCAACCTATAGAATGAACATGTCTGCTTTGGGCTGACACCGGCCGTTTGGTTGACTGCGCAAGGGCCTGAAGGCCGAGCGCTCCGTACCGCACCGCCACATGGCCGCTGTGAGCCCAAAGTGACCGATGCTGCGTCCGACATAAGTGGCAAAGGTTGGGACAAAGCAGACGTTGCAATACGTCTTTCTGCCTCAACGTCAATCGAGTATGCTATCGCCTAATTGGCCTTTGGTCAGCAAGCATGCATTCGGTAGTCCAAAAAGGTGAATTCGTGAGCGACGAAAACGATATCTATCTGGATGAACGCGCGTTTGGCGATCTCTCTATGGCCTGGCAGCACGCCTGTAGATTGTGTTTTGCAAATGGTGATTTGTATCGACGTACTGTTAAAACCGCCCATCCTGTAGTGCGGAAGAAAGCGCTCGAATGGTTCGATGATGGAGAGACCGAGCTAACATATTTGCTAGCACCTGCAGAGAATGTGCGCCGCAAATTACATATTCAAGGCTACACCGACGAGCGTTGTCGCGACCTTTGGGAACGTGAGTATCTAAAGCACATTGCGAGACTCGAAGATTTAAACAGCCATGTTGATATTGCTCAGGATATTGCATCACAGAAGGGCTTGAGCTTCGAAGGCTGGTTGGAGCGCACCAATGCCATGGGCATTGATCACTGGGTGCGAAAAGGTGTTGTTGAGTTTGATTTGGTAGATATGTTCGCCAGCTTAGCGCTCGAACTCGAGTATTTTAAGCCAGAGTACGTTTGGACTGACCTCGCATCATATGCTGACGAGTTCGATCCTGAATTCAGCGTCCACCAGAATCTACGGCGATTGCATACCTTTGAGGACGACGATCAAGAGTTCGTACGGGAAACTGGCACGGTACTCATCCTGACGGAAGGTAGGTCTGACACCAAAATCTTATCTACAGCGATCCAAGCCTTGTATCCTGAATTTTCAGATATATTCCAATTCCTAGATTTTGAGGAATTCAGCATTGACGGTGGTGCTTCGATGCTCACCAAAATGGTGAAGACCCTCGCAGGTGTCAGGTTGGATCAACCCATCTTAGCCCTGTTTGACAACGATGCAGCAGGTCTGGCTGAACAGAGCTTTGTCAACAGCATCAAAGAGCTGCCGAACAATATCAAGACGATGGTGCTTCCAGAGATTGAATTGGCCAAAGACTATCCAACAATCGGTCCCGAAGGAGAACGACGGATGGATGTTAATGGTACTGCCAGCTCGATTGAACTGTTTTTGGGGAGGAAAGCTTTAACCGATGAAACTGGTAGGCTTCATCTTATCCGTTGGACTGGATGGAATAAGCAGATTGGTCGCTATCAAGGAGCGTTAGAGTACAAAGACCAAATCACGCAGCGGTTTCTGGGCGAAATAAAAGAGGCTCGAGATCCAATCGCTCTACGGACCGAATTTTCTGAATTGGATCAACTCCTCAACGCGATATTCCGTGTGTTTCACTAGTGATATCATGCCGAACTAGGCCGCGAACTGAGTGTCCACTCTGGGCTGGCAGGATACATTGGTGGAGTGACTGCCAGCGGCAGCTTTGTCCGCATTGCGGAACTTCCCACTCCCGCTGGAGCTCGCAAGCGCGGCGAACGGCTGCTTCGGTGGGTCGCGCTGCAGCATCCTGATCTGAGGCCAAAGGTCGGCTCTCGGCCGGTCGTTACACATTCGGGGACCGGGGTCGAGAATCGGCTTCGTAAAAGACCGTCGTCGGCGGGACCGGCTGATCAGTCAGCCCAAGATGTAAACAGGTCGTACACGGCTTGAGACGGTCGTTCGGGAAGGCCTCCAATCGTATTGATCGACCGCGCAAAATATGCAGTCGGCGGCACAAATATAACACTCAATTCACGCTCTTCCAGCTCGGCCTTCAGTTTTTCCGTCCCTTGTTTGTCGAAATCCGGGCTGACGGATCGCAGAGAATCTTTCGCTGCCTCAAACGATGGAACCTGGTCACCATTGCGATATCGGCGCGGATTGCAAAGTAAGTTCTGGGATCTGAGCCCAATGAGCGTCGGTGCCGATTAGACGCAGAAAACCTGGACTTCAACGATCAGATACCTATCGCCATGCTGCGCTCTTACGATGTTCCTACAGAAGTCGAGCCTACAAAATGTGAATAAAACGTTGAAGGAAGCCAAATCAACTGGGATTGGCTTCCTTCATCATATTATTCATTAGCTTACCACTGGCTGGGCGCTAATGTGTTTGTGTATGGGCGTCAAACACTCCCAAATGGGCTTTATATGCTTGGCATATCATCAAGGTGACAGTCGGCATATCAAGAACACCCATTCGTGGATCCGCAGGTGTTGCACTTCATGCAGGTGCCATTGCGAACCAGCGTGTAGTTGCCGCATTCGCCGCAGGCTTCGCCTTCGTAGCCCTGCATCTTGGCCTTGGCGCGCGCATCGAGGCTCACCGCGCCGGAACTGACGGCAGTGGAGGATTTTACCGCCAAGGCCATGTCACCGCTGCCGCTAATCTGTGGCGCGAGGCCCTGCAGGCCCGCATCTGCGTCCGCGCTCTGCCCGCCTTGCAGCACCACAAGATCTTGCGGCAGGCGGTTGCGCAGATACCCGGACGAGCTGATTTGCTTGAGCACCTCAAGCGATTTATTCGCCGCCTTCTCACTCAGCTCGC
>Ga0209345_10003753_pt1 | contig 15349 bp, 14 predicted proteins | sample Cruoilmetagenom7_FD_187294 | JGI IMG/M metagenome (GOLD analysis project Ga0209345, IMG submission 187294) | Oil polluted marine microbial communities from Coal Oil Point, Santa Barbara, California, USA - Sample 7 (SPAdes) (version 2) | ecosystem: Environmental > Aquatic > Marine > Oil seeps ... | reverse complement strand
AAATAATTACTTTCGTTACTGTGAAGCTGGTAAGAAAAATATTATTTCCAATTGTTCCAATTTATTATGGTGTTACTTGGTTGCGAAATATATGCTATAATAAAGGTGTATTTAAATCTAAAAGTTATGATTTTCCGTTAATCTGTGTTGGGAATTTAAGTGTTGGTGGTACAGGAAAAACACCAATGATAGAATATTTAGTAAGACTTCTAAAGGATAAATATAAGCTAGCAACCTTAAGTAGAGGTTATAAGCGTTCAACTGATGGGTTTCAAATTGCAGACAAAACTTCTACAGCCGAAACAATAGGGGATGAGCCATATCAATTTTATTCGAAATTTAAAGATATTATAGTAAGCGTTGATGCTAACAGGCAACATGGCATTTCAAAATTGAGAAGTTTAAAAAAACCTGATATCATCCTGTTGGATGATGCGTTTCAGCATAGAAAAGTTAAAGCTGGATTTAATATTTTGTTAACCTCTTATGGCAAATTATATATTGATGACATTACCTTACCAACTGGCGATTTGAGAGAGCCAAAATCTGGAGCTAAGAGAGCTAATATTATTATAGTTACAAAATGCCCAAAAGAGATAACTATTGAGGAGCGTAGTAGCATTATTAGTAGATTAGAGCCAAGATCTAGTCAAGATGTTTTTTTTAGCACTATTGATTATTCTAATGTTGTTTACTCTAACCATGATAGTACTAGTTTATGTGAGTTAAAAGGTGTGAATTTTACTCTTGTAACTGGGATTGCTAATGCAATACCTTTAGTGAATTTTTTAAATGATGAAGGTTACGAGTTTGAGCATATTAACTTTAAAGATCATTATGCATTTACCAATGCAGATATTGAAGCTTTAAATGAAAAAGAAATAATTGTTACTACAGAAAAAGATTTTACTAAACTTGGAGATAAGTTGAGTGGAAATAAACTTTATTATTTACCAATTGAAACCAAAATTTTTGAACACGAAAAATTCAATAAAATACTATTGAATTTTTGCTTAGAATATTAAGCAGAAGCAGAAGTTTCGTTTTCTTTTAATGCTTCATATAGTTTTTTCTCAAAATCTTCCTGCTTAAATGGTTTTGATATAATATCGTTAAAGCCAGCCTCTTCAAACTCTTGCATTTTATCCTCTAGCGTTACTGCTGTAAGTGCAAAAATAGTAAGTTCTTTATCGAACGCACGTATTTGTTTAGTGGCTTCTAAACCACTAATTCCTGGCATATGAATGTCCATAAGAACGACATCATAATCCACTTCTTTTACTTTTTCAACAGCGTCTTCACCGTTGTCTACCAAATCACAAACTAAATTCATCTTATTCAAGATTTTCTTAGTAATCATTTGGTTAATTTTGTTGTCTTCTACTACTAAAATTCTCACGTTTTCTAAATCTAAGTTATTTAAATCTTTTGCGTAATCTTTACTTTTAACATTTGTTACTTCTTTGGTTTCTACTAAAGGCATTTCTACAAAAAAGCTTGTTCCTTTCCCCAATTCACTTTTTAAATAGATTTTACCTTTTAATATTTTAACCAAGCCTTTTACAATTGAAAGTCCAAGTCCTGTTCCTCCATATTTTCGATTAATTTGAACAGATCCTTGAGAGAAGCTTTCAAACATGCTTTCTTGTTTTTCCTTAGTAATGCCAATTCCGTTATCTTCTACTTCAAGACGAACTGAGTGCATTTTACCTTTAACTCCTAATTGTGTTACTCTTACCCAAATATCTCCATCTTTAGTAAATTTTATTGCATTACCAATAAGGTTGATAAGTATTTGAGAAATTTTTAATTGATCACCATTATATATTTCTGGTAGTTTTTTATCATATTCAAAATGAATATATATGTTATTGTCTAAAGCCGAATTGTTTAATGCAGCTATAACATTTTCTACTTTGTTTTTTAGGTTGAAAACCTCAGGATCAAGCTCTACTTTATTGGCTTCAATTTTATTTATTTGAAGAATGTCATTAATAAAGGTTAATAAATAGTCGCCTGAAAACTTAAGCGACTTTAAATGTTGCATTTGCTCTTTTTTAGGATTTTCTTCTAACAACATGTTGGTTAAACCAGTAACTGCATATAAAGGTGTTCTTAACTCATGAGTTACAGTTGATAAGAAATTTGTTTTAGTTTTTGCTGCAATTTCTGCTCTTTCCTTTTCTGTTAATAATTCTTCATTTTTACGATACAACATATTATTAGTTTTTAATCTAATATTATTGTTTTTGTATAATGAAAGTGTTAATAGAGAGAGAATTGTTATTAATCCAACACTTAAAATAGTTGTTAGCTTGTTTAAACTATCGGACTCATTCTTTTCATCTATTTGTTCTTTTTGAGTTTGTATTAAAGTGTCTTTATCTGCATCAATAATTTCTTTTTCAGCAAGTAAATTTTCCTCTTTAATATTTGAAATAGAATCACTAAGTTTTATAAAAAGATGCAAGTTTGTATTTGCTAGTTGGTAATTACCTGTCTTTTCATAAATGTTGCTTAGAGCCTTATAGCTTTCGTTTAAAAGAACAAGATTTCCTGAATCTTTAGCAAGATTTGATCCTTCTAAGGTTTGAGCTAAAGCTCTTTCATATTTATTTTCGTTGTAAGCAATGTTTCCACTTTTTATTAAAGCAGCACTTTGTACGTCAGGTAATTCATATTTTTTTGATAAAATAATAGCTTTATCAACTAAAGCATTTGCTTCGGTTAAGTTGTTTTGAGCCAAGTGAGTTTTTGCTTCATTGAGTGTTACTTTTGCAACAAGCTCGTTATAATCTTCTTCCTCAAAAATTGTTTTTGCAGATTTAAAGTAATCTAAAGCGTTAGTATAATCTTTTTGTGCTAAGTAAATAATTCCACAAGTATATCTAGACACAGCAAGATTGACTTTGTCATCAATCTTACGTTGAATATTCATTGCCTTAAAAATTGTAATATTGGCTTCCTGATATTTTTCTAAATTGTATTGTAAGTTTGCTATCTTAGAGTATATAATGCCTTGGTCTTTTTCACTTTCAATTTTTTCAGCAATGAGCATTGCTCTTTGAAGGGTTGTAATGGCATTATAATAGTTGGATTTTTGAGTTTCTTTGTCAGCTTCATTAACAAAGAATTCAATCTTGGTTTTATCTAAAGCAACATCGTCCTCAATTTTATCTTGAGGGTAAAAACGGGTAGTTAGTAAGACTAAAAAAACAAATATGTAATATTTGATTTGGGACATTTTTAAGTCGTTTTATCGACAAATATAACATTTTATTCGATAAAATGCACTTTTTTTAAAAAAACATGAGCTTGAAGGATAGATTAACTTTCTTCTAATTTAGAAATTAAATCGATAATTCTGCTTGAATATCCAGTTTCGTTATCGTACCAACCAATAATTTTCACCATATTTCCTATAACAGATGTCATTAGGGAATCGAAAATGCATGAGTGCGGATTGCCAACAATGTCAATAGATACAATTGGGTCGTTGGTGTATTCTAAAATGCCTTTATAATTAGATTCGGCAGCTTCTTTAAATGCCTTATTGACTTGGTTTACAGTTACATTTTTCTTTACATTAAAGGTAATATCTGTAAGTGAGCCATTTGCTACAGGAACTCTAATACCGCAACCTCCAATAACCTCTGATAATTCTGGAAAAATTTTAGTTAACGCTTTTGCGGCTCCAGTTGTAGTTGGCACTATTGATTGTGAAGCGGCTCTTGCACGTCGTAAATCGCGATGAGGTTGGTCGTGTAAGCTTTGATCTGTAGTGTAAGAGTGTATTGTGGTTATGTAAGCTTGCTTTATACCACAGAGATCGTTTATAATATCTATCATTGGAGCTGCATTATTGGTGGTGCAAGATGCATTGGAGATTATGACATCATTTTTGCTTAAAATGTCCTCATTGACACCTAAAACTATTGTTTTTATGGAATCGTCTGTTGGAGGAACAGATAAAATAACTTTTGAAGCGCCATTGTTTATATGATAATTTAAGTCGTTTAAAGATTTAAACTTCCCTGTAGCTTCAATAACAGCATCAACATTAAAAGGTTTCCAATTAATGAGTTTTGGATGGTTATGGTTTTGTAGGTTTACTTTTTTGTTGTCAATAATAATATGGTCACTATCAAAAGAAATAGTATTTGGTAAAACACCGTGAATACTGTCGTATTTAAGCAAATGGCTAAGTGTTTTGCTATCTGCAAGATCATTGACTGCTACAACGTTAATATTAGGATTGCTTATGAGTAATCTAAAAACACGTCTTCCAATTCTACCAAAACCATTTATGGCGACATTAATCATGCTTAATTTATATGTTTTTGAGCTTTGTATGAAGATCTAACCAAAGCACTACTTTCTACATGAAGAAAACCAAGTTCTAGTCCAATTTCTTTATATTCTAAGAATTGGTCAGGAGTAATAAATTGCTTTACAGGCAAGTGCTTTTTACTGGGTTGTAAATATTGTCCAATGGTAACAACATCTACTTTGGCTTCTTTTAATTCGTGTAACGTTTCTATAACTTCTTCACGTTTTTCTCCAAGACCAAGCATGATTCCTGTTTTGGTTCTGCGTTGTCCGTTATCTTTTAAATATTTTAAAACACTTAAGCTTCTATCATATTTAGCTTGAATACGAACCTCTCTTGTTAAACGGCGAACAGTTTCCATGTTATGCGAAATAACTTCAGGATTCACTTCTAAAATCTTATCTAAATGCTGTTCAATGCCTTGAAAGTCTGGTATTAATGTTTCCATTGTCGTTTCAGGATTCATTCGTCTTACCGCTTTTACAGTTTCAGCCCACATAATGCTTCCCATGTCTTTAAGGTCATCCCTGTCAACACTTGTTAAAACAGCATGCTTAATATTCATGATTTTTATTGAACGAGCTACTTTTTCGGGTTCGTCCCAATCTACAGATTCTGGTCTTCCAGTTTTTACACCACAAAAACCACATGAACGTGTGCATATATTACCAAGAATCATAAAAGTTGCAGTTCCTTCCCCCCAACATTCTCCCATATTTGGGCAACTTCCTGAAGTACAAATGGTATTTAATTTATACTTATCAACTAACCCTCTTAATTCGGTATATTTTTTACCGGTTGGTAACTTAACCCTAAGCCATTTTGGTTTTGGTTGACGTTTAGTTGTAATTGATTCTGTACTCATATTTTATCAAATAATGATTGCAAAGATACAAAGTATTGGATTAAAAATAGTTTAAAAAGTGGTTAGATAATAAATGCTGAACCCAACTAAAAAGATTATTCCTAACCAGCTTAAAATATGCATAAATAATGAAGGCCTTGCATTTTCAGGCGTATGTTTGCTACTTATAAGTTTGTAGTTTATTATAGCATAGAAAGGAGCAGTTAAAAATGATAGAACTGTGGCTATCTTAACAAGTAAGCCCATCTCTGAAGCGAATGCGAAAAATATAATTATAGTACCAATTGCAAGAATAAAAATCCAATACAGAAAACCATTTTTAAATATTTTATTAAAAAGAAGTTGAGTGGCTCTATGCATTGCTCTTGGCGATGCATCTAACGTTGTAAGTGTGGTACTAAACATGGTTGTAAATGCTGCAATACCAATAATAATGTAAGACCAATCGCCCAAACTACTAGTATACATTTCTATTAATTGATTAGAAAATTCTCCACCTTTATTACTAAAGGTTTCACCACTATTAAACATTACTAAACAACCCAATAATACAAAACCAATGCCTAAAATAATCGTACTGATGTAACCTACATTAAAGTCAAATAAAGCAGATTTAGCATCAAATTCTTTATCATCTTTCCTTTTTTCAACAGCCCAAAGCGAGTGCCATATTGAAATATCTAAAGGTGCTGGCATCCAACCCATAAAAGCAATTAAAAAACTAATTTCTAATGTTTCTTTAGGTAATACTTGAACTATAGAAACAGGTGCGTCATTGCTAGCTAAGGCAACTATCACAGCTGCGATAGTACTTATAGATAATGTTATAATAATTATTTTTATTAAGCCATCAAGAAGTTTGTATTTACCAACGATGAGTAGTATAAGACATATTGCTAAAATAATAACTGTCCATATTTTTATTGCTAAATCAGCATTGACGCCTAAATCTCCAAATAATGAGGATGCTAATCCTGCAGTAACTATTGTTACGGCAGTTTGAATAGCGAACATTGTCCCAAAAGTTAAAACGTAATAAGCTATTAAAATACCGTTACCCATTTTTTTATAACCATCTAACAAGCTTTCACCAGTTGCAGATGCGTATCTGGGACCAAATTGAAAAAAAGGGTATTTAAAAAGATTTACTAATAGTAAGGCCCAAAGCAAGCCCAAACCAAAATCGGCTCCAGCTCTTGTAGATTGTACTAAGTGTGAAACGCCAATAGCTGCTCCAGCAAATAGTAATCCAGGGCCTAGGTTTTTAATGCTGAATTTCATTTTTTCTTCTGAATAATTTCTGCTAATAGTTTTTTAGCTCTAAGTAATTTAACTTTAATATTACTCATAGGTTCATTAAGTGTATTTGATATTTCTTGATAACTAAGTTCTTGAAAATATCGCAAATTAATTACTTCTTGATAATGAGGCTTTAACTTTTTTATGTCACGAAGCAGTTTTGCTAAGTTTTGTTCTGTAATGATAGTATCTTCAGGAGTTGGCGATTCATCAATAATTTCTTTGACGCGTTCATCATGGTCATGGCTTCTTTCGTTTATAATTGACGCTTTTTTAACCCTTAAAAAATCTATATGAATATTTTTAGCAATTGTAATAAGCCATGTTTTGAACTTATATTTCTCATTATAGGTGTCTATTTTATCAAAGGCTCTTGAAAAGGTTTGAATAGTAATATCTTCGGCATCGTTTTCGTTTTGGGTACGTTTTAATAAAAACCCATAAACGTCATTCCAAAATTTGTCTAACAAAAAATTGAAAGCAATTTGATTGTTTTCTTTTGCTTTACTAATGGCATTTTTTATTTCCAACGGCCTTGTTTTGAAGTGATATTAGAGATAAAGATAGCCAATTGCGAGACAATTAAAAATAATTCAAGAAAAGGGAGCAGTATAATTGTGTCTTGCTCATTTAATTTTTTTGCAGATAAGCCAAAAACAATAAATTGTATTATTAATCTTAGAATGAATAATCCTAAAACTATTTTCCAATTAAATAACGCTAGTAATAATATCAAACTTAATAGCCAAAAGGAAATCTGCGATACGTAAAATAATCCTAAGACTAATTTGTGTTTTAGTTTATAGAATTTTGCAGTAGAAACATGCCGTTTTTTTTGTGTAAACCATTTAGATAATGATGTTTCAGGAATAGATTCTGTAAAGCTATCATTTGAAATGCATATAGCAGTGTTTAATGTGTTGGCAATTTGATTAACAAATAAATCATCATCACCAGACTGTACATTCATATGATCCATAAACCCTCTAGCTTCAAAAAAAGTTTCTTTTCTATATGCTAGATTTCTACCAACTGCCATGTAAGGCATTCCAATTTTAGTATAAGAAAAATACTGAATAGCAGTTAGTAAGGTTTCAAAGCGTATAAGTTTATTTAGAAAACCTTTAGATTTTTTATAAGCACCATAGCCTAAAACAATTGTTTTTTTGTTGGAAAAATGACTGCTCATTTCTTTTATCCAATTTTTTGAAAGAGGCTTACAATCGGCATCAGTAAAAAGAAGAAAGCTGTTTGATGATGCTTTAATACCAAGGGTTAAAGCGTACTTTTTGTTTCCCCAAAATGCTTCAATAGGTTTTACATCTATAATCTTAATATTATCATGAGACGCTTGAAAAGACTTCATGACATTTAAGGTGTCATCATTTGAGTTGTCGTTAATTAAAACTAGCTCAAATGTTGGATAATTTTGTTCTAAAATTAAAGGGATGAATTCTTTTAAATTTTCTGCTTCATTTTTAGCGCAAACTAAAATAGAAACAGCAATATTTTTTTGTTTTTGATGCGGATGTTTATAAAATGCGAATTTTGAGAAAATGACACCATAAAAAACTAACTGAATAATTACTACAGCAATAAATGTGTAAAATAAAATATCTAACACAATCATTAAAGCTTATGAATGTTCTGTTTCGTTACAATCTTTATATTGGTCTGGAGTTTTCCCACAAAAACCACAAGCTTCTCCATCTTTATTTAGCATAGGGTTTTGGCTCGCGCAAGTTCCTGCAAATTCTCCATCTTTTTTTGCCCAAAGTTTAATGGCAATTCCAGCAATTGCTAAGCCTAGTAAGACTAATGTGATTAAAAGAAGTTTCATGAATAAAAATGTTTGTGCAAAGATAATTCATTCTAGTAAATTATTATAAAAAACAACGCGTTAGTGTATAAATGTGACAAATATTATAGTTAAGTGTCTTATTTTTAATTGCTTATATTTATTGTTAACTAACTAATTAAATTTACAATTATGAAAAACATTATTTCAGAATTATTTGGAACGTTTTGCCTTACCTTATTTGGTTGTGGTGCAGCAGCCATAGCTGGAGGCTCTGTTGGAGCTGTTTCTGGGCTTGGACTATTAGGAATTTCTCTCGCTTTTGGTTTAGCCGTAGTTGTTATGGCTTATACCATTGGACCTATATCTGGATGCCATATTAATCCTGCTATTTCGGTTGGAATGATGGTTGCAGGGAAACTATCGGCAAAAGATACTGTAGGTTATGTTATTGGGCAGTGTATTGGAGCTGTTTTAGCGATTTTAGTATTATCTACTCTATTAAATGGACAATCCGGATTTGAAGCTGGAGAATGGGCTTATGGCTCTAATGGTTGGGGAGAAGGTTATTTAGGTAATTATTCTATGCAAGCTGCATTTATAGCAGAACTTGTATTTACGGCTATTTTCTTAATTGTAATTCATGCAGTAACTTCTAAGCTTGGTAATGCAACAATGGCTGGATTAGCAATTGGTTTAACATTGGTTTTAATACATATGGTAGTGATTCCAATTACTGGAACTTCAGTAAATCCTGCTCGTAGTTTAGGGCCAGCAATTTTTGCAGGTGGAATGGCATTAGAACAACTATGGTTATTTATTGTAGCTCCTATAGCAGGAGGTGTAATAGGTACGCTAATTTGGAAATATGGAATTGCAACTAGCGATAATTAGAAAACAAAAAAAGAGCCTTTAAACTTAAAGGCTCTTTTTTTAACTAAGCTTCTATAGCTGTTAATTATCGTTGTTTTGTTTTAAAGAAATTTCGGCAACCGAGTTTTCTAACGATGCATTACTATTTCCTCCTTTTGGCTCAATAGTAATATTTAAACTCAATGCATCTTCAATATATGGAACCGATTTAAGTTTGCGGTCTTCAATATCCAGAATACCTAAATTCACCATCTTGTCTTGCATTTGCGCCCATAACTGGTATGATTGCTCTTGCGAAATTTCAGGAAGCGATACCACATCAATTAAAGATGATTTTTCAATAGGATTGATATATGCTACAGTTTTTAAATCTTCAGCTCTATCATTTCCTCTTAATACATACTTCTCGGTTTCTGGGTTGTTTAACTTCATGAATTGTCTCATAACATCATCAAGCTTACTGTTATTATCTTGGATATCGTCTCTCAAATCGAAAATTTCCTCAGCAATAGTATTATTTTCATTTAAAAGATCTTGATTATTGCTATAAAGGAAATAAGAAGTCCCAGCAAATATTAACGCCGCAACACTTGCAGCTATACTAAACCAAACAGATACTTTACGTTGTGGCTGTAAATGAATTACAGGCTTATCGTTTATAGCGTCTAAAATAACATCTAGAGTATAAGAAGGAGGTCTCACAGCTTGTGTTTTTGCTGCTAATTCAAGTTGTTCTTGCAACAAATCATATTCCTCTTTAACCTCAGGGTGTTTAAGCATAAATGATTCTACTGCTACAGTTTCTGAAGCTGTAGTAGCTCCAATCAAGTACTTATCCAGTAAACCAGATGCTAAAAATTTTTGTACTTTTTTTTCCATGACTGTAATATTTTATGGACTATAGATTTTTTTTAATTCTCTTAATCCAATTTTTAACCTGGATTTTATAGTGCCTAACGGAATATCTAGCTCATCGCTTGCTTCCTGCTGTGTCATACCCTCAAAAAATAAGGCTTTTAACACTATTTGGTACTTAACATCCAATGTCGCAACATGCTTTTGTAAATCAATTGTATCTTGATTTAATCCTGCTGTTGATATTTTATATACGTTAGAATCGGCTATTTGGATTTCTTTTTCAAATTTTAGATTATGACTTCGTAATTTATCAATAGCAGTATTTCTAGCAATACGATAAAGCCATGTAAATAATTTGGCTTTTTTTTCATCATATTTTTTTGCGTACCTCCAAACTTTTATAAACGTTTCTTGAAGAACATCTTGCGCCATGGCTTCATCCTTTATTATTTTTTGAATAACACCTAGTAATGACCCAGAATAATTTTCATAGATAATTGGAATGGCTCTTTTGTCTCCTTCCTTTAAAAGACTAACAATATGTAATTCTATTTGTGAAACCAAATTTGGATATATAATTTATAAAAACAAGATAGCAATTATACTGATTAATTAAAAGTGTAAATTGTTTTCTTGGAACTCTAATGAGTGTAACGCTAAATGTTAAATAATATTTACTTCAGCCTCTAAATTAATATCAAAAATACGTTTTATAGTTTTTTGAATAAGCTTAGATAAGTTTAAAATGTCTTTTCCACTTGCATTGCCATAATTTACCAATACCAATGCTTGGTTTTTATGAACACCGTAATTTTTAAACGTTTTCCCTTTAAAACCAGCAAGTTCTATTAACCATCCAGCTGGAATTTTAACTAACTCCTCCGAAATACTATAACTTGGCATTTCAGGAAAATTTTGTTTAAGTATATCGAACTGCGTTTTTAAAATTATAGGATTTTTAAAAAAACTACCACTATTTCCAATCTTTTTAGGATCAGGAAGCTTAGATGATCTTATAGAAATAACTGCATTTGAGGCATCTTTTATGGTTGGTTTTGTGATATTTTGTTTTTCTAGTTCAATACCTATCGCACCATAATTCGTTTTAATAGTATGACTTTGAGTAGTGAGTTTAAAGCTCACATTTAAAATAATGTATTGACCTTTGAGTTCGTTTTTAAAAACAGAATTTCTGTAATCAAACATGCAGTCTTCTTTTGTAAATGTTCTTATTTCTCCAGATTCTATGTGTAATGCTTCACAAGATTCAAAAACATCTTTTAGTTCAACACCATAGGCGCCAATATTTTGAATAGGAGTTGTGCCAACATTTCCTGGTATTAAGGATAGATTTTCAATACCTCCAAAATCACGTTTTATGCACCAAAGAACAAATTCGTGCCAGTTTTCGCCAGCATTTGCTTTAACAATAACAGATGTATTTGTTTTTGAAACAATTTCTATCCCTTTTAAATTAATGTGTAGTACAAGTTTGTCAATATTTTTTGTAAGCAACATATTGCTGCCACCTCCTAAAATAAATGTATTTAGATAGTCTTGCGATTTTAAAATGTCTTGTAACTCTTCAATATTATTTACCGATACAAAGTGTTTTGCACTGACATCAATACCAAAGGTGTTATAGGGTTTTAGTGATATGTTTTTTTGAATGTTCACTAATCTTTATAAACCTTTAAAGCTTCTTTTAAAATATTTACTGAAGCAATTAAATCCTCTTCTTTAAGTACGTAAGCAATTCTTACTTGGTTTAAACCTAATCCTTTTGTGGAGTAAAAACCAGCAGCTGGAGCAACCATTATTGTTTCTCCATTATAATTAAATTCTTCTAATAACCATTGAGCAAAATTATCAGCATTTGTAACAGGTAATTCTATAATACAATAAAAAGCTCCTTTGGGTTTTGCAACTTTAACACCTTCAATTTTTTGCAATTCAGATATTAGAGTATTACGCCTTGAAACATATTCTTCTATAACATCATCAAAATAACTTTGGGGCGTGTCTAAAGCAGCTTCACTCGCAATTTGTGCATACGTTGGAGGAGATAATCTTGCTTGAGCAAATTTTAATGCTGTATTTATTACTTGTTTGTTTTTAGATACAATGCAACCTATTCTTGCACCACACATGCTATATCTTTTAGAGACAGAATCTATTACAATAGCATGTTCTTCTAATCCAGTCTCTTGCATTACAGAATAATGTTCAGTACCATCATAAGCAAATTCTCTATAAACTTCATCAGCAATTAAAAATAAGTCATGCTTTTTAACAATAGATGCTAATTTTTTAATTTCTTCTTTGCTATATAAATAACCTGTTGGATTTCCAGGGTTACAAATTAAAATTGCTTTGGTTTTAGGAGTTATAAGTTTTTCAAACTCTTCTATTGGAGGTAAAGCAAAGTTGTTTTCTATTTTTGAAATTACTGGAACAACATTTACTCCTGATGCAGTTGAAAAACCGTTATAATTTGCATAAAAGGGCTCAGGGATAATTACTTCGTCACCACTATCCATAATACTACCGAAGGTAAATAGTAATGCTTCACTACCGCCTGTTGTTACAATAATATCATTTGCATCCACAATGATGTCATTTTTAGCATAATATTGAGCGATTTTTGTTCTATATTCTTCAGATCCCTCTGAGCGACTATAGGCAACAACTTCTAAATTATTATTTTTTACAGCATCTAATGCAATTTGAGGTGTTTTAATATCTGGTTGACCAATGTTTAAATGAAACACTTTTACTCCACGTTTTTTTGCATCTTCAGCGAATGGCACCAATTTTCTAATTGGTGATTGTGGCATTGCTTTTCCTTTGTTAGATATTGTTGGCATTTTATTGTTGTTTTTAGAATTGCAAAGTTGCAAAAAATAATCCTAAAGTTTATTTAAAAAATGGAGCTTTAGAAAGTATTTAGTAAAAAGATTTGTAAATTGTAAATAGCCTATAATAAATTGCATGAAAAAGAGGTGTTTAATTTTTTCAATACTATTTGTATTGACCTTATCTGCCTATGCGCAAGGTAAGTTTGTACTACAAAATAATGATAAAGATAAGATTAGTTTCAAACTAATAAATAATCTTATAGTTATTCCTGTTGAGGTTAACGGTGTCCCATTATCTTTTTTGTTGGACACAGGCGTTAGTAAAGCCATAATATTCAATTTTGTTAATTTATCTAGTGAACTTAAAATAAACGAAACGGAACAAATCTTTTTAAGGGGTTTAGGAGAAGGGGATTCTGTAGAAGCACTTAGGTCAAAAGATAATGTTTTTAAAATAGGTGATGCTATTAATATTAGGCAGGACGTATTTGCTATTTTTGATCCTTCGTTAAACTTTACACCACAACTCGGGATACCTATTCATGGTATTATAGGTTATGATTTATTAAAAGATTTTATAGTAGAAATTAATTATTCTAAAAAAAATATAACCTTTCATGCTCCTGAGTTTTATAAGGCTAAAAAATGCAAAAAATGTGAAACATTTAATTTAGATTTTTCAGGTAAAAAACCATTTATTAATGGAAGTGTTATAGTGGCAAAAAATGGACCATCTATTCCAGTAAAACTTTTAATTGATAGTGGTGGTAGTGATGCATTATGGTTATTTAATGATGAAGAGAAAAACATTAATGTTCCTAAGAAGTTTTTTATAGATTTTTTAGGTAGAGGGTTAAGCGGAAGTGTTTATGGTAAACGCTCAAAAATTACTAGTTTTTCCATTGGCAGTTTTTCTTTAGAGACAGTAAATACTGCTTTTCCAGATTCGACGTCTATTAGTATCGCTAGAAAATTTAAAGAAAGAAATGGAAGTTTGGGAGGGGAGATATTGAAGCGTTTCAATGTAATATTTGATTATCCAAATAGGAAAATAACCTTACGTAGAAACAGTAATTTTAGAAACCTTTTTAATTATAATATGAGCGGTATTTCCCTCGAACATAGCGGTGTTAGAGTTGTAAAGGAGTTAAATTCAAATCAAGCTAAAATGCCTTATGGAACGACTAATAATAGTGCTGGAGGTGATATTATCAACTTTTCTAAATCTTACAAATACGCATTGGCGCCATCGTTTTCAATTGTTGAGTTACGAAAAGGTTCTCCTGCTGAAAGAGCAGGTTTACGACTAAATGATATTATATTAAGTATTAATAACAAAGATGCTCATCTTTATTCTATACAAGAAGTAACCCAACTATTTTATGGTCCAAATGGTAAGCGAATCAAACTAATTATTGACAGAGATGGTGTGCAAATGAAATATTCTTTTCAATTAGAAAGTCTCTTTTAAAAAAAATCCTCCAAAAGGAGGATTTTAATAAAATATTTATGTTTTTAATGCTATTGTTCTAGCACACTTTTACTTTTTTTCTCTAGTACGCTACTTTTACTAGGGTCTATAACATTTCCTTTAATTTTTAAAGCAATACTAGATGTTTCGGCATTTGAGGTAACCAAAATAGTTTTCATAATGACACCTAATCGTTTAGTGTCATATTTTACTTCAATTTCACCAGTTTCGCCTGGCATAATTGGAGCTTCAGGTTTTTTTGGTACAGTACAACCGCAAGTAGATTTAACTTTAGTTATAACTAGTGGTGCATCTCCAGTGTTTGTAAATTCAAATACACGAACACCATTTGCTCCTTTTTCAATTGTACCATAATCTATGGTCTCAGCTTTAAACTTGATTTTTGCTACTTTATCTTGCGAAACACCAGCAAAACTGATTAATCCAATAAGTAAAATAATTAAATGTTTCATCATTTTAATTTTTAAATTCAACGTAAACTTACATACATTTCGAGAATTCTACAAAAATATTAGACGTAATGCATTCTTGGTTATGCATTCTACCTGTCCTTAAAGATATTATTAAGGCATTTAATTTCCCAGAAAACAAAATATAAGTACTTTTGCACATTAGTATTCAAAAATTATTCCAAAGTATGTCTATACCATCGCAATATGATGCAAATAACGTAGAAAATAAGTGGTACGATTACTGGATGAAACACAATTATTTTCATTCAGAACCAGATGAAAGAGAGCCTTATACTATTGTAATTCCTCCACCAAATGTTACTGGAGTATTGCACATGGGACATATGCTTAATAATACATTGCAAGATGTATTAATTCGACGTGCACGTTTATTAGGGAAAAACGCCTGTTGGGTTCCTGGAACAGACCACGCGTCTATTGCAACCGAAGCAAAAGTTGTAGCAAAACTTAAGGAGCAAGGAATTGATAAAAATGATTTATCGCGAGATGAATTTTTAAAGCAT
>Ga0209345_10003752_pt1 | contig 15358 bp, 20 predicted proteins | sample Cruoilmetagenom7_FD_187294 | JGI IMG/M metagenome (GOLD analysis project Ga0209345, IMG submission 187294) | Oil polluted marine microbial communities from Coal Oil Point, Santa Barbara, California, USA - Sample 7 (SPAdes) (version 2) | ecosystem: Environmental > Aquatic > Marine > Oil seeps ... | reverse complement strand
AGGGATTCCCCGGTCAGCGACGGGAAGCGCTTTGCCAGGCTCTTGCGGATGTCGGCGGCGTCTTCCTCGTCGAGCACGATCAGGTTCTCGGGCAGGCCTACCACGCTCGAGAACGCGCGGATGATGCCCAGGCAGAAGCTGTGCATGGTGCCGAAGGTGATCTGGCGGCAGGCGATCTCGGCGACGCGCTGGCCCTCGCTGCTTGCCAGGGATAGTTCAACGCGCTCGCGCAGTTCGGTGGACGCCTTGCGCGTGAAGCTCACGCAGACCAGACACTTGGGGCTGACGTTCTGATCGAGCAGAAGCGCGGTGGCACGCCCGGCCAAGGTCGAGGTTTTCCCCGACCCTGGCCCGGCAATGACACGCACGATTGCCGCTCGTGTTTCTGCCGCTGCCCGCTGTTCGTCAGAAAGTCGGGAGAGGATGCTGCTCACGCGGCATCCCTCCCAACCTGAGACGAATCTGCACGGGCCGCCTCATCGTCTCCAAGCTCATGCACCGTCCACCCGTCAGCGGCGTCAGGCGTCAGCTCATGGCAACTCGCCACCAGCACGTTGTCCAGATGCGCAGCCATCTTCGCCAGACCGCCGAGCAGGGCGTTGCCGTTCACGCCGTCCACTTCCGCGGCCTCAACCATCAGCACCTTACAGGGCGGGTTCTTGAGCAGGATCAGCGCGGTGGCGAGAGCACAGGACACCAGCACGGTCTCGCCGCCACTCAGGGCCGCGAAGGGAACGAAACTCCCGTTCTCCAGCCCGAAGCGCAGGCGTCCGCCCTTGCCCTCGAAGTCGAAGACGAAGCGCAGGCCGGGTGTGATCTCGCTCAGCAGCTCCTGTACCTTCGCCTGGATGGCCGCGCTGCCCATCTTCACACTGCCGTGGATCAGATCGCGGGCAGCCTCGGTAATGGCCTTCTCGGTCTTCTGCCGCTCCTCGATCTTGGTGACGGCCAGCTCGGCGGTTGCCCGCTGCTCCAGCTTCGTGGCCGCTGTCCGCGCGGCCTCCACCTCGTCGCGCATGGAAGTGACCGCAGCCTCCAGGCCCTCGACGGCGTGACCGGCCATCTCCAGGCTCGGCACATCGCCAACCTCTGCCTGGAGCTGCTCCAGCTCAGCTTCGAGCTTGACCTTGCTGGCGGCGGCGGTCTCGCGCTTGTCGGCGTTCTCGATCACCGTGTCCTGCAGGTCAATCTCAGCCACAAGCACCGCGATCTGCTCCTCCAGTTTCCCGGCCTGACCGTCGAACTTCTTGACGGCGGCTGCAAGCGGCCCCGTCACTTCATCACCAACCGCTTGCCCGCAGGTCGGGCAGAGCGTGCCGACCTCCAGGGCCGCGAGCGTCTTGCCCGCAGCCTGACTTCGCAGTGTCAGTTCGTCGTGCTTCGCCATCTTCTCGCGGTGCTGATCGTCCAGTATCTTGATGGTCGCTAGGGCCTTCTCCAGTTCCTCCCCGGACACTTCGGGTAAGTCGGCGAGGATCTGCACCTCGACACCGATCTCGTCTTCGACTTCCTGGATCTTGAGCGCCCGGCGTTGGTAGGTCTGCGCCGCGTTCTCGGCGGCGCCGTGCTCCTTGCGAGCCGCTGCCAACTTGGTCTCGGTGTCGACGAGTTGCGCCTCCTTCTCGCCCAGCGCCTGCGGGTCCATGTAGCTCTCGGGCTCCACCAGGCCATCGATCTCGGCACGGCGGGCTTTGGCGTCCTTCCCCGAGTCGAGCATCTTGCGCTTGATCTCGGCATGGAACTTCTCCAGGCCCTCCAGCGGCGTCTCGCTCTTCTTGGCAAGGTGGGCCAGCGTGTCAATCGCCTCGCTGATCACGGCCTTGTTGCTCTCCGGCAGCTTGTCGTGCATTTTCGTCGCCGCCTCCTGCGCCGTGCAGTCCAGGGCATCCATGACAGCCTTCAGGGCCTCGACGCCCTTCAGCGCCTCCAGGACGCCGATGAGCACCTTGCCGGGCAGGGTGTCCGCGTCCAGACCCTCGGAGACGAGTCCGGCTAGAAAGTCTTTCTTCTTGGGATCGCTCAGGCCCAGGAACTCGCCGAGGTCGAACATGAGTGGGAAGTCGCCGAGCATTTCGCGCCGAAGCCGCTTGCCCTCGGTGGTCGCCACCTCTTCGCCGTTGATGTGAATCGACTCGGACAGCTTGCCGCCGATGTCCTCAATCACCTCGGCGACGTTCTGCCCCTCGCCGAAGCCGAGCTGGACGGTAAGACCCTTGGCGGCAGGGTTGTAGAGCCCCCAGGTGTCCTCAAGGCGCTTGCCGCGTCCCGGCAGGTGGCCAAGCATCCCGACCTGCACGGCCTCGAGGACCGTGCTCTTGCCGCAACCGTTGGGGCCGAGGAACAGGTCCAGACCGCCGAGGTCAACACGGGTGTGCTCGGCGTGCAGCTTGATGCCCTCCATGTGTAGGCGTTCGATCTTCATTGCTGCACCTCCCCACCATCCAACTCACCCTGTTCGGCGCCCTCGTCATCGGTCGGCCCCTCATCGGCGACTGCCTCCTTGACCACCTCAGCGTCTTCGACTACTTCAGCTTCCTCGACATCGACGCGGCGCCCGTGGAACTCGGTCAACTCCTCGCCCTGCTCCAGACGCTTGGTCAGATCATCGAGCTGCTGCTTGGTCATCGGGTTGTGCCGGTAGACCACGCTCACGCGGGCCACGCCGTTCTCGGTGTCCGCCACCGGGATCTTGCGGAGGTTGATGGCCGGATGCTTGGACAGCACGCGGCGCTCGGCGATGGTCTCAGCCTTGCGGATGAAGAACCTCTCACCCTGGATGGCCTGGTTGATCAGGCTCTGCACTTCGGGGTGCATCAGGTCCGCCCAGATGCCGATGCCCATCGGGCCCGCGAAGTAGTCCAGCGTCTCGGGCGCCGTGAGGATCTGCGGCTCGCCGTGGTCGGCCATGTACTTGCCGTTCCACTTCTTCGGCTGGTAGGTCCAGTTCTGCGGGCGAGCGTTCTCGCGGCCGACGCAGCCGACCTGCGGGAACTTGGCGATCTTCTTGGCCAGGGACTCCATGAAGTAGGCCTTGGCGTTGAGCACCAGCGTGGTGCTCGTCACCACCAGGTTGCCCAGCGGCGAGAGACCCACTGCCAGCATCCGCAGGGTGACGCGCTCGACGTAGCCGTGCTCGTCGCGCTCGAGGAATGGGTTGCGGACCAGCTTGCTGCCGTCTCCTGCCACGAACTCAGGGGTGACGGTGGTCACTCCCGCGAACTGGTTGGCGGCGTAGATGCCGGTCGAGTCCACCATGTAGGAGTCTCCGACCTTGGTCAGGCCGTTGCCCTCGCGCAGGGGGATCCGGGCGGTGGCCAGGATCACGGCGCCGTCGGAGTCATGCTCCTTGACGATGAGCACCGCGCTGTCGCCGTTGGACACCGCGCCTGCGGGAAGATGGAATCTGCTTGAGTGCCCGCCGTCACCCGATTGGGCTGGCAGGTTCTGACTGTTCTTTTTCTCGGCCATGATTTCCTCCTCTATGAGTTCACAAGTGCATCAAATTCGTTGACTCCCAGCCAGAACCCGTCATCGGCGTGCGCCTCGCACTCCGGATCCGGACAGCGGTAGACAGTCATCGGGGTGCCTGGGGATTGGCTATCACCCTCTACATGGTCTTCTTGAAGGTGCGCTCCGCAGACTTCACAGAGCACTTCTACGGGGTCTTTGATATCGTCGGGCTCGTACCAGCTCGCAGGCGGGGTGTCGTAGTTCATCACGCGCCCCCCGTCAGCAGGCTGTAGAGGCAGCAGAGGCCCACGGCTGCCGCAGCGCAGATCAGGATGCCGACCGCGTAGGCCGCATCGCTGGCTATCTGCTTAGGCTTCTCGAAGGGGTCTCTCAGCGGGGGCGCGTCGTACTTGGTGGTCCAGGACATCATTCACCTCCACAGAGCTGCAGGATGCGAATGATGATCAGGCCGGTGATGAGCGGCGTGCCGCACCAGAGCAGAGCGCTGGCTACCGGAAACTCGTAGCGCCTGTACATCCGCGCCCACCAGGCACGCGAGCCCAGCGGCCAGTCCCAGGCCCTCCACTCAAAGGGAGGCGTGACCGGCACGGCACTGCTACCCGCCGCACCGGCCACACCGGGGTGATCCCCACTCGCTCTCTGAATCGGAATGATGGAGGTGCTCATGCGGCACCTCGCTCTAGCCAGGCGTTGAACGCATCGCGCTTGATGAGCACGAAGCCGCCGGGACGGCTGAAGCACTCGTTGATGCCGCCAGCGTCCCTGAAGCGCCACTTCTGGAGAGTGCTCATCTTGATCTGATCGGTGTACTTCGGCAGGTCTCGGAGCCGGAAGAGTTCCGGCGGCTGCGCGAGATTGAAGATTCCATCACCCACGGTATCCTCCCTTGTCATTTCAGGGGACACCGCCTATGGTGAGGGCGTCCCTTTGGACTGGCTGGCGCGGGTTCAGTTGGTAGCTTTGGCCGCGCTGGCCGCTTTTCTCTTATCTCTCTCTTGCTTGAACTTCTCCACACTCTCCACTTCAAGCCTGATCGTCCCGCCGTACCCAAGGATGCGCTTGTCGGCGTAGAGCTTGTACACTCTCGCCCTCGTAACACCCAAGTAGTCAACGGCTTCCGAAACAGACATCGTTCTTTCACTACTCATCAACACAACTCCTATCGGCATGTTCAGAAGGATTCTACACCGTGCTTGTAGAAATGTCAACACCTTGGAAGAAATTATACGAATGATTCGTATTTATCTGCAGAGGCTACCTAATTTTTACACGTGCGCCGCCAGACTATTGACAATTATACAGTGTGGGGTTAACCTTGTGATCGTGGAAGAGATAGGATGGGAATATGGAGTTTCATGCTTTGGTTAAAAAGAGGATGGCGGAGCTAGGGTGGAAACCATCCGAGCTGGGGCGTCAGGCCGACATTAAATACTCAACGCTGAAAAATATCGTAGACGGCAGTAACCCGTCATACGGCAACCTGTTAAAAATAATGCTTACTCTCGGGCTATCCTTTACTGACGACACCTACCGCGACAAGCAGAATCTGCCGCCTAATGTTGTCGACGCCCTGGCAAAGGCTGTTGACGTGCTGGCTGACAGCAGCAAGAGCCCACCGCCCGAAACAGGTCCAAGTTCTGAATGATGTAATCAGCCAGGTCATCCTCCCCGGCCTCTGCCTTCTTCACCATCTCTAGCAGCATCTCAATCAGCACATCTTTCGGGCATCCTGTCCCAGCCATCGTATTCCTCCTTGTGTGCAGCACATGATGTAATGCATGGGCGCCAGTGATTCGCCGCCCATTGTAGCAGAATGATTTCCATATGCAGCAACAATCGTCATCAAGCCTACCCCCTATTCTTGTCCCACATGCGTCCCAATGCCAAATGAAAACAGGCGATAATGCCGGACAACAACGGCAAGGCAATGCATACAACGGCAGACGTAACCTGTTGAGATAATAACAGCTTCACATGGAACGCCGTAAAGATAAGGAACTTACGTAATAGGCGGGATTGTGATGGGATATCTTCTTACCGCCTCCGCAAGAAGCCCAGAATGCGTTGTAGCTCATCACTTTAGCATTTACCCTTTACATTCTTGTCCCACTTGTGTCCCACTGGGGCCAGAGGAGGACGCATGGCCAGCTACAAGAAGCGCATCAACTCCAAGGGCAAGCTCCGCTGGACCGCAGTAGTTAGGGTCAAGGGACACCCGCCGTCAAGCGCAACCTTCCCCCGCAAGCACGATGCTGAGGAATGGGCTCTCGCAACAGAGAAAGATATACGCGATGGCATCCACGGGTTCAAGCGGGAGGCGAAGCGCCGCACCGTCTCCGAGATGATCGACCGCTACGTGGACACGGTCCTCCCCCGGAAGAAGCCGCTCACCCAGGAGAAGCAGAGAGGCCAGTATCGGGTGTGGAAGGAACTGCTGGGAGAACACACGCTGTCCGCCATCACCCCGGCCAGACTCTCCACGATCCGCGATGATATGCTGCAGCTCCGCGCTCCGGCCACGGTCAACCGCTACTTCGCGGCCCTCTCTCATTGCTGCGAGATCGCCGTCAGGGAGTGGGAGTGGCTGGAAAAGAACCCCTGCCGCCGCCTGGCCAACCTCAAGGAGCCTCGCGGCCGCGACCGCTTCCTGTCCGAGGACGAGAAGGCCCGCCTGCTCGATGTCAGCCAGGCGTGCCGAGCCCCCTACTTCCACCCCATCGTCATGCTTGCCCTATCCACGGGCATGAGGCAGGGCGAAATCCTTGGCATCGAGAGGAAAGATCTCGACTTACACATCGGCCAGGTCAGACTCCACAACACGAAGAACGGGACCAGCCGGACGGTTCCGATCAGGGGCAAGGCCCTGGAGGCGCTCCAGGCCTACATCATCAGCCAGCCCGCCCACATCTCGGGAAGGATCTTTCCAATCAGCCCAGAGACCGTGAAGGCCATCTGGCGCCGGGAGAGGGTGAAGGCCAACCTGGAGGACGTCCGCTTCCACGATCTGCGCCACACCGCCGCCAGCTACCTGGCCATGAACGGGGCCAGCCTGCTGGACATCGCCGAGATACTGGGACACAAGACGCTGGCGATGGTCCAGCGCTACGCCCATCTGACAGAGAGCCATCTCGGGGATGTGGTCGAGGCGATGAATGAGAAGTTCCTAGAATAGCCTTGAATATTCTTGCGACACGTGGATAGTCTTCTGGCACAACTCTTACAGGGATGGTGAAGATGAGGCACTTACTAATTGCACTACTCGCGGCGCTGCTGCTGACGGCTCCCGCCCATGCGATTGAGCCGGTCGAGGGGAATCCAGATCACCTGCCCTCGATCACGATCGGCGGCTACTCGACCACGCATGAGTTGGACGCCGATCTCGGCGAGGCAGCAGACACCGAATACTCTACATCGTCATTCTTCTGCCGCCTGAAAATCCCGGTCTCCTCCAAGCTCACCATCTGGGGCAGCCTGGAGAAAGAGGCGGGCACGCAGGAAGCGCCCGGCATCAGTTACAACCTGGACCAGATGAGGGTTGGCGCGGGGATCACAATCTACCTTGGATCAAAGCGGGATTAAACTACCCCACATCTTGCTCAAATAGACTGGTCTCCGAGGCCGAATCAGGGGTGCTTTTCGCGCCCTACGCGGCCCAGCTCGCCGGGTCCATACTGCTGTACCGGCTGATCTCCCGGCGATCGCCCTGGAGTTGGTAGTAGTCGGGGGCGAAGATGTCGAACCGGCACAGGTCGATGGGGGTGACCTCACTGCTGTTGATCTCCGGCAACACGCGCCCGATCTCCAGGCCAGCGGCGACCAGTTCGCTGCAGAAGAACTTGTCGAAGTCCTCGCGGTTTGCACCCGGCCCGCCGAGCTTGTCGAGGAAGTCGATGGCGGACCCCGCCGCCTGCATGAAGTCGTATGGCTTATCCTTCTGGTCGAGCATGAAGCGGAAGAATCGGCTGGCGTCAAATTTCTGGCGGGCGGTCTTTGACAACGGCAGCCACCAGATTTGACAATCATGGTCCTGCTCCAGCCGGTCGCTGAGGCGGTTGACCTGGACCCCGCGCTTGCCGTTGAGGCTCGTGGACTCGATGACCTCGTTGAAGATGTCGCCCCAGTCACCAATCCAGCTTATCTTCCGCTGGAGGATCACGCCGACATGGGAGACGCCGGAGCGGGTGAACCACTTGATCACCTCGGAGATATGACCCTTGCCGCCGAAGGCGATCACGTCGCCCTGCTGCATGTGCTTGCGTAGGTCTTTGTATTTGCCCTTGAGCATCGGCATCAGCCGCCTCCTTTACCTGTCAGTTTGAGCACAGCCAGGACTCCACCCACGAGCGTGCCGAGCGAGAGCAGCACCCAGAGGGCGCCGCGCCCCTTGTTGGCCACACCCCGCAGTTCGTTGATCGCCTGCCAGACCTCTTTCTGCTCCTCGCGCAGCAGGGATACCTCGCCCTTCACGTCTTCCATGGCCTCCATCAGGCGCCCAAATTCTTGCTTGTCAACGGTCATGCGGGGTCTGCAATCCTTTCTTCTGATATCAGTTCCAGATCACCGGGTCTGGAATCCGCTCCTCAACCTTGATCTTCACGCGCCCCTTGTTCTGGTCGGGCGCCACCTCGAGCACTGTCCAGTGGTAGGAGCTGACGCCGTGGTACGTGTCCTCGATCGTGACAACATCCCCAACGTCCAGGACCATTCCCCAGAAGGGGAGCACGAGGTCTGCAACCTTCCTGACTTTGTACTTCTCGACGGCATCTGTTGTGTCGTTGACGCGGCGTTCAAGCATTCGCCGAAATGGAGTCGGCGTGGCGAGAGAAACCGCGCCGCTTTTCCATCTCGTTTCTTGCGCCCCGTAGATGAGTACCGAGGCCGAGTTCGCGCGGGTTTGCCTGGTCGTCCATTCCTGGTCGCTGCCAACCTGAAACCACGCCCAGCCATGGATCCGGTTCGGAAACGTGGTGCCACCTTCCCGGTAAGAGGCGTCCAGAATCAAATCGGCCGCAATTTCCGCGACAGGCGAACCGATTCCAACCGTCTCCTTGAAGCGCAGCTTGCCGTTCCCGCCCACGCCCGCGACGCACAGGCCCTGCTTCATCAACTCTTTCAATAGCCCCGCGCCCATCTGTCCGGTGCTCCAGATGGAGGCGTACAGCGGAGGCGTGGTATGTGAGTCAACCCAGTACTCCCAGCTCGAAAAGCTGGCGTAGTCGATGTCCGTGTTGGCCGTGCTCGCCGTTGGATCCAGACCGCAGAAAGAGCAGACGGCCCAGGCGCATTCCGCCAGCGTCTTGTAGGGCGGAGCGCATCCATAGAGCCAGGGTTCGCCGCTTGTTGTCTCGCAGGTGATTGCTGTCAGATTCTGCGCTGCAGGTGCTAGTTTGAGAGTTGTTTTGCCACCGGAGAGAGTGCGCTCTGCAAGGCGCCCCGCGAAGACATCTACCATCTCCGGCCCGCTGGTCGGGTGGATGTAGCCGGTGCGGATATCCCAACGGCCCATGAATGCATAGTATTTGCTGACAGGGTTACCCGCGCTCGACGCTTCCACCTGGAGCCTTTGAAACCGTTGATCGAGCTTCGAGACATCGAACTCAACCTGCACGCCGCTCGGCGTGAACTCCCCAGCCTTCCGCTTCACAGACGGCCATTTCGACACCAGGTCCGACAGGTCCAGTGTGTCGCCCGCCGAGGAGACGAACAGCAGTTCGTTGTGCGGCTTGGAATTCGGTTCAAGGCTCTGGTCAATCCACCAGCTCGTGACACTTATCATCGCCACCCCTCCAGCACCAGGCTGCCGCTCCAAAGGTCATCGTGGACACCATCCATCTTGGTCATCGGGCTGCGCTTGCCCGTCAGCGTCACATGATGCACCGGCGCCGCCGCAGAGGATGTGTCGAGGCGCATGATGAGCGGGTAGCCCTCGCGGTGCCACTCGTTGAGCAAGCACGCCTGAGAGCTGTTCACGCCGTCCACGGGCAGCGTGAAGCCGTCGAGCTGGCCAAGGTGGAGTCTGGGGTTGCCGATGGCCGTCTTGCCCGCTGAGTAGAGGGAGCGGCCCTGGAAGCGCGCAGAGTGGCCGACATGCAAGGCCATCTCGTCGAGGTAGAGGCGCGGCGAGGACAGGTAGAATAGACCATCGACGGCGCCCGCGGGCTTGGTGACGGCAGAGAAGAGATTGCATGAGCCTGTGAATGTCAGCTCGGCGGTCTCCAGAAAGTGCCACTCGCCATCGGCGGGGAACCCAAGACTGAACTCATAGGAACCGCAAGTCATCAGGGCCAGTGTCATGTCTCCGCTGGCCGCGCTCGCCGTCTTCCCCCAGCCACCGAAGCGGACGTTGTGCGCTCGCCCGTCGTCAAAATAATCCCGGCGCAACTGATCCCCGTAATAATATTCCCCGTTCGGCTTATGGCGTACAATATACAAGGACGAATCTGACTCCACCAGCATCAGCAGCATGTTGCCGCCGCCGCTGTGGGTTGTCGTGGGAGCGCCGATGTCGTAGGTCGTTACCCCCCTCTCCCAGTGCTTGATTTCATTCCAGCCCTCGTTCTCCTCGAATCGGTCATTGAGCGCGATCTGCCGGGCCAGTTTGATTCCATCGCCAAGAATTGGGATCATGGCAGAGCCTCCGCGTGTACTGGCCCGGTCAGCCGTTCCCGGTAGTCGCTGACCAGTTCAATCGTGCCCTTCCGCTCGTCGTAGATCGGAGCGTGCAGCCCTCCCAGCGGATCTTTCGGCCCCGCGCCGATGACCGGATAACTGGTCCCGTCCGGAGCCGTTAGCCAAAGGTCTGCCCCATCGCGGTGCCAGTTGAATACCTGCTGCCAGGCGCTGTCGCACATGAACTCCACGGGCAGCGTCCAGCGTCGCGGTCTCCCCCGCTCGGTGCGGTACAGCCTGCCGGCCAGCGCCCTGTTTTCGGCCACCTGCAGTTCGGTCATCTGCCGCTGCTTCATGTGCTGGGGAATCTCGATCTCGTTGAAGTAGAGACGTAGGTCATCAATCACGACGAGGGCGTTATTCGTCGGTGCCTCACGCGCGAAGACCGTGCAGGTTGCGCTACTGACTCCCGTCCAAGCGATCGTGTCTGTCCCGAGACTCTGCCATGAGTTCAGATGCCGTTGGCCAAAACCAACACCAATCGAGCCGCCCTCAAGATAGTTGCTGTCCTCGGTGGTCCCGCCGACCGCGAGCTGCAGATAAGAGCCTGACGATGGGTGGACGCTGATCGCCGCCGCCCTGATCGACGCCCGCAGTGTGTGGCGTCCGGCGGCGGAGAGTTCCGAGTGGTGAGAGGAGGGGAGGGCGTAACTGACCAGTTTCCAGTCGACGCCCGTTGCCGAAACGATGGAACGATAGATGGACATGCAAGAGAACCCGTCCCAAGGCGTCGGCGTGGAGCCCGAGTAGGTTACTCGCGTCAGGCTGGCAGAGTGGCTCGTCCATAGCACGGGGGTGGTGCTGTCGCTCCAAGTTTCCATGTGCAGATTACCCTCGCGGTGCTCAAGGCGCTGGGAGAGCTTCCATGCAACTAGCTCGCTCACTCGGACACCAGCTGACTCAGCGGGATGTCAAGCAGTCCCGCTGCGGCCCGGCGCTCCACGGCAGCACCGAGGCCATCTGAGAGCGCGTTGTCCCAATCGCTATCGGTCATCTCCAGCAAGCCCTTGCCGTCGGGCACCTGGATCGACACGCCGCTGATCGTCACGCCCCCGCCGCCCTGCATGAACTCCGTGAGGTCGCGGTTCTGCTCAGGGGCCAGGACTCGCTCGCCACGCTGCAGCAGGTAGGTTGATTGCTCGGGGATGTACTCAGCGCCCGCGTGCGCCTGGGGCGGCCTCTGGGAGCTGATAGCAGACACGGAGGCCAAGCCCTTGGCCATCGCGGCAGCGGCCAGGATGAAACTCATGGGCGGCGCTGACGAGGCCATAGCCTTGGTCGCCGCCAGGTGCGTGGCGATGATTGTCTCACCGATAGCGAGGCCCTGGTAGAGGCCGAAGTTGGATTTGCCGCCCTGCTTGGCCAGAGAGGCGAGACTGCCGAAGAGGGTGCGAGCTGATGACATCACGGCCCGGTCCTGCTGCCTGCGCATCTCCACGCGCTGGTCGCCGTAGAGCTCCTCGATCATGTTAAGGGCTTCCTGGTTGCCCGCGAATAGCTCCTGCTGCGTGATGTACCACGCCTCCAACTCCGACGCCTCGCTGCCGAATCTGTCTGTGTACTGCGCCAGGAGCTGGTTGCCCGCCTCGGTCTCGCGCTCTGCCACTGCCAGGTTGAACTCGTCGTGCTTCGCCAGTGCTTCCTCGAAGAAGCTGTCCAGGCCGCCGTCTGCGTCGAGGGCACCGAGTCCGCCGCCCGGCAGCGGTGATGCGCCGATGTCGGGGCCTTGCTGCGATTCGACCCGCATCCGATTTAGGTCGTCCACGGAAAGACCGGGCACGAACTCCGGGTTAGGGGCAGGCATCGGCTCGTTGCCGAACCCGGCGATACCGTAGCCGCCCGTTCCCGCCCTCGTAGCGGCACCAGCTAGACGCTCGTCAGCCTCGAACCGATCCGCAGCCGCCCGGAACTCAACAGCGATGCGTACCGGCTCCGTGAATAGACCCTCCCAGAAACCAGGGCCTTCCTTCTGCCGCTCCTCCTCCACCGCATCCTTGAGACCGCGCACGATGGCCACCGCCGCCTGTGTAAGCGCGCTCTCGGTGGGCATCAGCGCCTTACCAATTTCTATCTGCAGATCAGCAAACTCAGATTTGAGCTTGGAGAATACGTCGCTCGCCGCCTCCAGGCCGCCAGCGCCACCCGTCCGCTCAACAATGTCTAAGCCCTTTTCAAGCGCCAGGTTTGCGAATGCCTGCTTCTGCTCAAGGGCTGTCAGTTCGGATGCGGCCTTCCCCACCTCGTCCGCATACTGCGAGTAGGCGTCTTCCGCACTGACGATGATTCCCAGGTTATCGAGCATGAGGCGCGACTGCCTGCCGATGCCGGTCACGATGCTGTTGAGCATGAACTCCATACTCTGCCCCGTGGACAGGCTGGCGGAACGGGCAATCTGGAGCATCTCATCGAATCGCTCGATCGGCAGACCGAGCATGGCCGCCGTGTTGAACTGCTGCATGAGCTTCATCTCGGAGATGGTCCCTGCCGTCGCCACCTTCATCTTGTTGAGCGCATTGGTCGCATCGACGCCCGCAGCCGTCGCCAGATTCTTGTAGGCGCGGGTCACGTCCTCGGCGCGGGCGGCCTCTTCGGCGAGTTCCCAGCCTTTGCGGGCGGCCTCGACGGCGCCATAGCCGAGAGCCAGGCCCTTGAGGGCGCCCATGATCTTGTTGGCGTTCCCCGAGACTTGATCCTCGGAGCCGAATATCAGTTTGACTTCTTCGCGTACGCCCATTTACTTCGCCTCGCTCTTTTGGATTGCCACGATCTCGCCGCGTATCACCCTGAAGGCTTCGACCAGTAGATTCTCCTGCTCCAGAAACGCGCCTCCATCTGGCCAGTTCATCCGCTGATACCCCCAGCCGTTGTGCTCGTGACAGCCCAGGAACAATTCAATCCACCACCATGCGGGCCTGCTCGCTACTGGTCTCCCGCTGCGGCGTCCTCCGCCGTGCTTTGACCAGACTCTCCAGCAGGCCCTGCGGAGTTTTTTGAGTCCGTCTCCGACAGCGTGGAGATGGTCATCAACTCGCCAGCCAACTCCATCGCCAGCGGGCGCAGGATCAACTCCGTGCCAATCAGCTCCGGGGCCAGCGGCTTGTCGTCATCACCCACGAGTCCCGCCAGATTCCGCACATGATTGGGAATGATGATCTGCATCGCCTTCTGCAGTTCAGTGGCCCGCTTCTTCTCCAGTAGTTCCGACACCTCCAACATGGTGTCGGTAAGGAGAGGGCGAACGTCGCATGAGACGCCGCCCCCTCCGAACGTGGGCTTGAATTCCCGCCATCCCAACTTCACTCGTACTGCCATTCTCGACCTCTTTCTGATGGTTACGCTATCGTGCCCGCCCCATAAGTATCCATGTCGTAGTCCGTGTTCCTCAGCAGGGCGGAACCCGCCTTGCCTGTGACGGTGTCGTGCTTTGCGCGCCCGGTGAAACTGGCGTTGGCCACACCCTGACCGCCCACATTCCCCCCTAGCGTGTCAAACTCGAAGTCGGGAATTTCAATGGTGAGGGCATTCGTAGGGCTGTAGGCGACGGCAACAGCAAGCGGCGAGCTGCTGCTCGCATCCCACTCGTCCCACAGCACACGGTCCACCATGTCGAACGCGCCGGTCACTCGCCACTGGCGGAAGTTGCTGCGCCGCCAGCGCGTCGGATACTCCCTGCCATTCAGTGTCGGACGCGCCTCCAGGTTGTTGAGGATCTGGATCTCCAGGCTCGTGAAGTCGTCGATAGCCGCACCCTTGATCTGCATACTGCACTGGGTAAAGTCCAACTTCGGGGCCAGCACTTCGGTGTAGAAGCTCGGAGTAACAGGCGCGCCGGTCTCGTGGTTGCCGCCAATCACGCCCATGGTCGCACCCAGGAACTCGCCGTGCGCGAACTTCATGGTGAGGCTGTTGGCGAACAGGTTCTTGTAGACATCGTGGCTGCCGCAGTCGCGGTAGATGTCCAGCTTGAACGGCTGGATGGGCAGGCCCTCGCCATAGTGGCTGTTGGCCTCGGTGAACAGGTGGTCCTTGTGCGTGGACGCCGATGTGGTAACACACGTTCCCAGCGCGCCCATGAACATCGCGCCGATGGTCAGCGGGTCCACTTCCACCACCAGGTCGCCGCCGACCGTGCGCAGGCCGAAGCGGCTGTTCGGCTCGTTGTAGCGGAAACGATTCTGCTTGCTCTCCATCTTCGCGCGGTCCTCGCTGACCGATTCGCTGACGAAGGGGAACCAGTGCCCGCTCGTCGTGTTGACCCCGTTGAGCGCATTCTGAAAGGACAGTTTCACGTAGCTCATCATGCCGAGTCCGTCAGGCATCATCTACCTCCTTGGCCACCGGGGCGGCCTTCGTCTTGGTTTGCCCGGCGAGTTCGGCCAGCTTCGCCTTTTTCAAATGTTCCACTTCATGCTCGGGTGCGAAGAATCGGTCCCCAACCTTCATCAGCTTTCCGCAGCGTTCCAGCTCGGGGCCTTTCCACACCATCTCCACTGTCACGCTCATGTGCGCGCCTCCAGGGTCAGGGTTATGATCTCACTTCTGAACCACTTCGTTGTGCCTGACTGATCCAGCGGGTAGCCAGGCACAACCGATGCCTGCCGGATGAAGGACAGCGCCGCGCCGCCCTCCGTCCGTATCTGCTTGTCTGCGGCCTCCAGGTTGGCGATGACCTTCTCCACCATCGCCCCCACCGCCGTTGCCGCCGCCTCGCCCGACTTCGGGCTGGTCGCTTGAACGTAGATCACCAGATCAGTATCCAGTCTCCAGGCCTGTGCATGAGGCGTGAGCGTCATCTCCTCACCCATGACGCCGATCCAGGCCTTGCGCTTCGGGTTCGCGTTGATCGCCTCATCGGCCTCGATCGTGACACCCCGGAACGCGGTGTCCCGCTTGAACTGATCGCGCAGGGCGAAGCGTACAGTTGTCGGATTAACTCCCAAAGCTGCGCCTCACTTCCTCGCGCAGATAGCGGCTTAGCACTCTGTGGACGCGCTTACGTACCTGCCTGAATTCAGGGATGACTCGCCGCTCGGGCAGCCTCCTGGTTCCTTTGTGGTGCGCGATCATGTAGCCCAGGCCTGTGCCGATCTTGGCCATCTTGTCGTTGGCTTTGACAATGATCGACGCCCGGCCGCGCCCGGTGTCCTGCAGGATGCGGATGCGTCTGCCAGCCCCCTTCTTGCCGCCCGAGCGCCGCTGCTTGATCGATGGAGCCTGC
>Ga0209345_10003751_pt1 | contig 15359 bp, 15 predicted proteins | sample Cruoilmetagenom7_FD_187294 | JGI IMG/M metagenome (GOLD analysis project Ga0209345, IMG submission 187294) | Oil polluted marine microbial communities from Coal Oil Point, Santa Barbara, California, USA - Sample 7 (SPAdes) (version 2) | ecosystem: Environmental > Aquatic > Marine > Oil seeps ... | reverse complement strand
GCCCTTGGACTGCGTTATCAGCATTTGCATTAGAGTGCTAAAACTGCATGCTGATGCCTTGCCAAGAACAAATAGTCTTAGACTGAATTTGCGGTATTATATCGCAGGGTTAATAATCTTGATTATCATTGAGGAATAAATACAGCACCACAACTAAAGGTTGCTAATAGACATAGTCTGTAATAGACTATTTTTAATAATATACTTAAAGGTTTTTGATATTATATTAATTAGGGAAATAGATGCTCACAAAAAAATGGTTTTAATAGTTTTATTAAAACTGATAATAGTGGGTGGATTTGTATTCTCAATCTTAAACCTACTAAGAGATCAATATTTACTTGCTATTATAGAAATAACCTCATCAATGTTTTCTCTTGGAATATATCTTAAGGTTAGAAATGTAGAAACTCAAAAACAAATTGATCGTTTGGCACTTGTTTATGCCATCATGTTTTTCTCAATAATGATGTTTGTTTTTTCTTACAAAGGTATTTCAAATACTGCCTATGTTTGGGGTGTTACTATCCCCATGATTTCATATTTATTATTAGGTAGTCAGAAAGGCTTTATAATGACCACAGTCTTTTTCTTGGTAACAATAGCCATTCTGTTAAACAAATATTTACTACAAGAAATTCATTTTGAAAAAGTTGACTTGGCTAATATTTTATTTTCATTATTAGTATTTTGGGGGTTCTCTCATAGTTATGAGCGAGCAAACTCATTAACAAAAATAAAATTAAATAAAATGGCAATTTATGACAAGTTAACAGGTCTCTACAATAGAACAATGTTAAATAGATTGTTTGCTCAAACCATAAAAAAGGCTCAAAATGAAAATAAAAAAATATGTTTTATTTCATTTGATTTAGACTTTTTTAAGGGAATCAATGATCAATATGGGCATGTATTTGGGGATAAAGTCCTAAAAAAATTCTCAAAAATGCTCAAAAATAATACACCAGATTCAGCTTTCACTTTTAGACTAGGTGGCGAAGAGTTTGCTATCATAATGGCTACTGAATCACTTTCACAATCCAAGGATTTTTCCGAATATTTGCGACAACAAACACAAACAATCTCTATCAATCATAACAATAAACCCGTTTCGATCACAGTAAGTATTGGCATTGCTATTAATGACCCAGAAACTGCCACCCTGAATGATATGTTGAAATTGTCTGACAAACTTTTATATCAAGCAAAAAATCAAGGTCGTAACACGATAATTTACTGATTATAAATTTTCGTAATCGTCTATTACCAGATTACACATATTGAAATTCTAACATCTAACACAAAACCAGAAAGTAATAGATTTACTTTTCTCACTGTTTTCAAAAAAACTTTTTTATTTAATTGTATTGACCCTGCGGCATAATACCGCAGGGACAATATGATGAGCACTTGGAATAAATTAGCAACTTTTGATCGAAAATATCTGAACTACTGGATTTTTATCCAATTACCCTAAATTAATTGCTACAATCATTGCTTTAAAATTTTGAGTAACAGAATGACAACAGACGCTTTAATCCAACGTAGCGATTCCAAGTGTGAATTATGTGGAGCAACTAACAATTTAGATGTGTACCCCATTCCACCAGATCTTGATGGTGGGTTTGATAAAAGTATTTTAGCGTGTGATACTTGCCGTTCACAAATCAACAAAGAAACGGAAATGGACACTAATCATTGGCGCTGTTTATCCGATAGCATGTGGAACGAAAATTTACCCGTTCAAGTCATGTCATGGCGCATGTTGTCTCGACTCAATTCAGAAAGTTGGGCACAAGATGCCTTAGACATTATGTATTTAGAAGACGATGCCTTAACTTGGGCAAAATTCACAGGTGAAGGTGAAGCAGAAGATGCATCACTAATACACAAAGACAGTAATGGAGTGACTTTAAATTCGGGTGACACCATAGTATTAATCAAAGATCTACCTGTAAAAGGCACAAGCATGATTGCTAAACGAGGTACTGCCGTCAGAAAGATAGGTTTGTCACCAGACAATGCCGAACACATTGTCGGTAAAGTCAATGGACAAACCATTGTAATCTTGACCCAGTTTACTAAAAAGTCTTAATTTTCATAATGAGTCAACAATACGAATTAGCTGCCAAATACAATGAAAAAATCATGAGCATTAAAAGAAAACCGTCATTGAATTTGTTTATTCTATTAGCTGGCTTAACTTTCACAACCCTATTAATGGCACATGGTGTGGATTCGTCTACTAAAGCATTTCTCATGAATAATAGCGGTGTTTCCATCATTCCATTCATGTACATTGGTGCCAAACACATGATTACTGGGTATGACCATTTATTGTTTTTAGTAGGTGTTATTTTTTTTCTATTCAGGTCAAAAGATGTACTGATTTATGTCAGCTTATTTACTCTTGGGCATAGTGTCACATTATTATTTGGTGCCTTTAATGATATCCAAATTAACCCTTATTTAATAGATGCCATTATTGGATTCTCAATTATATATAAAGGCTTTGATAACTTAGGAGGATTTAAAAAATTAATAGGGTATCAACCCAACACTAAAATTGCAGTATTAATTTTTGGGCTATTCCATGGTTTTGGTTTGGCGGCAAAATTACACGAGTTTGAACTAGAAAAAACTGGCCTCCTATCAAATTTAATAGCTTTTAATGTAGGGGTTGAAATAGGCCAAATTATAGCTTTGGGTTTCGTATTAATCGTATTGAGTTTTTGGAGAAAGTTTGACAGTTATTTAAAATTTTCTGGGTTAACTAACACCCTATTAATGTCTGCTGGCATGTTATTAGTTATGTATCAATTAACCGGTTATTATTTAGAGAAGTAAGAGAACTATATGAATGGAACAGACAATATACCCAATGTAAAGAACAAGACATTATTAATGGCTACATTAAGTGCAGTAATTATCTCTGTCCTTATTTATTTTACATTAATACTACCCGCCGAATACAACATTGACCCAACAGGAATAGGTAAGAAATTAGGTTTGACAGCTTTATCAGAGCCGGCAACTTCCACGGTTGATAACCAAAAAATCATTGTAAACAACACAGAAAAAAACAATTTTGAATTTAGAGAAGATAGCGTTTCTATAACAGTTCCAGCCAACAAAGGTGTTGAGTATAAGTTTAATATCAATGAATTTGGTAATTTGACTTATGAATGGAAAACAATAGACTCATCCAGTATTTATTTTGATTTCCATGGAGAACCAGCTGGTGATACCACTGGGTATTTTGAAAGTTATACAATTGCAACAACTAATAAAATGAATGGATCTGCTACAGTTCCGTTTGCTGGATCTCATGGTTGGTATTGGAAAAATTCATCTGATCATGATGTTATCATAGCCTTAAAAACATCTGGGAATTACCAGATAATAGGTCTTAAACAATAAACATTAACTTAGGAAAACAATATGAAAAAATTATTTTTAGTTACGCTTATAATATTAACTTCATTCTCATCAAATAGTATTGCCCACCAAGATCATGGCGCAATGCTTGAAGTAGTGAACATAACACAAGAACAAGCTATTGTAATTGCGACAAACAAAGTCACAGAGCAAATTAAATATAAGAAGCTTGACAGCTCATGGGACTCTGTCAAGTCAAAAACTGCCGTATTAGAAAGAGATAATGGTAGACAAGTTTGGAAAATTTCTTTTAGTCAAGTCAATGATAACACGACAAATATTTTAGATGTTGTTTTATCTAAAACAGGTGGATTTATATCGATTTCTAATTCAAAGTAGGAAAACAGGAAATAATAAAAAGGCCTATAAAGGCCTTTTTATCAAAACAGTTAGATCACAATTACTTCATTAATGAAACAACTCTCTCCCAGTCAATTAAGTTCCAGTAGTTTTTTAAATATTCACCACGGTTATTTCGCGTATCGACATAGTAAGCGTGTTCCCAAACGTCACACGTTAATATTGCATGATAACCATCTGTCATGGGTGTACCAGCATTAAAAGTATTAACAATCATTAATTCGCCTTCTTTATCTTGTACTAGCCAAACCCAACCAGAACCAAAAGTTGACATACCAAGAGCTGAAAATTGTGCTTGAAATTCTTCAAAAGATCCAAACTTTGCATTAATCTTTTCCATCAAAGCACCAGAAGGTTCTCCACCTCCATTTGGTGATAGGCCATTGAAATAAAAAGTATGGTTCCAAACTTGTGCAGCATTGTTAAATAACCCTCCTTCAGAATTCATGATAATCTCTTCTAAAGTTTTATCTGAATATTCGGTATCTTTGATCAATTTATTCAAATTAGTGACATAAGCATTGTGGTGTTTTCCATGGTGATAACTCAATGTTTCTGCTGTAATATAAGGCTCTAATGCATCCTGTGCATAGGGCAATGTGGGCAACTCAAAACTCATTTTTAATTCTCCAAAATCTAGTATTAATAATTGACTATTATAACAATACTTAGGTATTAATTTGTACTCATCATATTTAATTAAACAAGTTATTCATTTTTTCATGATTAATATTCACTCTGATGTGAAGTAAATTTAATTTATTGGTGAGGTTGTTAATGTTGTATAATTTGAGTAGTTTCGTAATATAGGTGTTTTAGACCCAAAACGTCTTGAAATCAATGACACTAACTATACAAAACCCTCTCCTTATAAGATTGTTAATAACGAGTTTTCAATACTCGATAAAGCAGACTTAGTGATGATAGATCCAATTGGTGCTGGCTTTAGTAAACCTATTGGAGGTTAAAATGAGAAGACTTTTGGGGAGTTGACCAAGACATTAAAAGCATTGAGCTTTTTATAGAACAATTTATTATTCAGGCTGGAAAATTCAATTAATCACATGGGATTAGGCACTGAATTAAAGAAGAACATAATCATGGAATATTATGAAACTGGTCATATGATGTATAAACATAAACCATCAATGCAGAAATTCAAAAAAGATGTGGATGACTTTATTGACAAAACTTCCAATTAAACTTTTTAGAGACCTTTGCATAACTAAGTGGCGAAGGAAAAAATAGAGAAAATTTGCCAGATTGAGTTAAGAATCGCACGTAATAGCTTGCTATTGCTAAGATTTTTATCGAAAAACTGGTGAATTTAATCATTTTTTACTCGTCATCAGAGTTATGCAAAGGTCTCTTTTATTAATAACAATGAGTAAAATGCCTAAAAATGCATTTTACTCAACAGTTTATGACTCAACTTAATCCACCTGTAGACTGGCGCTTCTAACCCCTAATATTCTGTCCAAGTATTTGAAAATCAGCACTTCCTGGTGATTGATGAACCCGCAATTCAAAGGCATCAACAATCGCATAAATGTGATCAAAGATATCGCTTTGAATTTGTTCATAAGCAACCCATTCAGTCGTATTAGTAAAAGCATACATCTGAATTGGAACACCGTTATTACTCGCTTCCATTTGACGAACGATTATCGTCATGTCTTTATGAATACCAGGGTGATTTTTTAGATAATTAAGTAAATAAGCACGAAATGTTCCAATATTGGTCAATCGTTTACCATTCACCTTAATCTCCATATTTATGTTATTCTCTTTATTAAACGTATCAACTTCACTGGTCTTTTCAGGTAAATAATGTGCTAATAAACTGGCAGAATTCAATTGTTCAACCAGGTCTTTCTCTAAAAATTTAATACTATTAACATCAATAAAAAGTGAGCGTTTAATTCGTCTACCACCTGACTCAGACATGCCTTGCCAATTTTTAAAAGAATCAGATATCAAAGCATAAGTCGGTATTGTAGTAATCGTTTTGTCCCAATTTTGTACTTTTACAGTAGTCAATCCAATTTCAATAACATCACCATCAGCTCCGTAACTTGGCATCTCTAACCAATCACCAATTCTCAACATATCATTAACAGACAGTTGTATGCCTGCCATAAATCCCATAATAGGATCTTTAAACACTAATAATAAAACCGCCGTCATAGCACCTAAACCACTGATAATTAACATTGGCGAACGATTGATAATAACGGCTACAACAACAATGATGGCAACTATTGATATGAATAACTTTACGGCCTGAAGTAATCCCTGAATTGGTAATTTACTGGTTCGTTTATTTTTTCTTGTAAAATAGGCAAGAGCATCGACCAAAGAAAACAGAGTCATACTAAACAAAACCACACTCCAGAGAATTGTTATATTTTGAATAAACGGGTAAAAAATAGAATCATGATTAAGCCACAAAGCCGCTTGAAAATTAAAGATCAATCCTTGAGCCGTTAATGCCAAACGACTGAGAAACCTTCCATCAATCAATACACGCCAATTACGCCTAGAATCCATTGCAAATTTTGCTATCAATTTAATCAAAACTTTATGAATAAACAAATGTATAATTAATGAAATAACGACAATAATAGCCAGAATACTCAAAGCCATTTGTAAGGGAGTTAATTCAATACCAGTCAGAGAGAGCCATTGATTTAAATGATTTTTCATAGGAGTTTATTGAAGACTTTTTATTGGATTGGAATGTTAAGGCCAGAACCAATTGTCTGTATAATTTATTAAAGACACAACGTGGGGGCAATAGTCAAATTTTAAAGCGAAAAGAATAAGTAGCCCTACAACCCATAACTAGAAAAAATAGAACATATTATTATCGTTTCTATTAATTAAATTAAATGACACCATTTTTATAAAAATAACGTATAAATATAGAGTAGGTCTTTTTTTATTGATAAATACATTAACAATGCTTATGATTTACTTTTATAAAATACTGGAATCCATTAATGACAACTGTTCTGACAGGTATCACAACAACTGGCTCACCACATTTAGGTAATTATGTGGGCGCCATTAAGCCTGCTATTGCGAAAAGTAAATCTGAAGATTTTGATAGCTATTTCTTTTTAGCTGATTTACACGCCTTAATTAAATGTTGGGAACCTGAAAAAATTGCACAATCAACAAAAGAAATTGCTGCTACTTGGTTAGCATTGGGCTTAGATACTGATAAAGCCATGTTTTATAGACAATCCGATATTCCAGAAATACCAGAACTGACTTGGTTGTTGACTTGTATGTGCTCTAAAGGATTAATGAACCGCTCGCATGCCTACAAAGCACTCGTTGCGGAGAATGTAGATACTGGTGCTAAAGATCCTGATAAAGGCATTACGATGGGACTGTTCTCTTACCCTGTTTTGATGACTGCTGATATATTAATGTTTAATGCTGATGAAGTACCTGTTGGAAAAGATCAAACACAGCATTTAGAAATGGCACGGGATATTGCTGCACGTTATAACCACCATTTTGGCGAACATTTTGTTATGCCACAAACCATTGTTGCAGAGGACCAAGCGGTATTGCCCGGACTTGATGGACGTAAAATGAGTAAAAGTTATAACAATACGATTCCTTTGTGGCTACCTGAAAAAAAATTACGCAAACATATCATGAAAATCAAAACAAACTTGCTTGAACCAGGTGAACCAAAAGATCCTAATGATTCTTTTGTATTTGATATTTACAAAGCGTTCGCGACAAAAGAACAAACAACAGCATTCAAACAGGCTTTTGCTGACGGTATAGCTTGGGGTGCAGCAAAACAAGAATTATTTGAATTAATCAATGCTGAATTAGCTGAGCCCAGAGAAAAATACAATGAGCTAATGTTACAGCCAGAATTAATAGAAAAAGAATTAATAAATGGTGCCGAAAAAGCCAGAGAATTTTCAGTACCATTTTTACAAAAATTAAAAAGTGCCGTGGGCATTAGACCTATAACTTAACCTAACGTCATTCTTGTATAGACATGACTCACGCTAAAGTTTTATTTGGTTTAATTCTCACATTAATTCAAAACAAATTTCTGTCGACACAGGAATAACAAAAAGAGAGGATGAACCATGTTAGATTTTAAAATGAAGGATGTATTTTCAGCACTCTGGAAAACTAAGGAATTTATGCTATTCAGATTTCTGATTTATTTCGGAATTACCATAGCTTATGTTATTGGCACAGGTGCTGGGGCCGGAGTCGGTTCACTTATCGGAAAAGTCGGTGGCAATAGTGAAGCTGGATTATTTTATGGTGTTATAGGAGGATTTGGTATTGTCTCTGGTGTACTTTATTATGTACGAGAATATTTACTGTACATGGTCAAAGCAGGACATGTTGCCGTTATTCTTAAACACCTTGACGGGGAAGAAATTCCATCAGGTAAAGGTCAAATATCTTATGCACAAGGCATTGTCAAAGAACGCTTCAAAGAAGCATCAGTATTATTCGCTGTTGATCAAATCATAAAAAAAGTAGTGAAATTTGTCACTGGCATGTTTGAGGGTATTTTACGTTTTTTACCGATAATCCCACAACCTATTGTCAAATTCATTAGTGCAGTTGTTAAAAACTCTATGACATATGTAGATGAAATTATTTTAGCTTACAACATAAGAAATAAAATTGATAACCCATGGGAAGGCTCAAAAACAGCCATAGTGTTATATGCACAAAACTACAAAAAGTTCTTAAAAAATGCTGTATTTGTCACGGCAATTAGTTGGATATTGACTATCTTAGTAATGTTAATTACATTTGGGCCTATTGCGGCTTCACTGAAATTAACAGGACAAGTCGGTGGAGCTTGGCCAATTATGATTGCTATAGTTGCTTCAATTAGCATTAAAGCCGCATTAATTGACCCATTTGCGATGACAGCTTTGATGCAAGTATTTTTTAAAGTAACAGAAGGTCAAGAACCTAACCCTGAATGGGAAGCTAAATTAGAAAAAGGTTCTAAGAAATTCCGCGAAATGAAAGATAAAGCGGCTGGTTGGGTTGGATCAAAATTTGGAGGTAAGAGCAATTCACCAAGTCCAGATGATGGACTCCCGCCCCAAGCTTAGTAAAACTTAACGCCATCTAATATCTAAAAGCCTTAGCAAGGAATACTTGTTAAGGCTTTTTAGTATTATATTTCTCCAATTGTAACCAATGGTGTTACCCAATATTTAAGCTTAAAGCGGCTTCCTAGTCCACTAAATTTTTCTAAAATATCTGCTAAATCATTTTGATTGTGAATGACTTCTAAACGGTAAAAACCCTTATAACCTTCAACTTGTTCTTTAATATCATATTGAGCATGTTTTCGACTAAATCCATTGGCCTTTGACAAAGTAAACCCAGATAGTTGTTCTAAACCAATTATTAAATCCACAGCATCATCTTTAACACTTTCATTCAACATTATGGTTAGCATTTGTTGGTTAGATTGATTTATCACGATTTTTTTTCTCCAATTTATAATAAAGAATGGGCAGTAAATATAAAGTAACTATTGTTGAAGTAAATAACCCACCAATCACCACTATTGCCAAAGGTTTTTGAATTTCAGCGCCTGGTCCCGATGCTACGATTAATGGCATCAACCCAAACATTGCTGTAGTTGCTGTCATCAAAATTGGACTCAATCTATCACCGGATGCTTGTGCAACCATTGTCAGTAAATTTTTAGTTTTGTGTTTAACCTCTTCAAAATGCGATAACATAACCACACCATTAAGCACAGCCACGCCTAACAAGGCTATAAAACCTATGGATGCAGGCACAGATAAATATTCTCCAGCAATAAATAAACCAAAAACACCGCCCATTAAGGCAAATGGGATATTGGCCAGTATCAACCCTGCTTTTGAGAGAGACCTAAACGTACTGAATAAAATGATGACAATAAGTATCAACACAAGTGGTATTACCGTCATTAAGTTGTTTGTTGCTCTGACTTGATTTTCAAATTCCCCACCATAAACCACATAATACCCATTAGGAAGTTTAAGATTGCTTTCAACATTTTGATTTAACTCATTAACAAATCCAACTAAATCTCTACCTGAAACATTGGTAGCCACCACTGAAAAACGTTCTGCGTTTTCTCTTTCTATAATCGCAGGACCAACCGTAAGTGATACATTAGCAATGTCTTTCAGTTGTACTGAACTATTATCAGGCATGACAATTAGCATGGTTTTTAAATCATTAATCGACGTAATGCTTGATTTTCCATTAATATGATTGGCAAACATAATCGGAGTTTTCACTTTCCCTGAAATAATTTCAGATGCCTGATACCCATCAATTTGGATCTTTAAATAGGTGGATAATTCGCTCGTAGTCATACCAAACTCACTCGCTAGTTCAGGTCTTAAGATGACATTCAGATAATCACCACCCTCAATTATCGTCGTTTGAACATCAACACTGCCCTCTGTTTGTTTGACAATTGCAGCTATTTCATCCGCTAATTCGGCTAATTTCGTCACATCTTCACCAAAAACCTTGGCCGTGACAGCCCCCGTACTTCCTGTTAACATTTCTGAAACTCGCATCTGTATAGGTTGGGTAAAACCAAAATTAATACCAGGGAATGTGACCAATACACTTCTTATCGCTGATTCTAATTCTGTCTTGCTTGAAAAACGCCAAGTATCACGCGGATTTAATTCCATAAAGACATCTGTTTCATTCAAGCTCATAGGATCAAGCCCCAATTCATCAGAACCCGTTCGTGCTACAATTTGTTTAATTTCAGGCACTTCTTTTAATAATGCCAATTCAACTTGATTATCTAATGCAACCGACTCTTTTAAAGATATTGTTGGTGACTTTTCAAGCTGGACGATAATATCTCCTTCATCCAAAACAGGCATGAATGTTTTTCCTAAAAAACTAAATAGCACTAAACTTGTTAATAACAAACCTGAAACACCGAGTAAAAACCAAACTGGTGATTTCAGTATTTTATCTAAAGAATTTGTATAAATTTTTTGAATTTTAACTAAATAACTTGGCGTATTAATATTGCTACGGGTTATTAAGAATGATGCAATAACAGGAATAATGGTTAAAGATGTTAGCAAAGCAGCGCCCATAGCGAAAACAATGGTCAAAGCTACTGGTGAAAATAACTTACCTTCTAAACCAGTTAAACTCAATAATGGAACGAAGACCATAATAACGATAATAGTGCCTGAAAAAACTGGCTTAGCTATCGATTTACAGGCCCGAAATATTAAATGCATCCGTGGTAAGTGTATATTTTTATTCAGCTGACTAATGATATTTTCAACCACAACAACTGAAGAATCTACAATCATACCAATAGCAATCACTAAACCACCAAGGCTCATCAAATTTGCTGACAAACCAAACTGTTTCATTAAATAAAACGTTAAAATCACTGCAATTGGAATTGATGTAGAGACAACCAAAGAAGCTTTCAGGTGCCCTAGAAAGAATGCCAATAATACAATCACCAACACAATCGCTTGCACTAATGCTGAGATAATAGTATTGACAGCCGTATCAATTAAATTCTTTCGATCATAGAAAACATTGAGCTTTGTTCCCTCTGGCAAACTTCCCTCTAACTGTCCTAGTTTTTCTCTAACACCATCAACAACATCTGCTGTATTGCTATTTTTTAAGGCAACAACCAATGCTTCTGTTGTTTCTTGGCCATCTTTTGTCACTGCACCATATCTTACCAAGCTACTTTGTGTGATATCACCTAAATCTTCAAGGAGATAAATCTTATTACCTTCACTTTTAACCACTAATTTAGATAGATCATTGGCATTGTTAAATCGTCCTTCTGTACGAATTATCATCGAGTCCGTTCCAACATTAATACGACCAACGCTACCATTTAAATTAGAATTCTCTATCATTTCCTGAATCTGTACTAGTGATACTTTTGCCACCTGCATGGCAACAGGATCTGGTGCAAACTGAATAGTTTTGGTATGTCCTCCTAAAACATTAACTTCTGCTACACCTGGAACTGTTCTCAATAAAGGCCTTATTTGCCAATCAAGCATATGCTTTCTATCAGTTAAAGATAGCGATGGATTTTCAATCGTGAACATGAACATTTCACTTAAAGGCGTACTCATTGGCGCAATACCGCCTTCAATTCCAACAGGTAATTGATCCCAAATACTCTGCAATCGCTCATTTACCTGTTGTCTTGCCCAATAAATATCAGTATCTTCTTTAAAATCCAAAGTTATCGAAGTAATTGCATACTTTGTGGTTGAACGTAAAATATCTTGTTTTGGAATCCCTAATAATTCTGTTTCAATCAATCGAGTGACTTGCGATTCTATTTCTTCTGACGTCATACCTGGTGCTTTAATGATGATATTTACTTGAGTTGATGAAATATCAGGAAAAGCATCAATTGGAATGTTTTTCCAAGATACGATACCTAAGCTGATCAATACACCAAAAGTGACAATCACAAAAACCCGTTGAGTTAGTGAAAATTTAATAACTTTTTCTAACATTTAATCACCTCCCATACCGAGTAATATGCCATGAACCGCACTGACTGAACTTGTCAACACTTGGCTATTAGTTAAATCATCTGTCGATTGAATTAAATATCCATTTTTGTTCGACGAAATAATATCGATAACGGTGGGAACTAAATTCTGGTTCTTTTGAATCAGAACGTGAGGTAAACGATCCCATGTAAAGACACTAGACTGAGGGACTTGATAGGCTGCCGTTGAAAATTTAGGCACAACCCTAATTGTTTGCCCTAATATCAATTGACAATTTTCAGGAATGGTTTCACTCCACAGAGTCACAAAATAACCTGTTGCAATCTTTTCAGATTGTTCAATTTTTAATGAACATTTTGATGTAATAATAGATTCAACAGCGGCACTGTCGATTGACATTTGCATTTTTACTTTTAAGGAGGCAGCGGGTAAAACCTGCCCCAAATACATTTCTTCTGAATCATTTGATACGGCTTCTGGCAATAGAAAAAAACCTTCTAATGGTGATTTAATAACAATACTGTCCTCTTGATTGTTTGATGATATTAACTCGCTAAAATGTCGCAAGTGCCCATAACTAATTTTATATTCATAATAATCTGAGGCTATACTTGCCCACTTATCACTACTAATTGTTTTCTTTTGATACAATTTTTTATTCTTTTCGAATCGCTTGGCAGACATATCATACAATGCTTTTTGCGCATCAAGCATTTCTAAAAAATGATGAACTTCACTCCCTGAAAGAACCATAACAGGTGTATTTTTGTGTACCAAATCACCATTCCCAACAAGCAACTTAACACTTTGCGCCGTAAAAGGGGCAACTAACTGAAAGGCTTCTCTTGACTGGAAGCTCACTTGTGCTTTAATCACTTGCCCCTGATGGTTTTTTACGTGTTCAACAGGTTTATAATTAAGTTGTAATTGACCCAAAGAATCTAATGGAATTTGATGATTATTTTCGTTTTGCGCATGAACAACAAAAACATTGAGGGTTAATAATAAATATAATGCAGTGCGTATCATAGTGAAACTCCAGCCAGTTGGTTTTGTCTTGATAGGTTTTGATAGATATAAACTTGATTGATTTCTTTTTCATATATAGACGTTTGTAATTCAATCATGCGTTGATAGAATACATCTTGCTCTAGTTCGTTATTGCTTCTCAGTAACTTCAGTTTTGAAACAATTTTTTTTGTCAATTGAGCTTGCTCTTGTAATAGTTTTTGTTTTTTTAGTAAAAATTTATTTGCTGTTTTAAGCGCCTCATACTGTGAAGACAACGCTATATAAAAAGATTGCAATTGATTAGATAATTCCATTTGTTCTTTTAACCAAACGGTTTTATTTGCTTGTGATTTTTTGTTTGAAAATGATAATGGGACTTCAATTTGAAACCCTAATTGTTTATCATCAAAGTCAATATTTTTGACATCTCTTGTCGTTAATGCAACATTCCAAACAGAACTTGAACTACCTGATTGTTCATAATTTAAATTGGACTGTTCTAATGCAATTTTTAACGCTTCAATTTTTGGGTGTTGATTAATTAGCTGTTTAAATCCTTTGATACTTTCCTCAACTTTGTCACTAGGTAATTGCTTGCTTCCTGTGATTTTTTGATATTGTGATAATTTTATGGCTGCTTCATTTTTCAATTCCAATATTATCAAATTAGAATCTAATAAACGTTTATCAAGAAACAACAAACTTTCTGCTGTCATATCTCCAACATTTATTAATTCAACAATATTTTCTCTTTGTTGCTCTAACCAAAGTTTTTTCTTTTGCTCTATTTCTTCTTTCTTAATAGCTAATACATAATCCCATACTGATTCTCTAATTAATCCTGATAACATTAATTTTTGTAAGGCCAAGTTGGTACGGTTCATTTGTTTTGAACTAACTAACATGGCTTTATCCAATCGCCTGTGTTGATTAGATTTAATCGGTAGATTAATACTGGTCTCAAATTCATCAGAACCAAGACTTTTATGACTATTCATAATGGAAAGTTGCAATGATGGTGCATTCGCCAACCAAGAAGAAATATCTTCAAGTTCTTGCTTGCCAGTAAAAGGTGTAAAACTCATATTATCAACACTGTTGTCTAATATCTGGCTGCGCGTTAGTTGTTCTTGATGTTCTGCTACTTCAGTTACATCTTGAGAGAATACTTGGTAAGTTAAAAAAATACTAAATAAAAACAATAATTTCAATATCTTATTCATGGCATACTTATATCTGTTATTAATCATTGCAGATAATAATGATAAATACATTTTAATACATTGGGCATTTGTCCTACTGGGCTAAAAATATTGCTATATTTAGCCTAAATAGATTGTGAAACTTAAATATCGAGCGATAAATATAATGATGATGTAAAATTCAAATATTCTAAAATTTACCCATACTAAAAGTGAAAGATAAAGTTTTTGCCGCCTGCCTATTACTAATAATGACATTAAATATAGTTGATGTGATAACGGATATAACATTAAATGTACCACTGTGGCACATTATCGAGGAAGGTGTGATTGTGCTCTTGTCTGGCACATTGGCAATATTTTTAATAGTAGAAATGCACCGACGGACTAAACGGCTCAAGTCTCTTACCTTTTCACTAAAAGAAGCAGAAAATACCGTTCATAAAATAACAGAACAATTTAAAGGCGCTCGCCATCAATATTCTGAAGTTATTCAGCAACAATTCGAAGAATGGGAGCTTAGTCAAAGTGAAAAAGAAGTGGCAATGCTTATGTTGAAAGGCCTAAATTTTCAAGAAATATCCACAGTAAGAAATACAAAAGAAAAAACAGCCCGACATCAAGCCTCTACTATTTATAGCAAAACAGGACTTGTAGGAAGACATGAGTTATCAGCGTGGTTTATTGAAGACTTTATGTCTGAGAAGCAATAAGTTTAACTAGCGAGAAAACGCATAAGATTGAAATATATTTAGTTTTTTTGCCATTTTTTTCCATTAACAAAAAC
>Ga0209345_10003750_pt1 | contig 15361 bp, 19 predicted proteins | sample Cruoilmetagenom7_FD_187294 | JGI IMG/M metagenome (GOLD analysis project Ga0209345, IMG submission 187294) | Oil polluted marine microbial communities from Coal Oil Point, Santa Barbara, California, USA - Sample 7 (SPAdes) (version 2) | ecosystem: Environmental > Aquatic > Marine > Oil seeps ... | reverse complement strand
TAAAATGGGCGCAGGAATGAATGTGCAGAATAAACTTGTGGCCCTTCACCATCTTGATGCTCCGTGGAAGCCTTCTGAGCTTGAGCAGAGGGAAGGGCGCATAATAAGGCAGGGGAATGAATTTTTTTATGAAAGTCTCGTAACGGGTAAGCCGTTTAAGATTAGGATTTTGCGGTACTCTACAAAGGAAACACTAGACACCCGCAGGTGGCAAATAATCGAAAGCAAGGCCCATAATATCGAGCAACTTAGAACGGGCGACCTTGAGTGGGGCGAAAAGATGGAAGACGCCGCCGGGGACGCTGCAAACGCAGCCGAAATGAAGGCGGCCTCTTCGGGCAATCCCCTAATTCTTGAAGAAATTCAGGTACGAAAAGAAATTGACAAAACAGAAATGATGAGGCGTTCGGAGGCGGGAAGGCGATATAGATTAGAAGCTCAGGTAAGAACGGCTAAAACCCTTAAAGAAAGGTTGCCGGGGAAAATTAAAACGCTGAAAGAATTTGCCGAACGGGTTGCGAATAACCCAAAAGACAGAACGCCTGAAGGCTGGAAAATTGCTATTGATGGGAAAGAATATAAGGCAAAAGGGTTAATGGCTATCCCAGAGGTAACAACTTCTACCGACAAAAAGGTTATTAAAGAGAATAAAAAGGCCATAAAAGAGGCTGAAGAGCATAACAAGAAAGCCCTAGAAACAGCAAGAAAAGCTTACTCCAAGGCTATTTTAGCGAAAATACGGCCATATAATATAAGCTGGAAAAAAACACTGGAAGGCCCAACTATTACATATCGTGGGGAGGAGTGGATATGTGAGGCCGGGTTTAAAGATAGGGTTTTATATTTAACAATGAGTGGCTACGATTTCTCTTTGGTTTATGATTTAGGGACACAGGCTTTTTCGCCGGAAGGTTTCATGGTTCGGGCGGATAACGCATTAGACACGGGCAGAGAAAGGGTCGCTGACAATATTGAGGGGTTAAAAAAGGAAAACGAAACAGCTCAACAGAAAAGCGCTGTCGCACAAGAAGAATTAAAAAAACCTACCACTGACTATGACGCAACGCTCCAAACCCTTCGAGAGCAACATGGGTCTATTCTTAGCAGGCTACAGGTAGAAACACGGGGCCAGGGCGAAGTTGATTTCTCTATGTGGACAGAGGACAATGTTGCTCAAGCCTATGAGCGAATCAAGGGACACTTAGGGAGCCAGAGAGGTTCTTTCTCCCTGAAGAAACAAGAAGGCCCGGCAATCTATGAAGACCTTATGGTTGTCGCTAAGGACATTATCGGCAAAGGGGCGAACACCTACTCAAAGTTTGCGGCACGTATGAAAAAAGCATTCGGCGATCTGTGGGACAAGATAAAGAATGTTATGCCAAAACTTTTTGCCGATGCCAAGAAGCTGCTTAAGGACGAGAGGGGGATGGTTGGTAGGGACATCCCCAAGTTTAAATCTTCCAACGAAGCCATAGACTTTGGCCGAACTGCTACCCCGGAACAGATCACAGAGCTTAAAAAACTCAGCAAGGAAAGCGACAAGAGATATGCAGAGGTAAAAGCAAAGGCTGAATCCTTCCCTGAAAAATCAAAAGAAAGGCGCGCGGCTATACAAGAAATGGTCAATGAATCAGCCGTAGGGCAGTTCTATAGAGAGGCTTACCAGTCTGCGGAAGGTGCGGAATGGTTAGACGATGTTCACCCTACGTTGAGAGAGAAAGGGCAAGACTATGAGCAAGAAGCATATAAAAGCAAGAAAGAAGCGGATAATGCAATCCTCAAGACGGCGGCAACAGTTGAACGGGTATCCAATAGAACAGTGTCAGATAGCCTGCGGAAGTATAAATCAGGCATTGCTAAAGAACTTCTTAAGCAAAGAAGAGTTGACTTCACAGGGCGGAAACTCACAAAGGGAAACGAACGTAGGGAACTGATAGAACTTCTCCAGGTATATCGTACTCCTCGACTTGAAAACCTTATTGTTGTTTACCGATCAAAAGAGGGCGAAATATTAGGCCATAATGTGATTACATCCGGTCAGCTTCAGTATGTTGCCCCTAAGAACCTGTCTAAGTATGCACATAAGATTAATAAAGCCGCCAGAAAAATGAAAGCCGACCATGTTGACCTTGTTCACAATCATCCGGGCGGCGATCCCTCCATGAGTCCACAAGACAAAGCCTTTGCTAAATACCTTTACAACAGAATAGACAAGCTGGACACTTTTGCAGTTATCAACCATGAGCAGTTTACCTATCTTGAATGGAGAAAGCGGGAACCACTTGTAAAATGGGATAGCTATGTCCGCAATCCTGAACACGGGAACTGGATTCACAAGAAGAAAACCCGGATCATGTCACCGAAAGACATGGCGGCATTTGCCCGGGAGCAAAATATTATCGAAGGCAAGATGTCAATAGTATACTTAGACGGATCAAGCCACATAAAGGGCTGGTCCTTACACAATGACACCTTCCTTGACAAGCCGTATGAAGAGATCAGGAAAAGCGTTGTGCAGCAATCAAGGGCGCATGATTCTTCACGTGCGGTTTTCATTACGGACAAGGCATTGCCGGACACCTTTTCCAAACAGAAAGCGGGTAGTTGGTTGCTTGACGTTATAACGACAAAGGGTGAATCTTTTCGCCAGGGACACCAAGGGGGAATCTTCCTTATCCCTGTTGAGGGCGAAAAAGGATTTAAGAAGTCTATTATGGCGCGGTCACTGCATGAGGGAGACCAGGAGTATAAAGCCGACTTGACGTTTAAGGAGTTTTTGGCGGGAATAGAGAATAAAAAAGAGGGTCGATCAGTAGAATTAAACGACAATCCATCTTCACCAGAAGGTTTCAACTTACCAACAGAGGGGAAGGGTAGGCAGGTTTTTGACTTCATACAATGGAAGTTGCAAGACAGGCTTAATTCTCTTAAAAAGGTTCAGACTGCCATTGAAAAAGAAAAGAAAACTGAGCTAACCGATGAAGTAAACGTTTATCAAGTAGAGGAAGCATATATAAGCAAAGCGTCGACACGAATCAGAGACTTTGAGCGAACACACCTGGAACCGTTGACCGAGAAAATAGCAAAGTCAAAGCATGATCTTGAAGACGTTGAGTTATTTTTATATGCTCGACATGCAACAGAAGCCAATCAGAGGCTTGAAGATATTAATCCAAACGTAGAGGAGAATACGGCGTTATCAGGAATGGATAACCAGGAAGCGGCGACTATCTTAAATAAGTATTCTCAAGATGTGAAAATGCAAGAGATAGCTCAAATGGTTGACGAGATTACGGCTGGAACAAGAAGTACGTTAATAGAAAGTGGGCTTGCAACGGCAGACGAAATAGGCGCATGGGAAAAGGCTTATGAATTTTACGTGCCACTGAGACGAGAGGGGAAGCCGGATACTTTACCGAAAAAAGGAAAGGGTGCAGACGTTGGTGGGCCGGAATCCAAAAAAAGGTTAACCGGGTCAGCAGAAAGAAGAGCCGTTAATATCCTTTCCAACATAGTCGCTCAACACGAGGCAACACTTATTCGTGCGGAAAAAGCAGTTGTCGGAAGGTCGCTTTATCAACTTGCAAAAGAAAATCCGAATAAAGCGGTGTGGGAAGTCGATTCTCCTGAAACAAAACCGTTCTTAAAACAACGTAAGGAGGTGGACCCGGAAACTGGATTACCTGTTAATTTAAGTGAAGTAGTTTTCGGGAGAGACATTCTATACAAATTCAAGGATAATGTTTTTGTCGTGAAAATAGACGGTGAAGAGCATACAGTGACATTCAACGAGCAAAACGTTCAGTCTCAACGCATTGTGAGGGCAATGAAAAATTTAGGCGCAGATAGTTCAAGCGCTGTAGTAAATATACTGTCAACCATTAATCGGTATCTTGCAATAATAAACACGTCAGCTAACCCAGAGTTTATATTTTCAAACTTCACACGTGATGTGCAAGCGGCGGGATATAACATCAATAGTGTTGAGGCAAAAGGGTTAAAGAGGGCTATCTTTAAAGATATTCCCAAGGCATTGCTTGGAGCGAGACGTGGTGTAAGAGGGAAATATGATACTGAGTGGTCTAAACTTTATAGTGAGTTTGAAGTTGGTGGCGGACAAACCGGGTGGGTAGAGTATTATAAAAACATAGAGAAGAGAGAGAAGAAATTAAAAAACATGCTTAAAAGGCATAAACCTGGCGCTTGGTCTACCACAAAAAACACAATAAGAAGTGTCTTTGACTTTGTTTCTAATGAAAACATGGCCGTAGAAAACGCAGTCAGGCTTGCTGTTTTTGCACACCTTAAGGATAAAATTGGCACACCAAAAGCTATTTCAGCCGCTAAAAATATAACTGTGAACTTTACTAGAAAGGGTGATATTGGTTCAACGCTTAACGCCTTCTATCTGTTTTTTGGTGCAAGCATCCAGGGAAACGCAAGGCTTTTTCAAGCCCTCACAAAAAGCCCTACAGCACGGAAAATGGCGTATGGCACTATAGCCTTTGCCGTTGTTTTAGACATGACAAACAGGCTTATAGGCGGCGAGGACGACGATGGTGAAAATTATTATGATAAAGTTGAGCCGTGGCTAAAGGAACACAATCTCATTATCATGCGTCCAGGTGGAGATTATTTTAAGTTGCCACTGCCCTGGGGCTATAATGTTCTTCATGTGTTGGGGCAGGTAATGGGAGAAGCGGTTGACCCGAACTACAAAGGCAAGTTTAGCGCAATTAAATCGGCGACAAGGGTAGGGAGCGCCGTTATGGGATCGTTCAATCCTCTGGGATCAGAGAGTACCTTTTTGCAGCTTATCGCTCCCACAGTAATAGACCCGTTTGTGCAGTGGGGGGAGAATAAAAAGTTTTATGGCGCTCCTGTTAAGCCGAAACAAATGCCTTTTGATGTGCCCAAGCCGGAATATCAATTATATTGGCAAGGAGCGAGGGGGGCGTCAAAATGGATTACTAAGCAGCTAAACAATCTTACCGGAGGGGATGAAATCATTCCGGGGACAATAAACCTATCACCTGAAATTGTTGATATATTTCTTGATACTGGCCTTGGTGGAGCAGGAAAATTTATCGACAACACAGTTAGCCTTCCAAAGACGTTAAAGGAAAAAAGGGTAGAGGTGCGCAAGATACCGTTTGCAAGAAGAGCTTACGGGCAGCCAAGCGAATATTACACCCGGACAAAGTTTTATGATAATTTAAGCGAAATAAGATATGCAGAGAAAGCCCTTTTACACTATCACGACACGCCGAAACAGGATGAAGTTGAAGATCGGTATAAAAAAGAAAAAGAGCTTATTGGAAGGGCTAATGGGGCACGTAGATATATTAACAGGATAAACCAGGGCATTAAGAAAACAGAACAACATAAAGACCTGTCAAGGATTGAAAAAAATTTAGAAATAGAAAAAAGGGAGAAGGCTGTACATGATGAAATGGTACGGTTTAACAAAGAATACCTTAAAAAAATGGGAGTAAAATAATGCGTAAAAACTGTTACCATTTTTAATGACGTTACCGTTTGTGGCACAGATATGATACATACAAAATAACCGTTATAAATGGGACCATAACCGCTACAGCACTTGATTAACAAAGCAGAATAGGGAGGGCCTTTTCATGCCGGAAACAAATTCTAAGTGGTTGACATTTTTAGTGTATTTTTTACTTGCGATTCTCACCTTAACTCAAGGTTGGAGTTCTCTTAGCATCGCCACGCTGAAAGACAATCTCCCGAAAGAATTTGTCCGGCTTGAGAGGTATAAGTGCGACCAGGAAAAACTGGAAAAGCAGATTGCTGAATTGAAACATCTTTTTACAGAAAAAATCAGCGGGATAGAAAACAAACTTGATAGGCTTCTTTGGCCGAGTACTGGCGGGTTAATCCCTGGGACATGAAAGGAGGATATTCTATGCTTGTGAGAAGGTAAAGGAAAGGCAGTCCCAACTAATTAACGGTAGCTCGTGTTGTGTTAGGACTGCCTTTTTTGTTATTCACATGGAAGCCATATCTCTTTGGGTTTTGGCTTGTAGGTAAGCCCAAATTTATACTGACTCCAAGCCCTTTTTATCGCTTCCTTTTTGGTTTTCTTAGGGGCTTCATCCCCTGTGCTCCCTATTATGTGGCCACCCTTGGGCATCATCGAAGAATAAAGCCCCTTATCATTACAGACAAGGGTGTACCCTGGTGGCATAGATTCAGGGGTTTTATCGCTGCATCCTGTGAAGGCTCCTATCGCAACAATGGCTATCGTTAACAAAATTGCTTGTTTCATTTTATACCTCCTCAAAGGACTTGTTGACCTGCCCTCGGTAATGCCGAGGTCAGCTTTTCGTCAACGTCAAACGACTGGTTAGTTTACAAGCCTACCTACAAGAGAACAGCTTGTGAGAATATCATTATAATAATATTCAGTTTCGCGTGTTTCGTTATATACTTCTTTGTAGTGGTCTTTCATTTCTTCAAGGTATGAATTAAGACAAGAATCAATAGCCTCTTTCATTGTTTTACCCTTAACGCAATACTGCTCTCCATCTTCAATTATTAAATAAATATTCATATTCCCTCCAAAGAACCTAACGCCAAAATCATCGGTGCGCTTTCCAGCATCCGTTGAATTTTGTTGTTGGGGGTGGGTTGTTATACATCCTGTCTTTCATAAAAGATTCTTCCATACATACATAAGAAGAGATAATAACTATATCATCTCTTCTTATTCGCAACGATCTTAGTGACAAGCTGAATAAACTCATCAATATCCAAAAAGAAGTTTGGGTAAGCACGACGAAGATTATTTAAAGGACCCGCAGATACAAGGACAGGTTCGATTTTTACACCCCCAGAAGCTTCTGCCTCAGCAAGTTCATAATCACAGACGGCTTGTTCAAAACTATTACGATCATATGCTTTAATTTGTACAGTTTTTTCTAGTGAGTCCAAGATAACAAGATGATAGAACGATGTCTTTCTTGTGCCTTTAGTCTTATTGATTGCATCTGCTGCTATAGAAAGACCATTCATCATATCCAATGCACCAAGCTTTTCTTGAGCTTTCGCAATCTCAATAGAGGTTTCTTCTAGGGATAGATCGGCATATCTAGGTACGAGGGTGGTTCTTTCTTTGTGAGCGAATGCAGAAGATGTAAGAGCAAAAAAATCAAGCCAATCTTGATCGCCCTGTCGTGACTTGAGGGCTTGGCCGAGAAATGTGCCCATAGATTCGACAGCTGTGGCCCAGATATGCTGATATTTTGTGCGTATCTGCATTTCGATACGCAGACCATCATAGTTCTGTGCCTGCTTGTTTTTATAACTGTAGATAAGGTGAATGCCCCTATACCCATCTTCACTTCTTGGGTTTTCAATGTAGTCCTTATCATTAATCAACTTATGGGTAAAGCGGCTATTGTCTCGATATTCACCCACGAGCTTATAGACATCTTTAACAGAATTAAGGATCGCCCTAACTCCTCCGATATCCTGCATGGTTGATAGATTCATCATGGGATAACGGTTCAGCTTGTCGATGATAGTCGGCATTCGCTTGAGACGTTGTGCAGCAATCGGTTCTTTTTGGTATGATCTGAGCTTTGTCCGTAAAGTTGCTTGAAATGTGTTGATCGGATATGCATGACAGGCTCGCCATCTTTTGGCCAAATCAAGGGCCAACTTTTGTTCTCGGGGCATAGAATCGGCTGCAACAAGAATTTTACCCGCCTTATTAATCTGGTTTTTCGATTCTTTTGGGACAGAAGTAAACTCCATAAGTTGCCTATCCTTACTTAACCCATTATAATTCTGTGTGTTATCTACTATGTTCTTTTTATACATAATCACTTGCCAAACATCCTGTCAATCAAGGGAGTCTAACACCAAAGTTGAGCGGGTTATCCGCTCGAACTTGTTGTTAGGGTGAATCTGTCATACATCCTGCCATGGGTTAATCCCCAGTCTATCCAATTCACGCATTAAAGACTTATTTGCCTTTCTCTGTTCATTGTAGACATGATGTAATATATATTCCTCCTTATGGGGGAAGGGGGGTTGGCTTGGTCAGTTGAAGTACCAAATAAAAGAAGGGATACCCTCTTAGGGTATTCTATTAGGCCCCTTCAGATATTTAGGAAACGAGGAGAGAGAGGTTCAAGGAAACCCAAGGTTCCTGAATGCCCAGGACAACCACTCTCACCGTACTGACCGGGAAGCCCCCCGACCCCCACCTATTTATTTCCTGTCTTTACGACTTTTTCTTTATCGGCTTGCAGCCTTGTAGGAAAAATCCACTCCGGTTTCCTTTAAAATCACAACGATACCACCCTCCATTATTATCGTGATATGTTACTAACAATTCCATATCTCCCATAAGGTGCGAATATGTTCTATTAAACACCTTACTTTCTTTAGGGCCAAGCACCCCTGGGATTCGTTTGGGGAAATTCTTTATACTGCCCGTTGTTTTTGGGCTTCTCATTGCCTTTTCCTGGTCTCTTTTTCTTGCCATCTTTACATATATAACAAACCCATATGCTTCCACGTTGCTTTTGTTGTGTAATACCATGTCGTAAATTGGGCCTGATTTAAAAGGTGGTTCTGGCTTAACCCTGACTAATTCTATGTCGAGTATGGGGGTAGCTTCCATTTGTTTAGGCACTAGAGGCAATGGCTGTTCTGGATAAAGAAAAGTCACTAATGGGATTACTACGACAATAAGCCCAATCATCGTTCTTGCTGTTCTGTTCGGGAATTTATCCCAAAGCCAAATAGACAAAAAACATAAAAGCCCCAGAGTTAAACATGCCCAACTCGGTAAATTTGTCATTTTAATCCACCACTGGGTAATAAGAAATAATCCAAAACCGACCATAAGAGCATAAAGTAATTTCCTCATTAATTCTTCCCCTAACACCAAAGTTGAGCGGGTTATCCGCTCGAACTTGTTGTTAGGGTTATAAATATTTAATCTTTAAACGCAAACTTCCCTCCACAATAACAGCTATCCCCTTCATCATACGGGGGTGTCTCTTCTTTCCCGCATAGGTCACAGGTGAGTTTATCTGGTTCCTCCTCCTCAATATCAACCATTTTGTAACTGCAAATATAGTCAATATAATCGGGCCAATAGTTCCCGTCTATGTCGGTCTCGTCCTCGTCTATTTCATCCGGGAACGCAAGACACCCATTTCTTTTGTCACACCTGTCTCCATAATTATCCTCCTCCATTATATTACCCATGCCTCAACACGCTGAAATAGCTCTGCAAGCTGAAGAGCATCCCCCTCGCAATACCTTTGGATTTTATCATATTCTCCGGCTTGCCATGCCCCATAGACTTTAGACCCGTTAAAATCATCGGGCTTTCCTTCAAAGCCAAATAATTTGAGATAGAAGTCAAAACTCTTCCACTTTGATTTGTCCCATCGGGCCAAAACCTGCATGAGATCATAATGGTCTTTTGACTCATATTTCTTCATGAAATACTTTGTCTCTGGAATGGGGACATCAAGGGCCATAGCGCGGAATATTAAAACAGGGATGTCAAACCCAATTCCATTGAAGGTTACAAGGGGAGTTTTCTTTGACCTACATTGCCGAATGAAATTCCATGCGGCGTGTACACATTCATACTCTTCGTCAAGATTATCCTTAACCTGAAAACTTTTCTTGTCTTTTATTTCATCCTTTACCGTGTCGTATATCACGCCTGCAAAGGTACAGACATGACACAGGGTAGGATCAAGGGACATCCTTTTGTTGTTTGTCTTGTCAAATTCCGCCCTTTTTTTATTAATCTTCTCTTGCACTTTTTCAGGCCCGGCATTCCCTGTTTTTACCTCTGATGGGTCAAAAACTGGCATACACTCTTCAGGTAATGACTGGTGTGGTATTGTTTCAATATCAATCGTCAATATTTCCATTATTAACCCCTCTCCTCCCGCTTAGATACTCTATGGCTTTCTCCCTCTCCTCGTTCTCCTCATCAAGCCGTTCTATGTGCTTCTTCACTGCAAGGAGCGTGCCTAACAGCTTATGGTCGCATGGAAGGTATCGCTTAAAAAACTCTTCTTGCATTTTCTCTTTTACATCTCCTATTATTTCGTCAAACAATTCCATCGTTGTTTGTGCCATCTCTCTCCTCCTCCTTAATGTTTCTATGAGTCTTGCAAAAGATGTGATACCCGGCTTTTATTAATTCAGCCGAACCTTCCGAGGTTGTCATTTTATTTAACCTTGAAAAGTCGTTAACCAAGTCAATAACTCTTTCTTCCAGATAAAACGTGACCGCTCGCATGTTTTTTTCTCCTCCATTACTGAAAATAGGCCCATAACAAGCCCAAGCCTGCCCCAAAAATTACGCTCAATACAAAACGGCAAACCTTGTTAAGCCTGTCCTCCAACTTCCCCTCTTTGGTCATTTCGAGAAGTGCCTTTTTCTCCTCCATTGTCAACATTCTTCCCCTCCTTTTTTAATGTCCAACCGCCTTTTCTTTGTATATTGTTTTTTGTGAATTGGACACACTTGGTATATTTCAATGTCTTTTGTTTTTTCCACAAAGTCCAACCACGTGTACTTTCCATCTTTTCTGCAATCTGGACACCAGATACCCTCTCCATCATTTTGTGTCGGCGTTACGCCAAAAGAAGGCCTTGTTGGGTTACTGTCAGAATAATCCTCATCGGTGTATATCCCGAATCCAGGGTTATCGTGCCATGCCATTATTCATCTCCCCCGACTCTATCCACGTGCAGGAATTCTTTTCTGTCTTTTCCTCAAAAAGTTCTCTATGCCGCTCGCAAACACCCCACCCTATTACCGAACAGTACAGTGGCGGAGCCGTACAAATGTAGTCGTCTCCGCCTTCGTCTTTGCAGTACGTACAGCGAATTATCATTTTTTAATCTCCATACTATTAATGTGCTGTATCTCTGCCCAAGACATTACCTTGAGCCGGTACTGGCTCCATAATAATTCAATAGCCATCCGGTCGCCACTTTTTGCAGCCGCAAGAATAGCCCCTCTTTTGGTCAGCTTTATTTCTATCTCTGGTTTCGTGTCGTAGGTGGCTAAAGTCTGCAAATCGTCTGAATCGATCTTATCAAGACAGTGTCCCATTTTTATAACCTCCTTCTTAAAGTTTACCCGGACACAAGGAGCTTTTGGTCTCTTTCCAAATGGGTGAGCGCCACCTCCGTGTTGTCTTCTATCCTGTCCTTGTGTCCGGGCTGTTAATAGTTGCTTTCCCTTTCTTAAGATAAGGATACAAGGCTTTTCCGTATTTGTCAAGACATATTTTACGATATTGTCAATAAAATATTAATAAAAAGTAATACAATGAAAATATCATTTGACAGATATGAATTATTCGTTTAGAATAGAAAACATGAAACCACTAAAAGTAAACACGAAGAAAATAGGGGGCGAGATAAAAAGACTTTGCGTTTCAAAGGCTGAGTTTGCGACAAGGTGTGGCATTTCTCGTCAATTACTACACTTTATCCTGTCAACCAAGAGAAGCAGTTTTAATACTATCGCACAGATAGCGGATGCGATGGGGGTTGACCCTAAAGATTTATTGGAGTGATGCAGCTTTTTTTGAGAGAGGGGGGCGAGGGTTTAAATGTTGGAATTTAAGGACAAGGAATTAACTGTACGGAAAGAAAATTTACCGACAACAGCAGAGGGGTTATCACTATATATTGCCGTGGGGAAGGAAAAACTTAAGGCAAGACAGGCAGAAATAAGGGCCTACAACAAGGTAGACGCGGCGGACACTGCGAAAAAAGCAATTCTTAACAATGCACAGCTCGAAGCAGAATCCCTGCTTGAGGCAGAGGCAAAGCTGGGGGAATTGCTGGCGGGGATACCGAAACCAAAGTTTAACAAAATTATCAATGGTTCTCTGAGGGGAACCACTGAATCTCTCCCCCCTACAATAACAAAGAAGCAGTCTCACCAAGCGCAGACGATTTCACGAAACCCTGAAATAGTAAAGCAGGTTATCACAGAGGCGAAAGAAAAAGACCTGCTACCAACGAGCCAACAGGTATATCGAGAGGTGAAACGAAAAGAGCAAAAAACTAAACACACAGAAATACAAAAAAATACGCCTTCTTTGCCTGAAGGGAAATATGAAATTATTGTTATTGACCCACCGTGGCCGATTAAAAAGATTGTCCGTGAGGTTAGACCAAACCAGACAGAACACCTTGATTATCCCACAATGAGCGTAGAAGAAATCCAAGGAATAAAAATACCCTATGCTGATAATTGTCATTTATTTTTGTGGGCAACACAGAAATTTTTACCGGACTCGTTTAGAATATTAGATGAGTGGGGATTTAAATATGTTTGTACTTTTGGGTGGCATAAACCCGGAGGATTTCAGCCTGTAGGCTTACCACAGTATAATTTAGAGTTTGTCGTATACGGAAGAAGGGGAACCCCCAGGTTTAGAGATACAAAAAATTTCAACCTATGCTTTAGGGGGGCCAGAGGGCGACATAGCGAAAAACCAGAAACTTTTTACGAAACAATAAGAAGGGTAACGGCTGGAAGGCGAGTTGATATGTTTGGGAGACGCAAGTTTGACGGGTTTGAATCCTGGGGGAACGAAGCAAAATGACTCGCTGGGTAGAAGATAAACGGTGGTCTGACAAGTTTTTACCTGAAATAAAGGCCATTCTTGGGGTGCACTTAATAGGCGAACCACCCATTGAAGAAGATCAAGAAAGAAATACAGACTTGATTGTTTTAAAAATGGAGGCGGTAAGGATTGGGTGTCGAGTGAGAAGGTATAAATTTTATTTAAAATATCCAGATGAATTTACAATTAGAGCTGGAAGACCCTCTGGCTACAAAACTGAATTAACAAAAATTATTGAAGGGTGGGGAGATTATTTCTTTTATGGATTTTGCGATAAAAGTGAGGGGGGTTTAATAAGATGGATATTATGTGACCTGAAGGTATTTAGGTTGTGGCTGAATAGAAGTTTAATGGAAAATAATGGAAAATTTCCAGGGACTCTGAAGGAAAATTTTGACGGTTCTTCTAGTTTTATGGCCTTTTCTTTGAAAAATATTAGTGGTAATTTTATTATTGGGGAAAACGAACCGAGGTAACCAATGAAAAAGACAACCTGCCATGACTGTAACAGAAAAATCCAAGGCCATGAAATATGTACCTCTGTCCGGGACAGAAAAGATCGGTGTTGCGCCTGTGCTGAGGCGTTTGAACGTGCCAGGTACATAGAAAAACGGTGGTATTTGGGGAGGGAGGGGAAGGGAAATGAAAAAACGCCATTATTATAATTTTGCTTTTTATTCTTCAGAGGGGAATAGGGGAGTAGTTGCCTCTATAAGTATCGGTTATAAGCATAAGTTTATTTCCATGCCAGAAATTCAAAGAGCAAAAGAAGGCGCAAGGGTTGACGAAAGTGCTGTAATGATCTCGTGTTCCTATCTTGGGAAAATGACAGAGAGTGAAGTTAAAACAGGTGTAACAACCAGCCACAAATGGAGAACAACGGCAGCGTTTTTTTGGTAAACTTACTAAAAATTATAAAGGTTAAAAAGGAGGGTAATTCATGGAATGGATAAAAGCAGAAACTAAACTTCCTGAAAATGATGATGATGTTTTATTGTTGGGTAAAAAGGGCTATGAAATATATAATTTCGAGAGGGAAAATTTTGAACGTTACTATCAGGATATAGCCCATTGGACACACCTAGTGTCTCCCGTGGAGAAAAATGGGTTTGGGAGCGCAGAGGAAAAAGAAATCTCTATCACAGAAGAAGATATAGGGTCAGTGATTCTCTCGCTTGCAGACAGATTCAAATCTGAGCTCATGAGTAAAACAGAGGAAGAGCTTGAAGATTGCTGGTTTTTTAAGTGGGAAGAAAAAGCCTCCTTAGAACAAAACCTTTATGAATTTCATTCTAACTTGACGCTGTACGGTAATTTTTGCCGGAGGTGGGAAGAAGCTAAGAATGGGTCATGTTGTGTGGTTGAGAGGGTACGAGATAAATATCTCATGCCTAAAATTAGGGAGTTTATAGGGGGGGGGGTTAAGGATGCAATACAAAATAACAATCCAAGACACACCCACCAGCCTGAATAAGCTACTGCGAATGCATTGGGGGCAAAGAAAACGAATTAAGGGGAAATTTAACAGGGCGGTATGGGCCGGGGTGCATCAAAATGGGTAATGTAAAAAAGGCAACAGACGAACAGATAAAGAAAAAGGGCAACATAGGAAGACCTAAAAAAAAGGTTACACTGTTATGTGCTGTGTGCCATAAGGAATTTGAAAAGTATGCTTACGATGTTAAGAGGGGGGCTAAATATTGTTCGGTTCAATGCCATCACCAAGTCTTAAAAAAGACTATCCCATTTGAAGTTTTAGAATTTTTATATGTTCAATTAGGCTACAGCCTTAAAAAAACATCTATTGTTTTGGGATGCAGCGACAAGACAGTCAAACGTCAAATTATTGGCGCTAATATAAAATTAAGAAGTCCTGGCGAATCTCAAACATTGGGACAAACTGGGAAAAAACATTCTAAAGCCTGGAATAATGCTATTTCAAGAGGCCATAAGGGGAAGATCTGTAATTATATGGTTGGAAGAAAAAACCCAATATTTAAAAATTCTTCATCTGGGAATTATGCAAAAGGAGGTATTCGTGATGATTTGGGTCATTATGTTAGAAGCTCATGGGAAGCGAATGTTGCCAGATATTTAAAATTCTTGATAGAAAAGGGGGAGATTAAGAAATACGAATACGAACCAGATACCTTTTGCTTTGAACTCATTAAACGAGGAAACAGAAGCTACACTCCTGATTTTAAAATTACAGAAAAAAATGATTCTGTTTTATATTGGGAAGTTAAGGGATGGATGGACAAATCTTCAAAAGTTAAGTTAAAGAGAATGGCAAAATATTATCCCCACATTAAAATTGTTCTAATCGAAAAAAAACAATACGATGAAATAAAAAAATGGAAACGGCTAATCCCTTATTGGGAAGACTAGCATATTTCAATTTTTGAAAAAAAGCGGGATGAGTGGGCAAGGCTGATCCAAGGTTGGGAATGACAGCCAAGACTATTTATCCTGGTCGCAGCCGATCATCAAAAGAGATGTTAGCAATCCGAGAACAGAAGTCGTTATCACAGAGGGCTTAAAATGCCAAACACAAAAGAAATAAAGAATCAAATGAGGCGGGTATCAGTTGAAATGCTTATCCTCGCCGACCTACTCTCCGAGTATCCCCATAAGCAAAAAGAGATACTTGGGGCTGAGGGGATTATTCGGGAGTGGGGGCGGGAGATTGATGGGGAGGGGGG
>Ga0209345_10003749_pt1 | contig 15366 bp, 32 predicted proteins | sample Cruoilmetagenom7_FD_187294 | JGI IMG/M metagenome (GOLD analysis project Ga0209345, IMG submission 187294) | Oil polluted marine microbial communities from Coal Oil Point, Santa Barbara, California, USA - Sample 7 (SPAdes) (version 2) | ecosystem: Environmental > Aquatic > Marine > Oil seeps ... | reverse complement strand
TTTGATATGATCTTGTTTAATACTTTCCAAAAGATCAACTAAAAGACTGTTGATATATTCTTTAACACCTTCAGCTTGTTTTTGACTTAAATCTAACTCATTTATAAGCTCTTCTATTGTTTTCATACTCCCTCCCCCCACGGAACGCCAGCGCACACCAGCTCGCCACCGTTATTGTGTGTTTTCCCAAACGGGCAACCCGGTAATATCTCTTGATCATATTGTGCCCTCCAAACAGTCACGAGATATCCACCCATCTCTTCCCGTTGCGGTTCGTAGGCACGAACCCACCCGTTACGTTTTTTGTGGTTTTCGCTTGTAACGGACATGCGCTTCGCCGTGCCGTCCGGATGCGTTTCTTCCACGGTATAAATGCGTTTTCCGGGTGGAACCTGACGCCAGGGCATATATTTCCAGCCAATGTTTCCGTAGCTTCCCTGGGGCCACGATGGGCTTCCCCAAGGATAAGTGTCAGCCGCAGGCATTGGTCTCTGGCAGCCACACAGTATTCCTTCCCCGCTGTTCCATTCTGCCACTTCTTGCCTGCTTTGCTCTAAAGTCTTTATGTGTTCCAGCGGTGTCTTATTAATAAACTTAACGCGAGACCTAAACATTGGCCACACGTCTGCCTTCATTCGCTCCTGCATGAACTCCTGGAACATTTCCGTGGCTCCTAGCTCGTCATAAAATGCAGTAGGTATTCGCATCCACTCCCCATAAAATTTCCTCGGATTGAAATACGTCCACCCTGGAGACCACCACGATGGGGTAGCGAAAGAACTCTTTGGTAGTAATAAGGCTCCCAAGGATGACGCCAAAAACATGACAAATCTACGCCTTGAAATCTCGTTCATATTATACTCCCTCCACGGTCCTTCTCTGTAAGTCAGCCTGCTGCTGCTGCATGAACTCCTGGATGTCGTGCAACCCGGCCGAGGTGAGATACATGGCCTGCACGGCAAAGCAGAGGGCCGCGAATCTGGGGTGGTCCTCCACGTTGCCAAGCTGAACGTCCTTGTTCGAAAAGCCGAGAATGTCAGAGCGCAAATCGCTGTCATCGTCCAGGATCAGCCACGGTATCGGCCCCTTGAGCCCTTCCCAAATGGTTGTCGCATAGGTCTCGAACTTGTCCTTGTGCTCGATAAAGGGTGCCCGGGCCATAAAGAACTGGGGCTTGTAGCCCAGGTCCTTGCGCTGGTTGAACTGCTGCATGATCTCCATTCTGGATTCTGTCGGGTTGCCAAAGAAGGCCTCAACGTGCATGCCCCGCCTGAAGTTCTCTGCTACACGTAGCAGCTCCGTAGCAGGCCTAGCGCCATGTTCGAAGATGTGATGCACGATGTATCGATCAATGGTCGGGCTCTTTTTGAAGCTCTCGGCCATGATAACAATAGACCCCTCTGCGTCCGGTACCGGCCAGGCCATGCCGCCCACAATGCGCCGGTAGCGTGCGCCCGTTGCGGTATTCCTATACCAGACGATTTCCTTGTCACTTAGAGGATCTGGAAGTTTTTCTCTTATCAGCTTTGGCAGTTGCATTCTTTGTTACCTTTTTGGGTGTGGCCTTGGTCTTTGTGGCCTTCTTAGTCTTCTTGACCTGGCGCTGCTCAACGAATATGCCCGGCTGCCCGGCCTCACGATACATCCTGTAGCCCTTAGAGGTGTCAATGCCCCTTGAGCGATACAGCTCCTCTTTGTTCTTTGCTTCCCGGTAGTCGTCCTCTGTGATAAAGATTTTCATGGGCCCTCCGTAAGGCGGTCTATGTTAATCATGGGTGCTAGGCACCTGTCTACGAGTAGCGGCAACGGCACGGCCCCCCCCAGCTTCCTGTTCAAGATGCCTGCCGTTTGCGGGGATCGCGGGCTTGGCGTCTTAGCGCTGCATTTTGGCCGAGTGAGCTTACCGCTAAAAGTATAATAGGCGCATTTCGGGCAGACAAAACAATCAACCTCTATGAACCGCAAGGGCTGTGTTATGCGGCCCGTGTTCCATGGTATAACTTCTCCTGGAAAAACAAAATCACCCAGATCTTGACAGTAAGCGACCCGTGCTGCGTTGCCGCGCCGCAAGAGATCAAGCCTTGTTTTCATAGTCCCTCCTAGAAATGCTCCACAAAGAATTTTCGCACATGCTCCTCAAAAGCCTTCGCGTCAAAGCCACCCCCCTCGCCATCCCGCGCCCCTATGAATAACCAGTCCTCCCCGAAAGGCGAAACAACATAAAAATCCTTTAGGTACAAGACGCCGGGCCTTGGCTCCCGGTCTCCATTGGGCAGTTCTCTCACACCGCCCCCCTGAAAAACGCTTCGTCAATAAAAGTGGCTGCCATCGCCTGGTAGTTGTAGGCATGCCGGAAATGATCAGGCCCCTCCAGCTTGACGTACACATAGGTCTTATCGCCGGTCGGGTACCGGTTCATAACGCCCTTGGAGGCCTTTTTCTCCTCATCATCGTCTTTGATCTTCTTGGCCGTGTTATTACAATGTATTGCAAATGTACGGACAATGTCTGACTCTTTGGGCAGGAGCAGCTCGCCCTCGATCACCATTCGGTGAGAAGCGTCTAGGCTCTCCGTCCTGTTGGCCATGACATGGTGCTCCTGGTTGTTCCAGGTATACGATCCTTTTTGGTGATGAGAGTAGAAGCAACAAAACAGCTTGCCCTTGTGCCTCTTTGCGAGCGCCTTGGCAGCTCTTTTCTCCGGCAGCGCGTCAATAACACCCCTGGCAACCCGGAACTTGGGCATCAGCTCGTCCAGCTCTTCAAAGTCCTCATGCTCTCCAATGTAGACGATCTTGTTGACTGATCGCCCGATGCGCTTTCCGATCACGACATGCAGCCGGTCGCCCTTTTGATCAACGCCCATAAAGCAGGGCCCCCGATCCGAGTCAGCCATCCCGTGGTCCCCGCAGCACGATAGGACCTGCTCGATGCTGAGACGATTCTCTGCCGCAACCCAGGCAATCCCTATGGTCAGGTTATAGAAATGCTCAAGGAACCTGGTGGTAAGGAAGTCGTTGAGAATTTCCTTTGGGTCCTCATACGTGCTCCAGAGTTGGGTATAGTGCCTGCCGCTCTTTTCCGTAATCCTGGGTTTCTTGGCTACCCACTCCCCGATAGACGGGTGAAGCTCATGGTCCCTGCAATGGGTACAAATGCGAATCACGCTGCCGTCGTTCTTCTCGTGCAGGCACTCAGGAAACGTGTCCTCCATGCAGGTGTAACCATTACACTTTTCGCACTTGAGGAGCCAGTACTTCTGATCCGTTTGTAGAAACTGAAAGTTGATGCCATAGTCTGGAAGCGTCGGGTTGGACAGCATTCTCACGAGCTTGAACGCGCTGTGCGACATCCGCTTCTGGATCATGGCAATGGACGACTGGGGCGCTTCGTCCAGCTCGTCATACACGATCACGTCGGCCGGCGTGCTTTTCATGCCCACCCGGCTCTGCATGCCTCGAAAGTACAGGAACGTATTGGCAAACTGCTTAACGACCGTGCTGTCGGTTTTCTGCATGTACTGGCCGATTTCCTGCGGGTTTTCGTCAATGAGAGGGTCAAACCGGCTTAGAACGTGGGCGGTCATGTCCGTCTTGGACGGAAAATAGTAGATGATTCCGCGGATTGGCGTAAAGCGACCAAGATAGAAGACCCAGATCATCACCCTGGAGGTAAGGCCGAGCTGCGTGGCCTTTTCCTCGACCTGCCACGGATGATCGTCCATGTACGGCTCGATCAGGTACTCATGGTCGCAAAAGGTCAGGGGCTTGCCGTCTAGGATCAGGTTTGCGTTCCAGACCCACTGAAAAAAACTGGTCGCTGACAGGGCGTGCTCAGGCTTTTTCGTCAGGACGATACTTGATTCCGCTCTCCTGCGAAAATCCGAGATCAAGTCCTTTAGCTTCGAGGGATTGACACACCCTGACAATGAGATCGGGAGATTCATTCTGTAGTTCCGCTATCACCAGCTCCATAAATAGTTTGACTGTTTCAAGGCTCGAATACGTCTCGATCAGCGATTGCTGAAGCTCCATTTGCTGCCGGAGCTCCTGCATAAGCTGAATGGCAAGGCTGCGAGGGTCCTTGCCCTTAAACTTGGTAATTTCAACAACCTCCCCGCCTACCTTAACCTTTTTCTTCTGCAGATCGACCGGCAGGACTTTCAGGGGGTCCGGGTTGTCGGTGGAAAGCCATGTGACCAGGCTGTCCAGCAACCAGTGTGCATAGACATTGATCTTGCCAAGCTGCTCCATGGCCGAGAGGTTTTGGCCCGCCATGAAATCGGCATACCGCGACACCACGTTCCGCCGCACGTTCTCCACGGTCAAGCCCGCTTTTGTCTTGTGGGCAGTCACGGTACCCGCAGCCACGCCATGCTCTCGGCCGATCTGGGACTGTGTCTTGCCTTCGGTAAGGCCCTTGACCAGGTCTTCCCGGCTAAGTGTCATTGCTATATCCTTTCACTCCACCCGACAGCCGCCAGCGGCTGCGGGGTGAGTTCGGCGTTAGGGGGTTAAAAAATGAATCATAATAGTTCAGATCTCGCCAAACTTTTAAAGCAAATGGTTGAACAAATTACTTCTGTCTCCCGTTTCCAGTTGGGTTTGTTTCAATTGCTGGTTGCTGCCTTGCCTGATCTCCCCGATGCACTGAAAGATAGTCTTCAACAAAATGCAGAAGCTCTAAGGCAGCAGACTGAATCTCTAGCTGAATTTGCAAACAGTAAGTTGCCGCTTCAATAAATGTCATCGTCTTCTTGTTAGACATTTCAACATCCTATTAAATCTTATGACCGACGACGAAAAAGAAAAACTCCTCAAAGAACTTGAATGCATGACTTTTGCCGAAATACGCGAGAAGCTCGATAACCATGGGTACGGGCCACCTCATGGCAAAAATTACAAGTTCGTATCATCCTGGCTCTTGCGGGCAGAAGCATCTGCGCGTGAATCGCAAACGGCGGAGGCCATTTCAATTGCCAGAGATGCAGCCTCAACGGCTCGGTCGGACGCCTCAACAACCGAAGAAGCACTCTCTAACAAGCGTTTGCGTACGAGATGGCCAAAGATAATCGAAATGGCCGCAGCTATTGCAGCAATCGTCGCAGCTATCGTTGCTATCATTGAACTATTTTGACCCTCCCCTAACAACCGCATGGACCGGACGCGGTACCGCGCCTGTCATGCGGGGCGTTATGCTGATTTGATCTCTTTTAGCACTTGTTCTTCATTCATAATCATTTCCTTTCATCCACTAGATACAGGACCAAGCATCATTCCTTACTAAACTTCTTAGAAACGGCGGACTCCGAATTTGGTTGCGAAACCAAGGTCTCGGTTGGCTTGCTTTCAATTTCACCGTTGAGCAGGCTGTTACGTTGCGCGACTTTCTCGTTCTTAACACGCCCGATAAAAACGCAGGCGGGGCCACCCTCTTCGACGAGGATCTCGGAGGCGGCGACACTTTTCATTGAACCTTTGGCTGAGGTACCTTTACGCACATATTCTTTCATACTACTCACCCCCTAAATCAAAGTTAGGGAATAACAACATGAATGACAAGGTCGTTTCATCCGGGCTCTCTCGCGAAGTGGCATCCTCACGAGAGGCCCGCGAAGCCGAGAGTTTGTCGATTTCACGCAAAGCCCTATGCGCTGCAAAGGCAGCAAATATATTGGCGGCCAGCGCGATAATCATAGCTATTATTATTATTGCGTACATTGAATACATAAAAACTCCATAACCAATCACTCCACCCGATTCGCAAGCTCACGGGTGAGTTCGGCGTTAGACTCATAATTGAAGGAAAACAAATGAACAAAACAGCAATTTGGCTTTCTCACGAATTCACCGTTTATTCAAAATCGGGTCAATGGAACAATGTAGCGGGAATCTACATTTTCGCTGGGATAAATCAGCAGAACCAGTGGAATCCTTACTACATTGGGCAATGCGACAATTTTCAAAACAGAATTCCATCGCACGAGAAATGGGATACGGCACAGTCTCTCGGGGCGACTCATATTCATGCGATGGCCGTTCCTTCGCAGGCGGACAGGGATCTGATTGAACAGGTCCTAATTCAGGCTTATCAGCCCGCGCTGAATGTCCGTCTTGTATAAGTTTGTTGCCCACTATTAATCTCCTTTTTAACGCCCCGGTTCAGCGGCGGCAAACTAACATCCTTTACTTGCGGCCCAACTGGCTCTAACTTTTCAGCTCAGAAAAATTGGCCATAAACTTTTCATGCGTCTCATTTATTTCCCGGATGTCCTTGACCACAGAGGCATGAAAAAAATGGTTGTTGCCTTGGCGATCCAGAACCTTGATTGCATGGCGCAGAAATGTCAGTCGGTATTCCGTGAACGCAGAAAAACCACCATTGGTTGTTTTGATTAGCAGTCTCGGGGTCGTCCGACAGAGCTTGTCGTACTCAACCGGTGTCACATTGAGTTGTTCACATGCTTGACAACGAATCATACCAACTCCTTTCGTCTAACAATCTCTTCAGCGGAGCGCAAACAGCCGCGCCCGCTGAAGAGTACGTTATGTCACCTACTCGTCATTGTTCTCGTCTTCCCCGCAGTACGGCTGACCCTTGAGGCATATCTTGATCTGCGGCGTAGTGGTCGGCACGAGAATTAGCCCGCTGTCCTTTGTGGTAAAACAAAGAAACCCGACCATGAAGGAAATATCCTCGACTTTGTCCAGCCTCGTCACTGCGCCAAAGGCGTCGAGGATCTCCACCCTGCTTATGTCCTCTGGTTTAGGCAGCTCGCGCTCTTTCGGCATCCTGGCTTCTGGGTTGATCGCCTCTGGTTCTTTTCCCATTAGGCACCACCTCCCCGAGCTTCTTCATTGTCTTTCTTCGCCGCTTTCTTGCTTGCCTCAGCCTCAGCAATCGCTTCAACGGCCCGGTCGAGCCTTGCGAAGTGATCTCCCAGCCTTCTCTCGATCTCTCCTGTGCTGCCGGCTACGTTCAGCTCCCTGATTTGTCGCAGCAACGGACCCTGGCTCTCAACAACCGCGGATAATGCAGCCTCCGCTTCTTGAACTTCATCCACTTTTTTTCTTCCATCAGTCATCGTCTGTTCCTCCTCTGTTTTTTACATTTGTTTATGTCTCAGGGCTCCACGGTATTAAGTTGCGGTGCAGGTAGCCGCACAGGCTGTCCCGCAGAGCTTCGCTGTACCAATCCTCCAAATAATAGGCCAGGCACAGAAAATCGCCTACCTCGAACCAATAATCCTGACCGGTTGTGATCACCTCGCCCTCGTACAGGTCCAGGAACGCCCATTCGTTGTCTATAAGGGCCTGGGCCTGGATGTGCTCACAGGGGTCCTCGTCGCCACAAGGGCCGACAACAATCCTGACAAGGTCCCCGGTCTGGGACTGCCACGCCATCGCGCAAATCAGGGCCTTGTCACGGTAGTTCAGATAGACGGGACCGGTTTCTTGGCTATGGGTAGTGCCAGAACATCCGACCAGGGTAAAAGTTAAGATCAGACACAGGAATGTGGCGGTGTACGCGCCAATCTTGCTTGTTTTCATCATCGTCCTCCTTTCGGTGCCCCCAGACTTGCCTGGCGACCTTTCGAAGTCGCAGTAACGCCACGATTTTCCGCAGGTTGCGTACTTCGTCTATGTCATTCTGGCTAATCACCATTCTTCTTGGCGTTGCCTCTGCCGAGGGAATAACCAAGGGTCGCTGCGCCCGCCATAATGGCACCGGCAAGCTGGTTAATACCGCTTGCTGCAACGTCAGATTGACCAGCCAGCACTTCGGACTGCTCCGGGGTAACTACCCCGAACAACACCAGAATCCCAAGAATCTGTACGCCAAGAGCAACCCAAAATTCCGTAGTTTTCATGCCTGGTTTCATAACTCGTACCTCCTTGTAAGGGTTAGGGTTGTGTTAAAAGTAAACGATCCATTTCTGGAGGAGCTACTTGTTCAGCCACTGCCCCCCTTGTCACGGTGTTCTACAAGAAAGTTATTGCCTTGAATAAAGGTGTCCCTGTCAATCACACCGGTCTTCTCTGCCAGCCGGAGCATCCCGAGCCTATCGTTGAATTGCTGCTCCGTCAACCAGCGATCAGGCGGGAAGCCTTGGGCTACGGCGTTGATGATGAGTTGTCGGTCGCTAGTCTCGGTCATGCCCCTTACCTACCTGAGGCGGATACTATCAGAGTCTAGCAGAATCTCAGTTGTCCCATCGGTTACCCCCCAATCAAGGGCGGCTGATGTAAAGCTAACCGTCCCGTTTCTATCCTCACCGATTTTTTGATAGAGGGTTTCCTTGTCAAGCCCTTTCGCCTTGATAATCTTGGCTTCAACCTTGCGGATTGTGTGCTTTAACTCATCCACTTCCTTGAACAATCCCTTGAAAAAAGCCTTAATGGCTCTAGTCTTGTCTTCCTCCAAGTCCTCGCTTGCCGCTATTGCAATCTCCTGAACCTCTGCATCCAGCACGTCCTCCGCAAAACATTGTAGGGCTATCCACGCTATCATACACGCTGTCAATACTGCCACTGTCAAAACCGTCAATGCTTTCATGGCTTTCCTCCTTTTGTGGTTTCGTCCATTGGATCAGCCTTTCTGGCCTTCTGAGGCCTTGTTCAGCTTCTCGTCTATTTCTTCCAGTTCCAGTTGGCGGTCAAAGAGCTGTTTCTCCTTGTCAACCCTGTCCTGGGGGTCCACTGTGACCTTGATCTCTCGCTGAAGATACCAGATTTGCTCCTGGACCTTTGTTCTGCGGTCCCAGTCCTTGTCCCAGTGGTACTCGGCTGCCAGCTCGAAGAAGTCCTTGGCCTTGGCATAGCGCCCATCCCAGCGAACACCAACACCTGCCAGCACGGAAATGCTAACAAGGCATGCCAGGATCGCGCCTAGTTTTTTAAGGCTCATCACACCATCCCTTTCAGCGCCGTCATAAACATACTGAGCGCTTGGCCGCAGTCTACGCAGACGGGGAAGTCCCTGGGTCCGTAGGCCCGCTCTGCAATCGCCCACTGGGCCGTCAGGCAAAAGGCCCTGCTCGTCCAGCCGTGCGGATGCCGTTTAGTCTTGCGGCGCTCGCATTGGAACTTGCCGGTGGGCTTCACGCTTTAACGTCCATCATTCCTCCCGTTGGCGCGGAGGCCGTTAAGGAAATCGAGAAGCTTGTCCGTCCATTCTGCATATATCCGCTCTGCCCATTCTGGTCCCAAGAATTTACCACCCGTGCCAAGATTACGGCACCGATAGAACACAAATCTTGCAAAACGATGGGAAACCCACCTCGTCATCCCTTAAGCTCCTGTAGTTGTCTCCGTTGCTTGCCGTGCCGGAGGCGGACAATACCCATGTCCGTGTGCCCGGAGAGCCTTTTCCGGCCCTCGATCTGCCTGATTCTCTCCCTGGTCATGCCGGTGCATTCTCCAATTTCTTCCAGGGTGGCGTCTCCCCTGTCTGCTAGGTCCAGCACGCACGACCACGGCAGGCTCCAGACATAGTCCAGGATCTCATCATCTGTGCCCTTGCGAAGCGCCAGCGTCTTGTGGGTGCTCTGCATGTGAAGCATGTGCCACTTGCACGACATCCACGGGCACGGCCTCTCCTGGTCCTGGCAGTCTCCGCGGTGCTTTGGTTGTTCCTTCAAAAAGGTCATGTGGTCTCCTTTCTTTGGTTTGCGGGTCCCTATATCTCCAGGGAATATGTTTCATGGGTCCCTCTTTAAGGCATGAACGATCGCCCTGAAAATAAAGTCCTTGGCTTGCTGGTCTTCCGGCAATTGGTCAAAGGGAACCATGCAAGGATGTTCTCTTTTGTCGGGGTCCTTAACCACTCCAAACCGCCAGCCCGCTTCCTGTTTTTCAGCCATCCAGCTTTCATGGCGTGCTTCTGGGCCAGCAGTGGGATCTGAAACGTGGAGCAAGACACCGTTCTTAGCTGATTCTTTTTGCCAATCCGGAGCCGACTCCCACGGCACTTGAGAGTTGTCCCCCAGCGCCTCACAATAAGCCTTGTTTACTTCGTGTGCCACTCTTGCAATTTGGTCAGTGTCCATTAGAAACCTCCTTTTTTTGTGGTGTATAATTCTCGCACTCCTTCGCCAGGTACCCGAACCAACGATCCTCCAGCGTAATGATCTCTTCCTTCTCGTGGGCTATGTACTGGAGCTCGTCTTGGACGAACTTGCGCAGCTCGTGCTTGATAGAACACGTCTTGCAAACGCAGGCGAGGCAGGATCTAGGTTTTGGTTCGGGCTCCAAAAATGTTTTGTGTTTCCATTGGAGCTGCCGAGACAGAGGGTGCTCCTTTGCTTCGCTTGAGCCAGCCAGGCATTCTGGGCAAACGGCGATTGCCCGAAACTCCGCACTTGGCGGCAAGGGGGAACTCACTGGTTTAAGGCAGTACCAGCACCACAACACCTTCATAATTTTCATAGACCAGGTTCCTTTCATTCAAACCGCCTGTCAAGCCATCAGCTCCCTTTGCAGCGGCCGCTCGCTCCTCGGCTTGGCCCAGATGATTTCAGAGCGAAGGATCCAACCGGCTTCTTGGCAGCGGATAGCAAACTTCTGAGGGATGAGGCAGAGGGACTTGGGTTTGACGCCTTCTGGTGCTGGTGGCCGATAGTTCTGCAGGGGGAGGCAACCCTTGTTTGTTCCCTGTTTATAACTGATACGGTTGCCGTGGCACTGGCGGCCACCAGACGAATATGCGTCTCCGATATTCACAAAACACACCCCATCATCCCGCAGTACCCGCCAAACTTCCCCCATAACCAGCATCATATGGTCAAGGTACAACTCAGGGGTAGGCTCAAGGCCAAGGTCTCCGCGCCACGCTCCGCAGAGTTGGCAGAATTGGCCCTGATCAACGACCTGTTTATTGTCAAAACAGTTTTCAGGCTTTGAGTTGGTAGCCCACAACTTATTGTGTCGCTGCGTCGTAGAAAGTGGGCTATACGCATGCTCGCATCCGCTATCCCCGCCCCAAACCAAAGGCAATACGCTGTACTTCCTCAACCCCCAATACGGAGGGCTGAAACAGCACAGTTGACAAGATTCATCTTTCATCGGTATCGATGTGGCGGTTGCCTGGATCAACATATCGCTGAACTCCTTACAGCACACAGGCTAGACGGACAACAGGCAGCAGACCCACTAAAACCACCAGCCGCAGGGACATCATAAAATTTTTTTTGGCATAGGGTCCCCATAGGGGGTATGGGCAAATAAGGCCCCGGCCAGGAAAATAAAAATCCCACAGAAAAAATTCCCCACGCTATTAGGGGGCGGGTCCTTCTCATCGGTACCTTGGGTATATATACATGCAGCGCGGGCGACAAGCGGCATCTCGATCCCCAAGGCCCGGCCAAAGGTCCGAGGGTTCACCTCCCCCCCCCTACCCCCTGTGGGCCTGCCCACCTCGCCATAGGGGGTAGGGACGTTGAAGGAAGCCCCTACCCCCTGTGGATTACACAATGCGTAGTATGCATAATACATATTATCAGACCACGCCCACAACCCCTTGATAATTAACAAGATACCGGGGGCAACGACTAGCAGACACGGGCCTACCTGGGAAATCGTGCGCCCGAAGCTCTAACGCCGAGGCCCCCGGATAGCCACCCAAGAGGCCAGAACCGACCAGGAGCGTCAACTCGTGCGAGTTGTGCCCCACAGGTCGGGAGTGCCAAAAGGCCAGCAAATTCAAGGGCTTGAACCATCATCGGGCCTTGTTTTAACACGTTTCTTAGCGTGCTGTCAACCATAATTTCCCCTTTTTTCGCCTTTTTGCCCCTTTTGCGTGCCTCGGCCCTGGACCGCCTGAAGGGGGCGTCCGGGCCTGCTAGATGGTAGCATGGCCGCAGGCGCAGGCTTTGTGGGGGGCCTGTCAATATGTGCTTTTTTGGTAGCTATGGGGTGCGACCTTACCCCACCATTATATAGTCATGTGCCAATGTAGTTGGTAGTAGAAAAAGAAAGAGTGGTGGAAAAACAGAGCCTTGCCTACATAGCCTACATACCCATAGGGGGTATGGGTTTTTTTCCTTGACATTACCATGTGGATGTATAATCATATGCCTAAAGCGAAACACCATCGGCAGAGGCAGCAGCAACAAGGGACCAGGCGATATGAGAAAGGAGGCCACAATGTCAGAAGGATGGTTGATCTTAGGAGCCATCGAGTTCGTCGGTATTATAGCCTTGTGCCTTTACGGCATCCACAAGGCCAACAAAAACTACAACAGCTATAAAAGGAGGACCAGACCTTCAAGACACTATTGCAAGCTCATCAACGACGGGTGAGGGCCGCAAAGCGCGGCCTTCCCCGCGACGATGAGGTGCGCCTTGCACTAACCCTAAGGAGGCCACACCATGAACAGAGCGGCATATGCTACTTTACGGCGGGAAGAAAATGCTTTCGACATTCGTCGGCTGGAGAGGTCAATCCATCGGCTCACAAAACGAGGTAGCGCATTGTTACCCGACAGACAGGCGCAATTAGCAGACAGGCAACAGCTCCAGAGCATTGAGGATGACGGTGAGTTTTTGGATTTTTGGCAGCAGGTCATGGACCGCTGCAACAGGAGGACAAGACCATGAAGCACCACACAGTAGGCCCGTGGAGAAACGAGCCTAAGATGCTAACGACCAAGGACACATACGACACGATCAAAGCAGTTAGCTCCAAGCTACGGGCAGCCATCCGCGTTATTGACAAGTGGAGGCCCTACCGCCAGGGCGTCAATGTCAACGAGCTGTTGCGGCTCACCAGGACAGCGACAGAGGCCCTGGAGTCTATCAACCAGGAACGTACGTAACAGCCTAACCTTATAACCGTAGCGGACCGACCCGCCACCCAATGAAAGGAGAAAACATCATGGGAGACAGAGGGCAAGTACACATCAAGGACGAAGGAGTGTGGTTATACACGCACTGGGCAGCAAGCGAGCTAACAGACACAGTACGCGTCGCACTGTCAAAGCGAGCGCGGTGGAACGACGCAGAATACTTGGCCCGCATTATATTCGATGAGATGATTGGTGACCGCCAAGGCCAGCAGACCGGGTACGGTATCAGCTCACACGGCCCACACGGCGACGAGTGGCGCATTATTGAAGTCAACTGTAAGACAGCTCGAGTAATCGTCAAGGACAACGACGAAACCGTTATTGACCAAACCTTTGACGAGTTTGTAAAAAGCTAAGCTATAAAAAACTAACCCCCACGCTTGAAAGGAGAACCGACCAATGACCAGAGAACAGGCTATCAACATCTTGAAGCCCCAAGGGACCGACCCGGCAGACGTAAAGACCGCATACCGTGAAGCGGCCTTGAAGTACCACCCAGACCGCAACCCAAACGGCCTAGAGTTGATGAAACTGGTTAACTTGGCCTTTGAGTTCTTGGCCAAGCACAGCGGCAAGTGGACCCTTTCTCATGGCTCAGACGACAGGCCGTTAACCGAGGCCATGCAGGAGGTTTTCGACAAGATCCGGCACTTCCCCGGCCTTGCTATTGAGGTATGCGGTACATGGCTATGGATCAGCGGCGAAACTTACAACTACAAGGCAGAGCTCCGGGCAGTCGGGGCAAAGTGGAGCCGGAACAAACGGTCCTGGTACTGGAGCCCTCCAGGTTACAGGAAGCGGAGCAAACGGGTCTTTGATATGCCGGAGATCCGCGCCACGTTTGGCAGCTTTGACCTCGAGAGTGAACCGTTGACGCAAATGGGATAAGGAGGAAAGGGCCATGCAACACGACCCATACGATAAGCCATATTATAGAACATACGCAACAAGGGCCGGACGGTACTGCTACAACCGCAAAGAATGGGCAAAGTGGGTCATCAAGAGAATATGGGCGCAAGGAGGCCCGAACTGGAACCCTCCCACGAAATGTCTAGGGGGAGAGTAACATCACCACACAGGCCCCGGCGCGATCCGGGGCCGGAAGGGGGGAGAGGATGACACCAACCACGAAATGCCAAACTTGCGGGACTCGTTGCTTAGGTCAAACCCCGCCAACAACCTGTAATAACTGCGATCCCGTTATTTCAAAGCTTATCGCAGACGTGGCAGAGCTGAACATCCGAGAAGACGAGGAGGTGACACCTAAATGCACCGAATAGCTGACATTTTGCTGGCCGTGGCCCTGGTAGCGACGGCCCTGTTTTTCTGGATGATTGACGTGATACGACTTTGACAACGAAAGGAGAACCGACCAATGGAGACGCAAGAGATTTTCAGAGAGGTGATTCCAAGCTACACCGCAGAGGAGGCCGTGGAGGATGGCGTTCTGGTCAATGTGCCGGAAGCCTTGGCAAAAGAGGCCGGCTTCGAGTGGCCGGTACGGATCACGACGGGAGTCCATGACCTCTGCACTCCCCCAGCGTCCAACAAGGTCGAGAGCTACGAGGGTCGGCTGTGGGATGTACTGTTTCTCTGCTTTATAGCTATCAAGAGCCACAAGAACGACGACGGGCTGGTGACATACAGGGTCAAGCTGGGCAGTTCGGTTGAAACTCTGTGGGCTGCGATTGACGGCACGGCTGGACCGGCCATTCATATTATGAAGCCCGACGAATACTAAATCCATGCAGCCGGACAAGATTAGAGAATACCTGAGAACGGCAGAGCTTGTGCAAGACTGTTACAGGGCCACCCCGATGAAGCTGGCGCAGATTGCGCGACTTTGCCGTATCTCAGAACCAAAGGCAAGCCAAATGGCCTTGAAGCAATACCCTAAATCGGTCAGGAAATACCTGGAGGCCAGAAAGGGGGTGGCGCCATATCGACTAAGAAGGGGTAAGGGCTAAACCGCGACGGCCCTTCTCCCGCCTGGTATCTCACCTTGCTTGTGCCACACCAGATGCCGGGGCCGTCGCGCCCACAAATCTAGCAGACAGGAGGAAGAGCGCATGGCAAAATATAGCCTCATTAAAAAAGATTGGAAGCTAGTCGCTGGTATTAAGTTGTTTAGAATTAAAGCAACCGCATCCTGGGGGGATACATTGGAAAAAAGGCAAATCTAAGTATGTCCGGCGACGCTTGGGTGTCCGGCGACGCTTGGGTGTCCGGCAACGCTTGGGTGTCCAAAACAGTCCTTAACCTTATAGGGGCCTGTGGCTACTCGGTTACGGCCTATAGCGCTTTTTTGCAAATAGGCTGCGAGCTTCGCACCTTTGCGGAGTGGAAGAAAATCATCAAATCCCCAAAAAACCGCTTCGAGGAGGCGTTGTCTGAAAAAGAGTATCGCTTATGTCTCGAAGCTGGCAAGTTCTGTGAACGGATATTGAAACTTCAGGAAGGAGACTAACGATATGAAAGCAACGCAGTTCCTAGAACGAACACGCCAAGTAATGGCGTGGCGG
>Ga0209345_10003748_pt1 | contig 15366 bp, 16 predicted proteins | sample Cruoilmetagenom7_FD_187294 | JGI IMG/M metagenome (GOLD analysis project Ga0209345, IMG submission 187294) | Oil polluted marine microbial communities from Coal Oil Point, Santa Barbara, California, USA - Sample 7 (SPAdes) (version 2) | ecosystem: Environmental > Aquatic > Marine > Oil seeps ... | reverse complement strand
TTAAATATTAGTAGAATACTCACCCGGTGATTGCAAGAATTATTTACATGTCTTGTGTGAGGTAAGGAATTTTCTCAGTATTTGTCCATATTGTTTAGTAGCTAGCAGACAATAATTGTACGATTTATAACATCTTACCTATTATTTTTGCCTATCTGTTAATGATAATCTTGTAAATGTCGATTATTGTTTATAGAATCTCTAAGGTAAACAATTTGTAAGATAAATATAATTTTTATGTCCAGGAATATAGATGATATCAAAAAATCGCGTCCAATTTCTCCGCATTTGAGTATATATAAGCTTCAAATCAGTTCAATGCTGTCTATCGGGCATCGTTTGAGCGGTATTGGTTTATTTTTTGCTTTGGCAGCTTTTTGCTGGTGGTTTATATTATGGGTTTTTAGCAAGTTCGAGCCATGCTATATAGATATGCTGGATAACGACTTGGTAAAAGGTTTTTTGCTAATTGCAAGTTATGGATTCTTTTATCATCTTTGCACTGGTTTGCGTCACCTTATATGGGATACAGGCCGAGGATTTTCCATTGGTGCAGTTAATTATTCCGGTTGGTTGGCTGTTCTTTGTTCATTGGCCTTAACAGCAATTTACTGGCTGTATATGTGAGGTATGTTTTATGAAAAATAAATTTAGATCAGACCTGTCAATAGCAAAAAATCTTGGTTCAGCTGCATCTGGTTCCAGGCATTGGTGGCATCAGCGTTTTACAGCTATAATCCTTGTTATCTCAACTATTTGGCTATTTGTCTTCTCATGGGAATTGAGTGGTCTGGAGCGTGGTGGAGTGACTGAGGTAATTAAGAATCCATATCATGTAATTATGCTTTCGATATTCACTCTAACAGGTTTTTATCATGCGGTGCTCGGTATGCAGGTGGTGATAGAGGATTATGTCACATGCCGTGCATATAGGCTGGTTATGTTGCTGATTGTGCAGATTTTTTCAATAGTGACTGCTATTGCTTTTTTGGTAGCTGTTTTATACGTAATGACTTTGTGGTGGAATTTATAGTTTATGTCTAAGCCTTATAATGTGATTAATCATGAATTTGATGTTGTAGTTGTTGGTGCCGGTGGTGCAGGCCTTAGAGCTACTTTTGGGATGGCAGAAGCGGGGCTTAGCACTGCGTGCGTTACTAAAGTTTTCCCAACGAGAAGCCATACTGTTGCTGCTCAAGGAGGGATAAGTGCATCGCTTGCCAATATGGGAAAAGATGATTGGCGTTGGCACATGTATGATACTGTTAAAGGTTCTGACTGGCTTGGAGATCAGGATGCAATAGCCTATATGTGTAAACATGCAGCTGAAAGTGTGATTGAACTGGAACATTATGGCGTACCGTTTTCAAGAAATAAAGAAGGAAAAATTTATCAGCGCCCGTTTGGTGGTATGACTACTGAGTATGGAAAAGGTAAGCCGGCACAGAGGACATGTGCAGCAGCCGATAGAACCGGACATGCGATTTTACATACATTATATCAGCAAGCCCTAAAACATCGAGCGCAATTTTTTATTGAATATTTCGCTATAGATTTAATCATGGAAGACGGTGAATGTCGAGGAATCCTTGCCTGGAATTTAGATGATGGAACTCTGCATGCTTTTCGTGGTCATAGTGTTGTTTTGGCAACAGGTGGCTATGGCAGAGCATATTTTTCTGCAACATCGGCGCATACATGCACAGGTGATGGCGGTGGTATGTGTATTCGCGCAGGCCTTGCCATGCAGGACATGGAGTTTGTTCAATTCCATCCGACGGGGATTTATGGAGCCGGTTGCCTAATTACTGAAGGTGCAAGAGGCGAAGGTGGTTACCTGGTGAATTCTGAAGGTGAACGCTTTATGGAAAGATATGCTCCATCTGCCAAGGATTTAGCGTCACGAGATGTGGTCTCACGTGCAATGACTATGGAAATTAGAGAGGGTAGAGGTGTTGGCCAGCATAAGGATCATGTGTTTCTGCATTTGAATCATCTGCCGCCTGAGGTTTTGGAGAGAAGGCTTCCAGGTATTTCAGAAACTGCCAAAATCTTCTCAGGAGTTGATGTTACCAAAGATCCGATTCCCGTACTGCCAACAGTACACTATAATATGGGTGGTATACCGACAAATTGCCATACAGAAGTGGTCACCTTAAAAAAAGGCAAGCAGGAAGTTGTTCCAGGATTAATGGCAATTGGTGAAGCTGCCTGTGTGTCTGTGCATGGTGCAAATCGACTGGGTTCTAACTCGCTTCTTGATTTAGTAGTATTTGGTAGAGCAGCTGCGCTCAGAGCGGATGAAGTTATAGATAGAGGTGCATCTCATAAGAAACTTAAAAGTGATACTTACGAGAAGCTTTTAGAAAGATTTGATAAAATCAGGAATACTAAAGGTAAAACTTCTGTAGCTAGTTTACGCCTTAAAATGCAGAAGACTATGCAGAACCATGCAGCGGTTTTTAGAACTGAAGAAACACTGGCAGAAGGACAGAAGCTTATCGATGCAATCAGAAAAGAGTACGAAGGTATAAGCGTTAATGATCGTTCGCTTATTTGGAATAGTGATTTGGTTGAAGCATTGGAGCTTGACAACTTGCTTGATCAGGCTGTGCTGACTATGCATGCAGCTGCAAATCGCACGGAAAGCAGAGGTGCACACGCTAGAGAGGATTTTCCAGATAGAGAAGATAAAGACTGGATGAAACATACTATGCTATGGTTGGACGATTCTGGAACAGTTAAAATAGATTATAAGCCTGTAACATTAAATACTCATACTGATGAAGTAGAAACGGTTCCACCGGTGAAGAGAGTATATTAATTCGAAGTTAAAAATTGAGGATGATATGGCTGAGCTAAGATTACCACCAAATTCAAGAGTTATGCAAGGTGAAGTTCATGTTGGGTCGGAATCCGGAAATTCTCCGAAAAAACTCAGAATATATCGCTATGACCCAGATTTGCCAAAAAATCCAAGGATTGATACATATATTATTAGTCTTGACAAATGCGGTCCGATGGTGCTTGATGCGCTTATAAAGATCAAAGATGAATTAGATTCTACACTGACTTTCAGGCGTTCCTGCCGTGAAGGGATTTGTGGCAGCTGTGCAATGAATATTGACGGAACTAATACGCTTGCGTGTACCAAACCGATCGAGGAAATTTCGGGTGATATTAAAATCTATCCGTTACCACATATGCAGGTTGTAAAAGACCTTGTTCCGGATATGAATCATTTTTATGCTCAATATGCTTCGATTGAGCCATGGCTTAAGACAGATACTCCAGTATCTAAAGGAGAAGAGAGATTGCAGTCAGAAGAAGACAGGGAAAAACTGAACGGGCTTTATGAATGCATATTATGCGCATGCTGTTCAACTTCTTGTCCAAGCTATTGGTGGAATGGTGACAAATATCTTGGACCTGCCATTTTGCTGCAGGCATACAGATGGCTTGCAGATTCAAGAGATGAAGCTGATGGTGAGCGTTTGCATGAGTTGGAAGACCCGTTTAAGCTGTATCGTTGTCATACAATTATGAATTGTACCAAGGCATGTCCTAAAGGTTTGAACCCGGCAAAAGCAATCGCTGAAATCAAGAAGAAGATAGTCGAACGAGAAGGAATATAAACATGGCTAAGTTGTGTTTTTATACAAGACAGTTATTCATATTGTTTGCTGCAGTAATGCTTCCTGTTTCAAATGTAATGGCAGGTAGTAGGAACAAGCCTGTAATTGAATATTTCACAGATAATATACTTATTCAAATTTTGGTCAGTGGCGGTTATTATACGCTGGGGATAATAGTTATTATGTTAGTTCTGTCTACTGTTTTCAAAGGTTTTAGAATAATTTTTTTTAGCGTAGTAATGGCAATTTTTGGAATATTGCTAGTAGTTTTTGTTTTTGAATCCTTGGATAATCTTGAATGGATACCTCCTATGTATACATAGTTAATTAGCTATTATGTAGCCTTCATCAGTATAACCATCAAGTATGGAGTTTAGCAGAGTAGTATTGACTATTTCAAGTTCAAAGAATGGAATTGAGTGAGGCAAAGTATGTTCGTCTATTATTTTCAATAATTTTTTTAGTTTAATCTGTCTGGCAGCAGCGATTTTTGAAGCTTGAATTAAGGCTTCTCTCTTTGTGATATAAGGGTCAAGCAAACTAGCAGATGGTGCTAATGAGCTGATGTCAAAAGGCCTGCCAGATTCTTCAAAGAGCCTTAGCAATGTCAATTTCAGTGTTTCATTGTACAATGCTACATCACATTTACTGTCAGTTTTTTTATTGGGTCTTCCCATGAAATATAGCTTGGAATCTGTTTTTTGTGCCAGTAGAACAGAACCACGAACTTTTTGTTCTTGATCAATTATCAGGCTTCCACTAGCGTTCTCTTGCCAAAAACTATGTCCGGCCATATAGACGATTATACAATATAAAGCTACCATTATCAGGCAGGTTACATATAAAAACAGGCTAGATAATATGTCTTTAATCATCATTGTTACGCATATATGAAAGCAATTTTTATAAAGCAGGTAACTTTAAGAGAGCGGACGGATAGTTTATTTGTCATGGCGTTAGCTCTCGTCTACTATTCTTATGTAACCCTGATTAGCATAATCAATGATTTTCTGATCAAAGGTCATTAAGTATGCATTAATGGATCTATTAGAAGCTATAATGAATCGATCGGCTGGATCTTTATGTTTGTAGTTCGGCAAATCACAGCTTTCCATAAGAATTGCTACGGATAGATCAATTAGATTTAATCCTGGCATAGATAGTACATTATCAATCCATTCTGTTAAGCTAATTGAGAAAGCTATTTTATCTTTTTTAGCTAGCATCGATATTTCCCAAATTGATATAGCTGAAACATATAGATTGTTTTCTTCCCGTATTTTATCTATCAAGGTAACTTGCTTATTAGAGAGTTTTATTCCTTCCATATACCATATTAAAACATGAGTATCTAAGATGAGTTGTTTAGAGTCATTAGTAATATTAGTTGAAGATTTAGTCATTGGTTTACTTCCCAATCTGATTCAGATGAGTAATTAACGATATCATCATTGATCTTTACGGTTCCTTTCATGGAGCCAAAATAACTTTTTTTGTTTTTGTTATCATTGTCTAAAGGGACCATTTTAGCTACAGGTATTTTTCTTTTGGTAATAACAAATGAACTGTGTTTGGTTTTGACTTCATCGACTAAACTTAAAAAATGTTTTTTAAATTCACTTGCTGATATCTGGTTTGTAGGTTTTTTCATAAAACTAATTAATTATATGATATAGTTATATTGTATATAAAAAGAACTATAGACACAAGAAATATTTTAAAAGACTATATCTATATTATAATAGTCATCTAAAATGATTACTGTATAAATTAAATCAACCGGGTGGTACTCTTTAATCATAATAATCCCACTGCGTAAATAAACATTTCAAGCAGCTTTATGCAGATGAAGGGTGAAATTACTCCACCAAGTCCGTATAAAATTATGCTATTCCAAAGTGAATATCTGCTCTTTGGACGATTATAGTCTCTAAAAAGGATAGGGGTTAGAGCTAAAATTACTAAGGCATTAAACATGACAGAAGCAAGTACGACACTCTCCAGAGAGTGAAAATGCATAAAATTCAGGATGGATAGAGGCGGAAAGGCTGTAGTAAATAAAGCCGGGACAATAACGAAATATTTTGTAACATCTGATGCCAGGGAAAAAACAGTTAATGCGCCGCGCCTGGCAGCCATTTTTTTACAGATATTTTTTAATGTAACAAAAGCAGATAAGTCGTGGTTTTTTGCAATAATATTGCTGGCCATAATGGAGTGCATGTTCCCATCATCTTTGAAAGTAAAGCCAATCTCAGCCTGAGCAAGTGCTAATGTATCATTTGCTCCATCGCCGCACATCGCCACAACATAGCCTTCCTGTTGTAGATTTCTTACAAATTCTAATTTTTTCTCCGGTGTTGCTTCTGCATAAAATACCTTAATTCCAAGCTTTTTAGCTACATAGGAAGCAGTAAGGGTATTATCACCGGTAAGCATAATGGTCTGTACATTTTCTGCGTGCAGCCTACTTACTTGCTGAATGATGCCTTTACGTAATTTATCTCTTAAATGTATGACTCCAATAATCTTTTTATCCACTGTTAGCAGGATCGGTGTTCCATGTATTTTAGCTATAGATTTCGTGAGTTCCAATAGATTTTCAGGTAATTTCTCTACAGATTTACCTAGATATTTAGCAATTTCCTGAACGCTACCTTTACGAATTTTTAACTCTTTATAGTTACATCCACTAATTGGCTTTGCAGCAGAGAAGGGGAGATGTTGATAAAGTTCTTGATCTATATGCATGTTAATATGCTTTTTTGCAAAGGCTTTGATGCTTTTGCCCTCATGTGTGGAATCGTAAATGGAAGACAGGAATAGATATTCCATATATTTTTTTTCAGATATTTTAGTGACAGGATCAAAAGCTATCATCTCGCGCCTGCCAATAGTTAAGGTTCCGGTTTTATCCAGTAGAATAACATTTACATCAACTACATTATCAAGTGCAATGTGATCGCGGACAATGATTTTAGATTTATGAAGTTTAGCTTTAGCAAATAAGATGATCGCATGCTGCAGACCTGAAATAGTAGTTGGTAATAAAATGACTATCAGATCAAGTAAATATATTGCAGGGATATTAAAACCTGAATATCTGGCAATGACCCAGACGGTGAATATTACAGAAATAAATAAGACAGATAACCCCAGAATAAGTCGTTGCAAAGCTAGTTCAGAGGGGAGTGACTGTCTGTTAATATTTTTGAGTATTCTTTTTACTCTGGCAAAGAAAGAAAATTTTCTGGCAAAGCTTACCTTCATAACAATCCAGTTATTTCCTGCTATAATCGTGCCGGCTGTTAGAATGTTGCTTTCTTCCGGGTTTTTAAGTGTATTGTCAAGCCCGCCGGTTATACTTGTTTCATTAACATAACATATACCTTTTACGATTATTCCATCGAATGGGACAATATCACCGCCACGTAATAGAAGGAAATTTCCTGACTTGACCCGGCTTAGTTCTATTTCTTTGAATGTTTCAATATTGGATATATTTGCTAGCCTCTTAACCAGTAAAGTAGAAATCTTTTGTTTATGAGGTAAATCTTTGTAGTTCAGTTTTGATTCTGCATAACTATTTGCAAGCGTCGAAAAGAATAATGTCATCCAGATCCAGAAGAGCATCTGAGCATAAAGTGAGGCGTGTCCTGTAGGCAAATTAAGTTCTTTTAAGAATAATGCAGTCGCCAGACAAGCAACAATAAAGACAACTGCCAGCATAGGATTATTAAGCCAGGAGCGTGGGCCCATTTTTTGAAAAGCATTCAGGATAATGGTTAGAACTGATGTAGTGCTGGAAGAACTCATATATTAATTCTAAAGGACTAAGTTTTTAGACTAAATGAGAAAGCACGCTACGCGTCAAAAACAATAATCATGCAATAGCTTAATCACTTTTTCATTATCTTGGTCGTTAATCAATATTGACATTTTTATATCCGATAAGTGCGACGCAAAGATTTCTATGGCGTTATCCGTCAAGATTTCAATAAACTTACAAGTTAGTCTGCTATCATTCTTTATACCATAGCCAACGATAGTTACGGTAGAAATATTTGCACTTAACTCGTATTTTGCCAGTAAGGAATTATTTTTCAAACGTTCCAGTAATTTTTGACACTTATTTTTATCAGTTAAATTAGCGATAATAATAGATGTGCCATTGCTAAGGTTATATGTCTGCTCTATTGGAACTGAGTTTTCAGCAAAATTTCCAATAATTCTGACAAAATCTTCTGCATTATGTTCGATATCTATTTTTAGTAAATTTTTGTTTGACGTAATTGCCGTGATGAGTTTATTTTCCATATTGATTTCTTTTGTTTCAACTATTGTACCAGCTGCACCTGTAAATGAAGATAAAATACGCATCGGGAAGCCATAACGCTTTGCTGCAATTGCCGCTCTTGGATGTAAAACCTTAGCTCCACCTGCGCATAGTGCATATAATTCATCAATATTGATAATATCAATTTTCCTGGCAGTATGTACAATTCTGGGGTCGGCACTATATATCCCATCAACATCAGTATAAATGTCACACCTGGCAGCATTCAGAGAAGCTGCAATTAATGCAGCACTAGTGTCAGAGCCACCTTTCCCAAGCGTGCTGACATCACCGTTTGGAGTAATGCCCTGAAAGCCGGTGATAATAGGAATTACATCAGATTCAAGCATTTTCTTTAATATTTTAGAATCAATGTCTATCACTTGAGAATTGCCGTGAGTATTATCTGTTTTCAAGGGAACTTGCCATCCTTGTAGAGATATTGCTTGTAGCCCCATACTTTGGAGTTGCAATGCCAGTAGAGCAGAAGTAACGATTTCGCCACTGGCAAGAGCTGCGTCATATTCCCGCAGATGTGATGGCTGGTCCAGTTTGGAGATTTCATTGCATTTAGTGATAAGTGCATTCGTTACGCCCGCCATAGCAGAAACTACTGCTACAACCTGGTTTCCAGTATCGATTTCAGCTTTGATGATGTTGGCAACATTTTTTATCCTGCTCAAGTCAGCAACAGAAGTTCCGCCAAATTTTTGGATAATTATTTCCATGATGTGGTGTATAAGGGAATAAAGTATTTGGTAATACTATCAGTTTACCTACGGTTTTTGAAGTATAATCTTTAGATTTACAAGTGTGTTATTCTAAATTATCCTAAGAAAAAAATTAAGCTACCGTATATGTCAATGTCTAATAAATCTTCCATCGATCAGCAGGAACTGGAAAAATTCAATAAAACCGATCAGGAATGGTGGGATCAGGATGGTGAGTTTAAAGCTCTACATGCCATTAATCCTGTACGCATTGATTATATAACCTCTATCATTGGCAAGCATTTTGGCGTAGTTGATAATAAAAAATCTTCGCTTAGTGGTTTAAAACTCATTGATATTGGTTGTGGTGGAGGGCTGATATGCGCGCCAATGTCTGAGCTTGGCGCAGAGGTGACAGGGCTGGATGCAAACGAGCATAATATAAAAGCAGCTAATTCGTATGCAAAACGTAATAAGCTAAATATCAAATATATAAATAATACAGTTGAAGAACACATCAAATCGTCTAAAAAGTATAATATTGTGCTATGTCTTGAGGTAATAGAGCATGTAGCCAACCAAAAAGAATTTGTTAATAATATTAGCAAGTTATTAGCACCTGGTGGAATAGTAATTTTCTCAACTATCAATAGAACAAAGAAAGCTTATCTTCTAGCAATTATCATGGCCGAGTATGTTCTGGGATGGGTTCCAAGACAAACTCATAACTATTCCAGGTTTGTCAAGCCATCCGAATTTGTTCGTATGCTGCAGGATACCAGGTTGCGCCTGGGTGAACTTAAAGGACTATCTTTATCTGTATCGTCGCAAAATTGGCATATGTCGGATGACATTGATGTGAATTATTTTGCTGTGTTTACTAATTAGCATGTTATAGTACTGATCTCTATTTCTTATAAATTAGACTAAGACCATGACTTTACCAGAAAATCCTAAATTATTATCATTTCTAAACAAGCTTTTTGATACTAATACAGAGTTTGCAAATGCACATGATGATAAGTTTTTTGCCAGTTTTCAGGATAGTCAAAATCCTAAATTAACCATTTTGAAATGCTCGGATTCCAGAGTGCAAATGGAATCGTTTGATAAAACTCCGCAAAATGATATTTTTGCCATTCGAAATATTGGTAATCAGATTACAACTAGTGAAGGTTCAATAGATTTTGGAGTACGTATTTTAAAAACACCATTTCTTCTGATTATAGGTCACTCTGGATGTGGTGCTGTTGAGACTGTACTTTCAGGAAAGAAAACACAAATACCAATGATTGATCGTGAATTAAGTTCCATGAACCTTAAATCCAAATGTATGGAAGAAGCTATCGTTGAAAATATCAATGCTCAGGTTGAGCGTGCCATGGAAAAATATCAATCTATTGTTGATGCAGGTGATTTGACGGTTATTGGGGCAGTCTATGATTTTAAAAATGATTTTGGCTTTGGACAAGGCAGGGTAGTGTTGACTAATATTAATGGCATAACTGATCGCCAGCAGGTAAAAGATAAATACGCCGCTAAAGTTGCTAACTTGCATTTTTTATAGACGGTGCGATTTCGCTATATTTAACGAAATAATATATGACTAATACTATTTTAAGCATCAATAACAAGTAGGGAATAGATAGAAAAATAGTGAGATGTACTACCTCCAAGGACAAAAAGGTGCCAAATTGAGTGATTGAATGGCAATTTTTCCCAAAAATAGAATATCACGCCTACAGTATAGAACAAACCTCCGGCAATTAATAAATAAAGGCTTTTTGCTGGAATATAGATAATTAATTCGTCTAATACAATGACCACTAACCACCCCATTAGCAAATAATTTGTAAATGCTATTTTTTGTAATATTTTATATTTACTGAATTTAAAAATACAGCTAATAATAACCAAACCCCAGATTACTTTTAGCATTATTAGGCCAACAGCACTTTCAATACTGACTAACATAAAGGGAGAATAGGTGCCGGCTATTAAAAAATATATGGATAAGTGGTCAATTTTTTTAAAGAATTTATTAAATTTTGTATTAGCGAAAGAATGATAGAGTGTTGATGCAAGATAGAGAGCAACTAAAGTACTGCTAAAGATCACATAGCTCACTAAATGCATGTCTGTGCCGCTTGAACTAGCCTGTCTACAGAGAATAATAAAGCCCACTATACTAAATAGAGTACCAGCACCATGAGTGATGATATTGAGTAATTCTTCTTTAAAACTATACTCAGAAATACGGATGCTAGCGTTATCTGCCATTAAGTGCTTGTCGCAATTTATATTACCTATGTTATCCATTCTCTGCTTTTTTATGATTCGTTTCAAGCATTAAAAATATGTAATAATAATTATTTTCCTCCTAAAGTTCATAAAAACCCGCTATTGTAGAATTTTTTGAGAGTACGACAATCCATTTAATGTTTTGGTATGTCGTAAATATCAAGTTAAGAGCCTGTTGTTAATCCGAAACAATCCGATTCAGGCTTTTAAGGCAGCAAAGGAAATGCTGCCAATCACTACCGTTTAACGGCGATCTCTAACATTTGGTCAAGTAATGATGCCTGAGTTTTATAGTCTGCGTCAAAATCTGTCGCAAATTCACTCAAAGTTTGTTCGGAAATAAATTTACCATGTGCAGCAAGCACCGTTGTTAAGTCAAAATTTGATTTTAATTCAAGCTTTATTCTGTTTGAAACATCAAACCCTGCACTTTTACGTGCCTGTTGAACCAGTCTGATGATATCTCTGGCTATACCTTCATCCTCCAACTCTTTAGTAATAGCAATATCCAGCCATATCATTCCCTGATTATTTGTAAGTGACTTTGCACCGGTTGCTGCTCTTGGCTCAAGGATTAAAGAATATTCCGCAGGTAATAATTTCTCGCCAGCTATTGTTAGACTATTCCCATCATGTTGCCATTTTTCCTGTTTTGACAAGGCAATGATTTCTTTCATTTTTTGTGGCAATCTTTTGCCAAGTACGGGGAAGTTTATAGATAATTTTTTATCAGCATTGTTTATTAAATCATTACTATAACTTATTGATTTTACGTTGATTTCGTCTTTAATCAAATCTTCAAAAACTTTAAATGCACCGCTATTCTCGGTAATAATTTTAAGGCTGGCAAGTGGTTGCCTGACTCTTATATTCTCAGCGTTTCTAATGAATAATGCAGTGCTGCAGATATCCAGTACCTGATCCATAACATGCACCAGTTCTGTATCGACTGTAATTTTATCCAGAATCGGAAAATTCGTTAAATGCACACTGTTTTCTTTAGATTCATTACCGGTAAGTCCTAAATATATATGCTCAGATATTAACGGCAATAATGATGACATAGCCTTGGTTATTGTGCATAAAGTAGTATACAGGGTATTATAGGCAGTCATCTTGTCCTGATCTTTTTCAGACTTCCAGAAGCGATTACGACTTCTCCTGATGTACCAGTTATTGAGTACTTCAAAGAAATCAGAAATTGCTTCATAAGCGGACTGGCTATCGAATGCGTCCATGTGTGTTTCTATAGCATTCACGGTTAGTTTGAGCTTGGAGAGAATATAACGATCAAGGACATTCTTTGAATCAAACGAAATTTTAGCCTTAACCATATCGCTATTAGCATACAAACAGAAGAAATGATAGGAGTTCCAAATAGGCTTGATGAAAAGACGCAAGACATCGAAAACCATCTTACCTTCTTTATCTATAAGCAATTCCTGGCCTTTGACAACGCTCGAAGAAAGCATAGTGACTCTTAGAGCATCTGAACCATATTTCTCAAAAAGCTCAATCGGGTCTGCATAATTATTTAGACGTTTGGATAATTTTTGCCCGGTTGAATCAAGAATCACCCCGTGACATATACAATTCAGGAAAGGAGGGCGGTCAAACAGGGCAGTTGAGAGTACCATTAAAGTATAAAACCAGCCTCTGGTTTGCGCAGAATATTCAACGATAAAATCTGCAGGAAAGTGGTTCTCAAACCATTCTTTATTTTCAAATGGATAATGTACTTGGCCATACGGCATAGAACCACTTTCAAACCAGCAATCAAACACGTCGCTAACTCGTCGCATCATTGATTTGCCAGTCGGATCATCAGGATTTGGACGGGTTAAATCATCGATATATGGTTTATGTAGATCATCTACTTTAACGTCAAAATCTTTTTTCAATTCCTCGATTGATCCATAAACATCTATCCTTGGATAAGTAGGGTCATCAGATTTCCAAATAGGTATTGGCGTACCCCAAAAGCGATTTCTACTAATGGACCAATCACGTGCATTCTCTAACCATTTGCCAAATAAATTATCCTTAACATTGCCAGGTATCCAATTGATTTTCTGGTTTAATTCTACCATTCTATCTTTGAATGCAGTAACTTTAACATACCATGAAGGCACAGCTTTATAGATTAGTGGTGTATCGGTTCTCCAGCAATGCGGGTAGTTGTGGATATATTGTTCGGTCTTTATCCAGTTTCCCTGCTCTTTAAGTTTGATGATAATAGGATCATTTGCATCAAATACCTGCATGTCTGCAAAATCAGCTATTTCGCTAGTGAATTTTCCTGCATTATCAACAGGGCAAACCAGCTCAATGCCTTTTTCCTGGCAAACTACCTGATCATCTTCACCAAAACCCGGTGCTAAATGTACAATGCCTGTTCCATCACCTTCAACGACAAAATCTGCGCTGAATATTTTGAAGCTGTTTGGATGATCTTTAAAATAGTTAAATAATGGTTTGTAGGTAAGTCCACAGAGCTTATCACCTTTTATTATATCAAACTTGGTCTCATCATCAATTCCCAATTCTTTTGCATAAGTTTTAACGGCAAAGCTGGCTATAACATAACAAACATCATCTTTAATTACGCAGGCATAATCCATCTTACCACCAACCCCGAGTGCCAGGTTTGAAGGTAATGTCCATGGTGTTGTGGTCCAGGCAAGAATTCTATACTCGCTGCATCCGTCTGGTGCGCCGGCTGGTTTGCTATCAAGTTCAAATGACACAGTGACGGCTTTATCAGCGCGCTTTCGATATGAGTTATCAAGTCTGGTTTCAAAATTGGAAAGCGGTGTTTCACATGCCCATGAATATGGCATCACTCGCATGGATTCATAGATTAAGCCTTTTTTGTATAGTTCTTTGAATGCCCAAAGTACGGATTCCATAAAGCTTTTATCCATGGTTTTATAGGAGTTTTTAAAATCCACCCATCTTGCCTGACGGTTGACGTATTTTTCCCAATTATGAGAATATTTCATTACTGAGCTACGGCAGTGATCGTTGAATTTATCGACCCCATACTCATTGATTGCAATACGTCCGGAAAAGCCCAGTTCTTTTTCAGCACCCATTTCAGCAGGTAGGCCGTGGCAATCCCAGCCGAAGCGGCGTTCGACTTTTTTACCTTTTGTTGTTTGATAGCGGGCATATACGTCTTTAATAAACCCCGTCAATAGATGCCCGTAATGTGGTAAGCCGTTAGCAAATGGCGGGCCGTCATAAAAGACAAACTCGTTATTTTTAGCATCCTTAACGGATTCTCTATTATCAACTGATTTTTGGAAAATATTATTTTCCTGCCAATATTTTAATATTTCATTTTCAATTTCCGGAAAATCCGCATTTGATTTAACTTCCGGGTAATATTTTTGTTCTGTCATGATTTTTTACTAAAGTTTTTTTAAGAAAAGATTCGCAGGATAGGAATGTCTTCTATCTTGGGCAAATTAATTTTGTTTTTAAAACTAGCGATATTGATAATATTATCAAGTGCATTTTTAATAAATTCCCTGGTGGCTTGATGGTTTTTCGAATCATCAGCAAAATAAAATGCCTGGGCTGACAGGTATACAGGAAGAAGTAGACCCCTTTTTGTGTAGTAGTTAAAGTCTGTGGATTTGTCACCGGCATATTTCCATATCAGATCGCATGTATGACATGCAGATTCACTTCCAGCTAAGATATTTGTTGGTATCATAAAGAAGGCACTATTATTGAGAGCAACATTTTTTGAAACAACTTCCATGATTCTGATCTCTAGCGCAAGTGCAATTTGTTCACGTATTTTTTTAGGTTTTTCTATTTTTTTTAGTTTATGAAGCAACATTTCATCTTGCCAAGATTCAAACTCCTGTAGCATTTGGGTTTTTCCATCTGCAAAAATTATATGATGATAGCCTGTGGTAAAGCCACAATTAGCTTCAGCTTTATATATGAGTTCATCTGACCAGCTGCCTGTTTCAAGGAGCCTTGCAAATTCCTTGAACAGTTTGATCCTACATGTTGCATGTCTGCTTGCAAAGTCAGTCATTATTCTACCTTTTTGCTTGACTTAAAGCATAACTATATAGATAATAAACACTTAATTCAACAAAATGCCTGTAAGGAGGTAATATCTAGTGGCCGTATTAATTAGTGTTCATGGTGGAAATGGCGAAAAAGCAATTAGAGACCTTAAAAGAAAAATGCAAAGAGAGCTTGTTTTTCGCCGGATGAAGATGTCCCGTTTTTATGAACCCCATTCCGCAAGAAGAGTACGCGAAAAGCAGGAAGCTGAAAGACGCATAAGAAAGAATAATCGCAGAAGAAGACTGGAAAGCTAGTTTAGACTAATGCGACTTTAGAGTATGAGGGGTTATTA
>Ga0209345_10003746_pt1 | contig 15383 bp, 17 predicted proteins | sample Cruoilmetagenom7_FD_187294 | JGI IMG/M metagenome (GOLD analysis project Ga0209345, IMG submission 187294) | Oil polluted marine microbial communities from Coal Oil Point, Santa Barbara, California, USA - Sample 7 (SPAdes) (version 2) | ecosystem: Environmental > Aquatic > Marine > Oil seeps ... | reverse complement strand
TCTGCCTTGATGGTGCGCATGTTGTGCAGACGGTCGGCCAGCTTGACCAGAATGACCCGCAGGTCCTTGGACATGGCCATGAAGAGCTTGCGGAAATTCTCGGCCTGCTGGGTCTCGCTCGACGAGAGCTGCAGGTTGGTCAGCTTGGTGACGCCATCGACCAGATCGGCGATCTCGGTGCCGAAGCGCGCCGCGACCTCGGCGTAGGAGGCCTTGGTATCCTCGATCGTGTCATGCAGGAGTGCTGTCACGATGGTCGCATCATCCAGACGCTGTTCGGTCAGGATGGCGGCCACGGCGACGGGATGCGTGAAATAGGGTTCGCCCGACTGGCGATACTGGCCTTCATGCAGCGCGCAGCCATAGTCATAGGCTGCGCGGATCAGCGCCTCGTTGGTCTTGGGATTGTAGTTGCGGACCAGTGCGATCAGGTCTTCAACCGCGATCATGGAGTCCGCATCCTTCCTGCGCGCAGGCCTCAGCCCTGGCCCTGTGCTTCCATCAGGGCGCGCAGCAGTTTCTCTTCGGACATGTCGTCGTCCATCGGCTTGTCCGCCGGTTCGCCGCCGCCCATCAGCAGGGCCATGGAGTCGTCTTCCGGCTCATCGACCTCGATCTGGTGCTGGTTCGATTCGATCAGGCGTTCGCGCAGTTCCGCAGCGGACTGGGTTTCCTCGGCGATCTCGCGCAGGGCGACGACGGGGTTCTTGTCCTTGTCGCGGTCCACGGTGATCTGGGCGCCTGCGGTGATTTCACGGGCGCGGTGGGCCGCCAGCATTACCAGTTCGAACCGGTTCGGAACCTTGTCTACGCAGTCTTCAACGGTTACGCGGGCCATGAGAGCACTCCAATCAGCGGATGTCGTGTGGATGCACGCAAAGGCGCATCTTGTCGAAACCCGCTATTTAGGCTGGATCGGGCGCGGATACAAGCCGCTATTCCCGTGGTCTGACCTCATCCCGCGCGGCGGCGGGCAAGGCCGCACACATCTGCGCCACGCTGAGGCCGGTGAGCGGGTGCACCCAGTCCGGCGCGATCTCGGCCAGCGGCACCAGGACGAATGCGCGATCCTGCAGGCGGGGATGCGGCAGGATCAACTGGTCGGGCGTGGACTCGACCTGATGCGCTGCCACGAGGTCACGCCACTGCGTCTGTGTCGCGGCATCCGGTCGCACCAGATCGCCCGCGGCCAGCAGATCAAGATCAAGCGTGCGCATGCCCCAGCGCTGCTGCCGCATGCGCCCGTAACGCGCCTCGATCCGGTGCAACAGCGCGAGCAGGTCGGCAGGCGCGAGATCACTGCGCAGACGGGCCGCGGCGTTCACATAATCCGGGCCAGCCCCCGCAGGAAAACAGGGCGTATCGTAGAAACGGCTGACGGCCAGAACCTCAACCTGCGCGGCCGCGATATCGGCCAGCGCCGCCGCCAGCGTCTGCGCGGGCGTCCCGTGTTCGGAGGGCAGATTGCCCCCCAGAGCGATGAGGAATTCTTGATTGCGCATGATTCCGCGACTATCTTGAAGGTGTTTCATATGGGCTTGCGGCACATTCGACAACGCCCTAGGTTCCCGCCAGCCTGTCGCATATTTTACAGCTCAGTGCCATTCACCACTTGCTTGCCGACCCACTCACACACTCAAGGACCCCACGGCAAGGCGTCTACTCGGAAGGACCACTTATGTTTTACAAGGACGAACGGCTTGCGCTGTTCATCGACGGATCGAATTTGTATGCGGCTGCCCGGTCGCTTGGATTCGACATTGACTACAAACTTCTGCGTCAGGAATTCATGCGCCGCGGCAAGTTGGTGCGCGCATTTTATTATACCGCGCTGCTGGAGAATGACGAATATTCACCGATACGCCCCCTCGTGGACTGGTTGCATTACAACGGCTACACGATGGTGACGAAACCGGCAAAGGAATACACCGACAGCCAGGGCCGCCGGAAGGTCAAGGGCAACATGGATATTGAACTGACCGTGGATGCGATGGAACTGGCGCCAAGGGTCGATCATATCGTGCTGTTTTCGGGGGATGGCGATTTCCGGCCCCTGATCGAAAGCCTGCAACGGCAGGGCGTGCGCGTGTCCGTCGTCTCGACGATCCGCAGCCAGCCGCCGATGATCGCCGACGAACTGCGCCGCCAGGCCGATAATTTCATTGAACTGGACGAGCTCAAGGACGTGATCGGTCGTCCGCCCCGCGAAGGTGCGCCCATGCGCGACGCATCGTCCGAATCGGAAAGCTGATCCGCTTTGCGACCAGATGCGGAGGGGGGCAGATCAGCCCCCCTTTTTTGTTGATCGCGGTCTTTTCTTGACGGCATGTCGTTTATTGAGGGCATGGCCCGTCGTCACGCGGCAAGGCCGCCGATCAACACGTCGGTCGCCGCGATTGCACGGTCCAGTGCTGCCCTTTGTTCTGCCTCACCGCCGCCGGTCGCCGCGACCCAGAGGGCCGCGTCTACCAGTGCGCCATTGACCAAGCGGGCCAGCGCCTCGGGGTCGGTCTGGCGGATCCGGCCAGCAGCCATGAGGTCGGCCAGAACGTCGCGGATTTCCCCGATCGTCGAGCCTTCATCCAGATCCCGCAGGCGCTGTCCCAGGACTGATGGCGCATCGCGCAGATAGATGCGCTGGATTTCGGGGTCCAGCGCCTGTTCCAGCCAGAGGCGGCAACAGGCGCGGAACGCATCCCAGGGGTCGGCGTGGCGTTGCTCCTCGATCTCGATCCGGGCGCCGATTTCCGCATCGATCCGGCGCACGACGGCCTCCAGCAGACCGTCCTTGCCACCGAAATGATGATAGAGCGCGCCGCGCGTCACGCCGGCTTCGGCGCAGATGGCATCCATCGAACTGGCGGCATAGCCTTCGGCGGCAAATGCCTTGCGCGCCGCCGCGATCAATCGCGCGGTTGTATCCGAGGTCATCTGCTCGCGACTGCGCCTGACGGGAGACCTGCTCATTGACATACACCCCGTATGTTTCTAGATCATTTGACATACACAGCGTATGTTTATGTGAGGCGCGTTTCAACATGTCACGTGATCTGCGGACCCCGGACGACCGGGGAAGCATCCAGCCGCCTTCGTTGAAGGGCGTCGGGGCCGAGGTGGCCCCGCTTTTGCGACTGGCGCTGCCGATCGTCGCGGGGCTGGCCGCATCGACGCTGATCGGGGTGGTCGACACGGTGATGATCTCACCGCTGGGGACGGTGCCGCTGGCGGCGGCCTCGCTGACGACAGCGGTGATCATCATCTTCTACTCGGCTCTTTATGGTTTCGTGTCGGCTGTGGGGATCGAAGCCGCGCATCGGCACGGCGCGCAGGATGCGGACGGGGTCGCCGCCAGTCTGCGTGCCGGTCTTTTCCTTGCGCTGGCGGCCGGGCTGACCGGGGCGGGGTTGATGGCGCTGGTTCTGCTGGCCCTGCCGGTGATGGGTCAGCCGGTCGAGGTTCTGGCCGTGCTCGGCCCCTACTGGCTGGCCATGTCCGCACTGCTGGTTCCCGTGGCCTTGTTGATGGTGATCTCGCAGGTGTTGAACGCCATGGACCGGCCTTGGACGGCCGCCGGCTTTGCCTTTCTGGGTGTCGTGCTGAACGTGCCGCTGAACTATCTGCTGATCTGGGGGATCGGCGACTGGCCCGGTCTGGGTCTGCTGGGTGCGGGGCTGGCGAGCGTGGCGGCGGATACGCTGGCGCTGAGCGTGGCGCTGGTCTGGCTGCGGCGGCAGGGGTTGCTGCGCGCGCCGGGTCGCGCGGGCCTGCGCGCGCGCCTGGCCCGAGGCGGGGCACCGCTGGCGATAGGATATACCGGGGAAGGTGCGGCCTATGCGCTGGTGGGTGTGATGCTTGGCGTCTTTGGCGCAACGGCGCTGGCGGCGAAACAGATCGTCCAGGCCGTGGGCGGCGTTCTCTACATGCTGCCGCTGGGCATGTCGGCGGCCGTGGCGATCCGCATCGGTCAGGCCAGCGGGGCGGCCGATGCGGCGCGGCTGCGGCCCATCGCCCTGGCGGCGATCGGTGTGGTGACGGCGTGGATGGTGGCCGTCACCATGGGCCTGATCCTGTCCGGGCGCTGGATTGCGGCGGCCCTGTCCACGGACCCCGCCGTGGTCGCACTGGCGGCTGCGATGTTCGTGATGGTGGCGCTGATCCAGGTGGCCGACGGGGTCCAGTCCACGGCACTGGGTGCCCTGCGCGGGGCGATGGACTTCGACTGGCCGACGCGGTTCACGCTGATCTGCTACTGGTGCTTTGCCCTGCCGCTGGCGGCGGCGCTGGGGTTCTGGGCCGATCTCGGTCCGCTGGGGGTTTGGGCAGGCTACGGGATGGGCATCGCCGTGGTCGCCGCGGTCCTGCCGTGGCGGTTCTGGCGGTTGACGGCGACCTAGTTCTGCGCCGAGTCGCGGTTGATGCGGTCGTGAACCTCGATCACGCGGGGCGGCCATGTGCTTTTGATATAGGCCAGAACGGCGGCGATCTCGGTATCGCTGAGGATGTCCGCATAGCCGCCCATCCGGCTGCGGTAACCGTTTCCGACCATCGCCTCGATCCCGTATTTGGTGATCTCAAACAACTGCCGGTCGGGATGGTGCCAGGTGTGGCCGCTGGGATCATGGGGCGGGGCGGGCAGGTAGCCATCGGCATCACGGCTTTGCCAGTCCGGCTGCCCCTGCAACCTGTCGCCGTGGCAGGCGGCGCAGTGGTCGGTGTAGATCGCCTGTCCCTGCGCCACGGCGGCGGGGTCTTGCCAGGGCAGGAAGCCTGCATCTTCCGACGCCGCTGCCGCGCCTGCGCCGCCAAAGATCATCGCGACCGTCATCATTACACGCATTGTAGATCCGCTCCCTTATCCGGTGGGTGGCAGCATCGGGTGACCGCCGCCGGATCGCAAGTCACAGCCCCGTTATGCCGCAAGGTCCCTCTGGGGGCTGGACCAGACGCGTCGCAGGCTTTACCTCTGCAGGGAACAGGAGACCGTGATGACGAAACCGCCCCTTACCCTTTATCTGGCCGCACCCCGCGGGTTCTGCGCCGGTGTGGACCGTGCCATCAAGATCGTCGAGATGGCGCTGGAGAAATGGGGCGCGCCTGTCTTTGTGCGGCATGAGATCGTGCACAACAAGTTCGTCGTGGACGGGCTGCGCGCCAAGGGGGCGGTGTTCGTCGAGGAGCTGAACGAGGTGCCTGACGACCGCCCGGTGATCTTTTCCGCCCATGGTGTGCCGAAATCCGTGCCCGCCGCCGCGCAGGCGCGCGAGATGATCTATGTCGATGCCACCTGCCCCCTTGTCAGCAAGGTGCATATCGAGGCGGAGCGGCATCACGAGGCCGGGTTGCAGATCGTGATGATCGGCCATGCCGGCCACCCCGAAACCGTGGGCACCATGGGGCAGTTGCCGGCGGGCGAGGTCTTGCTGGTCGAGGTGCCGGAGGATGTGGCCGCGTTGCAAGTGCGCGATGCGGGCAAGCTGGCCTTTGTCACCCAGACCACGCTGTCGGTGGATGACACCGCCGAGGTCGTGGCGGCGCTGAAGGCGCGGTTTCCGGGCATCCACGGCCCGCACAAGGAAGACATCTGCTACGCCACCACCAACCGGCAGGAGGCGGTCAAGGCGATGGCCCCCAAATGCGACGCGATGCTGGTCGTGGGCGCGCCCAATTCGTCGAACTCGCGCCGTCTGGTCGAGGTAGGCGCCCGCGCGGGCTGCGCCTATGCGCAACTGGTGCAGCGGGCGACCGACATCGACTGGCGCGCGCTGGAGGGGATTTCCTCGGTCGGGATCACGGCAGGGGCATCGGCCCCGGATGTGCTGATCACCGAGGTGGTGGACGCGTTCCGTGACCGTTTCGACGTGAGCGTGGAACAGGTGGTGACCGCCGAGGAGAATGTCGAATTCAAGGTGCCGCGCGTCTTGCGGCAACCGGCCTGAGGCGCAAGATGCAGGATATTCCCCGTTCCGCGCTGATCCTTGGCCTTGCGGGGCTGATCCCCTTTGTCTGGGGGGCGCTGACCGTGCTGTCCGATCCCCTGAACCAATGGAGCGCGCAAACCTTTGGCGGGCGCTTTACTGGACCTTATATCGGCTTGTTCTACGGGGCGGTGATCCTGTCGTTCATGTCCGGCGTGCTCTGGGGGTTCGCCACAAAGGCCAGCGGCGCGGTGGCGGCGTCGGGTTATGTCATGTCGGTGATCCCGGCGCTCTGGGCGTTCTTCATGACGGGCGGCGGGCCGGTCAGTGCCTCGATCAGCCTGATGGCGGGTTTCGTCGGCTTGCTGGCGCTGGACTGGATGTTCTGGAAACAGGGGCTGGCCCCCGCGTGGTGGATGAGCCTGCGGGTGCTTCTGACCGCGATCGTCGTGATCTGTCTGGCGGTCGTGGCTTTCGCCTGACATAGAGATGCGATCACATCACGCGGAGCGATGCCATGGCCCAGATGACCCTTTATTCGATGCCCTCCTCTGGCAACAGCTACAAGGTGCGGCTGCTGCTGGCGTTTCTGGGGCGGGACTACACCCATGTGGCCTGCGAATACGGGACCGCCGGGCTGGAGCAGGCCAAGGCGGATGGCAAGGCCCCGCTGGGCAAGTTCCCCGTGCTGCATCTGCCCGACGGGCGGGTGCTGAACGAGTCGAACGCGATCCTGTGGTATCTGGGCGCGGGCACGGACTGGGTGCCGACCGAGCCTTTCGCGCAGGCGCAGATGCTGTCCTGGATGTTCTTCGAGCAGAACCGCCACGAGTCGGTGATCGCCGTGCGCGCCGCGCTGCTGTGCTATCCCGAGCGTGCGCATCTGGCCACGCCGGAACGGCTGGCGGCCCTGCTGGAGGATGGCAACGCGATCCTGACGCTGATGGAGGATGCGCTGGCGGGACAGGACTGGTTCTGCGGGGCCAGCCCGACAATCGCCGATATCGCCCTTTACGGCTATACCTGCACGGCGGACACGCGCGGCGGCTATGACATGTCGGGCTTTCCCCGGATCACCGCGTGGTGCGACCGCATGGCCGCCCTGCCCGGCCATGTGACGCTGGATCAGATCCCATGACCAAGCTTTATGCCTATACGGACGGGGCCTGTTCGGGCAATCCCGGTCCCGGTGGCTGGGGGGCGCTGATGCGCGCCATCCGTGACGGCGAGATCATCAAGGAACGCGAGTTGAACGGCGGCGAGGCCGATACGACCAACAACCGCATGGAACTGCTGGCCGCGATCAACGTACTGGAGGCGCTGGAGCGGGCCAGCGAGATCACCATCGTCACCGACAGCGCCTATGTGAAGAACGGCGTGACGGCGTGGATTCACGGCTGGAAAAAGAACGGCTGGCGCACGGCAGACAAGAAGCCCGTCAAGAATGTCGAGCTGTGGCAAAGGCTGGACGCGGCGCAGGCGCGTCACAAGGTGACGTGGGAATGGGTCAAGGGCCATGCGGGCCATCCCGAGAACGAGCGTGCGGATGAGTTGGCCCGTGCGGGCATGGCGCCGTTCAAGGTGAACGGGAAAGCAGGTCGATGAGCCTGCTGGTCCTGCTGGACTATGCCTCGGTGCTGGTCTTTGCGCTGACCGGGGCGCTGGTCGCGTCGCGGGCGCAGTTGGATATCGTGGGGTTCTTCTTCATCGCCTGCCTGACCGCCGTGGGTGGCGGCACGCTGCGCGATGTGCTGCTGAACCGCGATACCGTCTTCTGGGTGGCCGAGCCCACCTATATCGCCATCGCCTGCACGGCGGCGCTGGTGGTGTTCTTCACCGCCCATCTTCTGGAAAGCCGCTATCGCGCGCTGATCTGGCTGGACAGTCTGGCGCTGGCCGTGGCGGTGCCTGCGGGCGTCGGCGTGGCGATGGGCATGGGTCAGCCTGCGGCCATCGTGCTGATCATGGGCATGGTCACGGGCTGTCTGGGCGGGCTGATGCGGGATGTGGTGTGCAACGAGGTGCCGCTGGTCCTGAAGCAGGGCGAGCTTTACGCATCCGCCGCCTTTGCCGGGGCCGGGGCCGCGCTGGTCGCGCGCGAGATGGGGGCCGGGACGCTGACGGTTCTGGCGGCCTGTGCGTTGCTGACATGGGTGCTGCGGGCGGGATCGCTGGCCTTCGGCTGGCGGCTGCCGGTCTACAAGAGCCGCCCGCCAAGGGTCTGACGGGCGTATAACGCCGTTGTTATCGCGTCAGGATTGTGGGCAGACCCGCCTCTGCCCATCTCATGCGGGTATCGTTGCGTCACTTGTCGAAAGGATGCCCATCCCGTGCGTCACCTGTTCCTGACGGCTGGCATTACGCTTGTCGCCCTTCCCCTGCATGCAAGGCCGCAAGTCACCCCGCTTGCCCCGGCGGAGCGGGGCAGCATGGTCACCGTGCAAGGCACCGTGGCGCGTATTCTGGACGCTGAGGCGCTGCGCACGAGCGATGCCTGTAGCAATGTCCGCGTCTATGTCGGGCCGCGCGTCGCGCCTGCCGAACTGGGCGAGGCGGTCACCGTGCATGGTTTCGTCGTGGACGCGCTTGGCCCGCGCCAGATCTACGCCCGCTCGATCACCCGTGCCGACGGGACCGAGGTGTCATTCGACCATCGCGATTGATCGCACCGGGGACCGTGCCCCGGTCCGCCGGGCGTGTGTCAGCGCCGCGCGTCCGCGAGGATCAAGTCGGATGCCTTTTCCCCCACCATGATAGCGGGCGCATTCGTGTTGCCGGACGAGATCGTGGGAAAGATCGACGCATCCGCCACCCGCAGACCGTCCACCCCATGAACGCGCAACCGCGCATCCACGACCGCCTGCGCGGGATCGGACCCCATCCGGCAAGTGCCGCATTGGTGGAACACGGTCCAGGACTTCTCGCGGATCACATCGGCCAGATCGTCGTCGCTGTCCACATGCCAGCCGGGCGTGATCTCGTCCTCGATCACCGCGGCCATGGCGGGGGTGCGGGCAATCTGGCGGATCAGTCGGAACCCAGCCAGCATGATCGCGCGGTCATACTCGGTATCGAGGTAGTTCGTGTGCATCTCGGGTGCGGCGAAAGGATCGGGCGAGCAGATCTGCAGATGCCCGGTGCTGGTCGGCTTGCAGGGGTTGAAGCCCAGCAGGAAGCCCGGAAAGGGATCGGGGTTCATCAGGGGCCGCGTGCCGACGGGCGCGCGGGTATAGCTGACGGGCGAGAAATAGAGTTGCAGATCGGGCCGCGTGGCCCCTTCCATCACGCGCACGAAGCCGCCGCCCTGATTGAGGCTGAGCGAGAGGGGGCCCTTGCGCGTCAGCACATAGCGCAGGCCCGCCCAGAGCTTGCCCATCAGCGGGTTGAGTTCCTGATTCAGGCTGGGCACGCGGGCGCGGTAGAGCGCATCCGCGCCCAGATGGTCCGACAGGTTGCGTCCCACATGGGGCGCGTCATGCAGCACCCCGATGCCATGGTTTTGCAGCACCGCCCCCGGCCCGATGCCGGAGAGTTGCAGAAGCTGCGGCGAGTTGATGGCCCCGCCCGACAGGATCACTTCGGCCCGCGCCTTTGCGGTCAGGGTCCGGCCTTTGTGCACATATTCCACACCCACGGCCCTGCGCCCTTCGAAGAGAACCCGTGTCACATGCGCGCGGGTTTCGACCTTGAGGTTGGCGCGCTTCATCGCGGGGCGCAGATAGGCCCGCGCCGCCGAGGCGCGCAGGCCGCCCTTGGTGGTGATCTGGTAGAGGGCCGCGCCTTCCATGTCGGCCCCGTTGTAGTCGGGATTGGTGGGGAAACCCGCCTGCCCTGCCGCGTCCAGATAGGTGCGGGTCAGGGGATGCACGTCCTGGGCCACATCATAGACTGGCAGCGGGCCACCGGACCCGCGCCAGTCGTCGGCACCATGCACCCAGTCTTCCATCCGCTTGAAGACGGGGGCCACATCCTCCCATCCCCAGCCGGGGGCCACCGCGCCCCATTCGGCATAGTCGGACGGATGCCCGCGCACATAGACCATCGCGTTGATCGAGCTGGACCCGCCCAGCACCTTGCCGCGCGGCCAGTAGGAGCGGTTGCCGTTGCGGTTGGGATCGGGTTCGGTGGTGTATTTCCAGTTCACCCGCTCGTCGTAATAGACCTTGCCATAGCCGATCGGCACCTGCACCCAAAAGGTGAGGTCGGAGCCGCCCGCCTCAAGCACCAGAACGCGGTTGCGCCCATCCGCGCTGAGCCGGTTGGCCAGCACCGATCCCGCCGATCCGGCGCCCACGATCACATAGTCGAAATCCTGCAATGCCTGCCCCTGCCTTGTCCGGCGCCGCTCTGCCGTGTGGCGCTCAGATTAGCAATGCCCGACGGCGCAGAAACGATCAAAAACGACAGCATGAGGGCGAAGTTGATCCATCGTTGCGCGATGGTCCGGGCGGACCTGGCCCGGACCCGGCCGGGCGGGGGGCACATGTCGGGATTGCCCTGAACCGCGATAGCTGGCTTGGTGGCGCGATGATCGTCCACGCCGCTTTGCGTCTTTCAAGGAACCTCACATGCCGCTGCCATCCTTTCACATGATCGACGGTGCCCCCCGCCCTGTCGCCACATTCTCGCATGCCGCCGAAATCGACGGCTGGGTCTTTCTGACCGGGCAGATGCCCACATGGCCCGGAGAACCCGACCGTCCCTTGCCGGACGGGATCGACGCGCAGACGCGGCGCGTGATGGATAACCTTGTCATCGTTCTGGAGGGCATGGGCCTGAGCCTGAAGAACGTGGTGCAGGCCCGCGTCTACATCACGCATTTCGAGCGTGATTACGCGCCGATGAACGCCGCCTACCAAAGCTATTTCGAGGAGGGCAAGCTGCCCGCGCGCACCTGTATCGGGGTCACCGGTCTGGCGGTCGGGGCGCTTGTCGAGATTGATCTGCTGGCAAGGCGTCCCTGACCCGGCGGGGCCGACGCCCCTGCCCCGTGGCGGTCACTGGCAGAAGGGCCGCAGGTCGCCTTGCGATTTGGTTGGCCGGTTTGACCGATATCAAGGTCGCGGGGGGCGGGACGCTCTATCCACGGGGTCTGTCGGTGATCGGGATGACCGATCGCTGGATCAACCCAACGCCATGCACAGGCACGTCCATCCCCTTTGCGGGCCGGGGCGGGTGCCCGACAAGAAAAGGCCGGCCAGATGAGCACCGAGACACCCTCCGACATGCCTCTCGATCTGGGGCTGTCCGGCGACACCATGCCGCCCCGACGGCGGCGGTTCCGCAAGATCTGGCTGCTGGTGCTGCTCATTCCAGTCTTCATGTTCTCGGGCGCCGTAATCGGGCTTTATTTTCAGCCGCCGGCCTTGCAGGGGTTCTATGCCTTGACCGGGCTGCAACCCGGTGGCGGGTCGGACACGCCCATCGCGCTGCCGCCCGATATCGAGTTGCCGCCGAAAATGGCCGAGACGATGCTGCCCACGGATGTAGTGGGGCTGGCGCGTATCCTGCCGCGTGGCGATATCTCGATCGTGGCCGCCCCTTTCGGTGCGGGTGATGCGCGCGTGGCGGATATTCTGGTGTCGGTCGGGGAACGGGTCGAGAAAGGCACGCCGCTGGCCTGGCTGGACAATCGCACCGCGCTGGACAGCGCGGTCCTGATGGCCGAAGCGAACCTTGCCATTCGGCAGGCCGGGCTGATGCAGACCCGCGCCGGTGTCGCGGCCAGCCGGGATGAGGCGCAGGCAGCACTGGATCAGGCCATGGCGAATGCGGCCGAGGCGACAAGCAACCTTGCCCGGACAGAGGAGCTGTTCCAGCGCAGGGTCGCGACCGAGGCCACGCTGGATGCCGTGCGCACGGCCGCAGCCGGGGCGGCGCTTGCGGTCACGCGGGCCGAGGCCACGCTCAAGCGGTTCTCGGGCGTGGCGCTGGACGACCAGCCCGATGTCGTCGTGGCCGCGCGCAATGTCGATGCGGCCGAGGCCGAACTGGCGCGCGCGAAACTGGATCTTGCGCGGGCGGCGGTGGTCGCGCCGATCAGCGGCACGATCCTTGATATCCATGCCACGCCCGGACAGCGCCCCCCGGCACAGGGGATCATGGAGATGGGCGACACCGGCCAGATGATGGCCGAGGTCGAGGTCTGGCAGGACCGCATCGGCGCGGTAGAACCGGGCCAGCCCGTGGAGATGGTCACCGCCGCGCTGGGGCAGACCCTGCGCGGACAGGTGGACAGTATCGGGCTGACCGTGGGGCGGCAGGGCATGATTTCCGACGATGCCGCCGAGAACAAGGATGCCCGCGTCATCCGAGTTCTGGTGGCGCTGGATCAGCCCTCGTCGGAACTGGCCGCGCGGTTCACCAACCTGGAGGTCATCGCCCGGATCGACACCACGGCCAGCGCGCGGGCCGCGCGATGAGCTGGCTTTTGCGGCGCCTGTTCGGGCGATTGCCGATCGGCTGGCTGCAACTGACCCACAACCGCACCCGGTTTGCCGCCGCATTGGCCGGGGTGGCCTTTGCGAATGTGCTGGTCTTCGTCCAGCTTGGGATCATGAACTCGATGGGCGCCGCGACCCTGCGGCCCTATGATTTCTTCGTGGCCGATGTGATGATCTCGGCAAGCGATGCCAATGCCCTGAGCGAGGGCGGCAATGTCGCGCGGCAATGGCTGTTGCAGGCGATGGCCGACCCGGATGTGGCCGATGGCACGGGGCTGTTCATCGCCAATGTGCCGTGGGACCGGGCCGCGAGGGACATCAGCCTGACCACCTTCGGCATCGACCCGGCCAAGCCGGGGTTCCTGTCGCCCGCGATCACCGGAGAGGTCAATCTGTTGCAGGTGCAGGATGCCGCGATCCTTGACCGCCTGGCGCGCGGGCTGGCCAAGGACGAGGCCGCTGCGATCCGCCCGCAAAGCCCGCTGTCCTTCGAGACGCAGGGGCGCACGCTGACGGCCTATGCCACTTTCGCGGGGGGCGGCGGCTTTGGTGGCGACGGCTACATGATGGTGTCGGACCAGACCTTCCTGTCCTTGTTCCCCGCCCGCAGCTCAGGCGCGCCGGACCATATCCTGCTGGCGCTGCGGCCCGGTGCCGATGCGGTTCAGGTGATCGCGCGCCTCAAGACGCTGATCTCGGATTCCAGCCTGCGTATCCGCAGCTATGCGGATGCGGCACAGGAGGATCTGCGCTACCAGCAGACGCGGCGACCGACCGGGATCATCTTCGGTTTCGGCGTGCTGATCGGGGTGCTGGTTGGGCTTGTGATCGTCTATCAGGTGCTGTCGACCGATGTGGCCGACCATCTGCGGGAATATGCCACCTTCAAGGCCATGGGCTATGGTCCGCGGTTCTTTCTGGGCATCGTGCTGGAGGAGGCGCTGGTGCTTGCCATCATGGGGTTCCTGCCGGGACTTGTGGTCGGCACGGCGATCCTGACGCTGATGGGGGCGATCACGACCCTGCCGCTGGTGATGACGCCATCCATGGCGATCACCGTCTTTCTTGGCACCATCGTGTTCTCGGCCCTGTCGGGCGCGATTGCCACGCGCCGTCTGGCGGCTGCCGATCCTGCCGATCTGTTCTGAGGGCCGTCATGGAAAACCCCAATATCATCGAGGTTGCAGGCCTGAACCACTGGTTCGGCAGCGGCGATGTCAGGAAACAGGCGCTTTTTGACGTGAACCTGAGCCTGCCGCGCGGCAGTTTCACGGTCCTGATGGGGCCGTCGGGGTCCGGCAAGACCACGGTGCTGACCCTGATCGGCTGTCTGCGCGCGGTGCAGGACGGGTCTGTCCGGCTGCTGGGGCAGGAACTAAACGGGGCGGATGAGGCGGCACTTGTCGCCCTGCGGCGCAGGCTGGGTTTCATCTTTCAGGCCCATAACCTGCATGAAAGCCTGACGGCGGTGCAGAATGTGATCATGGGGCTTCAGGTCCATCCCGGCGTTCCCGAGGACGTCGCGGAACAGGCCGCCGCCCATGCGCTTGGCCTTGTCGGGCTGTCGGACCGGATCCGGTATCTGCCCGCCAACCTTTCGGGCGGGCAAAAGCAACGCGTGGCCGTGGCCCGCGCGCTGGTGGGAAATCCGGCAATGGTTCTGGCGGATGAACCGACTGCCGCGCTCGACAAGGACAGCGCGGGCGAAGTTGTCGATCTGCTCAAGCGGATGGGGCGCGCGCGGGGCACGACGACGCTGCTGGTCACCCATGACAACCGCATCCTTGACCGGGCGGACCGTATCCTGACGCTGGAGGACGGGCGGATCGTGAAGATCGAGGATCGCGCCCCGCATTAAGGCCGCCCGGTTGCGGCAAAAGCCCGATCCGGCGGCGGTGCAGACCGGGATCGGTGGCTTTTTATGGCATCGCCGCATTATTGCTATGAAAAACCCGGGCGTTTCGGGTTAGCCTGTCACGATCTGACAGGTTACGTTTGGATTCATGGACAACATTCGTTTCGCCGATTTCGTCGTCCAGAAAAGGACGCGCCAGTTGATCAGGGGCGCGCAGGTCTTGCCGCTGGGTGGGCGTGCCTTCGATCTGCTGGAGTTGCTGATCTCGCATCGCGACCGGGTGGTGTCGCGTGACGAGATCATGGACAGCGTCTGGCCGGATACCGTGGTGGGCGAGAACAACCTGAACGTCCAGGTCGCGAATCTGCGGCGAATCCTGGGGGGAGACGCGATCATCACGGTTCCGGGGCGTGGGCTGCGCTTCGCCATCGAGGTGGAGGAGACACCCCCGCTGTCCCTGCCAGACCGGCCTTCGGTGGTTGTCCTGCCCTTCGCAAACCTGGGCAGCGAGACCGATCTCGACTGGCTGGCGGATGGATTTGTCGAGGACATCACGACCGACCTGTCGCGGTTTCGCGATCTGTTCGTGGTGGCGCGCAACTCGGCCTTCAGCTTTCGCCAGACACCGCGCGACCCGCAGGACGTGGCACGCGAACTGGGCGTGCGCTATCTGGTCGAGGGCAGCGTGCGGGCGAGGGCCGGCCGGGTTCGCGTGACGGCACAGCTGGTCGACACGGCCACGGGCGGACAGGTCTGGGCCGAGACGTTCGAGCGCGCGCTGACAGATCATTTCAACACCCAGACCGATGTGGCCGGGGCGATCGTCAGTTGCCTTGCTCCGCAGATCGACCGGGCCGAGGCGACACGTGTGCGGGTTTCCTCGCCCGAGGACCTGACGGCCCATGGTCTGGCGATGCAGGGCTGGTCGGTCATCTCGTCTGCGGAAATGACCTATGACCGCGCGCCCCGGGACCGGGCCGAGGCGCTGGCGCGGGAGGCGCTGGCGCGGGATTCCGGGTCCGGGCTGGCCTGGCGGGTTCTGGCCTGGGTCGCCTGGTGGCACGCCTATCATGCCACGACGCCTTCACTGGAGCGGACGGTGGCCGAGGGCATCGACGCCGCGACACGGGCCATTGACGCGGATTCCAGCGATCATCACGCAAGGCGCCT
>Ga0209345_10003742_pt1 | contig 15387 bp, 13 predicted proteins | sample Cruoilmetagenom7_FD_187294 | JGI IMG/M metagenome (GOLD analysis project Ga0209345, IMG submission 187294) | Oil polluted marine microbial communities from Coal Oil Point, Santa Barbara, California, USA - Sample 7 (SPAdes) (version 2) | ecosystem: Environmental > Aquatic > Marine > Oil seeps ... | reverse complement strand
CTCCCAATACATCACCATATGAAAATCCACCGCATGCGGCCATTCCTTGGAATTCTCTCAAATCAACTTTGCCTTCCAATAAGTCTTGCATATGAACATCATAACTATCAAAGCCGGCTTTATGGAATGCCATGGCCATTTCTTTTTGACCGTTAACGCCCTGTTCTCGCAATATTGCAACTTTAGGTTTTTTAGTATTGATAAAAGGGGCAATAATTGACTCTTTAAAATCAAAATTCACTTTTGGCGACAACCCTTTATCAAGTAAAGATATCAAGTTGAATTCTTCTTGACATGTCTCCGGATTATCTCGCAATGATGCCATCCAATGACTGGTTTGACTCCATTGTTTTTGTAGTTTTACTAATTTTTCGCCAAATACTTTTTCTTTGTTATGACTTATACTCAAGGTCTTTTCCAAAACAGACTCTCCTATCAAGTATATATGGCTTGATAAATCAAAACGACTTATTAATTGCTTGAACTTTTCAATATTTTTCTTATCAATGGCAACAACTGCCCCCAGTTCTTCAGAAAACATAGTTTCTATAGAATTTGCCTGACTAAAATCTAAATTTATTGAAGCACCAACCTGACTTGCCATACACATTTCTAATACAGAAACAAATAATCCACCATCTGAAATATCATGATAGGCAGAAATAACTTCAGCGTTTATACCTTCTTGAATTATTGTCCAAAATTGCTTTATCAATGCTACATTGTCAACATCTGGTGACTCATTCCCCAACGCTGAATATACCTGAGTTAATGAAGATCCTCCCATTCTCTTTTTGCCTTGAGCAAGATCGATATAATACAACTCGTGAGTTTGGCTTCTATCGAAGTATGGAGTTATACTCTTATTAACATTATCAACATTTGAAAATGCCGATATTAACAATGTAACTGGTGAAGTAACTTGCTTGTCTTCTCCATCATTCCATTTTGTATTCATAGAAAGCGAATCTTTACCTACCGGAATGCCAATACCTAATTCAGGGCATAATTCTTCACCTATGGCTTTTACAGCTTCAAACAACACTTCATCTTCGCGTCCCATACCAGATGCAGCCATCCAGTTAGCTGAAAGTTTTATGTTCGACAATTCACCTATATTATTTGGCGCAATATTTGTTAATGATTCGCAGACAGCCATACGTGCAGAGGCAGCACCATCAATTAATGCTAAAGGCGCCTTTTCTCCTATAGCCATTGCTTCGCCAGAAACAGAATCATAATCTCGTAATGTTACACCACAATCAGCAACTGGCACTTGCCATGGGCCTACCATTTGATCTCGATGAACTAAACCAGACACTGTTCTATCACCGATAGTAATTAAATATTTTTTACTGGCAACTGACGGGAAGTTTAATATTTTCTCCACCGCATCTGATATTTCAATTTCTGATGTGTCAAAAGCAGTCAATTGTGGATCAGTTTTTGTGATATCTTTATATGTTTTAGGCGTATTTCCGAATAATAACCCCATTGGAATATCTACAGATTTATTATCAAAATATTCATCTATAACTGTCAGATGTTGTTCTTTATTGGCCATGCCTAATACTGCATAAGGGCATCTTTCGCGGTGACAGATTTGTTTAAATTCTTCTATTTTTTCTGGCTTGATTGATAAAACATAACGTTCTTGAGATTCATTGCACCATATTTCCATTGGAGACATGGATTTTGTATCAATCTGTAATTTTCTTAGTTCTAGTGTACCACCCAAACCAGCATCATCCAATAATTCAGGCATAGCATTTGATAAGCCTCCAGCACCTACATCGTGAATTGATCTAATAGGGCTTTCAGATGATTTGGTCCAACAACTATCGATAACCTCTTGACATCGCCTTTCCATCTCTGGGTTGCCTCGTTGAACTGAAGCAAAATCTAAATCCTCACAACTGCTACCACTTGTCATAGATGATGCGGCTCCACCACCTAGACCAATCAACATGGCAGGGCCACCTAAAACTACTAAATAGTCATTGACCTGTGTATCTTGCTTTACCGCCAACTCATGATTAATTGTACCTAATCCACCGGCCAACATTATAGGCTTGTGGTACCCTCTCCAACCATAATCATCAGTATTAATCTCTAAATTTCTAAAATATCCACAAATATTAGGGCGTCCAAACTCATTATTAAACGCAGCTCCACCAAGCGGTGCATCAATCATAATATCTAATGATGAAGCAATTCTATCAGGCTTTCCGATAGTTTGAATTTCCCACGGCTGAATATGTTCTGGTATTTTCAAATGACTGACTGAAAACCCAGTTAGTCCAGCTTTTGGTCTGCTCCCTTGCCCCGTAGCGGCTTCATCTCTTATTTCACCGCCAGAACCAGTAGCAGCACCTGGAAATGGTGAAATTGCAGTTGGGTGGTTATGTGTTTCAACTTTAATTAAAATATCTGCAACAACTTGTGTTTCTTGGTATTTATTGGTTGAATCTACTATCCAGCGTATTGAATCTCCACCTTGAAATACTGCTGAATTATCTTTGTAAGCAGAAATTGCAGGAGAAGACGTATTGGCCTCTGTGTTTCTAATCATTGAAAACAGTGATTTTTCTTGAACTTTACCATCAATTTTCCATTCAGCATTGAAAATTTTATGTCGACAATGTTCAGAATTTGCTTGGGCAAACATCATTAATTCAGTTTCTGTTGGCTCTTTATCAATAGCTTTATAACTTGAAAGTAAATACTCTTTCTCTAAAACAGATAACGCTAACCCGAGTTTATTATCAATTTTATTGAGGTTCTCTGGATAATCTAATATAGATAATTTGTTGTTTTTTTGCGGCTTATCTTCATCGAACAATATTTTTAAAGTATTTCTTTCAGAGTATATAAGCTCCATCATTTTATCATGTATTTGGCATTGTTCAATTTCAACTACGTCAACTGGTAGACTAAACTCTAGGCATAACGCATGTTCGATTCTTAGCACTTCATCAAAATCGCAGTTACGCAATATATCAGTGGCTTTGCTAGACCAAGGAGATATTGTCCCCGGTCTAGGGGCAATATAAAGAAATCTCTCTTCTGAAGCTGGCGCTATAACCTGAGCCTTCAAAATCTTTTCTAGTTTGTTTTTATTGAAATTCTTATTAACGTCTGTATTGACAAGATAAACATTTTTAACATCCAATATAGAACAATGTGGATTGCTTGTATATTGTTGAAGTTTGCAATTCAACTTCTCAAGACGAAATGGACTAAGAGCTGATTCTGCTTGTAATATTAAAACTTTATTGTGCATTTTCTGATTAAAAAGTAGTGGCGCAAGAATTGTGAATAATAACATTTTTACATATTTATTGCACTACTCAAATCTCTAAAACAGCTATTGTAGATACAAAAAAACCGGCTTTTGCCGGTTTTAACTTTTATAAAATATTTGTTACTTAGCAGTTAACATGTTTAAGCGTTGTAACAACTGGTCAGGTGGCAAATAACCTGGTAATATTCTCCCATCCGCTAACACCATTGCAGGAGTCCCTGTAACACCTGCAGCTTTCCCAGCGTTGTATTGCTTTGCAATTGGATTGTCACATTTTAATGGCTCTAAGTTTACACCTGATTTTGCATTTGTCATAGCTGCTTGTTGATCTTTTGAACACCATACAGTCACCGCCTTATCAAATGAAGGCGTATTTATTCCCGAGCGTGGGAAAAACAGATAAGAAATACCTATTCCTAAAGCATTGTATCCATCAATTTGATCATGCAACTTTCTACAATAGCCACAATCAATATCTGTAAATACCGTTAAATGATATTTCATTTCATCAGGGAAAAAATCAATTCGTTGTTTTTTATCAAGTTTATTGACGACTTCTTTACGAATTCCTGATTTTTTATTTTCCGTTAAATCTTCTCTACTTGTTGTATCAATCATGTTTCCGTTTAACAAGTATTTACCATCATTAGATATATAGTAAACTTCTCCACCTCTACCTGTTTCAATAACAATTTCAGAAACACCTTTTATCGGTGTTTTTTCCATTGATGAAACCTGGGCTGTTGGGGCCAAATTTTTAACACCAGCTAAAACTTCTTTTGAAGCCTGTTCAGCATTAACCGTCATATTTGCTACAAGTAAAAGTGCAATTGTTTTATACATATTAAAATCCAAATTGTTATTAGTCAGGTTTGACACGAAATGAATGATTTTAGTTCCAAATAATTTTTATATCAATAAATACAATAGAATTATCAATATACTAACTACAAACTACCCTCTAGGGTGGTGCTTTTGGTGTATCTTTTTTAATTTTTCTTTTGCTACTAATGTGTATATTTGTGTAGTTGAAATATTACTGTGCCCTAGTAACATTTGCACGACACGTAAATCAGCACCATGATTTAATAAATGTGTAGCAAAAGAATGTCTTAACATATGCGGAGAAGGTAATGGATAGATACCGCAAATTGAAGCATATTTCTTTACACAATGCCAAAATGTCTGTCTAGTCATATTTGTACCACGGTTACTTAAAAATAAGTAGTTTGACTGTTTGGTTTTTAATAAATAGCTTCTCTTCGAAATCAAGTATTCTTGTAAGTAATCACTAGCATACTCGCCGATTGGAATTAATCGTTCTTTCTCTCCTTTGCCATTAACCTTAATCACCCCTTGATTTAAATTAACTTGCATTATACTTAACTGAATGATTTCAGATACTCTAATACCTGTCGCATACATTAATTCAAACATTGTTTTATCTCTATATCCTAATATTGTCTTTTCATCAGGGGAAGATAACAATTGTTCAATTTGCATTTCTGATAGTGGTTTTGGTATAGAACTTGGTGACTTTGGTTGATTTATGTTGGCAAAAGGGTTTGTTTTTATCAGTTTAGATTTTAGCAAGTAAAGATAAAACTGTTTTATTGATGATAACTTTCTAGCTATACTCTTAGTAGCTAAATTTGTTATTCTTAATTGTTTAATAAAATTCTGTATCTCAATTTCATTAATTAAAAGAATATCTAATTTATGAATATCTATAAAGCTAAAATATTGATTTAAGTCTGATTGATAACTTTCAATCGTATTCTTAGACAATCCTTTTTCTAATTTTAAGCCATAAAAAAAGGCAGTAACGATTTCATCTTTACTGCCTTTGAATTTCAAAATAATTTTTTTATTACTGTTCAGTAATACTATTATTGTCCTGCTCTTCAGCCATCAATCTTTCTCTTTCAGCATTTATTCTAGCTTGCTTAGCTTGTGCTTTAAGGTGATTTATCCACTGAATGGCATTAGACCTGGAATCTTTAAATTTTTTCGCTTCAGTGAGGGCAACAATAGCTTTTCTTTGATTTCCCGACTCACTTTCAGCCATTCCAAGAAGCAACCATGATTTCCCAAGTTGCCTTTCTTTTAAGCCGCCTTTTTCTATAGCTTTACTCAAGGAATCCTTTGCACTTGCCCAATCTTCTCTATCAAAATAAATATAAGCCATATGGAAGTCAACCTTACCATCTGTAGCCAACTTACTGGCTTCTTGATAAGCAGCTAATGAGCGATTCATTTCAGCCGCAGAATACCACGTTTTACCAAGATCATCCCAATGTTTAAATGTAGATTCAATAGTACCATCTTTTAAACCCCTTTCTAACACTTTTCCTGCTTCATAAGGAACATCAAGAAATGTATACATCTTAAACAAATGTAACTTATCTTTTTCTGTTTCTATTAAACCATTTTCATTGGCTACAGTTAAGACTGAAAGAGATTTAGCGTCTTTTTTTAAGTTAAAATATACTGAAGATAATCTATTCCAATAATCTTTCTTATTTGGGTTAATTTTAATTAATGTTTCTAAAACTTTTGCTGCTTCCTGAAATTGTGATAATTGCATATGTAATGAATATAACAAATAATTCCAACTTTCTTTAGGCTTATCAGCTAAAGAAATAGCCTTCTTAAGAACAGGGATTGCTTTTGCCGCCTCATCTAACTGAGCATAAGCATTAGCCTCAAGTGCAAATGTCGTGTCTTTAATTTCATCAGTAACACGGTAATAATCTTTTAAAGAAGCTATTCCTTTTTTGTATTTTCCTGCAGATACATACATTTGAGCAATCTGCAACATCATCCCAAAATGTGCCTGATTCGGCAACGAATCAGAAGCCAAAGCTTTTTCAAACTTTCCTGCAGCAGCATCATAGTGCCCCTCAATTGAATCAATCCAACCAAGGTATTGATTAACCTGAGCGACCTCAAAGTTATTCAACCTTTTAGCCTCTAAAGCAACAAGGCCTTTTCTAGCTTCGGTATATTTTTCATCTGCAATCATTTCTTGTAATTTTACAAATTTTTTATAAACCGTTTCAGTAAATGCCGAACTGTCAGATTTCTTTCTCTCTGGGTTCCCTGTTTTTTCAGATCCAGAAATTGAAACTTGTGAAAAAAATATAAAATAAATGACAAGTGTAAATTTTAAGTAGATTTTCATAATATTTAATCCTTCGCTAAAGCAAAATCAATTGTTTGAGTTGCTGCTTGAGTAACCGCTATACCATTTTCAACTTTAGGCTTAAATTTATATTTTAAGATCGCTCTCATTGCCTCTCTGTCAAAAATTCTTCTAGGTTTAGAGTCTATAACTTTTGGTCCAACAACCGTTCCTGCTTCAGTAATGGTAAAAGACATCGTTACATATCCTTCAATTTTTGCAATTAAAGCTTTTCTTGGATAATTAGGAGCAATAGTTACAATCGGGATAATTCCACCTTCTTGATTAGAATTAACACCAGCACCCATTGCACCTAAATAGGGTCCACTACCACCTACGCCCAAGTCTAACGGAGCCATTTGTGGGGTTGGCATATTATTAACCACAGATTGATTTTGCTGAACATTCATTTTTGGTGGCGGCGGCGGATCTTTTGGTGGCGGCGGTTTTTTTGGAATCGCCCTTTTCTTTGTATTGACATCTTCATCAACTTTAACAGGAGAAAAGTCTATTGAAAGACCATCATCATCACCTGGCTTGTTATGATTTGACATATTAACCAAATAATACATCCCAATAAAAAGGAAAAAAGTAATAACTACTGCTGGTAAAACTGAAATCAAGTTTCTTAATAAGTTACTCATAAGGCAATAATCCGGTTATTCTGCTTTTGTAGCGGCAATCGAAATCTTTTCTACTTTAGCTGCTTTAATTTGATCCATTACTGTAACTAAATCACCTGTTCTAGATCCTCTATCAGCGATAATTACCGCGGAACCTTCTGGATTTTCTGCATGCATTTTTTCAACTACAGCTCGAACCGCTCTAATATCAACTTCACGTTTATTAATCCAAATTTTACCTGTATCTTTAATGGCAATAAGAATATTACCTTTTTTAACTTTTGTTGCTGTTTGTGCCGATGGGCGATTTATTGAAACACCTGTTTCTTTAACGAAAGATGTGGTTACAATAAAAAATATAAGCATAATAAAAACAACATCCAGCATTGGAGTAATGTTAATTTCTGCCTCATCTTCATGAAAATGTCTACGTCTCATTTCTTAGACCTCTTTTAATTATTTTTTATAATACAAAATCTGACAACTAAATTTGTCACTTAGTTCTAATCATTTGTTAATGATTATGCATTGAATCTTCTAAATGCTCAGTTTCTGTTGTTGCTTTTTGTTTAAAATACGTTGTAAAGAATACACCAGATAACGCTGCAATCATTCCTGCCATTGTAGGAATCGTTGCTTTTGCTACGCCGCCTGCCATTGCTCTTGCATTGGATGTTCCTTCAATAGCCATGATATCAAATACGTTTAACATTCCATAAACTGTACCAAACAAACCTAATAAAGGACTAATAGCAACAAGCGCATCTAAAATTCCGAGCCCTGAACGCAGACCTATATTAGCCTCTGATACCATTTGTTCTCGTATTCTTCTTGCATACCAACTGGTTGTATCAGATCTATCTCTCCAAAGTGATAAAGTGTTCTTTTTCTGCCTAGGGTAGGCAATCAAATAAAACCATAATCTTTCAATTATTAATAACCACATAAGAAATAAAACTGCCATGATGGCCCATAGTACAGGGCCACCCATGTCAATAAAACTAAGAATTTTAAACCAGGCTTCTTTTAACTGGTAAAACATCTTATTTCTCCGCCAATCTTGCAATAATTCCAGCGCTTTGCTCTTCAAGTATTTGTGTTTGTTTTCTAGCCATAGATTGTAATAACGAATGTAGAATAGTTAACGGAATAGCAACAACCAAACCTAATACTGTTGTAACCAATGCCTGTGAAATACCACCTGCCATCGATTTTGGATCACCTGTTCCATACAATGTTATCATTTGGAAAGTAGCAATCATACCAACAACTGTACCCAGTAAACCCAATAATGGCGCAATAACATACATCACTTTTATAAATGATAAACCACTTTCTAATGGAGCTGTTTCTCTAAGGATAGCTTCATCCATTTTTAATTCCATTGTTTCAATGTCTGAATCTGGGCTATTTGTATAGACATGCATGATTCTACCTAATGCATTATTTGAATTAGGTGTCTTATTTTTCAATTGGCTCTTAATTTTTGAACCACTTAAAAACAAGCTAATATACTTCCATAGTGCCAATAAAAGTCCTAATACACCAAGGCCAATAATAACATAACCTACCTCTTTACCTTCTTTTACTTTATCTTTCCAATCAGGTGTTCTAACAACTAAACCAAGAATTGTTCCTTTTGAGAAATCTAAAGGCGCATTCACCATTTCACCAGGAGCTGCATTAACAAAATCACTTGCTAATGACATGTTTTTAGCATTTGGTTGCTTTGGCAATCTGTATAAAACACCTTTATCAGAAAGCCCTTCAGAAGACCAAGTTAAAAAATTTCCATTTGAATCAAATGCATTGAATACACCTAATCTAATAACATCAACATTTTGCTCAACTTCACCTTCACCATTTAATACAGGTGCTTTAAATTTAACAATTTTAGACTGTTCTGAAATTTCATGAGTCATTTCATACCAAAGTTCTTTAAGGTCGTCAATTGTTGGCAGTTCTTTCTTTGCCGCCAAATTAGTTAAAAAAGCTGTTCTATCTGAAAACTGCGCACTTGTGATTGAGTTCTTTACACGACTTCTTAAATCACCTGCAAGTATTTTTACAGTACCTTGCATTTCTCCTAAGTTACCTGATCTTTCGCGTAAAATTGTTTCTAAATCAGCTAAAGCTTTTTCATTAGCATCAAATTCATTTTTCAAATCATCTGTTTGTTTTTCCAAACGAGCAAGAGTGGCTACAGCTTGGTTATACAATTTTTGCTGTTGATCTCTTTTACTTTTAAATTCAGATACTCTTTGCTTATTTTCTGCAGAACTTTCAGTCGCTGATTTTTTAACAGCTACAACTAACTCAGATAGTGTCATTGCTGAAACAGATACTGAAGATAATAGTGAAACCACTAAAACGATAATTGATTTTTTCATATTTAATCCTTTCATCTTATTTACCCCCTACAGTATTAGCACCTAATACTGGTAAGCCTGCTAAATCTGGAGAAGCTTCTTTCTTAGCAACTCTAATGGCTTCTTTAATTGCTGCGTTTTGACGCTTATCTAGTTCAACAAATTTATTTTGCTTTGCATCCCACCATCCAGAAACTTCTTGATTTAATGTTTGATAAATCAGTGTTGTTCTACCAATTCTTAAAAATTGAACCTGTTTGCCGCTAGGTAATGTCCCGCGATATGAGTCAACTGATGAACCATAATCAAGTTCAATGCCATAAGCCTGAGTTACTTTTCTGTATTTTTCAGCTGTAGTTGTATCCTGTGTTCCAAGCATATCTTCCAACTTAGCCAATCTTTCCTGCCTTTCTTCTGTCTTAAAAGGAATATCGGCTTCAATCAATTTACCCAAAGCATCAACCATCTCAATTATCATTGGTATGATACCTCGATTGGTTTGCTCTAGAGTAGTCATTTGATTATTGATTGAGTCAACATAGTCTCTTTGATCTTCAACAACTGTTGTTAGCTGTTTATTGTAAACTCTTAAACTTTCTATTTGATTTAATAAGTTTCTATATCTACCTGTCAAATCGCCTGTTTGATCATTCAACTTATCAATGCGTACTTGTGCTTTCGCTGAAGCTTTATTTGTATCAGTTGCAACTTGAATAGCTGAATTCAACTGTTGCGCATTCACACTCCCTACCAATGCCAATAAAAAAACACTAACTGTGATTTTATTGAGTATTTTATTAATTTTACTATGATTTAACATACTGTATTTTCACTCTTTTTCTGATTTAGAAAATCAGATGTAAGACATGTGTTTTTACTAAAAAAAACCACTTTTACATCTGCACTCAACTTTAAGACTGCCTAGAATACAGTTCTTTATCTAAAAAGAAAAGTATTTATTCCATTTTTATTTAAGGATATTTTGAACTTTTCCTCGTATTATTTTAGGTTTAATTATACAAAATTGAAGAATTTTTATATTAGAAAGATATAATATAAGACCTTATAACAAGAAGTAGTTTATGCTCAACACTCCCATATGGAAACATTTTGCCGCTTTCCTTTACGATATATTTCCTTTGATAGGTCTATTTCTTTTTACTTCATTAGCTGTTTTATTATTGCGTGGAGGTGTTGTTGTTGAAAGATATTCTCCTTGGTTTATTGGCTTATTATTATTCGAGTTTATTTTTTACTTTGTCTATTCGTGGAAAAAAGGTGGACAAACTATTGGCATGAGAGCATGGAAATTCAAAATAGTCCCAACTAATTCTTCTCAAGAATTTCTTACTTGGAAACAAGCTTATAGTCGTTTTTTTATTGGGTTGGTTTCTACTGTATTACTTGGCCTTGGCTTATTTTGGAAATTGTTTTCAAAAGATAACCGTTCTTGGATGGACATGGTTAGCGACTCAGGAACTAAAATGCTTGATGTATAATTGTCATTTAAGTTTTTTGTATTTTCAAAATCCAGACAACTATCGTCAAAATTAACAAAGACGGAATAACAGTGACAACAATTGGATGTATATTAAACACCTCTCCAACATTTAATAAAGCACGATTCACCAAATTAAGAACAATACCCAGCATAACGCCAATAAGCAACCTTTGTCCAAAACCACCAGAGCGCAACAAACCAAACAAGAAGGGTAACCCTGTTAGAGCTGTTGCAATTACCAATAGCGGATAAGAAAGTTTCGACCAAAGGGCTATATCATATTTAATAGGTATGTTTTCTTTGTTCTCTTGAAAATCTTTATATTTAATAATATTTCTAATACTTAAATTTTTTGGCCTTGAATGAGTAATACCCAAAATTTCTGGTTCTATTCTTGATGGCCAAATTTTATTTTCAACAACTGTTGTATTAACCCCTGTTTCTACAAATTCAGTCAACTCAATATCTTCCAATTCCCAACTGGACTTCTTATGCGTTGCTTTTTTCGCCTTAGAAACCTTTATCACTTTTAACTTGTCGTCTAACTCATAAACAGTTACATCATTCATCACGATATTTTTACTTATTTTATCAAAACCATTGCCTACCGGAGTTGCATTAAAAATAACATTACCATCTCTTATCCACACACCCGAATTTACTCCCAGTCCCACATTATCGTTTAATTTAGTCGCGCGAAATGACTCTGCTAATAGCTTAGCTGGAGGGACTACGTATTCACCCATAAGTGACAATGGCAACAACCATATAACCAAGGTCACAATAGCAATGCTTGCCATTTTTATACGACTTATTCCTGAGGATTGAATAATGACCAGCTCAGAATTAGCTGCCAAGGCTCCCAAACCAAGCATAATACCAACAACCGAACTGACAGGGAAGTTTCGATAAACACTGTCTGGTATAGTCAACATTGTATAAAACAAGGCACTGCCCAATGTATAACTTCCTTTGCCAACCGCGTTTATTTGCGAGATAAACCCTATCAACACATCGAGTGTAAGAAAAATTGAAACCGCTAAAATAACCCCGTAACTTATAGACTTAAATATATACTTATTAATAATTGAATTAATCATATATTTTACCTAAAAGACTCATCCGCTTTATGAATGCGCCAAAAACCATAAGCTATAAATATTATATGCACCCACCAAGCCCCAATCCAAGGCGGTACCTTATCCTGCGAAATTAACGACACAGCAATTGCTATAAGATTTATATAAACCACAAAAATCAAAAGCCCCAAAACCAAGCTGCCATATTTACCATCTCTTGGCGAGGTTTTGGAAATAGACAACGCCACCAACATCAATACAATAATACTTATGGGTGAAGACATTCGCCTATGAAATTCTGCTTTATCAATTAGACTTACAGATTTAAACAACTCATCAACACTCTTGCCTTTTTCATCAACATCAACCGACTTACCCTCTAATCTTGGCAGCTTAATATCGTTACGCTCAAAAGACATTAACTGGTATTTTTTACTACCTGGCACTCCTTCATTTCTAAATCCATTAAATAAAGAAATATACCTTTCGCCTGTTATTTCATCTTCATATTGACTGCCGAACTCAGCTGTTAACGTATCCACCCTATCTTTATGTTTAACATTGACAAATATATTTTCTAAACGATTTAATTCAACATTAATTTTTCTAATATAAATTACAGAATTACTTCCCGACAATTCCTGAAAAACACCTTCTTTTAACCCCATCAATGAAATATCTTTACTTGCAGCCAAAGTCATGCTTTCTGATATTTTTGATGCTGCTGGCACTGCAAATAATGAAATTAACATTAAGAAAACAGAGAAAAATAACATTTGTGGAAAATACATATTCAACATCTGTCTGGTTGAAACACCAGAGGAATGAAACATGACAATTTCTTGATTACGGTACATTTGGGACAACTTAGCCAATACGGCCAAATAGAGAGATAATGGCAATAATAATGTCAAACTATCAAATGTGCGCAAACCTAGCTCAACAAAAAGCATAGATGCAGGCAAAACTCCCCTTGCAATCGCACGCAATGATTCTGTGAACATTTGGCCCACAGTTACCAAAAACAATACCAACAATATTGCCACAAATGCCTTTAGCGTTTCACTTCTTAAATATTTACCTAAAATTTGCAATTATTTTCTCAAAGGTCTCTTATATAATTATTTACTAGCGCTAGGCTAAATAGTTGTTTAAAATGACAGATTGGTTAAGTTTCTGCAAATCGGTCTACTCAAAAGCGAATCTTAACATAACCTTATATAAATAATGGAGAATCGCATGAAAATCACATCATCATTAATTAAACCAAATGAATCTAAATCTGACGCTTTAATAATAGGCGCTTATTCAGATGAAAAGTTCAACGCAATTATTCAAAATGCTGACCAATTTTTAAACGGCCAAATCTCAAAACTTCATAAAAGCAATGACTTTAAAGCAGGAAGTGGTGAAACTTTAACATTATTTAGTGATGACGGAAAACGCATTGTTCTTGTTGGTCTTGGCAAAAAAGACAAGTGCGACCTAGGTACACTCCAAACAGCAACAACAAAAGCAATTAAGGCATTAGTCAGTACACCTGTAAATTCAGTCAGTAATTATATGACATCATTAGAGTTTCACAATACTGACAATTCAACAGCCTGCAAAATTATCTCAATTGCAGCCAGTCATGCTGCTTATCGTTATGAAACCACAAAAAATTTCAAAAAAGACAATAAACACAGTCTTGAATCAATGGATATTTATACTGCTGATAAACACAGAAAAGATGTCGATCAAGCTGCTGCCATTGCCGAAGGTGTCAGAACTACTCGCGAACTTGGGAATTTACCACCAAACATTTGTAATCCAAAATACTTAGCTAAAAAAGCCAAGAATATTAGCAAACAATATGAACATTGTTCATTAACAGTACTTAACCATAAAGAAATGGATACATTAAAAATGGGATCCTTAATGGCTGTAGCACGTGGCTCAAGAAATAAACCGAAAATGATCATCCTTAAATATAAAGGCGCTGATAAAAGTCAAAAACCTCATGTTTTAGTTGGTAAAGGCATAACATTTGATACCGGTGGAATCTCATTAAAGCCTGGTGCCAACATGGATGAAATGAAATATGACATGTGTGGTGCTGCCACTGTTATTGGAACATTTGTCGCTGTAGCTGAAATGCAACTGCCAATTAATTTAATCGTTATTGTGCCAGCTGTTGAAAATATGCCTGATGGCGATGCTTACCGACCTGGCGATGTTGTGACTTCTTATTCTGGAAAAACAATTGAAGTGTTAAACACAGATGCCGAAGGTCGCATGATTTTATGTGACGCCTTAACTTATGCTCAAGAATTTGAACCTCAAGTACTTATCGACTTAGCTACACTAACTGGCGCATGTGTTGTTGCATTGGGTCATGTAGCCTCAGCAGTGATGAGTAAAGAAACACAATTACCACAAGATATTTTACAAGCAGGTGTAGATGTTCATGACCGTGCTTGGCAGTTACCATTATGGGATGATTATCAAAAACAAATTGATACTTCATTTGCAGACATGCAAAATATTGGTGGCTTTGCAGGCGGGTCAATTACAGCTGGTTGTTTCTTAAGTCGCTTCTGTGAAGATGTCAACTGGGCACATATTGATATTGCTGGTACTGCGTGGAACAATAAAAAAGAAGGTGCAACAGGTCGGCCTGTAGCCATGATGGTTCAATACCTGATTAACGAGAGTTCTAAATAATTGATAAAAGCGTAACGCAAAGGACGCAAAGGAGGCGCTAAGTACGCAAAGGATTTTTTATGAATGAAAACGAAGTATCAAATATAATTATAGGTTGTGCTATTGAAGTACATAAAGGTCTTGGACCTGGTCTACTGGAGTCAGCTTATCAAGAGTGCCTATATTATGAGTTGATAAAATTTGGTCTAAAAGTACAAAAAGAAACTTTGTGCCCTGTTTCATATAAAGAACTGAAACTAGAATATGGTTATCGTTTAGATCTTTTAGTTGAGAACCTTGTTGTTGTCGAACTAAAAACTGTGGAAAAACTAAACCAAATTCATAGATCTCAACTACTAACATATTTAAAACTAGGAAACTTCAAATTAGGGTTATTAGTTAACTTTAATGAATCAATTCTAAAAAACGGTATTAAGAGAATAGTCAATAACTTATAAAAACTTTGCGTAGCTTTGCGCCTCCTTCGCGCCCTTTGCGTCACGTTTTTTAAATATAACAAAAAATACATTATGATAGAAAAATACAATCCAAAACAAATTGAAAGCAATTGGTATAACAAATGGGAAGAAGCAGGTTATTTCTCTCCCAGTGATAAAGGTGCGAAAAGCGACGAGACTTTTT
>Ga0209345_10003741_pt1 | contig 15387 bp, 8 predicted proteins | sample Cruoilmetagenom7_FD_187294 | JGI IMG/M metagenome (GOLD analysis project Ga0209345, IMG submission 187294) | Oil polluted marine microbial communities from Coal Oil Point, Santa Barbara, California, USA - Sample 7 (SPAdes) (version 2) | ecosystem: Environmental > Aquatic > Marine > Oil seeps ... | reverse complement strand
AAAGTGGTGAGTCGATGCTCATCGCCTGAATCGAGCCAGTAGTACGGCAGGAGCTCCCCATCACCTGTCGGATTTTCGTCGGAGCTCGGTTTCCATCCGAGGGATAAGTATTGATTGCTTTCAGCGTCACCGTCAGGCGATGCAAGAAAGGAGGACCAGTTTGCTTGGGCGAACAGGCGATCAGCGGCGTTCTTGATGTCCCCACCGAAGTATTCCCCAGCGGTCAGCATCCCTGCAAAGAGCAAGGCCGAGTCCACCGTACTGACGACGAGTTCACGACCGACGCGTCTTGCTGAAGCGTCGTGGGGATTGATGAAGTGGTAGAACAATCCCGCTTTCCGGTTGCTTGGTGCGCCCTCCAGTGCGCCGAGTATCTGCTTGGCGCGAGACGATGCTTGATCGCGAGTAATCCATCCTCGCTCGACCCCGATCGGGAGGGAGGCGAGTTGGAAGCCAACGCCTGCGATGCTGATGACATCGCTGCTGGAGCGGTCATAGACCATTCCGGTATCGGGGCTGACCGCTTCCCAGAAGTAGATGAATGTCGAATGCTCGATTTTATCAAGGAACTCGTTGTCGCTCTTTGAAAACGAGAACGGCGGGCGAGGTGTGCCTGGTTCCGATTCAATAACGACACTGCTCGCATGAACAGCGAGGGGAGACTGGATCTGATGAGTCTGCGGCGTGGCGCATCCGATAAGGGTGGCGACCAGCGGAATAGAGCCAAATAAGAGGATTTGTATTTGTGTAATCGTTTTCATGTGCTACCATGTTGGCACATGAAGGCTCCCGAATCAAGTGAAAACAGCTTCAGGGATGCAGTTTCGATCCGAAGTGTCGCGGATCGGGCTGGTGTTTCAATCGCTACCGTCAGCAGGGTGCTCAACACCCCGCATGTGGTTTCTGCGGGTACCGCTCAACGGGTTCGTGAAGCGATCGAGGCGCTCGAATACCGTCCCAACCTCTTTGCGAAGGGGCTGCTCACCAAACGCAGCCGGGTCCTTGGCGTGTCACTTCCCGATATTCATGGCGAGTTTTATTCCGAGTTGATGTGCGCGATGGACGATCGGGCATGCGAACTTGGATACCACCTGCTCGTGAGTTCCAACGCGCATCGGGTGAATAAAGGTGTAGAAAACGGCTTTGCGCTCGACCTCGTCGATGGGATGATCGTGATGTTGACCGAACGCAGCGGTGCGGATCTCGAAGGGATCAGCAAACTGCAGAGCCCGGTGGTTGTGATCGGGGTCGATGAGCCCGGACTGAATGTCGAAACCATCGTTGTAGACAACCGTCAGGGTGCTCAACGAGCGATGGAGCATCTGCTCGAAGGCACCCCTCCGGATCGGTGTTTCTTTGTCGGATCACATCGCGGGAATATTGACTCCGATGAACGGCTCGCCGCGTTTTGCCAGACTTTGCAGAAGCACGGGCACGAACCGCGCGCGGACCAGATCGCTGGAAACGAGTTCTCCTTTGACTGGGGTTGGGAATGGGCCGAGTCGATGCTGAGCGAAGGATTGCTGGAGAATGCCGCGGTCTTTGCGGCCAACGACGAGATCGCGATCGGCATCGCCAATGCGGCACGCGATCATGGAGTCGTCCTTCCAGATGAGCTGCGATTGGTCGGATTCGATGACTCTCGGCTCTGCAGTCTGCTCCGGCCTCGACTTTCTTCGGTTCGGATGCCAGTTCGAGAAATCGGGTTCGCAGCCATCGAAGCGATCATCCGTCGCATTGAAGACCCCAAGAGTTCACCGAGACACTCTCGATTGGCCACGACATTTGTGCAGCGTGAATCAAGCAAGCTTCCTGATCGCAAGTGAGCTTTTAAGGAGTGCGGATATGCGACCAACAAAACAATCTTTGCGTGCGAGTCGCTTGGGCATGCTCCTGCTTGGTGCATGTGCGTGTTCGAGTGTCGCTGTAGCGTCGCCGGTGACAGAATCTTGGCCGAGCGAGTCCGTCTCCCCCACCACTGCGGTTGCGGCAGCGCAGCTCAGCGGCTGGTATGCAACAGCCGATACTTCGAGCGACACCATCGAAATCCGGGATATTCGACAGACTTTGATCCATCAGATTGCACAATCAGATATCCAAGAATTGGCTCCGTGGATGACACTGGATTCAAGCGAAGACGGACCTCGCGCGATTGCATGGACGGACTCGGGCAGAAGTTTATTTATTGTGGTCACCGACAGTGCCGCGAGTCCCGATGGATTGGGCTCGGATGTTGTGCTGCGGTACGACACGACAACGAAGGAACTCACCCGGTTCGCTCGCGCTGATATTGGCGAAGGAACTGGCAATGCGCCCGCTTGCATGCATTACAAAGGTAAGCTTTGGGTCTCGACCCAGACCGGTGGCGTCCGTGTGTATTCTGCGGGTCGTAACAATACCTCGGGATCGCTGAACTATGAATGGTTCTTGCCGGAGAATGAAGCCGTGCGCGGAATGTGCATCGCTCGTCCTTTGGATACAGCGTTTGTGGTGACCGAGACTACGCTCTACCGGGTTGACTTTGCGCAACCATTTGCGATCACCGAGGCCGTTGGACCGGTGACCCGAGGTCGCAGCGTCGCATACTCGGATCACTTCGGACAATCTTGGCACGAGGGAATCTATGTCGTTGAAGGCGCTGGCAATGGTACGGATGCTCGGGTGCTGCAGGTTCCCAAGTTCCAAGCGACTGGATTGCTTCCCTACGCACCGACGGTGTATTTGCAGTCTTCCGATGAACTCGTCGATATTGTGAGCACGGCTTGCGGCCGGTTTCTACTTGCGAGCGAGGTTGGGCCTCGGATGCTTGACGAGTCGGAGGATGCTCGGCTCGATTACGAAGCATGGTTGCGTGATGAGTTCGATCAGGTGGTGACCTTTGCGGAGGGCTTGGTTTCTCCCGATGGTGAACCGGCGGGCTGGGTGATCGATGCGGATGTGAAAGCGGGATCAACACGATTCCATCCACCAACCCCGGACGGCGCGGCATGGGTGGTCATGCTTCATATTGCGAAAGATTTCATCGCCGGCGATCAAGGATCCAAGGATCTTGTGCGATCCATCCTCCAACGCTATGCGGGACTGATGCCCGATGGGATTGATCCCCAGCTTACAAATGATGGCATCATGCGTCACTGGTACGATCCATTGACCGGGAATGTCAAACCTGGCTGGAGCACCGAGTATGCGACACTCAGCACCATGCTGCTCACCATGTCAGCGGATCGGGCTCGTCGGTTCTATTCGAATGACGAGATCGTTGTTGACTCCTCGGAAGAAATCGTCAACCGCATCCAGGGTTGGGGGAGCTATATCCAACCGGGATCCAATGCGTTGTATCTGAGAGCGAGTGCTTCGGGTGGACCAGACTTTGGGACCGCTGGCGGGCCGTTCTATGAAGGCGTGATCTTTGTCGAGCAGGCATCGGTGTACGGAACCAGTGATGCAGCGTATGCGTTTTGGTTGGATCGGTCTGCACTGCCGCAGTCGGAGTATGTGGCGGGTTTACCCGTCACTTCAAACTGGCCCGGCAATCATTTGCCCGCGTTTGTTTCGTTGTATCCATGGATCGCGCAATCAGCGTTCCGATCTGATCCCGCGTGGGAAGCCCATATCCGCAATCAGCTTGCATCCTTCGGCGCGTGGACTGACGACAACGCGCCGAGTTTCATGACCGTCTTCAGCGCAGGAACCACCCGATCAGACTGGGGTGGGTACCACGCTGATTCATTGTCTGATCACCCCGGCGATGTCACAACCTTCCCATCTCTTATGGCGTTCTCATCGCTCGGGGATACCGCTCCCAGTGTGGGCGCGTATCACGCATATCGGCATGGGGCGCGTCAGGATTTTGCGACAGGTGCTTCGATCCTGTTTCGGAAATCGGATGTTGATCCTTCGTATGTCACGCCGGATGCTGGTCTCCCGGATGTGGCCATTGGCGCGTTGGGGCTCGCTGAGTTGATTCAGCCGGGGACAGCGGATGCGGTTCTGGCGACCGCGTACCAGCCACCATGTCCAGCGGATTTTGCGGCTCCGGAAGGCGCCCTTAACTTTCTTGATATATCAGCGTTTTTGGGTGCATTCAACGCTCGGGATTCCGCTGCGGATATTGCTTCGCCGTTCGGGCAGTTCAATTTTTTGGATATCTCTGCTTTCTTGCAGGTGTACTCATTGGGTTGCCCCTGATTCATTGATGCAATGGAGTGTTCTTGATGATGACTGCTTTCGCCGTGTTTTGTTGTTCAGCATTCCGGGTTTCACTTCTGTATTGTTCGATTGCCTGCTGTGCTTGCATGAGTATGGCTCAATCTGAGATCATCGATGCGTTCGACACCACATCTGCTTGGTCGTTGGTCCTTGCCGATGGCGTGCAAGGCGAGATTGTGGATGTGGATGGTGCGCTGCGTCTGGATTATGACTTTACCGCTGGTTCGGGATACTGCGTTGTGCGGCGGGCTGTGCATCTTCCGCTCGATCCCAACCATCGCTTTGGTTTGAAGTATCGCGGGACGGGGCCTCCCAATACGCTTGAGTTCAAACTGATTGACGAATCTGCGGAGAACGTTTGGTGGACGGTCCAGCGGGATATTCAGTTTCCGGCTACGTGGACGGATCTTGCGATGCGTCGTCGGCATTTTTCATTCGCTTGGGGCCCCAGTGATGGCAAGCCGCTGACGCGTGTGGGGAGCATCGAGATCGCGGTGACCGCGAGCCGAGGCGGCAAGGGCAGTCTCTGGCTTGACGACCTGACCTATGAACCACTGCCAACCGTCGAGGCTCAACCGGTGGAACCCAAAGTGATGCTGCCGGACGGAAGCGAAGGTGGCCGGGTTGATACTGGCGGTGCCGTGGACTGGTCAGGAAAGCAAGGGGAAAGTCTAGAACTTGAGTTTGATGATCTGGTCGAGTTCAGCGCCATCGAGTTGGTATGGACGGATGGATTGGCCCCCGATTCGTATCGAGTCGGATCATCTATTGATGGAGAAGTATTTTCACAGCTTGCGCGTGTATTGGACTCGGATGGCGGGAGCGATTTGATCTTCACACCCGAAACAGAAGCTCGCGTCGTTCGGATTCAGATCGACGAGGGTGATTCAAAGCTCGAGTCGGTTTGGTTTTCTCCGGTTGAGCGATTCCAGAATGCGAATGCGTATTTCGAAGCGTTGGCTTCGGATGCTCGTCGTGGTTCGTATCCGCTGTATTACGAAGAGTTGACACCTTGGACGGTCATCGGGCTGCCTGGGCATGACAACGAGGCGTTGGTCTCTGCAACCGGCGCCATCGAACCGGTCAAGAGTGGATATTCGCTCGAACCATTCATTGTGCGAGATGGGACTGTGTATTCATGGGCGGACGCGGAGCTCGACCAATCGCTCGCTGATCGGTCATTGCCGATCCCGTCGGTTCAATGGCACCTTGATGGGATCGATCTTCACATCACCGCGTTGGCAACCGAGTATCTTGGGAGTGATCAGGTACTCGCTCAATATCAGGTGCACAATACCAGTGCCAAGACACAGAGCCTGGCACTCGCACTCGCGGCGCGTCCATTTCAAGTGCTTCCGGCAGCGCAGTTCCTCAACACCATCGGCGGTGTCTCGACGGCTGGCTCGGTGGAGATCGAACCGGGCGGGATTCTGGTCGATGATCGTCCTTTTGCAATACCCCACTCGAACGCCAATGCGGTGGTGGTCGCGGATGCAAACAGCGGATCGCTTGTTGATCGTCTAGTAAATGACTCACGAAGATCCGAATCCGATCGCAGTTCCACCGGAGCGTTTCCATCGGGTGCGTTGCTGTACGATCTATCGCTCAAACCCGGTGAATCCTATACAGTTGTCATCTCGCTTCCGATGGATCCGGATAGCTCGGGCAACCAGCAACGGGATCGGTTGCCCGACTTTGATATAGCGTATGAGAGAGAATATTCTCGCTGGATGGAGCTTCTTAATCGGACTGACTTCATGCTCCCGGAACAAGCACAGGTGCTGGAAGACACTATTCGTGCGAATCTTGCGTACATCCTGATCAATGCGGATGGAGAGGGTATTAGGCCGGGGTCACGATCGTACGAACGATCTTGGATCCGCGACGGCGCGATGACTTCCGCGGCTCTCATCGCGCTTGGTCACCACCGCGAGGCGAGGGCGTTCATTGATTGGTACAGTACCTTCCAATACGCTGATGGCAAGATTCCATGCGTGGTGGACTTCCGTGGTCCTGATCCGGTGGATGAAAACGATGCGCCGGGGGAGTTCCTTTTTGCGATCCGCAACAGTGCTCAAGCCGAAGGGGGATTTGATGAGTCGTTTGCACGCCGGATGTACCCGAAGGTGAATGCGACGGTCAACTACATACAGAAAATGCGGAATACTCGTCTCACGGATCAATACATCCACGCCGAGGACCCGATTCTTCGTGCGAGTGCGGGGCTCATGCCCGAATCCATCAGTCACGAGGGATACTCTGCGAAACCGATGCATTCGTATTGGGATGATTTTTGGATCTACCGGGGTCTGTGGGATGCGGTATCGATCGCTGATCAACTGGGTGAATCACAAGATCGAGTCCGTTTCGAGGTACTCGCTGAATCCTTCGAAGATTCGCTTCGTGAGTCTGTACGACTCGCTGCACAGATTCATGACATCGACTATGTTCCGGGATGCGTCGAGCTTGGGGACTTTGACGCGACCTCGACATCCATCGCGTTCTATCCAACGCGGGCTGCGGCCGTGCTTAATTCGAAGCTTCTTGAATCAACCTTTGAGCGGGCGTGGGAATCAACGAAGCATCGCATCGATGGCGGTCCTTGGGATGGGATGACACCGTATGAAGTGCGGACTGTTGGTACCTTTATTCGCTTGGGTTGGGTTGATCGCGCTCATGAATATATGGATTGGCTGCTGAGTCTGCGTGATCCCGCTGGATGGTGTCAATGGGGCGAGATCGCGTATCGTGAGCGTTCCCCCGCTCGGTTTGTGGGCGATATGCCGCACACTTGGGTGGGGTCTGGCGCGATTCTTTCGATTGTGTCCATGCTTGCGTATGAAGAAAACGACGCACTGGTGCTGGCTGCTGGAGTTCCCACCGACTGGTTGGAAGATCCCGATCCGGTCGGCGTCAGCGGTTTGAGAACCAAGTTTGGCACACTCAACTACACACTGCAACGGTTCGCATCTGAAGACGAACTGTTGGTCCTCAATATGCAGAACGGTCCGATGCCACCCAATGGGTACCGAGTCGATGTTGCCCGATTGTTGGGGCATGATCGGTTTACGATCGAAGTCGATGGCCAAGAGATACAAGCAAACGCAGACGGCGTGGTCGCTTTGCCACCCTCGGTTACTCAGGTAATCGTCCACGGCCGATAGTCAAGAACTGAAGACTATCGAGTGTTCACGCTTTCTCGTGGACTTCCCATGATTCGTTGCCTGTGATCAGCGTTTGGAGATCGATCTTGGTACTCTGCGACTTCGCCTCGTTGATTTGTTGATGGAGTAGGTCGTTGTAGGTGGGTTTACTCGGGTCCGCATGGAGCACGCCCATTGGCTCGGGGAACTCTGGGTGGGCCATCTGAGAGTACATATTCGCGAGGAACATATTGGTTTCGTCGTGGATGATGAGATCCGCTTCGGTGATGCCGTTCTCGCCGAGGATGACAACTTCTGGTTGTCCATTGTTGAAGCGGATGCCCTTGTTTCGCTCAGCACCAAAGATCAATGGCTTACCGTGCTCGACCTTGATGGTGGTCTCTGGCATTGTGTCTTTTTGGGATGCATAGAACCACGCTTTGTGATTGAAGATGTTGCAGTCTTGATAAACCTCAATGAACGCAGTGCCTTTGTGGTCGATGCCGCGTTTGTAGATTTCGTCCATGCCTTTCATATCGACATCGATGCTGCGGGCGATGAAGGTGCATCCCGATGCGACCGCGAGGGCGATGGGGTTGATCGGATAGTCGATCGATCCTGCTGGAGAAGTTGGCGAGATCTTTCCTTGCTCGCTGGTTGGGGAGTATTGGCCTTTGGTTAAGCCGTAGATTTTGTTGTTGAGAAGCATGATGGTGATGTCCACATTGCGTCGCATCGTGTGGATGGTGTGGTTGCCACCGATGGAGAGCAGGTCTCCATCACCGGAAACCACGCAGACCTCGAGTTCGGGGTTGGCGCATTTGACACCGGTTGCAACTGCGAGTGCACGCCCGTGGATGGAGTGCATGCCGTAAGTGTCGACATAGTACGGGAAGCGTGCGGCGCATCCGATGCCGGAGACGAACACGAAGTTCTCCTTGCGTGTGTTCACGCCGGGGAGTGCTTTGCGGACCGCGGCGAGCGCGGCGTAGTCTCCGCATCCCGGACACCAGCGGACATCTTGGTCCGTGGTAAAGTCCTTGGCGGTGTAGATCGGGAGGTTCGTGTCTTTGGATTCGATCGTGCTCATGATTCGATCACCTCCGTGATGCGTTCGACGAGTGTTTGGACTTTGAAGGGTTGGCCTTTGACGATGTTGATCCCGGTGGTTTCGATGAGGAACTTGGCTCGGATCAGCAGACTGAGTTGTCCGAGGTTGATTTCAGGGACGATGATCTTCTTGAAGGATCGGAGGACCTCTTCTGTGTTCGATGGGAACGGGTTGAGGTACTGGAGGTGTGCGGAACTGACCTTGTAGCCCTTCGCGCGGAGCTGATGCACCGCGGTGTTAATTGAGCCGTAGGTTCCGCCCCATCCGAGGACGAGGACATCGCCACTTGATTCGCCGTCAACTTCGAGGAGCGGGATGGATTCCGCTACGCGTGCGACTTTTTCTGCACGCATACGGACCATTTTGTCGTGGTTGTCTGGGTCGTAAGAGACATTTCCGGTTTCGTCCTCTTTCTCCAGACTTCCTACACGGTGCTCCAGACCAGGCGTTCCCGGTATCGCCCATCTGCGAGCGAGTGTTTGCGGATCTCGCTCGTAAGGTCGGAATCCATTTTCACCGATGTCGTCCATCGTGGGATGGGTGATCTTGATCTCTGGGATGTCGTTGACATCCGGCACCTTCCAAGGTTCCGCGCCGTTGGCGATGTAGCCATCGGAGAGGTAGATCACTGGGCACATGTATTTGACCGATAGCCGCACCGCTTCGATCGCCATATTGAAGCAATCTGAGGGGCTTCGTGGGGCAACGATGATGAGCGGGCTTTCGCAGTGCCGACCATACATCGCTTGGAGCAGATCCGCTTGCTCGGTCTTGGTTGGGAGTCCGGTTGCTGGTCCGGCTCGCTGCACATCGACGATGACCAATGGGAGTTCGAGCATCAATGCGAGTCCCATCGCTTCGCCCTTGAGTGCGAGTCCGGGGCCTGAAGTGCCGGTGACCCCGATGTCTCCAGCAAAGCTCGCGCCGATCGCGGTACAGATCGCGGCGATCTCGTCTTCTGACTGGATGGTCTTGATCCCAAACCGTTTGAGATTCGAGAGTCCATGAATCACACCGGATGCGGGGGTGATCGGGTAGCTTGCGTAGACAATGGACTTGCTTGCTTTTTGAGCAGCGGTCACGAGTCCGAGGACGGTTGCTTCGTTGCCGCTGATCTGTCGGTAGATCCCGGGCTGTTGTTTGGCGGGAGGGACTCGATAGCGGGAAGGGAAGACCTCTGCGGTTTCACCGAAGTAGTACCCCGCTTTGAGCGCTTGAATATTGATCTCGGCAATCTGTGGCAGTTTCTTCTTGACTGCGAACTTGTTTTTGAGGTAGTGGACGGTTTGATCGATCGGACGCTCGTAGAGCCAGTAGACGATGCCGAGGGCGAACATGTTTCGGCAGCGGTTGATGTCCTTGGCGCCCATGCCGGACTCGGCGAGGGATTCCTTGGTCAGGCGCGACATCGGGACTTTGACGAGGTTGTACTTTGCGTTGATCACTTCGTCTTCGAGCGGGTTGTATCCCGCTGGATAGCCACACTTGGAGAGGTTACCCTTGGTGAATTCATCCTCGTTGACGATGATGATGCCCCCCGGTTCGACATCGTCAATATTGACCTTGAGTCCGGCGGGGTTCATCGCGACCATTGCGTTGACGCGGTCCCCCGGCGTGAAGATATCCTCGCTTGAGAACTGGAGCTGGAAACCTGAGACTCCGAAGGTGGTGCCTTTGGGGGCGCGGATCTCAGCGGGGAAGTCTGGGAAGGTGGCGAAGTCGTTGCCGAAGATTGCTGAGGTATCGGTGAACTGGCCCCCGGTGAGCTGCATGCCGTCGCCGGAGTCGCCGCAGAAGCGGATGACGACGGAGTCGAGTATGGCGGATGGTTTTTCGATGGGTTGTTGGGTTGTCATATCTGCCTTACCCCGCTGGGGATTGAGCGTTGAAAGATCAGTTTCGGCGGAGCCGAGCGATTGTGTATTTTAGGCGATACAACTGATCCCCACCGCATGAGGTCGTTGATTGCTGTGTATTCATCCGCCGAATGGTCTCCACAAGTCTGGCATTTTGGTATAGTGAAACCAGCACCCAACCCCAACAGCGAGAATGGCCCATGCGGATCGGCATACCCAAAGAAATTCACCCCGGCGAGCGTCGAGTCGCTGGCACCCCAAGAACCGTTAAAGACTTGATTCATATGGGCTTTACGGTGATTGTCGAGGAAGGCGCTGGGAACGCTGCGGAGCATTACGACGAGATGTACGCAGAGGCGGGTGCGACAATCACCAAGGATGTGAAATCGCTTTGGGCGGAGTCTGACATCATTCTCAAGGTCCATTCGCCTCAGTTTAACAAGGCGGTCGACGCTCACGAGGCGGATTTGATCAAGCAAGGTGGGTGCCTGATCGGATTTATTTGGCCCGCTCAGAATCAAGAGATTTTGGACAAACTCAATGCTCGTGGCGCGTCGGTGCTTGCGATGGACTGCGTACCTCGGATCACCAGAGCGCAGAAGGTCGATGCGCTGAGCGCGATGGCCAATGCCGCGGGGTACCGGGCGGTTATTGAAGCGGTGAATGTCTATCCACGATTCCTGACGGGGCAGAGCACGGCCGCGGGGGCGATCAAGCCAGCGAAGGTGCTGGTCATTGGTGCAGGTGTTGCGGGGCTTGCCGCGATCGGCACGGCTAAATCTCTGGGCGCGATTGTTCGAGCGTTCGATACTCGGCTCGAAGCCGGGGATCAGGTGCGCTCGATGGGCGCGGAGTTTTTGGAGCTTGACTTTGCCGAGGAGGGGGCGGGCTCGGGTGGATACGCGAAGGTCATGTCCAAAGAGTTCCTCGAAGCGGAAATGAAGCTCTTCGCTCAGCAAGCGATGGATGTGGACATCATCATCACCACCGCGCTCATCCCCGGAAAGCCCGCCCCACTGCTCATCACCGCAGGGATGGTCGAGTCCATGCGTGAAGGCGGGGTCATTATTGATATGGCTGCGCAGCAAGGCGGGAACTGTGCGCTCACCAAGCCCGGCCATCTCGTCACACACAAGGGCGTTCGGATTGTTGGGTACACCGACCTCCCGAGCCGTATGGCGATCCAGACGAGTTGGCTCTATGCATCGACACTGGTCAACATGGTTGACGAGATGGGTGGTGCGGAGAACTTTGCGATTGATATGGACAACGAGATCGTGCGCGGGGCGCTCGTGTGCCATCAAGGCAAGACGACATGGCCCCCACCTCAGGTGGCGCATCCGGTGGTGGCGACATCTCCAGATCAACCAAGAGCCGAGACTCAAAAGCCGATTGCGGCTGAAGTCAAGAAGCCTTCAAATACCGTTCGCTATGTCGTGCTTTTGATCGCGGCTCTCGCATTGTTCGGGCTTGGTGTCTCGGCTCCCGAATCATTCCTCAGCCACTTTACCGTATTTGTCCTCGCGTGCTTTGTCGGATGGCAGGTCGTGTGGAATGTTGCTCCCGCGTTGCACACGCCGTTAATGAGTGTGACCAACGCGATCAGTGGAATTATTCTAATCGGCGGGATGATGCACTTGTCCGGCGCACCAACCCACACCATTACGATTCTGAGCGAGATTGCGGTCTTCATCGCCGCGATCAATATATCTGGCGGGTTCCTTGTGACCCGGCGCATGCTTTCGATGTTCCATCGGTAACTCGTTTCGTTGATTCCCTTTGCTCCTATCCCCATACACAGGTTCATGATGCCCAATACCCTTGCCACTGTCGCTTACACCGTTGCCGCGGCGTTATTCATTCTCAGTCTTTCGGGACTGGGAAATCCAGAGACCGCTCGCCGAGGAAACTTCTATGGGATCGCAGGGATGCTGATCGCGTTGATCGCAACCGCTGCATCGAAAGGATTCACTGGATATGGCATGCTCGCACTCGCGTTGATTCCCGCGGCGTTGATTGGGTGGGTGCTCGCAAGCCGAGTCAAAATGACAGAGATGCCTCAGCTCGTCGCGTTACTCCACAGCTTCGTCGGAGCGGCGGCGGTGCTTGTCGGATTCGCAACACTGCTTGATCCCGAGAATCACCTCGTCGGGACCGAAGCGATGATTCACAGCGTCGAGATCTACATCGGTGTGTGCATCGGCGCGATCACCTTTACCGGATCAGTCATCGCGTTTGCCAAGCTTCATGGTCTTATCGGAGGCAAACCACTGATTCTACCTGCGCGTCATCTTGCCAATGTTGTGGTGCTTGTGGTGACGGTATGGATTGGCTTTGAGTTTGTGGGTGCTGTGGAAGCGGGCGAGGTTGCGCGTTCGATGTGGTTGCTTGGTGCTGCGACGGGGATCACCTCATTGCTTGGAATTCATATGGTGATGGCGATCGGCGGTGCGGACATGCCCGTTGTGGTGTCGATGCTCAACAGCTATTCAGGATGGGCTGCCGCCGCGGCTGGATTCATGTTGTCGAATGATCTGCTGATCATCACCGGTGCTCTGGTGGGATCGAGCGGTGCGATCCTGAGTTACATCATGTGCAAAGGGATGAACCGTTCGTTTGTCAGTGTGATTCTTGGCGGGTTTGGAGCCGCGGAGGGAACGGCTGTGGTGGTGGAAGGCGAGCATCAAGAAATCGATGTGAACCAGACTGTTTCGCTCATCAAGAACGCAAAGAGTATTGTCATCGTTCCAGGTTATGGAATGGCGGTCGCGCAAGCGCAGCACACACTCTCAGAAATCACCAAGGATCTCGAAGCGGCTGGGACCACCGTTCGCTTCGCGATCCATCCAATCGCGGGTCGGCTCCCGGGGCATATGAATGTGCTGCTCGCTGAGGCGAATGTTTCTTATGACATCGTGCTGGAGATGGACGAGATCAACAAGGACTTCCCGGAGACAGACCTCGTGTTGGTAATCGGGGCCAATGACATTGTGAATCCAAGCGCCATCGATGACCCCGCGAGTTCGATCGCGGGGATGCCGGTGCTTGAAGTTTGGAACGCGAAGGATGTCATCGTGATGAAACGGAGCATGGCGAGTGGCTACGCGGGAATCGCCAACCCTTTATTCTTTAAGCCCAACACGCAGATGCTCTTTGGTGATGCGAAGAAAAATGTGGACGCCATCCTGACCGCATTCCGGAGCCACTAACCACAGGGCGGCTTAGACCTGAAACGGTCCGGATGTATGCCTCGGATTCCGAGAGTTCTTCACCGATTCTCTTTCTTAACAGTTCTCATCCTCGGTTCGATCACTGAATCAGACGAAGCCTCGGGCGTTTTTTGCTGTGATTGATTGTGAATCACGGGGTCGATTCACACAATCTTGTTTCGATATGTACAACTGTACATCTTATTGAAAGCATGACTTTATCTGAACATAAGTTCGGGGAGGATCCGTATATCTTTGTCTTGTTCAGTGGCATTCTCATCAACATGGAGATTTCAGATATGAACAAGACTTTGTGGCCGGGCAATAAGCGGGCGAAAGCATTCACGCTCATCGAACTCCTCGTGGTCATCGCGATCATCGCATTGCTCATCGGGATTTTGCTTCCGTCGCTGGGATCTGCTCGACTCAGTGCGCAGTCGATCATCGCCGCGTCCAATGCACGAAGCGTGTTGCAGGCGGACACGCTCTATCTCGGAGCGAACAAGGATTACCATCCGCCCTCATATGTGTACGCAGCATCCCGGCAGGGGTACGACTGGCGTTTAGAGGATCAAGTTCAATCAGGGCATCCCAATGAGATCAATGGCTACATCCACTGGTCGTACGCATTGTTTGACAACGGCGAGGTACCCGATGATGCATTCGAGTCCCCAGCGGTGCCTTCACGAGGTGCACCACGAACGAATCCAGGTCTCGATCCGGATGACTGGGAGTCTGAGCAAGTCAACGGGATGGGTCAATCCGAGGGTGCCGCATGGCCTCAGGACCGGCAGGTAGCAAGACTCGCGTTTGCCGCGAATGCAGCGATCATGCCTAGAAACAAGTTCATTCGTGGAAGTAATCAACGCAAAGCCCAGCTTGTGAAGGCACACAAAATTGGCCGTCCTGCCAATACGATTCTCTTCACAGAGTTCAAAAACACATCGAACTGGCGATCTCTTGCGGACCCGGTCGGCACCGGTGGCGAGCAAGGCAATGAGAACATCATCAAAAGCCACCGTCCGATTACGCCGTTCAAAGGTCGGTCTTCCGGAAGCAATGTTTTCAATGAGCCATCAGCGTATGACATTGCTCGATACGAATACCCTGATCTTGAAGAACTCTCCGAAGTCCTCAAGACTCTCTCAAGTGACCAGATAGGGCTAATCATCGGCAACGGCGGATCCCAATCGTCCCTCGAAGCGGTAAACGATGTATTCAAGGGCAAGGCAAACTTTGCGTTTCTTGACGGGCATGTTGCGCTCGACGAGATGCTGAACACTGTCGAGAAACGACAATGGGGAGAGCGTTTCTACTCGATGTCCGGGAACAACGAGATCATTCGCGAAGAAGACAATCCATAAATTGATCGAACTCGTCATCTAGGAAACTGGATGGCAAGTATTTTTTATCGCAGGTATGCGGGTCATCAATCAAGGATGAAAGTTTAGTCTGGACCGACTGTGGAACGCGTTGTTTCATGGCTCATGATGTCGTTATGTACTTACTTGGAGAGAGTTCAAATGAATAACATGTACAAGCTCGGATTACTGGCCGCTGCAAGCGGTTGTGCTGCGGGGATCGCTTCGGCGGCTCCTTTCGGTGTGAATGGATCAGGTGCGACGCTCCTCGAAGCGTTGTTCAAATCACCCGCGAACACGCTCGACTTCATCGACGCAGATGGCGATGGGAATACACAAGAGCAGCTCGCTCCGTTTGATTCCACCGCACCCTTCATTTCATCACAGCACTGGCAGTTCACCTACCGCGTCACCGGCTCTGGGAATGGCTTTGCTGAAATGCGTGACTGGGGGACATTGTTTGCGGTCGATATGGACAACAACGCAAACAACCTCACG
>Ga0209345_10003740_pt1 | contig 15393 bp, 14 predicted proteins | sample Cruoilmetagenom7_FD_187294 | JGI IMG/M metagenome (GOLD analysis project Ga0209345, IMG submission 187294) | Oil polluted marine microbial communities from Coal Oil Point, Santa Barbara, California, USA - Sample 7 (SPAdes) (version 2) | ecosystem: Environmental > Aquatic > Marine > Oil seeps ... | reverse complement strand
CGATCTGGGGGCGTGTATGGTGACGCGCTTAACGGGCAGCTTGAAATTGATATGTCTTTATTTGCTTTAGCGGCAGGTAAATACTACCACGACATTCGCATTATTGACGCCCTTGGCCGCGGACGTGAAAGTCTTGCGGGTAGCTTTACCGTCACCCAACGAATACAGAAGACCCCTTAATATGACCATTACAATTATCGTTGAGGACGACACCGGACTTGCTACTGCGAATTCATATTCAACGGAAGCTGAGTTCATAACATACCATACTGACCGTGGTGTAAATACGGACGCTTACGAAAGCGAACAGGTTGCCGCGGCGTTAGTAGAAGCCGCCATTTATCTTGACCTTCGTTGGGGAAGCAAAGCTAAGTCCAAGCCGTTGCTTTACACGCAAGCTTTAGAATTCCCGCGTTTATATTTAACCGACAAATATGGAATTCAGGTTGTTGGTGTTCCGGACGCTTGGAAGCAAGCCTGTATGATTTACGCCTTAATGTATTTGCAGGACACGTTATATAATAGCGTCCCCAATGCAAACGCACCAACGCTGTCAGCAACCAAAACAGTTGTGGGCCCCATTACAACGGAAAAGAAATACGCAACGGGCTCAAGTGCTTCCCCTGCTCAGTGGAAAAGTTTTCCATTAGCGGACAATATGGCTAAGCAATACACGGCTTCAAGCACGGGGACTATACGGTAACCACAATGGCAAATTCTGACGCATTTTATATTGAAATACGCGACGAGGCGGAAGCGCTTATTGCTGAGTATGGCGCACTCTTCCCGGTAAGGGGTGAAGGGGTGTATGACCCTGCGCTGCTTACCAAGGGTGCAGGTGCTCAGCGTAGCGTAACGGGTGTTGTTGCTGACCAAGCTACCGCAAAGAGCTTAGCGGGGGGTACAGAGAGCGCATGGGTGGGGGCAAAAACATTATTATTGTCAGCTTCTGCTAATATAAAAGAAAACGAAGACGTTGATGTGAGCGGTAAATGGTATCCGTTGTCAAAAGTGGTGGAACTAAAACCCGCTGACATTTTAGTTGTTTACATGCTGGACGTTTCATAATGGCCTTTGGAAAACAATTGGGTAAATTTAGCAAGAAAACACTTGCTGTGGCTACTACAACCAAGCGCTCCGCTTCGTTGGAATTGTTTTCCGCTATTGTAAAAGAAACACCTGTTGATAAAGGGGTGCTCCGTAATAATTGGTTCGCTAACGTTGGGTCGGGTAGTGTTGAGGTTACTGAAGAAGGTAGCGAATCGGGAGCCCCGACAATTGCAAAAATAAAACAAGTGGTAAACGAAGTTAAATTAGAAGAAGACTTATATTTAACAAACAACCTGCCTTACGCTTCCACAATTGAATTTGACGGACACTCTAAAAAAGCCAAGCAGGGTATGGTACGAGTTAACGTTGCAAGGTGGGAAAACCTAGTGACGCGAGCTGCGCGACGTAGCAGAAGGGACTTATAATGGCCGCTAATTTTACAGACATTGAAAAAGCACTTATTTCAGCAGTGTTAAGCGTCGACTCTGTAACGCCAACCGGTATGCCAAATGCTATTTTAGCGGACAAAAATAAAGGTGATGGGTTGTGGTTACAGTTGCACAACATACGTGGCGCCAGTGACGCGGTGACTTTGGGTATTGAAGGTGAAGACAACCATTCAGGCATTTTACAAATAGACATTAATTACCCAAAAAATAAAGGTACTGCCGAAGTGCTGTCAAAGGCGGACGAGTTTGGTAGTACCTTTACAGTAGGAAAATCATTGTTGTATAATGCACAATATGTCAAAGTCCTTTCATGTTCGCTTGACCCGGGACGTGAAGTACAAGGCTATTATCGTGCCAGTTTAACTGTTAGGTATTACGCTAGAACTCAACGTATATAATAGGAGAAAAACCATGGCTGACGGTAGCCGACATTCGCTTTACGCTGTTAAGGAAGGTTCTTACGGCGTAACACCAACAAACCCCGCTTTGGAATTTATCCGAATTTTAAACACGACTTTAGGCTTAGCTAAAGAAAGCTTGGAGTCCGGTGAAATACGACCAGACCGGCAAATTGCAGACTTTCGCCTGGGTTCCAACCAAATTAACGGTGACATTAATTTTGAACTGAGTTATGGTTCATTTGATATGTTTTTGCAAACCGTTTTAATGTCGACGGACTGGGCTTCCCCCGCAACAACCGGGACAACCACACTTGACGCAACTGCCACCGGGTTCTCCCGTGCAGCGGGTGACTTTACCGCCGACGGCTTTGCGGTAGGGCAAACCGTTACTTCAAGTGGCTTTGTTGGCTCGGGTTACAACGGAAAGTCTATTATTAGCGCTGTTGACGCGCTTACAATGGACACGACTATTGTTGGCGGTGGTACGCACGGCGTTGAAGCAGGTGACGCGGACGAATTAATTATCGCGTCTGAGGAAATTCGTTGTGGTGTCGCTCGCGACTCGCTTACCTTAATTCGCTACTTCGAAGACATTCAAGCTGCTGATAAACCTTACTATATTTATCGTGGCAATGAAATTGACAGTTTGCAATTAACTATTGCGGCCAATGCAATGGTCACAGGGTCGTTTAAAGTCTTTGGTCAAAGCTTGGAGCTTGCGCAAGACCTGAGTTCTTTGGGAACACCAACGTACCTACCCACTTCCACAACTAGCCCCGTTGACTCATTTACCGGCAGCTTAACTGAAGGCGGGGTAGACATTGCGGTTGTGACCGAAATTACATTGAACCTTGTAAACGGTATTGAGCCCCGCTTTGTTGTTGGACAGAAAAATTCAATTAGTCCTACGGTTAAACGCTCAAACCTTACCGGGCAGCTAACTGCGTTTTTCGAGGACTCCTCGTTAGTAGAAAAATTCATTAATGAAGAAGACTCTAACTTGGAGTTCTCCCTTCCCGACGTTGCTGGTAATTACCAGCGGTATCGTGTCACCCGTATTAAATACACCGGTGGCCAGCCTGACGTTGGTGGTGAGGGCCCTGTGACGCTGGTAATGCCATTTCAAGCTTTGCTTGACCCGGTAACCGGCACAAACCTTATCGCTGAACGCAACCCAATTTAAGAGAAGCAAAATGGAAGAATTCTACACACGAGCAACAGCTAATGAAGGTCAAACACTCCCGTTATATTTGCCCGACGGGTCAAAAAGTGAACACACCTTTCTTGTTCGTGGTGTGGACTCTGACGAATTTCGTGCTGCTGAAACAAAGGCTAAACGCCAAGCAATAAACATTGCGCAAATTGACGATGAAACGGAAAGAGCTGCCGCTGTGCGGGAAGCTGAGCTGAGTTGTATTGCGGCGCTCATTATTAGCTGGTCGTTTAAAAAAGAATGCAGCACCGAAAATAAAATGGAATTCTTAAGGGAAGCTCCGCAAATAGCCGACGGGGTAAACCGGTTTGCTGCTCAGCGAGGGCGCTTTTATGTAAAAAAGTCGACCAGCTTTGCAGATGGGTCAGAAGTGAAAGAGAGTTAAACGTAATACCGCTAGGCTCAAAAATTCCGTTAAAAAAGCACCTGACGCAAGTTTGGAAACAAACCGGAAAGAAGCCTAAAGCACTAAGTGAGCAGCCTGCGTTCCCCCGTGAATTGGGTTATTTGTGGAGCTACTTTTTAGAGTTACGAAGCGAAAGCGTACTTTCTTACACTGAAATAAAAAGTTGGTCGGATTTGGTTTACCCTGAAATTTTAGCTTGGGAAGTCGACTTGCTAAGAACACTGGACCGCATTTACGGGAGCTGATAGGTGGACGACTTAGCAAAGTTGCAAATTAGAGTTGAGTCGTTAGAAGTTGCAACGGCTGAAAAAAGGCTAAAGGGGCTCGAAAAACAAGGCGGGAAAACCGAACGCGCCACCGACGGTCTTACCTCAGGCTTTAAGCGAGTAATTGGCCCCGCTGCACTTTTGGCGGCAGCGGTTGCGGGACTATCTAAAACAGTTAGCGTTGCCCGCGAATTTGACGTTCTTAACGCTCAGTTGATTACCGCCACAGGTAATAGCGAAAACGCTGCCATTGCATTTGACGCAATTCAACAGTTTGCAGCGGACACTCCCTACGACCTCCAGCAAGTCACAAAAGGTTTCACTCAACTTGTTAACCTAGGCTTAACGCCAAGCGAACGCGCATTAACTTCATATGGCGACACCGCTTCCGCTATGGGCAAAGGGTTGGGCCAATTAGTTGAAGCAGTTGCTGACGCCACAACAGGTGAGTTCGAACGACTAAAAGAATTTGGTATTAAAACAAAGTCCGAAGGTGACAATGTTTCTTTTACCTTTCGTGGCATAACAACAACTGTTAAGAAAAACGCAGAGGAAATTGAAGGGTACTTAATAGGCCTGGGTGAAAACAATTTTGCGGGTGCTATGGCAAACCGCATGAACACCCTTGACGGCGCTTTGTCAAACCTTGGTGATGAATGGGATAAATTGTGGTTAAACATAAGTAAGCAAGGTATTGGCAGCGTAGTTGAAGATAGCGTTCGTGTTGCAATTGACATTGTTGGTGAGCTTAACGACATTCTTGCTTCCGGTGAAATGGAAGGTTATTTAGACGTCATTGCGCTTAAGTTTAGTGTTTTTGGGGACGCAGTTGACACTGCGCTCAATGCTGTTTACGACTCGTGGAACGCTGTTTTTAGCACAAGCGAAGGTCAAGGTCTTGGGAAAGCTGTTACAGATACAATAGACTTTGTTGTTGACGCGCTGTTTAACTTGCCGGAAAATGTAAAAGCCGTTGTGCAAATTATGGCGGTTGAGTTTGGTGCGTTTACCCAATACGGGTCAATTCACGGTGCTGCCTACGGTGAGCTTTTATTAATTGAGTTCGACCGTATTTTAGCAAAAGCGGGGGTTGTTGGTGAGGGTATAGCGGCAGCACTCAACCCCTTTGACGAGGGTGACTTTGACTTTACCGGGGCGCTAGACAAAGCTGACCAAGCTTCCGACAAGTTAGCAGCTGACGTTGACGCCAGGGTTGCCGTTCGGTTAGCAGCCAATGCAGAAGTAAGAAAAGACGCAATTCAAGGCATTTTTGACCAGCGAGAAGCAGCGCTCAAAGCTGTAGACGACGAAATTACCGCAACTGAAAAGTTACGTGAAGCCTATGACATTAAACAGAAACAAAGTAAGGCGGACACAACAGATAAACTGGCTCCGTTTGGTATTGAAAAACCCAAAAAGAAAGACGACGAACCCGACAAAGCTGCTATTAAAGCGCAAGAAGCGCGGGAAAAAGAATTCGCAAGGTTGGTCGATTCGTTGCGGTCTGAGGAAGAAGTTATTGCGGACAGCTATAGCCGTCGACTTGCTATTATTTTAGACAACACAGAAGCAAGCTCACAGCAGCAAGCCAACCTGAAACAAAAGCTGAATGACGAATACGCGACCGATATACTGGGTGACTTAGCACCCCCGGACACCTACGACGAACAATTGGAAAAGCTACAAGAGTTCTACGAAAAGCGGAGACAGTTGGTGCTTGATAATACAGCGCTAACTGAAGAGCAACGCCTTGAACTTTTGGCCACATTGGGTGCGGAAGCTAACGAACGAACGCTCCAATTGGAAACGGAACGGAACGCCATACTGCTTACCCAAGGTGAGCAAATGTTCACGGGTTTGTCGGAACTAGCTAAAACGTATGGCGGGGAGCAGTCCAAAGCCTACAAAGCGCTTTTTGCAACTTCGCAGGCATTTAGTGTGGCCAAAGCGACAATGAATATGTACACCGGTATTAGTGAAGGTGTGAAGCTTGGTTGGCCAGCTATGATACCGGCAATTGCTTTAGCCGCTGGACAAGGCGCAATGGCAATTTCAAACATTCGCGGTCAGTCTTTTAGTGGTGCGTATGACACTGGCGGTGACATTCCTTCCGGTAGTTTTGGTCTGGTTGGTGAAGTGGGTGCTGAGCTTATTAAAGGCCCCGCTACTGTTACAAGCAGAAAAGATACACAGGAAATGTTTAAAAAAGGCGGGGGTGGAACCACTATTATAAACTTAATGGATCAGTCGCAGCTCCGTTCTTTAGTAGCAAAAGAAATGGCTAACAATAACAAAGTTATTGTTAATTCCATTAATGAAGAGCAACGTTCGCGGAGAATGTAATGGCGACTTATCCAGCACTGCCTTTGCCGTCTTATGAGTACCACGAAAGTGACGGCTATAAAGTGGCGGTGACAAAATACCCAAACGGTACAGAACAACGCATCGCCCAACGTTCGCAAAAGCTCAGGGAAATTACGCTAACTTATGTGGGGCTGCCAGAAGCTGACGTTGACATTTTAAACTCGTTTTTCAATTCAATGGGTGGGCCTTTAACTTCATTTAATTTCGTTTCATTTAAAGACGGCGTTTCAACAGTTGTGCGGTACGACGAAGACAGTTTGAATATAGTAATGACCGAATTTGAGAGTTATACTGTTAGCGTTGTATTAATTGAAGTTAAAAACGAAACCCCGGCGGCATAATGGAAAACTTAACGCAAGCTGTTCAGCAAGAAGAAGCTAAAGCTGAGCTCGGCTATATTGAAATAATAGACATATTTTTGACGGACGGGACGCATTTAAGGTATTGCACCTCACATCAGAACGAGTTGCTTTTAGACCAAAAGGAGCCCCAATGAAAAAGCTTGAGAACCCCCTTATAATGGCAACCAGCCTCGTTGAAGCTTATTTTGACGGCAAGTCGTCCGGGCCTTCTGAAGTTTGGACAGTGGACAAAAATGCTGCGGGTGGCTACGCGCACACAGAAGGGAACGGAATTGCTGAAGACGGGGCGGTACTTTTATCGTCGTCTGACAGTATGTATTTTTATTTTAATGGAATTGAACTTTATAGTTCCGACTTTACTTGGATCGCATACCCGCTTGACATAGACGCCGAAAACTTATATGGAAAAGCGTGGACTGGTGCAGCTCACACGTCTATTTCTTGTATTAAAACCGTTTCAAGTGGTGAGCATGACTTGGGTGGGGGTCGTACTTTAGACCGTATTGAAAACCTGTATTTTCCGACAGTAGACCAGCTTGGCATTCACCGCAAGACGTCCATTAAAGTTATTAAGAACAGCGAAACCGCTGACCCCATTGACTCGGTTATTTACGGGACACTTTTTGGAACAGCTAACGCATTAATAGAACGCAACGACATGGAATACCGCAAAATAGGACGGTATAGTTGCGGGTTTGATTATGAAACAGTTGCTGAAGTAAACGCAGACTGGACAATAGACGCTGGTATTACTTACGCACCAGCGCGGACAGATAACGTTGTCTATCCAAACTTAATACCAAACTTTGACGACGCTTCGTGGGTTCCCATAGGCTCACCCGTTAAAAATACCGCGCTCAGTTACACGTTAACCCCGGGCGACAGCTTGCGTTGCTGGGTTGTGTCGGGTTTACCGGTTGATCGCTTGGGTTGCCTTACCTTTAACGTTACAGCGAACACAGGGGGGCTGGCTGCGCGTCTTGGTTTTAATTCAACAATGAATAAAATTGACTACGCAACGGAAACCATTTACAACAGCACTGGCATTAAAAAAGTTCGCGCAACAGCGTCAGGCGTCGACAGAGCTATTTTTATTGAGTTTGTTAATACGGGTGCTGCCAACATAACGTTAGAAAACGTTGCTGTCCAAATGCAGTACGACGCGCTGTACACCGCCTATGACGGCTCGGTTTTGTCAAATAACGCTTGGTGGAATAGTTTGCGGGTGTCTGGCAGTCTTTTGTCAGGTAAGAAAATGGTGCGGCAGTTTGCGCAACCTGTTGACGTGTCTTTATCAACCGCGATAGGAATGTGGTTACTGCCAAAGAACAGCAACTCACCAACCCCCGCTTTCCGTTTTTATTTTAAAGACGAGCTTGACGCAATACATTACAGCTCAAACCTGTCAATATGGATAGACTGGAACGAGCATTATTTAAACCAGCCGGTTCAATTTAATTATTGGGACGACGGTTTTTATTGGGAATTTATACCCGCTGGCGTCACGCAAATAAAAGAAATTGGAATTGAATTTTTAACGGACGTTGCAATTGACTGGGTATTAGACGACCTTTTCTTTTTCACACCGCTAACAGAAAGCAATGGCCCGGGTTCATTTAAGAACGTGCGCCTTGGTATGTCTGCTCCAAATACAAGAACCGACGAACGTTGCCTGAGCAATTATATTACTGGTTCAAATGCGCAGACCTCGCGGGTGCGCGACAAGGTTCAAGTTATTGTCGTTATTGAAAACACCGACTATGTTGAAAAAAGTTTACTGAGCGCTAAAGAACTCACGGTGACTGTTCCAAACCCTGAGCTCTATAGGTATGTGCCAGAAACAACAACTTTGTTATGGGAAACCATTGCTGACAAGGGAGCCAGCGCAACGTTCACGCTCCCTGCTGATTGCGAAATGCCTGATAGCGTGACCAACATTAGCAACTCGGAAAGCTACAGGGTGCTGAGTTTTGACCGCGTAACTAAAGTTACGAAAATTGACGTTAAAACTGCCACGGGTAGGATAGGTCAAACAATTGAAATTGACTACCAGAAAAAAGAATTCGCAACGCTAGGTGTGGACTACCTTGTTTATTACTATGCGGCAAAGCAGCAATGGATAGTAGACTGGCAGGACACGCCATGGGTATTTGCACGTGACCGCGAATTGTTTTACTGCGAGTATGACGTTGACGTTCGCGACGACGCTGCTATTGCCATTTCATTAATTGGGGACAAGCAAGTACGGCACGTTGGCGGGGACACACGGAACGCACATAATTCAAGTCCGACCGTTGTAAACTTTTCGCGGTTGTTTTTGTCGGAGCTTGGAAATACAGTTGCGAATTCTTTGACCACAATGCACTTCCACATTGGTAAAACCGAAAGTCAAATAGACGCTGCCGTTGAACTTCAATACGCCGCTGCGCTTACCATTGACACAAATAGTCGCGCGGAAATAGTAGACCCGACGCCAATAAACTTTAACATTATGCCGCACATTTCATTCGGTGGTGAGTTTGTTGCTGAAGACCCCATGGACACCTTGGAAACGGTTGGTGAAAAGCTATCTGAAGGCGGTTTAACAAACGTTATTGTTGGCGGGGGGTCATTAGCGGCAGCCAAAAGCCGGGTTCGCGATCACTGGTTTGCATGGGGAAGCGCGGTAATGGACAACGGTATTTCATACGTTGACTCCATGCGCCAAGTTATTCGCAAGGGTTACGAAAACGAAGCGATTAGCGCAAACATAAATTCGCACCGCTACCTTGTGGAAGTTACGCTGTTCAATTATAAATGGTTAGCAAAGCACCGCGACCAGATTGGTATTGGCCCCAACGGTGACGAACGGTTTAAGCGCGTTTGGTATTACGAAACAGCAGCAGGCGACGACTTTTATGTTGTGCAACACGCGGTTGACGACTTGCAGGCAAGCTATTACGACCCACAAAGCGCAAACGGAAAGACCTACATTTTTCGCTATCACTACTTAATGAACTACCCGTCAATGTGGTCAGCAATTACACCCGGAAGTCAGTGGGGTAACATTACAACTATTTTTGACTTGTGGATGCGCTTAGCTGAAGCTTACGCCAACGAATACGATACGGACGGGGTAATTTTTTCAGAGTACATTATGTCCTATAAATACGGGTGCTCTGACAATGACTTAATTCTATATAACGCCTACAGAAGCGCACACGCTTTAGCACCGCTGGCCGATTGGGTAAGAACCGGTGGCGGTGACGTGCAATGCGATAATGAAGAACTGTGGGACTGGAAAGTGTGGCAGACAAACCAAGCCATGGATCTTGCTGCAACCATGCTTCACAGCCACGGGAAATGGTTGGGGTGTTCACTTGAAGTGGAACCCATTATTTCGGTTTACGACGAAACGTCCCCCGTGTGGAACGGTATTGAAATGGACTTTCGCGACTATGCTTTTGGCACAGACCCCGTTAGTCGTCATTGGCACATTAGAGACCTGAGTCGCAATTGCCGCCGTTACGGACAAGACTATGCTGAGCTGTTTCAAAGCGGTCGGGTTGACTTTGGTTACGTTTGGTTCTATCACCGCTACTCCCCAGAAAAATGGTGGAACCAAGACCACGTTGACTATGACCCCGCCAAAGACATTATTACCGACTTCATTAACACCTACGGTAATTACCGGGAGCGGATGCTGGTTGGTATTGGTTTATACCCAAGACGTGACCCACCCCCAACCAGTGAAGAAGTGAAAATTATTATTCTCCGTTTTATTAAAGCGGGTTTCAATATTGCTTACCCCGGTTGGCCTCGAATTGTAACGGTAGATAATTATCAAGACATGTGGGCTTGGTTTAGCGACTATGTGCCAACGGTCACAGCCGTGGAAACGGGTAACAACATGACCCTGAACATTGACCCAAAGAGTTATGGCGGAATGCCTTTTCTGGTGAAATAAAATGGCAACTATATTTAAACTTGTAGACAACTGGACGGAAGTAGAAAATTACTACGTCCAAGATTTAGACCTTGTACAAAGCGAAAATGTGGTGGGTGTAGCATTGCGGGAAAAGTCTTTTGTTTTAGCAGAAGGCGGCGTTTACCTTGGTTTTCAGGTAGCTCCCCCGGTAGAATATATTGCTGCTCCCATTTCCCGCTCTGCAATGAGCAGGGATAAGAACCTTAGTGTCGGTCGTATTAAACTACAAATAGGCGATAAGGGAAATTCAATTGCTCCGGTTGTTTCTAAAAACGTTGGTTTGTTACGTGGCGCAAAAGTAGTCTTGCGGCGGTTATACACAAACCAGCCGTATGACGAAATTGAGTCCTACCGGGAACTTTTTGTAGGCAGTGTCACAACGTTTTCTTTTACCGGTGACGGAGTAGTAAGTGTTGAAATTTCCGACCGTTGGTTTGACTGGGGCGCTTCAGTTAATAAGCGCACCTACAATAAAATGTGCGGTTTCCGTTTTAAAGGTGCTCAGTGCAAGTACGCGGGGGCAGAAGGGTTTTGTGATAAAACGCTTCCGCGCTGTGAAGAACTGGGCAACGACGCTAACTTTGGCGGTTTCCCAGAAACGGTGGACGTGTCATTTACTGGAGTTCCTTTCGTTTGAATATGAACGACATTGAAAAAATACACAAAGCAAGTCTGTGCCATTACAAAACAGACCGGACTCACCCTTGTGTCAATTTCACATTTGCTGTTTTGGCACAAGCTTACCCAGAAAAGTTCAAGCACATTGCGGAACAAATTAAGACGGTGGAATGGGGGCAAAGTAACAACCAGCGCAACGGCGCTCACATCAGTAAAATGTTTCGCAAGTATTTTGACCTTTTTGGTTTTTATCCTGTCAGCGAACCGCAAAACTTTGACTTCTGCCTTATAAACTCAATGGGTGGTTTACGGGGTGACCATTGTGGTTTTTATTTAAACGGGGAAATTATACACATTGACCCAAAGACTTGCGGGCTTATGGTTGACCCCCTTAATTTAGTAGACGTTGTTTTGTTTGGGAGAAAATAAGAATGGGAATTGGTGCGGCTGGTTGGTTTGCCATTGGTCTATTTGCGGCCATGTTGTTTGTTCCAAAAATTCCCGGGGCAAGAAAAGCTCTGGATGACGACACCCCAGAAACAACCAATGCAAACGGTTTTGGCGGAATACAGTTGGGTGAGTCCACGCCTATTTCCGTTATATTTGGAACTGCACACACTAACGGAAACTTAATTCGTGGTCATGTGTTGGGTGCAGGTAACCAGCGTTTTATTGGCGTCATGTCAATTGGTGAATACACGGGTGAGCCTTCCCCGGTACTTAGTAACCTATTTATCAGCGGTCAACCCTTTAACGAACTTTCAAATTATTCTGCCGGTAGAGCAGACGACAAGTCGTGGTTTGAGTGGTATCCGGACGGTGCTGCCACAACAATTAACATTGACAATGGTGGTGTGAAACCCATTAGTGAAAAAATTGTAGATAATGACGAGCACATTAGCTACCCGATTGAAATGTACGGTGCGGGTGGTTCCGCCACAATTTCAGTTAACCATTACTCACCGGCTGTTGGCAGCACACAAACATGGAAAATTTCTTATAAAGAAGGCATTGGCGGTGCTTGGGTTGAATTTGTAAACACAACCCAATTGTTCAGGCAGTCTGTTGATTACGAAGCTCCGTCTGGTTGCGGAACAACAACCAAAACCGCTTATGTGGAAGGGTGGGAAAGGACTATACACACAGTCAGTAATTTACCCGTCGGCGAAATTTATTTTCGGGTAAGTATGACAAGTGATGTCGCTGAAGGTTACATACTGTGGGAAAACATAGACATTACGCTTGACCCAGGCCGCGACGTTGTTTTTCGTTCCCCCGGCACAAGCTATGTTTTAATTAATTTAATTAAAAACGACGAAGTAAAACGCATGAACTTTCGTGCGGAAGTTACTTACAAAAATGAAAATGCAGCAGACGCTATACAATACTTGCTTGAAGACTCTGAAATAGGACTTGGGTTGGGTTCGCAAATAGATAAGACGTCGTTTGTTGAAGCTTCTTCGTGGTGTGCTGCTAACGGTAGGGTTATTGGTATTGCACTGAAAAACATAGCCTTTGACCGCGCTTTGGAATTAATTCTAGAAGCGTCTGGAATGTACTTAATAAAAACAGCGGGTAAATTTAAACTTCTTCCCGACAGAAACGACGCGCCTGTCAATACCATTTACGAAGCAAGTGACGTTTTAATTGGAACCTTTGAATGGGGTGCGTCCGATAAGCAAAGCACAATAAACCGCTTGCGGGTTAAGTACACAGACTCTGCTGACGGGTTTACTAAAAATGACGTTATTGTTGAAGATTACCAGCGGGTATCTGAGGACGGTTATTTAAGGGAAAAAACACTAGACTTAAGCCCGGTTCGTACCATTTCACTCGCGCAACGAAGAGCTGAGCAAATATACAACCGCGAAACGTTGTCTGATATTTGGTGTGCTTTTTCGGTGGGAATAAGAAATTCAAGGCAGGAACCCGGTGACATAATACAAATTGTCTACGACGAAATTGGCTGGACTGAAGCTGACAATATGCTGTTCCGTGTAATTGACATGGAAGAAATTACCTCAGAAGACGGAATGTTCGGTTATAAAGTTTCGTGCGTCAGACACGACCCCGCTATTTATTCGCAGACGTTAAATTGGAACAATTGGCAAACTGCCAACACGCTGCCCACATTTCAGGACACTCCAATACAAGTTGTCGAAAATATTATTATTTCGGCCATAACGCAAACCGAACATTTAAGTTCTTCGGTCGGTGATACGCAAATATGGGAGGTTGACTTAAACGTCACCTTTGTACCGTCATTACTAGAAAATGTGGTGGGTTATAAAATTTATGGCAGCCCCTCATATACAGCAGCCTATACCTTACTCGGTTCGGTTAGCAGCACTGAAACAACATTCATTCTACTTGCTGTGGAACCATACATTACTTGGAACTTCAAGGTTGTTATGGTTTCCGAAAGCGGGGAAGAGGGTAACTTACTTACCAGTCCATACGCTTCGTTCTACCCTCAGTTGTATAACGCGGGTAAGAGCCCGGGTTACGGCGGCGGGTACTACGGGGAACAACCATACGGAGGCTAGAAATGGCAATTGCAACGACAACAAATTACAGTTTTTCTAAGTTTGAAAAGTTTGACATTGACTGGGACGCGGCAGTTAACCAAAACTGGGACGACCTTGATACCAACTTAACGCGCATAGACAAAACTAAACAAGTCCTACAGGCGCAACACACAACAACGGCGGGAACTGACGGTGGCGACTTAAACGCAACCTGGACGCTAAGACCGTTGAATACAACTGTGGTTAACACAATTACAGGGGCGTCTATTAGCGCAAACCAAATTACCTTACCAGCGGGAACCTATTGGGTTGAAGCGTCAGGTAACGGCTTTAGTTGCGATAATCACAGATCCCGTTTATACAACGTGACCGGGGTTGCTGACTTAATTATTGGACGCACCGCTCGCGCCAAGCTTTCTTATTTAGCGCAAACCGAGTCTTGCATAAGTGGTCGCATCATACTGGCTGTTGAAAGTGTTTTGGAGCTTCAGCACATTTGCGAAACTGCGAAAACCGCATCGGGGTTAGGTAAGAATTCAAACTTAGACAGTAAAGCTGAAATTTTTGCGTCAATAACAATTAGACCGGAAGCTATTTAATTAAGCTCCAAGCCAATGTGACCCATTATTTTGTAAGCTTCCTTCTCATACCAACTGTAATTGACGTTTGTGGGGAAGGTAGGCGGTAGATCCATAATGGGTTGAGCCCCGTCTGACCGGGGAACTTTATTACCAGACTTAGCGTAAACAATGTCACCCGTTGTGTCGTCTGCGTAATACCACCGAATAGCTTTCCCCAAGTATGTCCCGGGTACGTCTGGTTCAGTTAGCTTTACCGCACCCCCTTTCACAGTCCTAACGTTAATGAACTTGGTAAGGTCAGTGCAACCCCTCACCGTTTCGTTAATGGGGGTTCCGTTAATCAAAAACTCTTTAATTGCAATAATGCAAATTTCATTCTGCGGGTTTTTAGACAGACCCGGCGTTGCGAAAATGCCTTTGGTCTTTACCTTGTCGTCTGTGGTAAAACTAGGCTTCCATGTTGAGGGGTCTTTAATTGCTAAATAGTTGTTGACGTCCCTGCTGAAAAGTCCATAGTACGGTTGTTCCTCTGTTTTAAATTCAGTGTCAATTTCCCATTGCGCAACAATAGCGTCCATGGTTTGTTCTAATGCCTTGGGACACTTAATTACAATTCCGTCAGTATTGGCACTGACTACCGGTATTCCAGCAAGCTCCATTCTTTCAATAAGCAAAAGCAAACTCAGCTGACCTGTGATGGTGACCTGCATCAACAAGTCCGGTGCGTACAGAATAGAATACTTGCTTCCCAGTTTACCGAACGAACCGTTAATAACAATTTTCAAGCTATCAGCAACAACTTTGTCCCCGGCCTTTTTAGCCGCAACACGTCGCTCAACTATTCTGCGGTAAACCATTAGAAAGTTCGGGCCCAGGTGCGCGGGGTATAACCCTTGGTTAAGTATTACAAAGGGGTAATATGAAACGACGTCAACGTCCTTCATAATGTAATTGGTGCCCGCGTAATGGCAAGCTTTCTTTTCTTTGCTGTGCAGACCACCAATACCCATTTCATAAGACGTGTTGTTTATGAGTATGGACATTTCTGCAAGGTTTGCCGGTAAACCAATATTACCAGCTTCTGAAACAACAAAGGGAGTGATTGCAACTTGGTTCAACACCCCCTGCATTAAAGGCGTCTGATATTGCAAGTAGGTGGGTGGCTTGTAGTAATAAACCGTGCCTATT
>Ga0209345_10003739_pt1 | contig 15399 bp, 12 predicted proteins | sample Cruoilmetagenom7_FD_187294 | JGI IMG/M metagenome (GOLD analysis project Ga0209345, IMG submission 187294) | Oil polluted marine microbial communities from Coal Oil Point, Santa Barbara, California, USA - Sample 7 (SPAdes) (version 2) | ecosystem: Environmental > Aquatic > Marine > Oil seeps ... | reverse complement strand
TGCGGTGATGGGCAATAGCTGGGGCCTCGAGACGCCACTGTGGTTTGCGCCCTCGGCGGCCGAGGCGCATGATATCCCGTCGTTCCACCGCTCTAATGATTTTGCCCATGTCGGGGCCGAGGTGCGCGGCGTGCGCGAGCGTGTCGGCGTCACCGAAATCGCCAATTTCGCGAAATACGAGGTGTCGGGGCCGGGGGCCGAGGCGTGGCTGGATCATTTGATGACCAACACCATGCCACGAGTCGGGCGTCTGGTGCTGACGCCGATGCTGAATGACGCGGGCAAGCTGATCGGGGATTTCACAATTGCCAAAGCGGCGGCCGATCCTGTTCGGGGGGACCGGTTTGTGATCTGGGGCTCGTTGGGGGCCTCGAAATACCACATGCGCTGGTTCCAGCAGCACCTGCCGGATGATGGATCGGTGGCGTTGCACAGGTACCATATGGATCTGGTGGGCCTGTCGATCTGTGGCCCGCACGCACGCGATGTTCTGGCCAAACTGGTGGATGTGGATGTCTCGAACGCCGCGTTCAAATTCATGGATTTCCGTGAGATCGACGTGGCGGGGGCCCCGTGCATGGTCAACCGGATCACCTATTCCGGGGATCTGGGGTATGAATTGTGGATGAAACCGGCAGCGCAGCGGCGTGTGTATCTGGAGATCAAAGAGGCGGGCGCGGCCTTTGGCATCGTTGATTTCGGCATGCGGGCGCTGTTGTCGATGCGACTGGAAAAGAATTTCCCGACGTGGTTTGCGGAGCTTCGGCCGATCTATGGCCCCTTTGAGGGCGGCATGGACCGGTTCGTCAAGCTGCAAAAGCCCGACTTTATCGGTCGGGCTGCGGCGGTGGCAGAACGCGACACCGGTCCGCGCCTGCGGCGGGTGTCGTTGATCGTGGATGCGGACACGGCGGATGTAATGGGCGACGAGCCGATCTGGGCGCGGGTTGGCGACATGGATTACGGCACGATCAGCCCGCCGCATGGCTACGGCGCACCGCGGTTCGATCTTAACGGAGCCGAAGTGGCGAAGCCTGATCCATCGCGTGATGGCGACTGGCGGGTGGTCGGCTGGGTGACCTCAGGGGGGTATGCGCATTTTGTGCAGCATTCGATGGCGCAAGGGTATATTCCGGCGGCATTGGCCGAGCGGGACGAGGCCGGGCTGTTCGAGGTCGAGATCATGGGCGAACGCCGCAGCGCACGGATTGCCCTGGAGCCGCCGTTTGATCCGGATGGCGCGAAAATGCGCAGCTGACGGGGGACGCGGCGCTCGGGCCCCATCGAGGGGCCGCTCGCGCCGGGGGGCCAGCCCCACGCCCCGCTCAAGGGGGGGCTGCGCCCCCTTGAGAAACCCGCAAGCCTCTGGCTGCGCCCTAATGCTGCCAAAATGTTGCGATTAACCATGTGGTGACGAAACCTCGGTTGAATGGCCGGGTGTTTGCGTGTCTGATGCAGGTGTATTCTGGATCCGGGCGCATGAGCCGCTTTGGTCGGCGGCAGAACAACGTTAGGAAGTTCGCGTAAGTGATTGAGATAAAAGAAACATCGATTCCTGAGGTCTTGCGCCTCACACCCCGCCGGTTTGGTGATGCGCGCGGGTGGTTCAGCGAAAGCTGGAACCGAAAAACGCTGGTCGCGGCCGGTATTGATCTGCCGGAGTTCGTGCAAGACAACCATTCGTTCAGTTCTGCGATGCATACTGTGCGCGGGCTGCATTACCAATCGCCGCCCCATGCGCAGGGAAAACTGGTGCGGTGCAGCCGTGGCCGGTTGCTGGATGTGGCCGTTGATGTCCGTCGCGGAAGCCCAACGTATGGCCACTGGGTAACAGAAGAGTTGAGCGCCGAGAACGGGTGTCAGCTTTGGGTGCCGGTCGGGTTTCTACATGGGTTCGCCACGCTCGAGGCGGATACGGAGATCAGTTATAAATGCACGGATCATTACGCGCCCGAGTCAGATGGGGCCGTGAAGTTTGACAGTGTTGGCGTTGATTGGGGCTTGGATCTGGCCAATGCCATATTGTCTGACAAAGACCGAGCCGCCCCCGATTTTGCAGATTGGACCTCGCCGTTCACTTGGAGGTCCTCATGAAAATTCTTGTAACCGGCGGGGCCGGGTTCATTGGTTCGGCGGTCGTGCGCCAAGCGATCGCGGCAGGGCATTCCGTGGTGAATGTCGATTGTCTGACATATGCGGCTTGCCTGGAAAACGTCGCCGGAGTGGCGGGCAATCCGGGCTATGCCTTCGAGCCGGTGAATATCTGTGATGCTGCAGAAATTGCACGCATTTTTCAAGATCATCGCCCCGATGCGGTGATGCATCTGGCCGCTGAAAGCCATGTCGATCGCTCTATTGACGGGCCGGGCGCGTTTATCGAGACCAACGTCACCGGAACGTTCACGCTGCTGGAGGCTGCGCGGACTTATTGGCAGGCGCAGGGCCAACCCGAAGGGTTCCGGTTTCATCATATCTCGACCGATGAGGTGTTTGGCAGCCTTGGCGCGACGGGAAAGTTCACCGAATCCACCCCGTATGACCCGCGCAGCCCCTATTCTGCGTCCAAGGCCGCCAGTGATCATCTGGTGCGGGCGTGGCACGAAACCTATGGTCTGCCGGTCGTCGTGACGAATTGCTCGAACAACTATGGTCCGTTTCATTTTCCCGAAAAACTGATCCCCGTGGTGATCCTGAACGCGCTCGCCGGGCGACCGATTCCGATCTATGGCGCGGGGCTGAATGTGCGCGATTGGCTGTATGTCGAGGATCATGCCGAGGCGCTTTTGCAGGTGATCCAGCACGGGGTCGTCGGGCGCAGCTATGCCATCGGCGGCGAAAACGAGGCGACGAATTTGGATCTGGTGCAGATGATATGCGGGATTCTGGATACCCTGCGACCGAGTTCACAGCCCTATGCCCGCCTGATTACGCATGTGCGCGATCGCCCGGGGCACGACCAGCGCTATGCTATTGATCCGACACGGATTCGCGAGGAATTGGGCTGGCGCCCTTCGGTGACGTTAGAAGAAGGTTTGCGCAAGACTGTGCAATGGTATCTGGAAAATGAGGCATGGTGGCAGCCGCTGCAGGCGCGCCACGGTGTCGGACAACGTTTGGGGACCAACGCATGAGCACTTTGTTGGTATTTGGCAAAACCGGGCAGGTGGCGCAGGCGTTGATGGCGCTGGCCCCTGATGCGACATTCCTGGACCGCTCGGAAGCGGATCTCAGCGATCCGGCGGCGTGTTCCGCAGCAATCATGGCGCACCAACCGAACGCGGTGATCAATGCGGCGGCGTGGACTGCCGTTGACAAGGCCGAGACCGAAGACGTCGCGGCGACGGTGGTCAATGGTGCCGCACCCGCGGCGATGGCGCAGGCTTGCGCGGCGCTCGATATTCCTTTTGTCCACATTTCAACGGATTACGTGTTCGACGGTGCGGGTGAAACCGCGTTTTCACCTGAGCATCCGGTCGGGCCATTGGGGGTTTACGGGCGCTCGAAACTGGCCGGCGAAGAGGGGGTGCGGGCGGCTGGCGGCACGCATGCAATCTTGCGCACCAGTTGGGTGTTCTCGGCGCGGGGAGCAAATTTCCTGACCACGATGCTGCGGCTGGGGGCCGAACGCTCTGATCTGAATGTGGTGGCCGATCAGATCGGTGGCCCAACACCGGCCAAGGCGATTGCCGAAGCCTGCCTTGAAATCGCAGCGGCGTTGCGGCAAAATCCGGTGAAATCGGGCACCTACCATCTATCCGGTGCGCCGGATGTCAGCTGGGCAGAGTTCGCGCGCGCGATCATGGCGGCTGCGGGTTTGCCCTGCAATATCCACAATATCACGACGGCAGAGTATCCAACGCCCGCGACGCGGCCTGCAAATTCCCGTTTGAATTGCAATAGCTTACACGCCACCTTTGATATAGGTCGCCCTGATTGGCGGGTGGCAGTATCGGACGCAATTACACAGTTGAAGGTTCCAACATGACCCAGCGTAAAGGCATAATTCTGGCGGGGGGTACGGGGACGCGGCTGTATCCGATCACCATCGGTGTCTCGAAGCAATTGATGCCAATCTATGACAAACCGATGATCTACTATCCATTGTCGGTGCTTATGTTGTCTGGCATCCGTGAGATCGCGATCATCACCACACCGCATGATCAAGAGCAATTCCAGCGCGTGTTGGGCGATGGGTCGCAATGGGGCCTGAGCTTTACATATATCGTGCAGCCCTCGCCTGACGGGTTGGCGCAGGCGTTTATTCTGGCCGAGGATTTTCTGGCCGGGGCACCCTCGGTCATGGTTTTGGGCGACAACATCTTTTTCGGCCACGGCTTGCCGCAATTGTTGGCCACAGCGGGGGCTCGCACCGAGGGCGGTTCGGTATTCGGTTACCGCGTGGCGGACCCTGAACGCTATGGCGTGGCGGCGTTTGACGCCGAGGGGCGCGTGACGCAAATCGTTGAGAAACCCGACAACCCGCCGTCGCGGTATGCTGTGACCGGCCTCTATTTTGTCGATGGCACCGCGCCAGAGCGCGCGCGGGCAATCAAGCCGTCGCCACGCGGCGAGGTGGAGATTGTCGACCTGCTGCAAAGCTATCTGGACGAGGGTCTTCTCGACATGCAGCGCATGGGGCGCGGGTATGCGTGGCTGGACACCGGCACGCATGGTAGCCTGTTGGATGCGGGCAATTTTGTGCGCACCTTGCAAAGCCGTCAGGGCTTGCAGACCGGCTGCCCTGAGGAAATTGCGTTTCATAGCGGCTGGATTAACGCCGAGGATTTGTTGCGCATGGCGGCGCCGCTCAAGAAAAGTGCATATGGAGAGCATTTGGTGGCATTGGCCCATGAAAGTGCCGACTTCTTTGGCTGACATCGCCGGTTTTCGAGAGAATCTGCATCGCTGGTCTTGTGGCTGGGGGGGCAGGGCGTCACACTCTGGGGCAAACGTGAGTGGAGGATCTGATGAAAGCTGCCGTCTGTCGTGCCTTTGGCGCCCCTCTAACCATTGAAGATGTGGTGCTACGCGCACCCGGACCGGGCGAGGTTCAGGTCTCGGTCGGCGCGGTGGCGATCTGCCATTCCGACCTTGGATATCTGGACGGCAGTTGGCACAGCCAGCTTCCGGCGGTTTATGGTCACGAGGCCTGCGGGTTGGTCACGGGGCTGGGCCAAGGGGTGCGGGGTTTCTCGGTTGGTGACAAGGTGGTCGTGACGATGATCCGAGCCTGCGGCCAGTGCCGGACCTGTATTCAGGGCAAGCCGTTCTTGTGCTCGGCGCGCCATGATCGCAGTGATGGTGTGTTAAGCCAACCGGACGGCACGGTGATCGAACAGGGCCTCGATACCGGCGCGTTTGCGAAGGGTGTGACCGTCCATTCCAGCCAGATCGCCAAGGTTCCCGATGATTTTCCGGTTGAATTGGGCGCGTTGCTTGCCTGTGGCGTGATCACCGGCACGGGGGCGGCGATCAACACGGCGCAGGTCACGCCGGGGTCGTCCTGTGTGGTGATCGGTGCGGGCGGCGTCGGGTTGAACGCCATTCAGGGGGCACGACTGGCCGGGGCCAGCCGGATTATCGCCATCGATCTGGCCGATGAAAAGCTGGAGGCCGCACGCGAGTTCGGCGCGACTGATGTGCTGCGGGCGGACATCAAGGGGCTGCGCCGCGCGGTGATGGAGCTGACCGACCGGCAGGGTGCGGATTTCGTCTTTGTCTCTGTCGGCGTGATTTCTGCCTATCAGGGTGCGCCCGCGCTGGCCGCCAAAGGGGGTATGGTGGTGATGGTCGGGATGCCGCCATCCGGTGCCAGCATGACGGTCGAACCGGTGATTGTTGCGGCGACGGCGCAGACCCTCAAGGGCAGTTTCATGGGCGCGACAGTGGTGCAGCGTGATATTCCCTATTTGGTCGATATGTGGCGGCAGGGGCGTTTGAAGCTGGAGGAGCTGATCTCGGGCACCTATTCCTTTGACCAGATCAACGAGGCGATCGACAGCGCGCGCAACGGTGCTGTGCGGCGCAATGTGATCTTGATGAACCAATCAGAATGAAGCTAACGGATCTCGAGGTTTTTGTTATCGGCACGCCGCCACCGGGTTGGGGCGGGCGTTATTGGTTGATGGTCAAGCTGGTCACGGACACCGGGATTGTCGGTTACGGCGAGGTTTATGCGACCTCGATTGGGCCAAAGGCGATGGTCGCGGTGATCGAAGATGTATTCGCGCGGCATATGTCGGGCGAGAACCCCGAAAACATAGAGCTGATGTTCCGGCGGGCCTATTCCTCGGGGTTCACGCAGCGCCCTGACCTGACGGTGATCGGCGCGTTCTCGGGGCTCGAGATTGCGTGTTGGGATATTCTGGGCAAAGCGCATGAGCGGCCGGTTTACGCCCTGCTGGGCGGCATGATGAACGACCGCGTGCGCGCCTATACCTATCTTTACCCGATGGCGCATCATGATCCGGTTGCGTTCTGGTCTTCGCCCGAGATGCAGGTTGAATCCGCGCTCGAGGCCGTGGATCAGGGCTTTACGGCGATCAAGTTTGATCCCGCTGGCCCCTATACGATCCGCGGCGGCCATCAGCCTGCGTTATCCGACATCGACCTGAGTGTGCGCCTGTGCAAGGCGCTGCGCGAGGCGGTGGGCGACCGGGCTGATTTGTTGTTCGGCACGCACGGCCAATTCAACCCGGCGGGGGCGATCCGGCTGGGGCAGGCGTTAGAGCCCTATAGCCCGCTCTGGTTCGAAGAGCCTATTCCACCGGATAACCTGCTCGATTTCGCGCAGGTGGCGCAGGCGGTGCGCATCCCGATTGCCACGGGCGAGCGTCTGACCACCAAGGCCGAATTCGGGACACTGTTGCGCACCGGCGGCGCGTCGGTTTTGCAGCCTGCGTTAGGGCGCTCTGGCGGGATCCTCGAGACCAAGAAAATCGCCGCTATGGCCGAGGCCTTTGGCGCGCAGATCGCACCGCATCTTTACGCCGGACCGGTCGAATGGGCCGCGAATATCCAGTTGGCGGTAACGATCCCGAACCTGCTGATGGTCGAGAGCATTCAGCAGGGCGGGGCGTTTCACCGGCCGCTGATCAAGCACAGCCTATGCGTCGAGGGGGGCTATATCACGGCGCCAACCGCACCGGGTCTGGGTATCGAATTTGACGAGGATCTGGCCCGTGCCCATCCTTATTCCGACACCGGCTTGCATCTGGAAATGCAAGAATCCCCGTGTCAATACGCCGCAGCAAACGACTTTCAGGGGGGCGCACCGCGTGTTTAAGGCCGACAAATCCCCAAGTATTGTTGGCAGCACCGGCTATTGTCCTGAAATGGTCTGAATGTGGGTTGAATTCTGACTCCTGTCGCTATTGGATGGGGAGAGGTCGTTTTTGGATTGGCTATTGTGCCAGTCTGTAGGCGCTATGAATGATACCTCGGTGGACCAACGCCGGAGGTACAATAAATAATAAGACTGAATAGGGAGTTCGTTACATGAAAGACTTCAACCACGGTACAAACGGGGTTCATCCAGCCGCCGAAATGTATGCCGCCGAAGTTGCCGAAGGCAAACTGGACCGCCGCGAGTTCCTGACCCGTGCCACGGCGCTGGGACTGGCCGTTCCAGCGGCTTACGGTTTGCTGGGCCTGACCGCCCCCGAAGCCCATGCCGGATCGCACGGAATGGCGCCGCAAACCGGTGGCTCGTTGCGTATGCAGATGTTCGTCAAGCCGCAGCGCGACCCCCGCACCTGGGACTGGTCCGAGCTTGCCAACGCCTGCCGCGGTTGGTTGGAGTATCTGGTCGACTACCAGCGTGATGGTACGCTGAATCCGGTTCTGCTGGAAGGCTGGGACGTCAACGAAGACGCGACGCAATATACCATGCATGTTCGTCAGGGCGTGACCTGGAACAACGGCGATGTCTTCAACGTCGACAACGTGATTGATGCGATCACCCGCTGGTGTGACGAATCCGTCGAGGGCAACTCGATGGCGACGCGTATGGGCGGTCTGGTCGAAAACGGCGCGGTCCGCGAAGGCGGCCTGACCCGAGTTGACGATTACACCCTTCTGGTGACGCTGCCGGCACCCGACATCTCGCTGATCGTCGGCATGGCTGACTATCCGGCGGCCGTTGTCCACCCGTCGTTCGATTCCGGTGACGTGGTTGCCGATCCAATCGGCACCGGCCCGTACCTGCCGGTCAGCTACGAGCCCGGCATCGGTGCTGTGGTTGAGCGTAATGCGGATCACACATGGTGGAACGAAGGCAATGGTGCGTATCTCGACCGCATCGAATTCGTTGATCTGGGCGCTGACCCGGCGGCATGGATTGCTGCGGCTGAATCCGGCGAGATTGACTTGGTCTATCAGTCGCAGGGCGATTTCATCGACATCTTCGACGCGATCGGCATGCCGCGCTCGTCGGCTGTGACGGCGTCAACGATTGTCGCGCGCTACAACCAGGACAGCGAGCCGTATAACAACGGCAACGTGCGCCGTGCATTGAGCAAAGCGGTAAACAATGCTGTGGCGCTGGAGCTGGGGTATAATGATCTGGGTGAAGTGGCGGAAAACCACCATGTTTGCCCAATCCATCCAGAGTACGCACAACTGGCACCTCTGGTCGTTGATCCTGCGGCGGCCGCTGCGGAAATCGCGGCAGAAGGTCTGGCAGATCACACCTTCGAGCTGATCTCGGTAGACGAGCCATGGCAGGCAGAAACGGCTGATGCGATTGCCGCGATGGTCCGCGATGCGGGCATCAACATCGAGCGTACGATCCTGCCGTCGGCGACCTTCTGGAACGACTGGGCGAAATACCCTTGGTCAACGACAGAGTGGAACATGCGTCCTTTGGGTGTGCAGGTTCTGAACCTCGCATACCGTAGCGGTGTGCCTTGGAACGAGACAGCATTCGCAAATGAGGAATTTGACACGCTGCTCGATCAGGCCAACGGGATTGCCGACGCCGATGCCCGTCGCGAAGTGATGGTGCGGATCGAGACCATCATGCAAGAAGAGGGTGTGACCATTCAGCCGTACTGGCGCTCGTTGTTCCGCAACGCCGCCGAGCATGTGCATGGTGCAGAAATGCACCCGACTTTTGTCGTGGACTATGTCCGTTACTGGGTCTCCTAGGTCGAAACAATCGGGGGGCGGGTAACCGCACCCCGATTTTCTTACTGCATTCGCTGACGTGACCAGTCCTGCACCATAGTGGCCCATGAGGTTATTGTGTTACGCGCGCGTCCAGCTACAGGAGAAACCATGCTGCTGTTCTTGCTCCGGCGTATAGGCCTGATGATCATCACCGCTTTATGCCTGACCCTTGTGGTCTTCTATCTCACGAATTTACCCGCCAAACTCGAAACCCTTGCCAAGACGCAAGCCGGCAGCCGCATGACGGATGTCGAGGTTGAAAACTGGCTGAGCCGCAACGGATACTCCACGCCGTTGTTGGTGCGTTATGGCGAATGGCTGGGCGTCTTGCCGGGCTGGGTGCAAGAGGCCGATGATGGCACTGTAACAGGGCGCTGTGTGAGCTTGAACGACGATCCCGAGCAAGCAGGGGCCCGCTGTGGTTTGCTGCAGGGCGAGTGGGGATACTCGACACGCTTTGCCGGTACGGTGTCCGATGTGCTGAGCGCCCGTTTGGGGGCGACCGGTAAGCTGATGATGTGGGTGCTGATTGTCATGGTGCCGATGTCGCTGATTATCGGTGTTCTGGCAGGGATGCGCGAGGGATCACGCACCGACCGATCGCTGTCGACTGTCGCCATCGTGACCACCGCGACGCCAGAATATGTGTCGGGTGTTGTGTTCATTGCGCTGTTTGCCTCATCGACCGTCGGCCTGTCGCCGCTCCTGTCGAGTTGGGGCTGGATCGATGGACGCGTATTGTTCCAGGGCAACGCCCGCTCTGCGATCGAGAGTATCACCATCTCGAATTTCACCTTGCCGGTTCTGACCGTGGCGCTTTACGGGATGGGATATATCGCCCGCATCACCCGCGCCTCGATGACCGAGGTGATGACGCAACAGTATATCCGCACGGCCCGCCTGAAAGGCGTGAGCTTTAGCAAGATCGTTATGAAACATGCCCTGCGCAATGCCCTGATCGCGCCCTTTACGGTGATCATGCTGCAGATCCCGTGGCTGTTGAATGGCGTCGTGATCTCGGAAGTTTTGTTCAGCTATCCCGGCTTTGGCTGGACGCTCTATGAAGCTGCCGTGAACAACGACATCGAACTTCTCCTGGCGTCTTCGGTCGTCGCCGTCGTCGTGGTTCTGATCACCCAGCTGATATCCGATATCGGCTATGTGTATCTGAACCCACGCATCCGAATTTCTTAAGGAGAGCTGCCCATGGAACCCCTGAGCTGGCTCGAAATCCTCGCGCGTATGGCACAGCAATTGCTGCCGGTCTGGATCGCCCTTGTGGCAATTTACGGCCTGTCCATCCGCTTCAAACTGAAACTCGGCCTCTATGGCAAACTGTTCGACAGCCGCGTCGGCATGATCGGTTTCGGCATCGTCGCCTTCTGGCTTTTGACGGCGCTGTTTGCCGACCTGATCATCACGCATGATCCGTTGGGTCAAATAAGCGGCATGCGCAACAAACTGCCCGGCACGCCCTTGGCGCGGCCCGATGACCACTACGCCTATTACCTTCTGGGCGGCGACAGCCTTGCCCGCGACGTGTTCTCACGCGTGGTGATGGGTGCCCGCGAGGTGCTGCGCATTGCACCGTTCGCGGCGATGATCTCGTTCATGATCGGCATCTTGCTGGGCTTGCCGGCGGGGTACTTCAGCGGGCGGCTCGATACGGGGCTGACCTTTTTGGCCAACCTCGTTCTGGCCTTCCCGGTGATCTTGCTGTTCTTCCTTCTGGTTGCTCCCGAGATACAGGACACCCTGATCCCGGTGGTGATGGCTGGCATCCTGTTCCTCGCACCGATCCTGTTCGTCACCATTTTGCTTAACGCGCGGTTCTTTACCCAGCCAAGCAAGCGGAACCTCTATGTCGGGGGTGTGCTGCTGGTGGGTGCCTGGGCCTATATCGGTCTGGTGTTCGACGCGGATCCAACCGGCCTGTGGTCGATGTCGCCCAACTTGCTGAACGTGTTTGTCGCCGTGGTCTTTGTGAACGCGCCCACCGTGTTTCGTATCGTGCGCGGTATCACGCTGGACATCAAAACCCGCGATTACGTCGCTGCGGCGCAAACGCGGGGCGAGGGGCCTTGGTACATCATGCTTTGGGAAATCCTGCCCAACGCACGCGGGCCTCTGATCGTCGATTTTTGCCTGCGTATCGGCTACACCACGATCCTTTTGGGAACCTTGGGCTTCTTCGGCCTCGGCGTCTCGCCCGAAAGTCCGGATTGGGGATCGACGATCAACGCGGGTCGCCGCTTGTTGACGGTCTATCCACACGCCGCTTTGGTGCCCGCCTTGTCGCTTATGAGCCTCGTTCTGGGCCTCAACCTGCTGGCCGACGGCCTGCGCGAAGAGAGCCTCAAAGACTGATGGAAACCCGCACGGCTTTCATCTTGCTCTAAATACTCCACAGGGGTCCGGGGGTGTGAAACCCCCGGTTCCGCCGCCCGCCAACGGGAGACCGCTATGACCGATACCTGGGACCCTTCTCAGCCGATCCTCGAAATCAAGAACCTCTCGATTTCCTTCTTTACCCGCCGGCATGAAATCCCGGCAGTGATGGATTTTTCCTGTACCGTTATGCCGGGCGAGGCGATGGGCCTCGTTGGTGAATCAGGGTGCGGCAAGTCCACCGTTGCTTTGGCGGTGATGCGCGACTTGGGCGTCAACGGTGCTATTGTCGATGGCACGATCACCTTCAAGGGGCGTGATCTGACGACCATGAGCCAGGAAGAGTTGCGCAAGCTGCGCGGCTCGGAAATCGCCATGATCTATCAAGAGCCGATGGCCTCGCTGAACCCGGCGATGAAGATCGGGGCGCAGCTGGCCGAAGTGCCGATGATCCACCAGGATATGCCCAAGGACGAGGCTATGGAGCTTGCGCGCCAGGTCGTCGAAGACGTGCGCCTGCCAGACCCGAGCCGCATTTTGAACAGCTATCCGCACCAACTGTCGGGCGGCCAGCAACAGCGTATCGTCATTGCCATGGCGCTGATGTCGAAACCGGCGCTGCTGATCCTCGATGAACCGACCACGGCGCTTGATGTGACCGTCGAGGCCGGCATCGTCGATCTGGTCAATGTGTTGGCGGATAAATACGGCACCTCGATGCTGTTTATCAGTCACAACCTTGGACTGGTGATGGAGGTCTGCGACCGGATTACCGTGATGTACTCCGGCGAGGCCGTCGAGACCGGCAACGTCAAGGACGTGTTCGACAAGATGCGTCACCCTTATACGCAGGCGCTGTTTCGCTCGATCCCGTTGCCGGGTGCCGATAAGAACCAACGGCCGCTGCGGGCCATTCCGGGCAACTTTCCTTTGCCGCACGAACGCCCCACCGGTTGTAACTTTGGCCCGCGCTGCGATTACTACCAAGAGGGGGTTTGCGACACCGTCGGGATCCGCATGCAACCCGTCAGCGAGAAAAAACGCCACAATTCCAGGTGTCTGCGGATTCAGGATATCGACTGGAACGCCGAGCTGGAGGTGATGGCGGCGACCGAAAAAGGCGATATCGGTGATGTTGTCCTGTCGATGGAAAACGTGCGCAAATACTATGAGGTCGCCGCCTCGTCGCTGTTCTCGGGCGGGGATACCAAGGTTGTCAAAGCCAATGAAACCCTGAGCTTTGACGCGCATGAAGGTGAGACGCTGGCCATTGTCGGTGAATCCGGATGTGGCAAATCGACTTTTGCCAAGGTGCTGATGGGGTTGGAGACCGCGACCTCGGGCAACATCATGTTGTTTGATGAGAACGTGCAATCGACGCCGATCCAGCAACGCAACACTGACGCAGTGTCTTCGCTGCAAATGGTGTTCCAGAACCCGTTTGATACGCTGAATCCGTCCATGACAGTCGGGCGGCAGATCATCCGGGCGTTGGAAATCTTTGGCGTCGGGTCGGGTGACGCCGAGCGGCGCCAGCGGATGCTGGAACTGCTCGATCTGGTAAAGCTACCGCGTGAATTCGCGGAACGGATGCCGCGGCAATTGTCGGGCGGACAAAAGCAGCGGGTCGGTATCGCCCGCGCCTTTGCCGGTGACGCCAAGATCGTGATCGCCGACGAGCCGGTGTCGGCCTTGGATGTGTCGGTGCAGGCGGCGGTGACCGATCTGTTGATGGAGATCCAACGCAAGAACAAAATGACGTTGTTGTTCATCAGCCATGACTTGAGCATTGTGCGCTATCTCAGCGACCGTGTTCTGGTGATGTATTTGGGCCATGTGGTGGAGCTGGGCACGACGGACGAAGTGTTCTCGCCGCCGTATCACCCCTATACCGAGGCGCTTTTGTCGGCGGTGCCGATCGCGGATACGAAAATCGAGAAAAAGCGGATCGTGTTGGAAGGGGATATTCCTTCGGCCGTGAACCCGCCACCGGGCTGCCCGTTCCAGACGCGCTGTCGCTGGAAGGACAAGGTGCCGGACGGCAAATGCGACGTTGATATGCCACCGTTGAAGATGTTGGATAACGGGCATCAGATCAAGTGCCACCTGTCCGAAGAGGTTTTGTCGGAGATGGAGCCGGTGTTCCGGATGGTGGCTGACGAAGATCTGGAAGGGGCTGACGCCGATTGATCGCCGACCGAGCGCCGACCGAGCGGAGGGCGGCGGTGCCGCCCACGAGAAACATTAGGGAGTGGGGGGCTTTGCCCCCCTCTTTGCTGCGCAAATTCACCCCCCAGGATATTTAGGGAACCAAGAGTTCAGGAATGGGTGCGGTGGTCGGCCTGTCTTTCTGCGCGGGCTTGGCGCAGGATTTGCACGGACGAGTTGAAGAACAGGCTGACCATCTGAATCGCGACGATAAGGTCGGGCCAACCGGAGTTGAACCAATCGACCGTCACAGTGGCATCGCCGCCTCGCCAGCGCATCAAGATCAGCACCGAGGCGACATTGGCGGCGAGCGCAAGAAAACCGACCATGCCTAGGTCATGGGCCCATGACTTTGGCCCATGGATTCGGCGCGCGGCAATTCCGGCGCAATGGCGTCGCGGATCGGTAGACCGAGAATAAACAGGCCCATAGTGGCCAGAGAGAGCCCTTTGAGCTGGGCACGCGTGGATACGGATCGGCCAATGACGGCAAGGATCAGGCTCTTGGTCAGGGCATCGGCCCCAAAATCGTGGGTGGCTGCCCGACAGGGCACTGGCGGTCTTCTCAAAAAAGAACCTGCATTGAGAGTAATCACGGCAGTTAGCGCCCGTTTAGACGCAGGGGTTGCGCCATCGAATTTGTGATCATGATTATGATCGTCGGGTATGCTCCGGTGACCATGAGGCCGCAAAGCCGGATAGGGGCGGGTTTTGAGGCTTGTCATCCGCGATTGGACAGTATTGTCTAGGGCTGCGAATGAAGGGTGGCGATGATGCGTTACAGCGGTTTACGGGTCCTGTCGCAAGGATTGACCGGCAACAAAGGGTGGAAGCAGGCGTGGCGCAAGCCCGCGCCGAAACCCGAGTACGACATTGTCATTATTGGCGGCGGTGGGCACGGGTTGTCGACGGCCTATTATCTGGCCAAAAATCACGGGTTGACCAATATCGCGGTGGTTGAGCTCGGCTATCTGGGCGGCGGCAACATCGGCCGCAATACGACGATTGTGCGGGCGAATTACTTTCTGCCCGGCAATTCCGAGTTCTACAGCCATTCTCTGAAACTATGGGAAGGGTTGGAGAGTGAGTTGAACTACAACGTCATGCATAGCCAGCGCGGCGTGATGAATTTGTTTCATTCGGATGGTCAGCGCGACGCCTTTGCGCGGCGTGGCAACGCGATGCGGGCGCAGGGTGACGACGCGATATTGCTGGATCAGAACGGCGTGCGCGAGGTGTTGCCCTATCTCGATTACGAGCAGTCGCGGTTTCCGATTTATGGCGGCCTTTTTCATCCGCGTGGCGGCTCGGCGCGGCATGACGCCGTGGCGTGGGGCTATGCGCGCGGGGCTGACCGGCGCGGCGTTGATCTGATCGAGAATTGCGAAGTCACCGGTATTGATATGTCTGGTGGCAAGGTGACGGGTGTGCAGACGTCTCGCGGGCCGATCCGCGCCAAGAAAGTGGCGATGGTGGTGGCGGGGCGCTCGTCGCAAGTGGCGGCGATGGCGGGCATGCGCCTGCCAATTGAAAGCCATGTGTTGCAAGCCTTCGTGACCGAGGGTCTCAAGCCGGTGATCGACCATGTGATCAGCTTTGGTATGGGGCATTTTTATATCAGCCAGTCGGACAAAGG
>Ga0209345_10003738_pt1 | contig 15404 bp, 19 predicted proteins | sample Cruoilmetagenom7_FD_187294 | JGI IMG/M metagenome (GOLD analysis project Ga0209345, IMG submission 187294) | Oil polluted marine microbial communities from Coal Oil Point, Santa Barbara, California, USA - Sample 7 (SPAdes) (version 2) | ecosystem: Environmental > Aquatic > Marine > Oil seeps ... | reverse complement strand
CTCGCCAGGGCTTTTGCGTGTTCCGGTTGTCTGTCTCATGTCCCACTCCTCAGTGGTTACGATGAGCCAGAAACACTCTCTTAGCAATTTGCCCTATTTGGACCCATAGGCGCTGACGTCAGACAGTCTTGCATATTTTGAACGCCACCATTCCTCAACAGGTCCCGTATTTGCACGATGATCTGGAGCCGCTGTTAAACGCAATTCGGCTAGCTAGTCCGGACCTCATAGAAAGCCCGCAATTCGATCGGCTGTCGATCCTTTCGCAACAGCACCAAAATTAGCAAGTAATGGCTTCAAAAAGTGGGTGGCCCCGAAGGCGGACCATCGCCCATGGCTACGCTCCGCTGCTAAAGTGGATATTAGGTATTGGTCACCATGCAGGTAGTTGGTCTCTACTTTGTGCTTAGCATTTGCCTCGCTTCAACAAGGCTCCTCGAACCTTTTACCCATTGCCACGGTGTGCGTGGCCTACGTGCTTTCGCGAGTTCAGGGTTCGCCTTTGCGTCGCCAACGGCAGCACGTAGCTTCTCGCGGGCCTCGCGCGGGTCTATCTTGAGTTCTTCGCAAAGGGCTTTCAGTGTGATGATGTCGGGCATGTCGCTCTCCTAGGTTTCTGATGCAGATGGATAAGACGAGGTCGCCTGCATGTCAGGGACAACCCCACAACAAATCCCTAGAGCGTACGGCATTAAACGCGTGTGAAAATTGGTAGTTTTGGAGAGCCTTTGAAGACCCGCTTTGCGACGCTTTTAAACTGACACAGAAATGTTGATTTTGTCTGGCGTGGTTCTAAAATGAACGGCCAAACGCCGCTTTGCTTCATCTGGTGTTATCGCTTGCAGCTCAATGTTGTAGCGGTACGCTTCGAAGCGTGTTCCAAGGCCCGACAATGACCAAGTTGTGTTGCTACGGTTTTCTGGATCTTCATCCATCCACTTGCGTTGGTGAGTGCGGAATTCATCTTCAACAGTTCCTATCGGAACTAGGTATGCAGATAGACTTCCAACGGCACCAGTGACTGCTAGGACGTGATCCACATCATCCGCAAACCCACTTATCACGGCGTCTTCTGGGTTAGGTACATCTGTTTTGACCATAATATTGTCGTTCAAACTGGTCTTGAGCATCGCTCGCTTCCCATCGGCAAGCTGGATTACCCAGCGCTGCCCGTTCCCAATTCGGGTGGCTCCCGACAGCATGGCAAGAATAGCGTGTTTACGTTCGGTTGCGGTGTATGTGACAGCCATTATCTGTATTCCTCGGTAAATATAACGTATACGTGGATAGGTATGAGTAGGTAGTCAACGCTAAATGGCTATGTGCTTGCTGTAATTCATGTCTAAAATGTGAGCGATGGCTTGTGAATTAGGGGAAGCCGTTCAAAAGACCCACAACAAATCCCCGAAACATACGGCGTTAAGCGCGCGTGGCCGCGTTACATTGAGCCAGAAGGCCTCGTGGACGTGACGAACAACGTGTTGCGACGGAAGCGCCGCTGACGCCAGTGTTGGCCCCTGTGCGCCGCGCAGACGTTCAATGATCTAGGAATTACCCTGACGCCCATCACTGCTCGATCTTATTGCGCTGTTGCAGCCGCAATCAGAAAAGGAGACCACAATGGTCATTCGGGCAACATGGAAATTTAACGGGCAGGAGAAAGTCATACTCGGAAACTGGCACCGATTATGGTGTCTGCTATTCGGTCCTCTGTACTATCTGTTTAAGGGGATGTTCCTGAGGTCGATCTTGTCGTTGATCACAGCCAACGGCTTGTGGATTGGCTTCCCGCTTTACAACCGTGCCATCGTGCTGCGTCACTTCCACCGCAAAGGCTGGGAGCAAAACTGATGTCACAAGCGCGTAAACACAGGGCACCGATCCACCCAAGCAACACCCAAAGCTGCGATGGGGGATTGACGTCTATAAGTGCCAACACCGCATGGCCCATTCATGTGATCGAACAGCTTCCCAAACGGCGCGATGGACGTTCTAGCCAGTGAGTAGACCCACCCACGCGGCACCCAAATCAGTGATGGTCGATTGTCGTAAATGCGGACCCATTGAAAAGACTGAGATATTTGGCTCTGCTGCACCTCCAACAGCCTGATCAATAGTCCGCGTGTCGGTCTCGGGCGCATCTGGCCGCACCTACGGAGTCAAAGGCAACAGTTGACCACAGGGGGATGGGGGGAGTTGTTTTTTTATTGGCGCGAGCCCTGTAGACGGACAAGTGGTCATATCGACTGCCGAGATTTTCGACCCCTAGCCGAACTCTAGCAGCCCGACGCCTACGCGCGCGTGAATACACACCCTAAGCACGCCTTCTATGACATTATTAAAAATAATCAATGACTTGATAGCTCTGGTAGATTTACCCACGTTGCGCACCGTGATACTTTTTTGGGCATACACTGAGCGATTACAATAAGTTAACCTGTCTGGTACTACACGCTGAATGCTACCAGAGCTATTAAGTTATTGTTTTCATTAAATACCCTCATAGAAAATCATTGATGGTTATACCCCCGCGCGTGTGCGATTTACGCTGACTTGGCTCCTAGCAAATTCCAAGAACGTCAAGATCGCCAAGGGCGTCATGCATGATCGTGACGAACTTGAGGGATCAAGTGCGCCAAAATCATCAATGACGATGTTGGCGTTCTTGGCGCACTTCATATCCTACCTGTGGTCATTCTTCGTCTGGCAACGACAAGAACCAACCTGCCCCCTTCTTCTTCGACTTGACGCCCAGAGATCGCCGAGCGCGCTCTAAAGTCTTGGGGGCGATGTCGCGTGCAGCAGCCTCTTTCTCAACCTTAGTGGACGGCTCCGGCCCGTTCTTGAGAAATACGCGCAGGAACTGGGTCGCTTCATCCAGTGCAGACATGCGGGGCGGACCATCAGAAGAAATCAGGTCATCGATTGTGATGTCTGACGGCCCCAGCCAATTCAGGGTCGCCCTGCCTCCTTCTTCACCGATGATCTCATAGCTTTGAGTTTGCCCCCGAACAGCGATATTATGCTTGATGTGGACCACTAGCTTGGTCGAACTGTCGCTCGGATGCTCGCACACCAGAAATGCTGACCTCGCCGCGCCAATCACATCCATAGAACCACCCCCTTGATAAATGGCCTTGCTGTGCTTCGCCTTTGTCAGATGCCGGATAATGACGACAGCCGTTTCACCAGCCTCTGCAATGTCTTTGAGGAACGACAAAAGCTGCCGGATCACATTGGGTTTGTAGATATCCTGTCCAGCCGGGATGTAGGCGAACAAGGGGTCGAGGATCAGCAGGTCTGGTGGTTTGCGCTTCACCTCCCGCATCAGCGCTTGCAGACCTTTTTCGTCCAGAGAGAGGAAGTCACCCTGAACCCGAATGCGTGACGGATCACCCCCCATTGCGTCAATACGCGGCCTGATCGTATAGGCTGCGTCATCTTCGGCGCTGAGGTAAAGAACGCGACCGCGCCCCAACTTTTGCCCATCGGGCAACTCCCCACCGATGCTGACCTGTACGGCCAGTTGCATGGCTAGGAATGATTTGCCGACACCGGGATCACCTTCCATGATCGTAATCATGCTGAACGGGATAAACGGCTCCCATAACCACTCAACTTCCTTTGGGTCGATTGTGTCCAGACCAACAAATTGCTCCTTTTTCTTCGAGGTCATTTCGCACCTTCTTTCTTCGCGATGATACGAGACACTTCAGTTTCTAGCGCGCTAAGGTCGTCGCCGTACTTGTCTCGAAAATACGGGCTGTTCCAAACCACGCTGGCGATTTCGTCCAATGTGGCATTGGCCTCGTACAGCCCAGCGACCAGCGCATATATTCGGTTTGAACGATTGTCCGCTTGAACTTGTTTGTGTCGTATCAGTGAGCGCGTCGAAGCACTTAATTTGGCCCGATGATTTTTCAGAACCTCCAATGGGGTAAATGCCAAATGATCCATAGCCAATGCTTGGTACGCGTGCTGATAGGTTCGTCCGTTGTCTGGCGTCGGTTCAGGGCGTTCTGCAACACAGTTCCAGTTTTGCGAAACCAACTTGACGAACGGCTCATCATATTTGGGCTTGTGGTTGATCGAGCCGGGAACGCGAAGCATCTTAGTAATGGTCCATCCTTTGTCGCCCCCATGTCTGTCAGCAAGCGAACGTGAGAAACGTTCGGCTTCTTCTATGCTGTGGCGTTTGTCCCAAAGCCATAGACCTTGAAAGCGGCCCGGCGAGGTTTCCCACAGATGATTTGGCTTTGGCTCATAAGCGCTGGGATCGCTATCGTCGATGTCGCACCAAGCCAGCCTTGTGGGAAGCGCAAAATCTGTTTTGCGCCGGTCGACCGAAAATGGGTTTGGACAAAAGTAAAGATTGAAGTCCCATCGCGAGTGAGCATTCAGGAACCTGTTTAGGCCAACAGTGACATCGTTGGCTCTGACAATATGTTCTCGCCAGTGGTTGCCGTCGGGGTCGGTTGTGGCGACAAAAAAGATGTTGGGCTTTGGAGCACCTTTCCAAATGTCATGCAGAAATCCCACCATGCTTTGGTGGATACTGCAGTCGTCGTCATAGTCCTTGAATGCATATGGATGCCCTTTGCGAGGGCGAACGGTATGGTTCACGCGAGTTCGCATGTTGTTTCCTTTCGAAATGTATGGGGAAGACGGGGCGCAAATCGCCCCATCTCAGTTTTCTGGGCTAGTCGAGCTTGGGAGGCAGGCGATCAATGTTGACCATAAGCCATTCCATAACCTCTTTGGCGATCCAGACACGTGGCTCGATTTGCTTAGGGAAGCGTCCACGGCGTTCCAACTCGACTAAATCTTCGTAGCTGTAGTGGATGCCGAGCTTTTTCAGGCCATCATACGAGAAGCCAAACATAATAGGTTTTCTCATGATCAGCTCGCATCCGCATAGTGCCAAGTGTCACGTTCAACGGCGCGCTCAGCGAGCCACTGTTCGATCTCATTCAGCAACCAAGCTACACTGGTGCCAGCGAGGCGTACCCGGCGAGGGAAACGCCCACGGGCCTCCCAGCGCAAAAGCGTACTATTGCTTACGATGATGCCAAGGCGCTTAAGATCAGCGCGTGTAGCAAGGGCCTTTTGCCCGTTCGATATATCCATTGTCGTTTTCCTTCTGCATTGTTGCGTTTGCGAAGGAGCGCTCCGACAAGACAGAAGATGGATCAGGTTGGATCATATTGCGAGCGAAGGTCCTGAAGCCCTCAACTCGATTTGACTTGGAGTTTTCAAAGGGACTTAAGGACCTCTTGAATTTGACCGTCAAGTTGTTCGTGTTGGCCAGTGGTCTCTCGAAATATACGTCGCACGTATTCTGGTACGGTTCCTATTGTCTTGCCGAGTTCTTTGTCCCAGTTACCTCTGGTGATTTTGAAATCGGGGTAGCATTTGCGTAGTTCCCATAAGCACTCATGAACAACATAAAACCGAATTTCGCTGGTGTGCGAAATCTTGTCTTCGAACACATGCCTCTTAACCTCGCCTTCCAGCACGCCTCGAATTTTCGAGGCCAATTCTTTCAAGTTTTCCAGTGCATTAAGTAAGGCATCGTCTGCGATTGCCGCAGTTTCGCCGTACTGTTCCCAATGGTGAAAATTGGGGGCATTATTGGCGTCCAGTGCCTCTTGAAGTGTTTCGATTGGCGTAATGACTTGTCGCTGTAGCCACGTGATCCGTTGAGTGGCTGTCGCGTCAAAAGGAGCAAGACGAAACCCGTTCGGTGTCGTTTCAACACCTCGCCTGACCTTCAGGCACTCATCACGCAACCTATTCCAGAAGTGGGAAAATTCATCATCATTGGGAAGGCCGAGGATTACTCGAATTTCCTCCCGGCACTCGTCGCCGAAGATTTCAAGTTCATCCTCTCCAGTTCGTTTGCCCATTGCTCCAATGCCTCACGCTTCTCGTTGAAGTACGTGTAGCGATTGTAGGTTGCGCCGACGCCTGAGACGACCCCTGATTTATGGTTGGTCACAGCATCGATGACATGAGGTGCCACGCCGATCTTCGCCATGCCTGTGGAGGCCGTGCGCCTGAAATCATGGAAGCGCCAATCAGGCGTGTTTTCGCGCATCGTCGCCTCGATCCGTTCCTTTAGGCGTCCGAACCCAGATATCGCTGAACGCCCAGTCGTCGTGAACACGAAGTCGCTATCGAGGAACCTGTGCAGGGATCGCAATATGTCTACGGCTTGTGGAGGCAGAGGCACAATATGCAAGCGTGCGTTTTTCACTCGGCTCGCCGGAAGTTCCCAAACTCCCTCATCAAGATTGAGTTCAGACCAGCGCATATCAGAAACTTCTGCCCGTCGTTGCCCTGTCATCATCAGCAACTTGAGGAAGGGACCGAAAGGATAGTCCTCGGCATCGCTGTGCTGCCATATCATGCGAATTTCATCATCATTGAGTACGCGGTCACGGGCAATTTCGCGCGTAGGCGGTCTGAGGAGAGCCATAGGCGATGTTTCGATGTCACCGCGCATGACACACCAGTTCATGAGCTTTTTGATCGCTGAGAGCGCCCGGTTTGCGCGTGTCGGTGTGCCGTTGGCGATGATGCCATCCAGCACCTTGCTGACATCCTGCCTCTTTATCTGATCAATAGGTCGATCCTTCAAGCCATCGAATTTGTGCAGGACGCTTTCGGTGCGTTTCCAGTCCTTGGTGTTGGGCTTGGCATGAAGCTCGATGAATTTGGGGATAATCTCGCCCAGTGTTTCTGCCGACACCTCGACAACCTCAGAGGGCTTGTCGAACTCGCCCAACTCGACATCACGGGCGATTTCCATCGCGCGGCGTCTGGCGTCGGCAAGGGAGACCACAGGATATGGGCCGATTTTGATACGTTTGCGCGAACCGTTTGGGCGCACCATTGTATAAAACACCTTGGCACCTGTGGTAGACACACGCACATGCAGGCCTTTTACTTTCTGATCGCGCACCTCGTACCGTTTGAGGGTCGATGGAGGCATCGCGTCGAGTGATTTCGTTGTCAGCATCTGTTTCATGCAGACATCGTAAGGCACCCAGAATCCGCGTGTCAGGGTATAGTTTGGGTCGGCTAGCGGTAAGCTGAGACTGGCTACAAGACCTAAATAAGCAGAAGGGGTATTAGAATCTCTAACGTTTGATTTTACACATTGTTGCAAGTAACCTGTAGCTGAACGGTTAGAATCTTTGCTTGAAGAAGTCGGCGCGGACACCCTGTAGCGGTGAAAAGGGAAATCTGGCAACCTTGATTGGGAAAGTGCATGATAACTTACGAAGGAGCGAAGACATTTGCGCGAACTGTTTGGGAAATAATTCTTCGTCCCAGCCTAGCATTCATCTACACGGCGATATCCAATTTTTTTCTACGTAGCCACATATTGATTCTACTTGTCTTGACTAGTGTCATCGTGGGGCCAATTTTTTGGTTTTCTTTTGAGTTCTTTAACCTTCTTTCAATGACATCAGAACAAAAAGCAGCAGTTGCAGATAGTGATCTATTTCTATCGTTGCTTTTCTTTTTCTCCAATTCAGCCAATTTTGGTCAAGTTTGGACGGTCCTCACGCCGGTGATATTTGCGGTATCAGCGGGATCGTCACTTGATGCGGGTCTGAGGCCGATTTCAGTTTTCTTGTTTACGATCTTCTTTGGCGGGTTTGTGTGCTCTGAGTTTTGTGCAAATTTTTTCCTCATCGACCCGGAGTTCAAGACGATGATCTCTGCTGCGGCTACCAAAGCCAGAATAGATCTAAATTTTGAAGAATTTGCAAAATACTCTAATGACGTTGGCATAATGTGCATATCGTCGGTGGCAATCACATTGGGAATATCTCTGGCAAAGAATTGAGGAAATATGAAAAGAGCGCTCATATATTTTGTCTGTGCAATTTGTGTAGCACCGTTTTCTGCAGTGGCTGATAGTACACCTGCGTTCCGTGTACAGGTTTTGGCTATTCACAGCGGAAGAATATCTTCAGCTACATTGAGTTCGACAAGCAATGGAGATGCCTTTGTGGAGGTTGTGCCACCGGCCAACTATGATCCGCTCAAGGAACGAATTCCGGAGATGATTTTGCGCGGCGACGAATTTTCTTCTCCTGTTGAGGATTTTGTGCTTGAGATTGATTTTGTCAACGGTACCCAAGTGGTGGTTCCGCTTAGGTTGCTTTTGCCAACAAGAGATGAGATCCGACAAGTTCGCGTCAGTGGTGAAAAAATTATTGAAACCAACTACGCCGAAGCAATTGAAAGGGCGGTAGACATACTTTCACCACGAAAGTCGTATGAACCATTTTCCCTCTGCAGTAACTATTTTCGCCACGCTGAACGACACCCCAGCTTCTTAATTAGCGCCGCAATTTGTTGGGTGAAATCAAATCGTTCAATGGTGCTTGCGACCAAACGACCTTTTAGGCGAATTTTTGGTCCAGATCAGGAAATGTTGGAACAGGTTGACGAAATATTAGGGAAAATTGAAACTGATGGACTATGGCAAGAGGCGCTGAGAAAGTCATTTTACCCTGGTGTCTCGGCCTCAGATATAAGGAGCGATCTGTCTATTTTGCGTTTGTCTGAGTGGAGACTATTTAGATTGGATGAAATTTTGAAGTTGGACAAGATTTACGGCGCTGGAACGTCGTGCGCTGCTTTAAAGCACTTCCGAGCGCTAGCTGAGGACCTCGACCAACTGAGTGTTCAGACAATTTTGGACTCATCGATAGGGGTGCGTGAAGCCGATTTGAAGAGCCTTATAGAGCCCGAACTTTTGCTGGTATCCTCCGATCCGTGCGAGACGGGTGAGGCAATTTAGAAGACACATATTGGTTTTTTCAATAACTTTATTGCGAATTTCACCCAAGCTTAGATTGCATAGGGGCGAAAATTGTTGATGTTTTGGCATTTCTCACTTAATCGGATGCGCCCCTACTCCATGAGTTGACGAACAAATAACTTCCGAGCGGGAAACCTGTCGCAATTTAGAAGCGCAATCTTAAGATAGCGATCCAAGGGTACTCTGACGCGTTCTTAACTCGATGCTTCAAGATGCCATTGTTATCGGTTTCGAACGTTTTTTGAGAGACCGAGTTATTGACATTTCCTCCAACAGTCGTGATTTCGCCAGCAATTCTATCGGCGGTGACCACGAAGTCAGAGTGGGACGGATAGAAACCGTCGATAAGCACATGCTCTTTGGCCGCCACTAGGTCGAATTGTGATGCCCATTCCCGTCCGTAGTGCACGAGATCACCGGGTTGCGGCGAAAACCTATTTGGGTCCACAACCTCAAACAGTGGCTCGGCAAAGACGTCTTGAAGGACATCTGCAACGTATCTCCAGTGGCCCTGTGCCCCATTGAACCGATCAGAGGTGATACCTTGTTGCTTGACAACCCAGCTAATAAAGGCGGCTGACCACGCTGGGTTTACAACCTTTCCATTGGCCAAAGTTACCTTGGATCGACCATGGTAAGGCAAGCCCAACGCACCCCAATATGCTCCAACTCGTTGCCAAACTTCATCATCGCCCTCTTTGTGTTTTCCGTTATCAAAGTAAGCAAGTTCAGCCTGTAGTGTATCGACGATACTTTGGGTGAGCCCCACTGCAGTTGCGGCTACGAGAGCATCACCGCGCCCGTCAAAAACGGGAGAAGCCTTCCCAAAGGTGATCCTATAGGCTTCAGGTAAAGGCGTCCCCGGAGCAAATCCGTGGAAGTGAACATCCTTTTTCGAGTTGTCGCCAAACTCAGCAACTGCATTCGATACGACATGATTGCCCCACTGGGAAAGAGCATTGGCACTCGAAAGATGAGGATTGAGAAAATGCGTGGCCCCGCCCAACATGCCTTTCGCGCCGCCGACGCGGTCCTCTAGGTAATCGCGCACGATGTTCTGTACGTTCAGCTTTGCCGAAGGAAGAAGGTCCCAACTTCCAAGAGTGTTGATAGCAGAGAACTGGAACGGCTGGTTCACTACGTCCTCAATACTGTTGGGGAACCGTTTGTGGGCAACACGATTGAGTATCGTGTCAACAACAGCGGAAACCCCTCCTTCAAGCTGGTCCAATCCATGCTTTGCAAAATGCCCGACTTCACTTTGTGCGACCCGGGATAGGGCGTCAAATGCGCGCGCATCAACGTGAATGTCGCTGTTCGGCGTAGCATCACCAGATCTAGCCCCTATCACACCACTCTTAGATGTGCCGGGTGCATTATCTATACCCTCCGAACTAGATTGTTTCTCGTTAGGTTCTGGAGAAATCGGCTCTATTCCCAGATCTTTCAAGACCATTTTAAGTCGATTGCCAATTTTCGCTTGTCGGGCGAGTTCTGAGGCCGCAAGCGATTTTAGAGCGTCTACCGCTTGGCTGAGTCGCCCTAGCCGCCAGTCATCAGACATCGCGTCAAGTTTTGCCAGAGACTTCAATTTGGCACTTCGCTCTTCTTGCAGAGCCTCTTTTACCGAACCACTCGCGCTCGTAATCTTGGAATTCAGTTCAAAAAGATCAGTGGTCAGTGCATCTATCTCACTGCCAAACGGGTTTCCGGACATTGACTATCTCCTGAAAAGCTTTGTTAAAATACTCCCAACAACGATGTTCTGGCTGTTGAAATGTCTTGGGCGTGTCGCTCAATGCGAACTGCGCTGCTCGCCAGCAGATTCAGGGCAGTTTGCTGACCTGCGCCCGCCTTAACTTGCTCTTTGAGTGTTGCCAGATCCGCTCTTGTTTGGTCGATCAACAGGACCCAGTTTGCGAGCATCACTCGGAAGTCTTTTAGTTTTTCAACCGAACCGTTCGACGCCGCTGTAGCAGCCCTTGCTTTTCTATACATATCGACGGTATCAGCGCGTATCGCCGCAAGAAAATCGTCAACAACTTTCGTGTTGTCGTTAACTGATCGTATGAACTCGTCACGGTCATTTTTCGCGAGAGAGACATTCAATAGTGACGAGAGTGCTCCGATAACAGAATTAATTTGGGCTCCAGCCGCGTCACTCTTGAGTAGAGAAGCAACTGAAGTAGTGGCGGCGTTTATCCGCTCCAAATCGTCATCATGCAGAGCGAGTGTATTGTTATCCAAATAGCGTGCCAACACCTCGGTGTATGTAGTTGCCGCTGCGAAACCTTCCACAATCTTTGCGGATATTGGTGAAAATGCCGTATCAGAATATACGTCGGCAAGGTCGGGGTTGAAAGTTACGTCGTTCGTTCGCAAACGGCGGCTTACTTTGTCGTATTGATTATAGACTTCGACTACTTGTTCGGATGCGAGCCTCGCAGCATCGTAAGACTCCCGGTAGTCACGAAAACCACTTTCACCGGGAATGGAGCAAGCAGACAGAAGGGAGAAAAGAAAAAATGTTTTGAATGCAAATTTCAACACATTGACTCCATTCTTAAATACTTAGTTGTATTACAATGAGGAGAGTATGCCTCCCGTCATGCGGGTGGTCAATGAAGCATTTAAAGCCATGAAGTGTCCCTCGTCTCCGGAACTGAGCTCGTCGACTAAAATCGTCTGTGCCAGTGCAAAATCTACATTGGGTGCGTTATGGGTGCCAAAAGTGGTGAGCTAGGATGAACCGAGTTGGTTGGCCCTGCAATTGATTGGGGACCGCACCACATTGAAGCTAAAGACTTTTAGCGTCAGCTTGAAGCGGTTTGGGAAGAGATGCGCGGGAACCTAGGAAAATTGAAAATCCTCGTGTCGGTGGTTCGATTCCGCCCCTGGGCACCATTTTAAGTTTCTAAATCAATGATTTAGTGCTTGGCCGATATATCCATCTCCATATTTTACCTGTGGGACTGCTACAGGACTGCAATCAGGCTATGGGCGATTCCAGAGCGTGTCCAGCCTGAGATTCTTCATATCCTCTGGATTGTCCGTCAGCAGATTGTCTGAAAGTGTCGATACAAACTCTTTCGAGTTGAAAGCCAAAATCATCATTCTTATATTATGGATAGGGATTCCAAGCGGGCGATATGTTTTTGCGCATATCGTGCAGGGTATTCTGTGTGAGTTGGTTGGGTGGATCTGGCTAAGCGGTAGTTGTCCTGAAGAAAATTTATCGTCGGCTCTTCGGATTTTAAAAAATGGCCAATCTTATAATCGCGGCCAATGCCGCGATTATAACCAAGGAGCCAATATGACAATTTCACAGAACCCGCAACCCAAAGATACTTTTGTTGACATCAAGACTGTTTGTGCAACGCTATGTCGCTCGCGCGCGAGTATCTACCGCGACATACTGCGTGGTGATTTCCCAGCGCCTGATAAGCTCGGCGGTTCGTCGCGCTGGCGGATGTCTGACCTCAATAAAATTGTTTGTCCACAAGGCGGGGGTTAAGTTAACGTTCCCCATCAGTGTGTATAGTTGACATAACGATCCGAACGGCTCTCTATGGCTCTCTATGGCTCTCTATGGCTCTCTATGGCTCTCTATGGCTCTCTATGGCTCTCTGTTGCTGTGCGGGCGGAGCGAAAAGCGGCATAGTTAAGCAGTAGGGAGCTGTCGGTGAGTGCTGCCATCTTATCCACAAGAGCACTTCGTTTTTAGCGCGGTCTATCTTGCGCTCGCCATCTACAATGCTTTGTTAACCGCAATCGTAGTGATGAGCATTTTATGTTTCTGATAAAGTGTTCAACCGTGTGAGCTACCCTAAGTCTTCGAGTCTTCCACGAAGGCGAATGATCGCTTGATTGTAGGTTGGGCGACAAGCAAGCCGTGCGTGTACTAAGGGGATGCGGAATTTCTGGGAGAGCGCCAAAACTGCCTCTTCGTCGGCAGGTGTCTCTAAGTAGTCAGTTCGAAATTCTACTGGGAATAAAGTTTCTAACGCCAATAGTTCGGCCTCTTGCTCACGATTGAGTGGTGAGAAGTCGCCAGTAAGGGCGGTGGTATCGGCTGCGAGCAATTCAAGCAGCTTTGTCAATGAATCTACGGTCGCAACCCGGTCCGCAACATTGCGGTCGATCATGCAGTGGTACATCTCTTTGCAAACGCCGAAGCGTCGCCAGCAGTAGTTGTGGTTCTTTGCGTAGTATATATTTGCGTGGTCAAGGATGCCGCTGTAAGGGCCAGTCTCTCCTCGAAATTTTTGAACTTTTGCAACGATGTGCTTTGTCTCAATATTGGCCTCGTATATTGAGATTCTATCAACTACGCCACGTTCTTCAATATATGGATGAAGCAATGAGGTTTTCACAGGCGGTTGATCGCCCGATAAATCTATTCCGTGGGTTTTGTGATAATCTTTTAAAATATTACCTACGTTTTCGAGCATCTTTACTTCCAGTAAAAAGGGAGGCCAGAAGGCCTCCCTATATTATTGTGATAAGATGTAAAAGGTGGGACGCAGGTGAATATTAATCCACACCATCCACTTTTACTACATTTCCTGAATCGATAGCGGTTTGAAACGCTAACGCGTCGTTCATTAGTGCTTCAGGGGTAATATCGCCCTCACGTCGAACAAAAAACTTGATGTCGGCAAGACCTCCATCAAATGCTTTTTGAAAGCGCTGGTCAAATGTCATATCAGTCATTTCGCTCTCCACCTTTCATAATGCCCTTAGGGCCCTTGTTTAAATCCACAGAGCAATCGCTTGCTGCTCTTAGTTCTCGCTGGGCTATTTTTGTCCCAGCTATACTACTTTTAAGGCGATTTTGTGACACAAACTGTATCAAGTCTTCACTCGACAACAGTTGCACCGGCGCGATTGGCCAGCCTCTTGTGTCTCTTAGGGCCCCTTATTAGTACTCCTTCGAGGGTCCCAAGGTTCAAACTTAATACTAAGTCAAGACCTTGACGCCCCCTTCTTACACACAACCCATACACTTAAGAAGATGGGGGGCGCAACTACTTGACACGCGTTTAGGCGTCAGGTGCGACAAAAATCGCCGATTCTTTTGCGCAAGTGTCACCGTCAACACTGTTTTACTCTTGACACATATAATGTAGATTTGGGTCTAAATCAAGATTTACAGCTAACAGCAAGGTGTTGACCGAATGTGAACGTACGTTGCCTTTGTGGCATAATGTGTCGGCGCAAGTTCGATTCTGAGAAACTTCTTGGGTGATTAACTGCGTTGATGGGTATTTGAGCCTCAATAAGGTTAAAGGTCAGAGCGCCGAGGTGAAAATTACATAGTGTATTCAATATTCTAACGCTTCATTGACTTTCTCGCAGGGGTGGCAATGTTGCTATTGTTGAGTTTGAGGGAGGGGCGATTTGGTCTGTTTTGCCTGAGTGCAAAGAGATTTGAGCGTTCGATGATCGAAGCCGTGCCCGTATTGTGTCTCTCAACATAATTAGCTCACGATATACCCGCCGAATGCCACGCCTGCGGCGAAAAGCGCGAACAAGCCTAAGGCGATCAACCGGGGGGAAAACTGACTGGGGTTCAAAACTTGGTGCAGAACCGTTGCCGATTGGGCCATCTGCTGCTTCTGCTGACCTTCCAACTGGTTCACAGCAATCGTCAAAGTTTTCAGTTTGGAGGAATGGTGGTTGATCTCTCGTAATAGTTTGGTCATTCCCGCGACTGCGTTTTCGCTGTTCAGGGATGCCGACGTTGCACTTCGCCTTGTGGTCTCCATTGCTTTTTCCCAGTCGAACGGATTCTGCATTTTGTTGTTCCTTTTTGAGTGTATTGATTTCTCGGATAATTTCATTGGCCTCGGATCGTGAATGGCCTTGGTCGATGTGCTTCCACTTCGGGCTGCTGGACTGTTTTGGTTTGGTGGATATCACTCTGGCAGCTGCCCCCTCGTGAATTGTCGGTATTTGATCGACGTCGCGGTCTGCAAAAGACAGATTGGATATTTCTGAATCGGCATCAAAGCCCCAACTTCGCATCATGTCGTTGTGTAGGTTGGCCCATAGTTGCGCCGCATTTTCTATGGCGTGTTTTTTGGCCATTCCAAGCGTGCTTTTGGGGCGGCCACGACCGCCAGATTTTTGCTGAACATCAAAAAACACGAGGTGTGCGTGAGGGTTATTGATGTCGTTGTTATGTTGATCGTGAATCGCCGCTATGTATCCAGCAACGCCATGACTAAAACGCTCCGCAAAGGAGCGCGTGAGCGCTTCACGCTGCTCTTGTGTAGCCTCTACTGGTAACGCGACTACAAACCGTTCACAGACGCGCCCCTTGCGCTTCTGGGCATCTTCCTCCGCCTTGATTGCCGTGTCCGTGGGTGAGCCGCCTGCAAGCCGCTCTTGAAGCACGACACGGGCTGCTTGTGGACGAGCAATATAGCGAAGTGTCTGACGTCAGCGCTTATGGGTCCAAATAGGGCAATTTGCTAAGAGAGGGTTTGTTGCTCATCGTAACCACTGAGGAGTGGACGATGAGAAAGACAACGAAGAGTCCCGGCGAGAAGATCGTCAA
>Ga0209345_10003737_pt1 | contig 15407 bp, 15 predicted proteins | sample Cruoilmetagenom7_FD_187294 | JGI IMG/M metagenome (GOLD analysis project Ga0209345, IMG submission 187294) | Oil polluted marine microbial communities from Coal Oil Point, Santa Barbara, California, USA - Sample 7 (SPAdes) (version 2) | ecosystem: Environmental > Aquatic > Marine > Oil seeps ... | reverse complement strand
ATCTGATAAGATAATAGCGTTTTTAAGTAATAATAATATATCTGTGAACAGCAAAAGATGTAACAATATTCTGTTAAATGAAAAATATGAGAAAATATATATAGATCACCATTACATGGCGTTAGAATCCATAGATAAGGTTGATATATTCAGTTTAAGAGAATGTGGTCAATTTTTTAGTTATCGCAAAAAACTATCAAATATATATTTTAAATGGCCACTTATTGTATTTTATGAGGGGAAACAATTTAAAATACATAAAATTGGGTATAACGAGGAATATTCCTCTGAGAAGTTAGAATCTGAAATATTGCATCTGTACATTTACAATATATATTTGTGCATTATAAATACTAAAGGTGAATTACTGATAATTGATACTGAGTCAAACAGCAACATAAAAACATTGTTGTTAAACAGTGGCCTTAAATCAGTTGGATCATATAAAAACTTCATTTATGGAATTAGTTCTGATAATATATTTAAGATCTGGCAGCTAAAATCAGATAACACTAGCAATATTAAAATAAATCTGCATAGAGAAATACAGTTAAAAAATGATGGCTGTATTTTGTCAAAAAATAGTCCTGCTGCACTATGTAACAATGAATTATTGACATACAATAAACACATAATCTTAGAAAATGATTATGATAGTTTTGGAATAATCGGTGATTACCTTATCGGTCAAATAAATAATGATGTGCATATAACCTATATTGATAAAAAAAGATTTGAGAAAAAAATGCAGTTGGGCAAAAAGACTTTTAAAACTTGCTTCTTTGATAATAATATATACTTTGACGATCTTGATGGGTTTATAAAAAAAATCAATATACAGAATAATAACTTAAAGATTGTTGAAGAATATCCTGAGATATGTGATGCTATCCCCACATATCAACATGGTGCATTTCATGTAGATAATATCAGTATAACCAATTATGAAGAAAACTCCAGTAATGACAAAAAAGCATCCACAAATACTTCTTTATCAATACCAGTTTCTGAGATTGTCAACATGTCAAATGGCTATATCATGCTAAAAAGAAAAATTAATGACAAAATATATTATTACTTTGAAAAATAGGACACTCATTACTTGTTTAAATGAAATTATTAATTAATCAAAATAGTTGGGGATACCAATCTACCTGATATATGTATGAACCCTTTTTTATCCCCTGATGCTGCGTTACCTCTTATATTAATTGTTGAATATTTTAGATTGCCTTTGTTTATAAAAATTCTACCAGATAAAATAATTTTACTGTTTCCGTCAGATGGGATATTTTCCAAACTTAACTGGTTTTTATTAAATACAGCATCTCCATCAAGTTGTCCAAAACTATACTGTTTATTTCCATCATTTACAGTTATTCCATCGGAGACAACCTTGAATGTTCCTTTCCAATCATCTTTGCTTATATCTCCTTTCATATTAATAGTACCTTTAAACTTGACGGAGTCTTCTAAACTTAATTCAGCTAATCTTATATCAGTTACTATTTTTATGTTCGCTTTGTTAAAATTGACTCTGCCAAAATATCCATCTCCTTGAAAAACTACAGTAAATTTATCACTGATCAATGTTAATGGAGAATATGAAATATGAACGCTCTCTATCAACCATGGGATCTGATCTCCAAAACTTAATCCAACTATTTCAGCATCAAAACAATCTACATGGATCATGTCATAGAGCATAGGGATATTGTATGTTTCACTTATACGATCAAGACGCTTTATTACAACCATTTCATAAGGGAAAAACATCATCATAAAGAAGATAAAAGATGCCATAAAGAGGATAAAATTTAATATAATTTTTCTGGTCATATCATTTTTGATATTTCCATATATAGATCCGCAAGGTTCTTATCATCAAACCTCCTATTCAGACTCAATGAATCAACTTCCAGATCAGAATAAGCATCAATACTTGATAAAATATTAATTATGTCATTTAGATTAAGTTGTTCAAAGCGAACAGATACTGCTGAACGGTCACCTTGGGCTGTTTTTGGCTTCAAGGAGGCAATTTTCTCCTCCATCCCCAAATCATTTCCCACCTTTTGAACAAATGATAAAAGACCTCCACTGATCATTTTATTTTTACCATCTTTATCCATCTGAAGATTACTGTATAAATCATTTACTTTTAATACCAAGGTATGTTTTAACTGCGTTTTTGAAATGATATTCTTTCGTTTTGATTCAAAAAAAAGATGCGTCCAGTAAAAGAGAAGAAAAATCATCACACTAGCAATAATTATCGATAAGATATCATCCTTATTTTTAGTTATAAACTCTCTCATATTTCTAACCTTAAAGAAAAAATAATGTTTTCATCTTCCTTGCGTGTATTTAATATGGTAACAGGCTTATTGTTCTTTTCCTTGATGGCTTTTGAAAATGACTCAAGTATAGTATAATCAGGGGTAAATCCATCTAGCCTCACTGACTTTCCTTTAATACTCATACTGTCAATAGTTATATCTTTAACATTTGATGTACTCAAAGACTCCAGAATTTTCATCATATATATTTTATCAGTCTGTTCACCGGATTTAGCTTTTGATAAAAGCATGCCGTAAGGGTCAAGACTGTTCGAGACACCTGACTCTTCATATAGAGCATTAAGCACGCTATCATAATTTTTAAAATGCTTACTCAACAATCCAAGTCTAAGAAACTCACCAGTAAAGAAAAAAAGGTATGCAACAATTATGATAATTGCCGGGATCCTAAATTGTTTGATCAAATCCTGATCAGCCTTGTTTATTGATAATGACAAATTGTTATAAACTCCATTTATCTCTGAAAGAACGTTATCCAGAGCGAGACATTCACCCACATCTTCAATTACAGAACTTATAACACCATTGTTAAACTTATAACTCCTATTACCACTACTATAGCAAAATTCTTTTCTGAGTTTGGCAAATTCAATAAAAGGTGTTGAAATCTTACCAGCTTTTTTAAAGATATTTTTATAATTCTCAAAAATTTCCCGCAATTGTGATGAAATAATGTAAATTAAAATATGATCACCCATTACAATAAAATCAAATTCAGATATTATATCTTCAGGATAACTCACCATTAAAGAATTTTTTATTATAGATTTCTGTTTTTTTCTGGCCATCCGAGGCATTTCTAAAGATTCATAAAAAAAATAATTATCATCTACAAGTATATCGAATGAAGATAAATTATGAAATATATCTTCACTAACCTTTTTTAATTCATTATCTTCCCATTGGAAAAACAGATCATCTTTAAAAATGAACAAATTAGAAATATGCTTCATTATAACCTTCCAAAAATTTAATAACCTTTATATCGTCACCTTCTCTATTAATCAAGCTATGAAAGACAAATTGTTCACCTCCCAAGGTAACAGTAATTGCTGCATAAAAAAAAGAACTCGCCACAGTAATAAAATCAATAGCTTTGATATAATCATCATCATTAATAAGAGTTGCCTCTCTTATGAGTGAAATATCCTTATATTCTTTGTTCTTCCTATAATCAATAATATCATCAGTATAATCTTCAACTTCAGGGACATAACTTATGAGTGTCAGTTCATTACAAAAGTTTACGTTAATTTTCTTATCACCATCAACAGTAAAATGATATTTTAAATTTTTATAAGTATCATAATCATCAAGATAGATGAGTTCTAATAATGTATCCAAATTATTATTTTTTGTGCTATATTTCCTCCCATTATTTATATATAGATAATCTTCCCTACCCTCCTCAAACGGCTCTATATCTTCATCAATCCAGTCAATAAACATACCTGGTGTTATACTGGTAATATTATATTCCAAAAGAATTGTTTTCAGCATATTATATATCCTGCTTGTAAATTCCTCATCATTTTTTGTCAAAACATTAATATTAACTCTGGCATTTAACGGGTTGACCTTTATACTGACAGTACCTCTATCAACAAGCAAATCTGGGATATTATACCATTCATCATTCATAGAATCAAAGGCATCATCATCTTCAACTAACAAGCCTTTAATTATATCCATAGCAGTATTTGCATATATATATGCCTGGTTATGTGTATAGACCTTATTGGTCAACTCATAGTGCCGTGTAGCATCCTCATTAATCAACAATGCTATAGCTACCACAAAAGAAATCGTCATAAGAACATAAATTAAGATACTACCTTTGTTGTTCATTCAAAATGCCTGTTATAATTTCATAATCATATTTATCAATTTTTATAACCAATTTTATAAGACTAGGATTAATTTCATTTTCAATATATTTCTTCCCATTGAAGGAAAATACCTTAAACTCTTTTATACCACCTATAAGTCTCATCTTTTCGTTAAAATCTAAAGCGGCTATATCTTCGCTCCTTACAAGATAATTGTTATCATCAACATAATATGTGACCATGGCAGGTGTAGCCTGATTAAAGAATATACTGTTATGTGTCTTTAAGATTATTCGAGGAAATCTCCCCGAGTTATTTAGAATTAGATTCTGACTATATACCTGATTCTTTTTTTCTGAGCTATTATTTTGCTCCTGAAGTGTACCAGGCATAACATTTGTAGCATTATCAGAATCATCGTCTCCAGAGATAAAACTATTAAAATCCTTGTTTATCATAAGAGTTAGGGACGTATTTATCTGGGAATAGACATTATTACCAGATGTAGAATATCTTACATTCACAACTGTATTAAACAAATTATAAGTACCCATTACAACAAGCGCGCTAATAGTAATGGCTATCAACATTTCAAGTAAGGTAAAGGCTTTATTCATGCTTTATAAAATAGTAATAGTTGCAATTCATGCCACCTGAGGTTGTTTCTACCCTTATTTCATCAAAATCAGGGATAATTGTTTCACTGCGATACTCTTCAAATTTTAAACTTTTCCCTTTGACTTGCTCTGCATTTTTATAACTATTATTGGGGTAGTTCAGTTGTTTTAAAATTCTCTCATAGCCCTGTGTAAATAAAAAATTTTTTTTATCAGCATAATCTTCTATATCTATAGCCTGGTTGACAAGTGTAAATACACCAAGCATACTTATTGACAAAATAGTTAATGCTATAAGTACTTCTAAAAGAGTAAAAGCTTTTTTATTAAGTATTTTTATATGTTAACCCTCATAATCAGCGGTATAGATTCCACATATTTTCCGTTACTAAGCTCTATAATAAAATAATCACACAACCCTTGCGGGTAGATGTAAATATAAAATCTATTGCCTAATTGTCTAATTTCATTTATTTCAGTTTTTACATTAATATTATTTTCCGGGATTTCCCTATATGAACCGTCCGGCAATAAAAAACTTGAAGACCCTTTGAAGCCTGTTATAAAAACAGGCTGTTTTTGTTTCATAGCCTCTTCATACATATCATTCAAAAGATCATTAAAGAATTTTACAGTTCTATTGGGCTCAACGATATTTTCAAGCATGCGAGGCGTTACACTCATTAGACCTATCCCAATCAAGAGAAGAACAATAAGTAACTCTAAAAGGGTAAAAGCTTTTTTATTCATTTTGCTATATACATTATAAGGTTATTTACACAACAGACCTAACAGGGGCAAAACCTGCACAGAGCTAAAATATTAATCTTAAAAATATTGAGCTATATAATAAATAACAACTGAGTATCTATTTTATCTCATAGCTTTTAATATCAGCATTAAAATCTTCTCCACCCTCTTCACTATCTGCGCCAAGGGAAAGAATTTCATAATCTCTACTCTCGTCACCGGGTGACCTATAAAGATATCTATTACCCCACGGGTCTAAAGGTTCTTCTTCTCTATCAATATAGCCCCCTCTTTTCCAATTTCTAGGGATAGGATCAATTTCAGGTTTTTCTATAAGAGTAAGCAATCCTTGTTCCGTAGTGGGGTAAAAACCATTGTCCATTTTAAACATCTTTAGAGCTGATTCTATGGCCTTAATATCTGACTGCGCCTTAGTGATTCTAGCTTCATCTACCCTTCCTATTATTTTAGGAACAAGAAGCGTTGCAAGTAAGCCCATTATTACAATAACCACCAATATCTCTATTAATGTGAACCCGCCAGAAGAATATTTCTTTACCTTAAATACATCAGCTATAAATTGTTTTTGATCTGTCATTATGATCTCCTTCTTTTTGTAAAATAAAAAATCCATAACTATAAGTTTCATTACTCATTATATATAAACTGCATTACTTCATTTGTTTATTTGTTACAAAACAAATAAAATGCTTCAATAATATAACGTTTCCTATAATAAAATATAAAATCACTTTAATCAATTATTATATTATCTCTTAATTGACGATTCCAGCTGTAAATATTTTTTTGATTAAACAATTATAGACCTTTGCAGGGTAAATATTGAAGGGTCTTCATTCAAAAACTAACATATTAGGAGATAAATATTTGCTTTTCATCTCATTCTCACATTACATCGTGTAATGTTCCCTTGCTATTGCTGTTTTTGCCCTCCATGGCAAAAACCAGGCACCCAAACCGTTCACAGTAAATCTTTATATCTTGCTTATTACTTGTATAAGCTCTATTAGTCTACCTTCTTACCGTACAAAGGTCTTAATTATACCATTTTCTGATTTATGACGTAGCAATGAACTATCAATTGTAAAAGATATCATTATTGTTTATAGAAAGTTTATAGAAAACAGATAACTATTTTTATTATTGTAACCCTACTATTTTTAATATATAAACGTTAAAAAATGTACTACATAATAAATAATTTTTAAAATAGTTCAAGAAATTGATAGTATTAAGCAAGTGATTATTTTATCGTATAAATTATGGATAAACTCAAAAAATTTTTGATTATTGTTTCACCTATTTTTCTTGGTTTTGCAGTTGCTTATTTATTAAGCAGTTATCTTTATTATCATTTCACAGATATATCTGTGAAATTACCTGAACCAAAAACAATGAAAATAAATAAAAAAACAAACTATGCAAATAAAAAGGAGATTATTGACATCAATATATTTAACCTGGAATTAGGTGAGCAGTTGAATAGCTCAAATACCCTTTCTACAGGCGCTAAGAGCTCTAAACCATTCAAGGGAGAACTGGTTGGTATATTAGATGGAGCAGATAAATCTTTTATTATAATAAGGGATGGTGAAAAACTGCTGGTGTTAAACAAGGGAAAGAATAGTGAGGGAACAGAAGTTATTGATATAACTCCAAAAATGGCAACTATACGTTATAATGGCAATACCATCACCCTAAAACTTGTAGAAAGTAATTCTGCAGAAAAAGAATCAAAACAGACAATCAAAAAGAATGAAGTAGATGAAAAAAGTAATGGTACTATAAAAAAAACCGTGACAAGGAAAGAGGTTGAGGAAAACTTAAAGGATGTAAATAGTCTTATAAGTACGATGTACATATCCCCATACTATATGGGTGGTGAATTTGTTGGATATAGAGTAAGTAGAATGCGTATGGACGCTTTTTTGAGACAGGCAGGCATTGAAAATGGAGATGTCATTGTCCGAATGAATGGAGAAGATATTGAAACGCCAGATAAAATGTTTGATATGTTTTCAAAATGGAAGGATGCGACAGCAGTCACTATAGATTTAATAAGAAGGGCAAAAAAACAGACAGTTTTTATAGAAATCAAATGATCATATTATTGGCAGGGAGAATATATGAAAATTAAGCTCAAATCTTTTTTTATTGTGATTTTTCTTTTAAGTTTAACAACAGGAGCGCGAGCGCAATATAATCTTAACCTGGAAAATATCAGTATCAAAGAGTTTATACAATTTGTATCAGAGTTTACAGGTGAAAATATTGTATATAACGACCAGGACCTAAGAGGAAATATTACGATAGAATCCCAGCAGGAGATGACATCACAGGACATTTTGGATCTGTTTTACGCCACATTAAGGGTTAATAACCTTTATGCAATAGAAAAGGAAAACTATGTGCAGGTAATAAAATATACAGATATGAAGGATTATCCTGACAAACTGACTGATAAAGCATCTGAAGATGGAAAAGATATTATAACTACTATCCTTTTTCTCGAGTATATAAACTCACAAGCTATAACAACTGCATTTAATAAGTTAAAATCAAGAACCGGTAATGTGGATAATATAAAAAACCTGAACGCAATTATAGTCAGAGACAGTGAAAATAGAATCAAGAAAATGATGAATATAGCAAAAGAACTTGAGAAGAAAGCATCCTATATGAGTATATACTCTATAGACATTGAAAATACTACCGCGTCTAATGTAGAAGCAAAACTCACACGTTTTTATGGAGAAATGACTAAACAAGGCATGATAGGATCCCTGCCTGTTATATTTGCAGATGATTTTTCTAACATTTTAATCGTAGCCTCCACTGATAAAACCTACAAACAGATACAGCATATCGTTGCCAGTATAGATGTAACAGGGGCAGGCACCAGAGGTTCTCCAAAGGTGTTTTACCTAAAAAATGCAGTGTCGGAAGATGTGGAAGAAGTTTTGAATAAACTATTGTCTGAAACCTCTCCTGATCAAAAAATTATTAACTATTCAGTTGCCTCTGATAAATCTACAAATTCTATTATTACCATTGGTGATCAGGAACTTTATAACAAAGTAGAAACATTAATTGAGAAACTTGATAAACCAAGAAAACAGGTCTATGTGGAGGCATTGATCATTGAAACATCATTAAGCAAAAGTCTTGATTTTGGTGTAGAATGGCAGGCAGCTGGGACAAATGATGGAACAGTTTATGGTGCTGCAGGATTTTTGCAGGGTGGTGGGCTTGGAAGTTTTCAATCACACGGTACGAAGGTTCCACCTCTTCCTGGAGGATTTTCTATGGGAATTTTAGGGGATGTTGTTACATATAATGGGATTGAATTCCATTCCATCAGCGCTATGGTTCATGCTATAAGAACAGATTCTGGAATAAATATAATGTCCAATCCGCAAATATTAACTCTGGATAATGAAGATGCAGAAGTGTTTGTTGGTGAAAACAGACCCTTTCAGACAAGCACTCAATATGATGCTAATAATAACCCGGTTCAGAATTTTGAGTATAAAGATATCGGAGTTACACTTAAAATTACACCACTTATCTCCAGCTCAGATGAAATTACCTTAAATGTAGAACAAGAGATAAAGCAAGTTCACGAAGTCACAGGTTTAACAGCTACCCAACCAGCCACGTTAACCAGAAGGACCAAGACAAGGGTGAAACTGAATGATGGCGCCACGATGGTTATAGGTGGACTTATAGGAGACGATTCCACTATTACTGAAGGTGGCGTACCCCTTTTATCAAAAATACCACTATTGGGATGGCTTTTTAAGTCTAAAAGCAGAAATGTTAATAAAACAAATATGATGGTTTTCATATCAACACATATTATAAATAGCTATGAGGATGCCGATAATCTCACAGAACGAAAAAAAATATCAAATGATGATTTTAAAGAAAATATTAATAAAGAACTTAAATAAGATATATGATAAATGAACGATAACATATTTAAAAACACATATTTAAAATTTGTTGACAGAAGCGACTTTGTCCCTTTAGTAGAGGGTGATAGAGTTGTTTTTTATTACAATGGAGAGTCCGGTTTAAAAAAATCCCAATTTCTTTCTTTTTCAACTGGCATTCAAGCTGAATATATACCTGCAGAGAAGAAAATTATATTGGAAAAACTTGAGAAATATTATGGTAGTGAAACCGATGAATTCAATGAATCTGAGGAAGAAGATATAGTAAATGTATCCGATATACTTTCTGCTTCCTACGATGATGCCCCTGTAATCAAACTGCTAAATCAGATAATGATAAATGCTGTAAAGGCTGACGCAAGCGATATCCATTTTGAAAGTCGTGACAATTTTTTTCTTGTGCGTCTCCGGATTGACGGAAAATTACGATTATTCAGAAAATATCCCAAAAACCTTCAAGAGCCAGTAATAGCAAGAATAAAGGTTATGTCTATGCTGGACGTTTCTGAGACCAGAAGACCGCAAGACGGCAGAATTAATATTAAAGTGGGAAATAGAAACGTGGATATGAGAGTATCCGTAATACCTTCAATGTTTGGGGAAAAAGCTGTCTTAAGAATTCTGGAAAAAACCAAAAGTTTGATTACACTGGATAATATAGGTATTCCAGAAGTATGGCTTAAAAAACTCAGGAATTATTTAACCCGCCCTAACGGCATTATATTAGTAACAGGTCCTACGGGAAGCGGTAAGACAACGACATTATATGCTTCACTTCTTGAAATGAACAGGTCTGAAAAAAACATTGTTACCATTGAAGACCCTGTGGAATACGATATTGACGGGATCACTCAGGTGCAGGTTAACCCGTCGGTGGATTTAAGTTTTTCTAATGCCTTAAGATCATTTTTAAGGCAAGATCCTGACGTAATGTTGGTAGGAGAGATAAGAGACGAGGAAACGGCAAAAGCTGCTGTTCAGGCATCTTTAACAGGACATCTTGTTTTGTCAACTCTGCATACCAATGATGCTCCCACTGCCGTTGCGCGTTTAATAGAAATGGATATAGAACCTTTTTTAATTTCATCTTCTCTAATTCTTGTTGTGGGACAAAGACTGGTAAGAAAAATTTGTCCCGCTTGTAAAATAGATAAGAAAGTGGATAAAGAACTATCCTCTTTCTTTGCATCTGAAAATCTAGAAATATCTAGTTACAAAATAGGAAAAGGATGTGATGAATGTTTTGGAACAGGTTACAAAGGAAGGACAGCACTTTTCGAATTTCTTGAAATAACTGATGAGATAAGAAGGCTTATAAATAGGAGAGCTTCTGCCTTTGAAATTAAAGAGTGTGTGAAAAATATGGGATTTAATCGCATGATTGACTATGGATTTGAACTTATAAAACAAGGATTAACAACGCCTGAAGAGGTTATATCCATAACAAGGATGGATTAATGCCAACTTTTTCATATACTGGGATAACAAAAAAAGGGAAAAAAATTAAGGGAGTTAAAGATTCCCTATCCAAAACATCACTGCTAGTAGAATTAAAACAATCTGGAATATTTATATCCGATATCGAAAAGATAACGTCAAAAAAAAAGTTACCTATAAACATCTCTTTTGGCAATAATAAAAACCAGCAGTCAGATATATTTTTTCAACTATCATTACTTTTGAAAAGTGGTATTCCTCTTGTGGAAGCATTAAAGATTGTTGCTGGAAGTGTAAGAAATGAGAGATTAAAAAGAATGCTGCTAGATACATCTTCCTCCGTTTCAGAAGGAAAAAAATTCTCTGTTGCGCTGGAGAAACATAAACATATTATTGATGAAATGCACATTAATCTTATAAGTATTTCAGAAAATATAGGTAGATTAGCAGATGTTCTATTGGATATAGCGGCTTATGAAGAGGAGAAGAAAAAAGCCTTCGACAAGATAAGATCTGCAATGGTTTACCCTCTAACTGTTTTTATATTGGGTCTGGGTGTTGTCGGTTTTTTGCTGTCATATGTTGTCCCCAAAATGGAAAAAGTTTTCTCCTCTGTCAACAGGGAGATACCAGGATCGACAAAAATTCTGATTGCAGTTGGCGATATTATAAAAAATCATGGTTTATGGTTCACTATCTTACTGCTGATATTAGCTACTGGTTTAAGATTATTTTACTCAAAAAATAAAGATTTTAGGATGGCGATAGACAGGAAATTATATAACCTTACATTTATCAAAGAAATATTATTATCCAAGTTCACACACGTTTTCTCTTTCTTATTGAAAGAAGGTCTGGTTATGACCGATGCATTAAAATCCAGCTCCAGAACGTTGAACAATGCTTATTTGCAAGCGATAATTTATAAAATTGAGGATGAGGTAAAAGGGGGAATAAAACTATCCGCCTCTGTAAAAAAAAATAGTGTTTTCCCGGAATTGTTTGTAGCTGCTATTGTAACTGGAGAAAGAACAGGCAATCTATATCAAATACTAAATAGGGTGAGTGAATTTTACCGCAAAAGAGTGGATAAGTTTTCTTCTACTTTCATCTCAATTATAGAGCCTCTATTTATTGTATTAATAGGCATTGTTGTGGGTTTTATTGTTATATCCATTATGGGACCTCTATTTGAACTAAATACGCTTGTTAAATAAATGCATAGCTACCAATCAGGATGATGGAAACTCCCCTATAATCGGAATAATTTCCCAATCTAGCGTCCAGGATCGCTTATCAAAATATATATTACCTCCCCTCCATTCAACTTCTCCTCTCTGAGAATCAACGGTATCAGATCGGAAATATATCTTTGCAGGATAAAAATCCTTAGCGTGATCATCGTTAAAAATGAGACGATAGCTGTCAATACCTGACAGATAAAACCATCTAATATCATTATTGTTAGAGTCTCTCAATCCATAGGTTACATCAACAGGGATCCAACCATAAGGCTCTATATATATTTGACACCAGTCATGCATGCTATCCCTTGGAGGCTGGAATTCCCAACCCGATTGCCACCTTGCAGGGATACCATTTATGCGGCACAACGTCATAAGTAATAAAGTTTGTATGCCGCAATCACCGTGCCTATTTTCATAAGCATACACAGGTATTGATGGGATAGTTGAATATTCTCTTGCGGAAGCCCATGGAACATTTTGATCTACCCAGTCAAATATTTTCCTGGCAATAACATAAGGATTTGTTTCATCAGCAACTATGGTTCTAGACAATTCCTGCAAATCCTCTGTAAAAACAATATAAGGAGGCTCTTCCAAGAGATATGGCAACAACTCTCTATTTTTAGGAATAGGTCTTACTTCCTGCGTTTTTATAGGTATAAACATGCCATAGCTGGTATATTTATATTCAACAGTAAATGTAGCAGTAGTGTTATCTTGCGCAATCTTTTCAAAATATATTGTTCTTTGTAAGCTACTATTATCAGATAATATATATACTTCAGGGTTTGTAGAGATTATTTCAATATCTACCTGCCGATCTTCAATATCCCTTGGGAAAGGTATCCAACACCTTATAACCTCTCCATCAGGAATAACATTTTCATCTACAGATACACTTTGTTTTATCTTGAACATTACGGGTAAAACATTACTACTATCCTGATTTTTCTGTGCTTCTATAATATCCGATATATGCTTATTTAATGGGAATTTACGTATACCATTTTTTTTAATATTTTCTTTTTCTATATTCTTTTTTATTGCTTTTGCACGCTTATCTATTTTAAATAAATTAGGCGCTGCATCATTGAAATACCTCTTCTCACCATCTATCATCTTGTATTCCAGCGCCATGCTCTCCTCTAAACTGATGATATCAGCAGTTGTTATATCCGGAATATATTTATTAATATAAGAGATTACTTCTTTTGAAGACTTTGTAAAATCTTTACGGATTCTTTCCATTTTCTCAAGCTCAAATTGCAGACCAAGCTTGTCTTCATCAGTTAAGTCATTATCTGAGTTTAGTTTTTTATTGATGACAATAGTGGCTTCTTTAAATTCTCCATTTTTTATCAATATATTGTAATCTTCTGATGCAGTTATAGCTTGACCAAAAAAAAACATAATAAATAATATGACATACCCAGTAAGAAATTTCATACTTTATAAGCCTCCTTTATAATTTTTTATACTATTTTACTCTAGTTGCCAGATAATAAAATAACAACAGAAATATACCCTGTCCCGTCTATGATCGTCTATGATGATTACATAGGATACGTTATTTTTATACCCAGAAATAAACAGAAATGTATCCCTTGCCTATAACACACATTCGTGATATTTGGACAATATCTAGTGGAGGATGCTTCTATATGAATATAAAGGTTGAAAGAATATTGCGTTCAAAGAGAAAAACGATTGCCTTACATATGACAGATAATGCAACATTAATTATAAAAGCTCCTATTGATGCTAGTGACAACATTTTAAAAGGGGTTGTTCTAAAACATAAAAAATGGATCGAACAAAAATATCGAGAGATAAAAACAAGATACCCTAAATCTTCGCAAAAAGAATTTATAAAGGGGGAATCATTTCTATATATGGGTAAATATTACATTTTAAATATAGTTGAAAAACAAAAGACTCCTTTAATTTTTTCAAATGGTTTTTATCTTTCAAAAAACTCATTGGAAAAAGCAAAAGCACTCTTTATTCTTTGGTACAGGCAAAAAGCCTATGAAATAATCTCAGAATGCGTTCAACGATATTCTCAAGAAACAGGATTAAAATACAATAAAATCAACATCACCAGCGCTAAAAAAAGATGGGGATCCTGCTCATCTGCAGCAACCTTGAATTTTACATGGCGTCTTGTTATGGCACCTTTACCTGTTATCGATTATATAGCCATTCATGAGCTTGTTCATATAAAGATTAGAAACCATTCAAAAATCTTCTGGGACAGTGTAAGCCTATTTATGCCTAATTATAAAAAACATCAGGAGTGGCTAAAAAAATATGGCTACTTAATGACATTATATTAATTTAAAATTCTAAAAAACGTAGTAGTAAAAAATATTAATAAAATTTCTAACAATTTTAAAGTAGTTTTTTAATTATTATTATATATAATCATAATAATATAGCTCATGGGGGGTAACATGGAAACTAAAAAAAATAATGAGAGCAAATATATAGATGTAGCTCAGGTCATGCCATTAGCTAAAGTTGGTGAATATCAAAAAGGCTCTGTGGTAAGCAAAAACATAATTAATAAAAAATCTGGCACTGTCACCTTCTTTGCTTTTGATAAAAATGAAGGGTTAAGCGAACATTCAGCCCCATTCGATGCCATAGTTTATATTATTGAGGGTGAAGCTGATATTATTATCTCAGAAAAAACATATCTACTAAAAAAAGGAGAAATGATCATAATGCCTGCTAATAAACCTCATGCTATAAAAGCAGAAGAACAATTTAAAATGCTGCTAACAATGATCAAGTGATTATACACACCAACCCTTTAAAAAAAATCATCGAAGGATAAATTATGAAAATAAAAAGAATAATGGTCGCCAATCGAGGTGAAATAGCAATAAGAATCTTCAGAGCATGTACAGAACTTGGCATTGGTACAATTGCTCTCTACTCTGATGAGGATAAATATTCTCTTCATCGCTACAAAGCTGATGAAGCATATCTTATAGGCAGAGGATTAGAGCCAATATCTGCGTATCTGAATATTGATGAAATAATAGATATAGCGCACCGAAAGAATATTGACGCCATTCACCCGGGCTATGGTTTTTTATCTGAATCCTATGAATTTAATAAAGCATGTGAAAAAGCTGGAATACTGTTTATTGGCCCAACACCTTCCGCATTAAGGGTATTTGGA
>Ga0209345_10003736_pt1 | contig 15408 bp, 14 predicted proteins | sample Cruoilmetagenom7_FD_187294 | JGI IMG/M metagenome (GOLD analysis project Ga0209345, IMG submission 187294) | Oil polluted marine microbial communities from Coal Oil Point, Santa Barbara, California, USA - Sample 7 (SPAdes) (version 2) | ecosystem: Environmental > Aquatic > Marine > Oil seeps ... | reverse complement strand
TGACGTCGATGGTTTCCGTAGGCTCCAACTCCCAAGGCCGCGCATTGAAGGCATAGGGCTTGGATGTCAGCGCCCCGACAGGACACAAATCAATGATGTTTCCGGACATTTCCGAGGTCAAAGATTTTTCTAAATATGTAGTAATTTCAGCATCTTCGCCGCGTGAAGCTAAACCAATTTCTGATACACCTGCAACTTCGGTGATAAACCGAACACAGCGCGTACACTGGATACAACGGGTCATGACGGTGGCAACCAATGGCCCCATATATTTGTCGTCTACGGCGCGTTTATTATGCTCGTAGCGAGAACCTACACGACCATAGCCCATGGCTTGATCTTGGAGATCACACTCACCACCTTGGTCACAAATCGGGCAATCCAGTGGATGGTTTATCAGCAAAAATTCCATCACGCCTTCGCGTGCTTTTTTCACGGTTTCACTGTCGGTACGAATATTGGCACAAGAGCCATCGCGGTTCGGACGTAGGTCTTTGACCTGCAATGCACATGAAGCTTGTGGTTTCGGCGCACCAACCCACTCGACCAAACACATGCGGCAATTCCCCGCTACGGATAAGCGCTCATGATAACAGAAACGCGGAATTTCCGCCCCCGCCTGCTCGCAAGCCTGCATCAAGGTATAATCACCCGGGACTTCAATCTCTTGCCCGTCAACATTTACTTTGCGTAGATCAGTCATATCCCCTACTCCGCAGCCGTAACAAAAACAGGCTTATTGGACCGGTATTTGTTTATGCGGTCTTCTATTTCTGGACGGAAATGCCGTATGAGACCTTGGATAGGCCAAGCTGCCGCATCACCGAGGGCGCAAATCGTGTGACCTTCGACCTGTTTGGACACATCCAGCAGCATGTCAATTTCGCTTGTTTCGGCTTCGCCCGATACCATGCGTTCCATAACGCGCCACATCCAGCCTGTACCTTCGCGGCACGGCGTACATTGACCGCAGCTTTCGTGCTTATAGAAATAAGAAAGCCGTGCAATCGCCGCCACAACATCAGTGGACTTATCCATGACAATCATGCCCGCTGTGCCAAGACCGGATTTCACCGCAGACAGCGCATCAAAATCCATCAATACATCGTCGCAAATCTCGCGCGGCAACAGCGGCACAGACGAGCCACCCGGAATAACACATTTAAGGTTATCCCAACCGCCGCGAACACCGCCTGCATATTCCTCAATCAGCGTTTTCATGGGAATGGACAAAGCTTCTTCGACATTACACGGCGCATTCACATGACCGGAAATACAGAACACTTTGGTACCCGCATTATTCTCGCGGCCAAAGGATTTAAACCAAGCCGCCCCGCGACGTAAAATCGTCGGCCCAACGGCAATGCTTTCCACATTATTCACAGTCGTCGGACATCCGTACAGACCTGCATTGGCAGGAAACGGCGGTTTCAAGCGCGGTTGGCCTTTTTTACCCTCAAGGCTCTCTAACAATGCGGTTTCTTCGCCGCAAATATAAGCGCCCGCACCGTGGTGCATATAGATGTCAAAATCCCAACCGGAACCACAGGCATTTTTACCAACCAGACCAGCTTTATAAGCTTGGTCAATAGCCGCCTGTAGACGATTACGTTCTTGGATATACTCACCGCGCACATAGATATAACAAGCATGGGCCTGCATAGCGAACGACGCGACCAAGCAACCCTCGATTAACAAATGCGGATCATGGCGCAGCATTTCACGGTCTTTACATGTACCGGGTTCACTCTCGTCAGCATTGACGACCAAATAATGTGGACGGTTGGTAACCTCGCGCGGCATGAATGACCATTTAAGGCCGGTCGGGAACCCCGCACCGCCTCGCCCGCGCAGGCCAGAGGCCTTCATATTATCGATAATCCACTCGCGGCCTTGTTCGAGGATTTCTTTGGTCCCGAGCCAAGCCCCACGCTTCATAGCAGCTTCCAGCTTCCAGTCCTGCAAGCCGTAGAGATTGGTGAAAATTCGGTCTTTATCTTGAAGAAGCTCAACCATTGGTGCCTCCTGATTTTTGGCTAACACGCCAACCTATAACAATGATAGCCGCCAAAGCCGCACAGGTTCCGGCGATTTTAAAGGCCATCGCATCGCGTGAAATCACACCGAGCAGCATCGTGCCACAAACACCGCACAACAGCAGCATCACAACAACTTTAATCAACATGGGCGCACTCGCCATTACTTAGCCCCCGCTTTTTTCTTAGTCGCTTTGGCAGTTTTGGCTTTCGCAGAGTTGGGCAGCTTCTTTTTCTTGACTTTATTATAGAAGCCTTTGGCATTCAGCGTGGCCGCGCCTGTGACAGGTTCCGACGTATGACGTGTATTTTGCGGGCCTGCTGTGACCTTACGGCCAGCCGCCAAATCGTCGAGCAAAGCGCCGAAATTCTCAGTATCCAAATCTTCGTAATAATCATCGCCGTCCGCATTGCTGATCTGTACCATAGGCGCATTGGCGCAAGCACCAAGACATTCGACCTCTATCCAGCTTAATTTACCGTCTTCGCTGACCGTAGTACCGCCGTGTTTTTGTGGCCCAATTTTGCTCTCACAGACCTTCTTCAAGTCCCCTGCACCGCGCAACCAACACGGTGTTGTGCCGCACAGTTGAATATGGTGTTCACCCACAGGCGCAAGGTTGAACATAGTATAAAAAGTCGCCACTTCGTAAACGCGGATATAAGGCATGTCCAAATGCTCGGCCACGGCCTCAAGCGCAGGCGCAGGCAACCAGCCATCCGCTTGCTTTTGGACAATCCAAAGCGCCGGAATAAGCGCAGAGCGTTGCCGCCCTTTCGGGTATTTCTTTACCCATTTAGCGATTTCTTTTTTAGAGCCTGCCGAAAGCGTGAAACTATCCGGCTGTTCTTTAGCAAGTCTACGCGCACTCATCGGTCAATCTCCCCGAATACGATATCTAGTGAGCCGATAATGGCCGAGACGTCGGCCAGCATATGGCCTTTATTGAGGTAATCCATGGCTGCCAAATGCGGGAAGCCCGGGGCGCGGATTTTACATCTATATGGTTTGTTGGAACCATCCGAAACCAGATAGACGCCGAACTCACCTTTAGGAGCTTCGACGCACGCATATGCCTCACCCGCAGGGACTTTAAAGCCCTCGGTATATAGTTTGAAATGCTGGATTAGGGCTTCCATATCTTGCTTCATATCGGCGCGGCGCGGCGGTGTGACCTTGTGATCTTCGGCCAGAACCGGGCCTTCGGGCATCATATCCAGGCATTGCTCGATAATTTTGCAGCTTTCGTACATTTCTTCCATGCGGCACAGATAACGATCATAGCAATCACCGTGCTTGCCGAGCGGGATTTTAAATTCGAGCTCATTATAAACTTCATAGGGCTGCGAACGGCGCAAGTCCCACGCCATGCCCGAACCACGCACCATGACGCCGCTAAAGCCGTAATCCAGCGCATCTTGCTGCGACACAACACCAATATCTGCATTACGCTGTTTGAAAATGCGATTGTCCGTCAACAGAGTTTCAATATCGCGCATTTTTTGGGGGAACCCACTACACCAGTCGCGCATATCGTCGATTAAATCTTGCGGCATGTCTTGGTGCACACCACCAACGCGAAAATAAGCCGCATGTAGACGAGAGCCAGACACGCGCTCATAAAACACCATCAGTTTTTCGCGCTCTTCAAAGCCCCAAACCGGCGGGGTCAGCGCACCAACGTCCATGGCCTGTGTGGTCACGTTCAGAATATGCGATAAAATACGACCAACTTCTGACCACAACACGCGCAAAAACTGCGCACGGCGCGGCACTTCCACGCCCATTAATTTCTCAACCGCCAAACAGAACGCATGTTCCTGGTTCATAGGCGCCACATAATCAAGGCGATCAAAATACGGAATGGCCTGCATATAGGTTTTATGCTCGATCAGCTTTTCCGTACCCCGATGCAGAAGCCCCACATGCGGATCAACCCGCTCAATCACTTCACCTTCCATCTCCAACACAAGCCGAAGCACTCCATGAGCCGCAGGATGCTGCGGACCAAAATTGATGGTAAATTTACGGTCGTCGATTTGTTCAAGTTCGGTCATTATTTACCACTTCCCTTACTCAACCCAGCCCGTGCCCGCGAAACACAATCGGGCATAGCCTTTACAATTGCTGTAGAAAACATTTCTTCTTGTATGGATGTGCCAGTTCTTATTATGGAACTAGTTTCATTTCGCGGCTGATCTATAGCTTCATGATTGCTCATAGGGTCGCTCGGCATTGTCTCTAGCACAGCACTGAAATGGGTATATATGGCCTGAATATCCGAATCAAATTCTTCATATATCTCATAACCAAACTTCAAACTATCAATTGCCGGAGCCTCCCTTCCATGCAAACTGCCAATAACTCTGGTATTTGCATATGCTGGAATCATAAAACAACGTTGCGCAGTAATTCGCGCGTCTGCAGGCGGATACTCAACAATGGATTTAAACAACCCCCGCAAAGATTCGTTTCCACGGTCAACCAAATAAGGATTGTCCGCAGGAGGCGCAAAAACGATGTCGTAGTTGCCCTGCATAAACTCGCTTATGTTATTCAGTGCTGTTAAAATCGCAGCATGACACGCACTCATTTGCGATTTCATATCATCATCAAACCCCTCAGGAAATTTGATGGCGAACATATCTTGACCATAAATCACCTTTGCGACACGAGTATCTGGAAGCATATTGTTTATCTGTTGATCAGAAACCACACCCGATTTCTCCAATGCACGTTGCCAAGTATCGCGGTCAACACCTAACTCTTTAGATTGCTTAGTGCGCTCACGAGCCGCTTCCGGACCATCTTTCGCTACTATTTGATCCATAGCGATTTCTACAGCCAGACAATCCAGTATTTCCGAAGAGCTCATATCCAAATAATAATTATGAATATTAGCACCAACATAATCATCAATGGTTTTTTGCACAGCCATCTGCATTTGCGCACTTGCACTTAGGGAAATAAACAACCCCAAAAACAGCGCTAGTACACTAGCAGTCAAACGCGACAGACCAAGCCGAAGCACACCATGGGCCGCAGGATGCTGCGGACCAAAATTGATGGTAAATTTACGGTCGTCGATTTGTTCTAGTTCGGTCATCGGGCGGCCTTCAGTTTTTTCTTGGCGGCCTTTTCGGCTTTTCTTACTTTCTTGGCACAGGCATTCAACAGCTTTGTAACTTGTTTTTTATTATTACAGTCTACCGATATAGTGTCGCAATAATTATCCGCAGACAGGTCTTTTACTTCAACGCCTTCTTTTTTCGCCCGCCTCATCCGCATCGATTGCCAAGTTGCAACATTTCGCGCATAGACCTGTATCTCAGCAAACCCTCCATCTAAAAAGCTAGCCCGATTACCCATATACACCGCTGTACAATCTGTTGCCCCCTGATAGCTCACAGTATCAGCAAGAATATGATCCGTTTTAGCCCTCAAAGCCATTTCGGCCATACGCCGCTCCATTGTATTTCCTTGCGAATTAGAAAGCGTCTGAGCCTCACTAGGATAAATCGCTACCCCAAAAACGATTATGAAAACAACATAAGAGATAAAGTTACGAAACATCACGAACCCTCCTCTTTCTTATCTTCATCCATCACATACTTAGCGCCTTCCCACGGGGACATGAAATCGAAATCACGGAATTCTTGGGGTAGGTTTACGGCTTCGTAGATAACCGATTTGCGTTCTTCGTCGTAGCGGCATTCTACAAAACCGCTTAATGGGAAATCTTTGCGCAGAGGATGCCCCTCAAAGCCGTAATCGGTCAGCAAGCGGCGTAGATCCGGGTGCTCATCAAAGGCAATGCCGTACATATCAAAGGCTTCGCGTTCATACCAATTGGCCGCCGGATAGACACCTATCATAGTATGGACGGGGGTGTTTTCGTCAGTGGTGATTTTAATGCGGATACGCTGGTTGAGCTGCATAGACAGCAGATGATAAACAACGTCAAAACGGCGCTCACGGCCCGGATAATCCACGCCGCAAATGTCGATGAGCGTGGTGAATTTACACAAAGGGTCATCACGTAGGAAAGATATTGTATCAACAATATCTTCTCGCCGAGCATTCAGCGTCAATTCGCCAAAAGTAATGTCCGCACCGTTTAAGGACGTACCGAGTGCAGCAAGTATATGATCTTTTAAGTCTTCCATAATTACCGCTCGATATTACCTTCTCTGTGGATTTTCTTTTGCAATTGCAAAATCCCGTAAACCAAAGCTTCCGCAGTTGGCGGACAGCCCGGCACATATATATCAACCGGCACAATCCGGTCACAACCACGCACAACCGCATATGAATAATGATAATAGCCACCACCATTTGCACATGACCCCATAGAGATCACATAGCGCGGATTGGGCATTTGGTCGTAAACCTTGCGCAGCGCAGGCGCCATTTTATTGGTCAGCGTACCCGCCACAATCATCACATCGGATTGACGCGGACTGGCACGGGGCGCAAAGCCAAAGCGCTCCACATCATAACGCGGCATAGACGCCTGCATCATTTCAACGGCGCAACAAGCCAAACCAAATGTCATCCACATCAAAGAGCCGGAACGCGCCCATGTTATTAGGCTATCCGCGGGCGCAACAAGGAAACCTTTGTCAGCCAATTGTGCCGACATACCATCGTAAAACGCATCATGGGTTTTCGGGTCATAGGTCGGAGTTTCATTCGTGATAATTCTGGACATAATCTATTCCCAATCAAGGGCCCCCTTCTTCCACGCATAGGCAAGGCCAATAGCCAACTCTGCGAGGAATATCATCACCACACTCCAACCATAAAAGCCGATTTTCTCAAGGGAGACAGCCCACGGAAACAAAAACGCCACTTCCAAGTCAAAGATAATAAACAGAATAGCGACCAGATAAAACCGGACATCAAACTTCATGCGCGAATCGTCAAATGCGTTAAAGCCGCACTCGTATGTGGAGACCTTTTCTGCGTCCGGACTTGATGGGGCAAATATCTTGGCCAACAGTAAAAACGCCAAAGAAATCACCAAACCAATGGCCAATAGGATAACTGCGGGCAGATATTCCAATAGAAAAGCCGAATATGTTTCGGGAGTTGAAGAAAAGACGATTTGTAAACCAACATTCATGCTGCAAATTTCACCATTTTATCGCACAGTAAAGGACTCACGCCCCCCGCGCTATTTTCGAGGCGAAACTAAGCGTGGATGCAAACAATTGCAATGCGTTATTTTGCCCTGTTGACAGTTTATTTTTTTGAGTTTTGTGCATGTGTTTTCGGTGGGGCAAGCGGTTAAGCAATCAAGGCCAGCCACTCTGCTTCACTCAGCACGTTTACGCCGAGGGATTCTGCCTTTTTCAGCTTCGAGCCTGCGCCCGGCCCTGCAACCAAATAATCGGTTTTACCCGATACACTGCCCGAAACCTTGGCGCCAAGGCTCTGAGCTTTGGCTTTGGCTTCGTCGCGGGACATCAGTTCTAATTTGCCCGTAAAGACAACCGTCTTGCCTGTGACGGAGCTATCGGCATCGGGCGCTTCCGCGTCTATGACTTTGACTTGTTCGAGGAGTTCACCCACCACGACCATGTTTTGCGGCGCATGAAAAAATCCGAGAAGAGCAGAAGCACTGGCCTCGCCGATACCGTCAATGGACAGCAAGTCTGCCCGTGCGGCGTCTTGGTCACTCGACGTCACCACCGGCAGGAATTTTTCAAAGGACAAATAGTGTTTGGCGATCAAATTGGCATTGCCGTGCCCCACATGACGAATACCAAACCCGTACAGGAAACGGTGAAATTCTATATTGCGGCGCGCGTTAATTGCGGCGAATAAATTGGTCGCGCTCTGCTCACCCCACCCGTCCCAAGTCTCGAGTTTAATGTCGTCGTTGCGGGCTTCGAGAGTGAATATATGCGCAGGTTCCAGCACCAGTCCTTTTTGGTAAAAGGCTTCGATTTGCTTCGCGCCCATACCGTCAATATCATAAGCGCGGCGAGAGACAAAATGCCTTAAACTTTCAATAGCTTGTGCGGGACACTGCAAGCCATTTGTGCAACGTCTGACCACGTCCATATTGCCTTTATCGTCCACATCCCGCACCGCATCTGCGCCGCAAATTGGGCAGGATTTTGGCAGAGTAAATTCTTCGCAGCGTCCCGTTCTATCCCCGTCCAAAACCCGAAGCACTTGCGGGATAACATCGCCTGCACGTTGAATTTCTACAGTGTCGCCAACACGCACATCAAGGCGTTTTATTTCGTCCTCATTATGGAGGGTCGCGTTGGACACGACAACGCCGCCAACCGTCACAGGCTTCAGCCGCGCCACGGGTGTCAGCGCCCCTGTGCGGCCAACTTGCACGTCTATATCTTCGATAATTGTGGTGGCTTTTTCGGCCGGGAATTTGTGGGCAATGGCCCATCTTGGGGCGCGCGATACAAAGCCGAGACGCGCTTGCAGAGCCAAATCATTGACCTTGTAAACCACGCCGTCAATATCATAACCGAGCGTGCTGCGCCCCGCTTCAATCCTTTTGTAATGGGCAATCATCTCGTCCGAGCTGTCACAGACTTGCATCAAATCATTGGTCGAAAACCCCCACGCTTTCAAATTATCAACCGCGCCCATTTGCGTATCAGAGAGCGGTACGCTGACCTCCCCCCATGCATAGGCATAAAACTTCAGGGGTCGGCTAGCTGTGACAGATGGATCTATCTGTCTGAGCGAACCTGCCGCCGCGTTACGCGGGTTTTTATAAGGCGCATTGCCCGCATGTTCCTGAGCCGCGTTCATAGCCGCAAAATCATCGTCGGCAATATAGACCTCGCCGCGCACTTCAACCACGTCCGGCCAACTAGAATCAGCTAAATTATGGGGTACATTTTTCAGTGTGCGGATATTGGCCGTAATGTCTTCGCCAATGCGCCCGTCGCCGCGTGTGGCCGCACTGACCAAAACACCGTTTTCATAGCGGATAGAGGCAGATAGACCGTCAATTTTAGGCTCTGCAGTGAAAGACAGGGCTTCCCCCGCTTCCATGCGCAAAAACCGCCGTACCCGCGCCGCAAAATCCCGCACATCACCGTCGTCAAATGCATTATCCAATGACAACATCGGCACATTATGGGTAATTTTGCCAAACTTTCCCGATGGTTTCGCGCCGACATTTTGCGAGGGGCTATCTTTGGTCGCCAAAGCTGGGAACTGTGCCTCTAATGCCAATAGCCGTTTACGCATGGCATCATATTTCGCGTCATCAACTATGGGAGCATCTTGCTTATAATAAGCATCATCATGGATACGAATTTCTATAGCGAGGTTGTGATGTTCACGCTTGGCCTGCGCTTCGCTGATGTTATTCTTATTATTCTGGCCGTTCATGACACATGCATCAATTTACGCGCCGCCGCGCGGGCTTCGTCTGTGATGTGTTCTCCGGCCAGCATACGCGCGATTTCTTCCTCGCGGTCATTTGCCGCCAAAGTCACCACATGGGTCAATGTACTGCCCGCTTTGCTGGTTTTACTGATGAGGATTTGATGGTTGGCACTGGCGGCCACTTGAGGGGAATGGGTGACGACCAAAACCTGTGCATTGCCTGCCAAATTGCCAGACAGGCGTGACAGTCTGCGCCCAACCGCATCAGCCACAGCCCCGCCGACACCTTGGTCAACTTCGTCGAATATCATGACTTTTTGATCATTGCTGTCGGTAGCCCCTGCGAGGGCAACTTTAATCGCCAAAGCAAAGCGCGCCAATTCACCGCCTGATGCGATTTTTTCCAGAGGTCCAATAGCCGTACCCGGATTGGTCGAGACCAAAAACCGCACTTGATCACGTCCCGTAGGGCCGTCTGCAACTTCGCTCATATCCGTAATAAATTGCGCCCGTTCCATTTTTAAGGGCGGCAATTCAGCAATAACTTTTTTATCGAGCTTTGCCGCGGCGGATTTACGCGCCGCGCTGAGTTTACCCGCTATTTTATCATAATCAGTCTTAGCACGGCATAAATCTGCCTCCGCCTTGGCCAAGTTCTCGTCATAGCCCTCAAGCGCCAGTAATTCATCGCCAAAATTTTGACGTAAATCCTGCAGCCCATCCACATCCACATTATATTTCCGTGCGGCGGCACGCAGAGCAAATAACCGTTCTTCGAGTGCATCAAGTCGTCCGGGTTCAAATGTAAATGCCCCCGCCGCATCCCCCACCGCTGAGCGCGCTTCTTCCAGCTCTATCAATGCTTTTTCCAGTGCAGAACTTGCTGTGCTTAAAGCTTGACCAGCCGCACTGTCACCACCGCCTATACGGCCACCGACCCGCTCCAGTCCAGCTAGCGCTTGCCCGATGCGGGATTCGTATTCACCGTCATTACCGAGCGCTTCACTGGCACTACGGAGTTCTGAAAGCGCGCCTTCGGCGTGTTGTAACAATTTACGCTCATCAGCCAGATCGGCATCTTCACCCGGCGTAGGGGCAAGACGGTCTAATTCACCGATGGCATGTTCGAAAAACGCGCGGTCTTCCTCCGATTTGGCTTGGTGGGATTTTAGGTCCTCCAAAGCATCTGCGAAGGTTTTTAAGTTTTCATAAGCGCGCGCACAGGCCGCTAACATGGCCTGATGCCCACCGAAGCCGTCTAACTGTCCTTGGTGTGTGCTTGGGTCAAGCAAACCACGACCATCGTGCTGACCGTGGACTTCCAGGAGCATACCGCCGATACGGCTCAACAATTTCACGCTCACAGGCGCATCATTGATATAAGCTTTGGAGCGACCTTCTGCGGTTATGGTGCGGCGCAGAACTATGTCTTCACTATGGTCATAATCTACATCAGCACTATCCAATGCGCGCCAGACTTTGTGGTCAGGTGTAAATGTAAAACTGGCACTACACTGGGCTTTCATTGCACCCGCTCGCACCAAACCTTTGTCGGAACGCGCCCCCGTTGCCATACCAAGCGCATCAAGAATAATGGATTTACCTGCGCCCGTCTCTCCGGTCATAGCCGAAAGACCCGCACCTAATTCAAGATCAAGAGCTTCGATAAGAACAACATTGCGAATGGAAATTTCGCTGAGCATAACTCCCCCGCTTATTTGATATTAGACGCCTAGAATATACGTTCTTTCAAACGACGCCAATACCCGCGTTTACGCTCGACCTTCAACTCTTCGTCCAGATCAACACCGTATTTCGACAGAAGATTATAGCTGTCATAATACCATTCGCCGCCTGGATAGTTATGTCCCAAGACCGAACCAACTTGTTTGGCTTCGCCGATTAATCCCAAAGACACATAAGCTTCGACCAAACGGTGCATAGCTTCTTCGGTTTGGGATGTGGTTTCGTATTTTTTGACGACATTTCTAAAACGTCCAATAGCGGCCAATTGCTGACCAGCGTTCAGATAATAACGCCCAACATCCATTTCTTTACCAGCCAAATGGTCATGGGTCAGCTCAAGTTTCAAACGGGCATCACGGGCATAATCAGAATCAGGGTAACGCCGCACGACTTGTTGCAAAGCAGCTTCAGCCAAAACCGTCGTTCCTTGATCACGGCCAACATCAAAAATTTGCTCATAATGGCTAATGGCAATTAAATAATAAGCATAAGGCGTAGACTCGCTACCCGGGTGCAAACTGATAAACCGCTGTGCACCTGCAATCGTCTCCTCATATTCGCCCGATTGGTAATGAGCAAAGGATGACATAAGCATGGAACGGCGCGCCCAACGTGAAAACGGATGTTGGCGTTCAACTTCATCGAAGAACAAAATAGCGTCATCCCAACGCTTTGTGTCCATGCGTCCCAAGCCATTATTATAGAGTGTCTCTGCAGGGCGCTCTACATAGGCTAATTTGGCTTTTTTCTTGCTGCCAAATGAGGAGCAACCGCTTAGCAAAACTCCGGTAATTATCAGAGTGAGCGCTGGTCGTAGCAAACGACCGGAATTAGAAAAAAACTTCATAATTTGGCTTTCGTTATTTTGCCCATAATTTTATCAGACAGAAAAACCAGATTCTCGGCGAAAGGTCAAACAAAATAGCATTAAGATTACGAAAGACAGCTATTACAGTGCGGATACAGTTTCTTCAAGTGCAGAAACGCTTACTGGTGCACTCTTTATCATACTGTCCGATAATGATTTTGCCGTTGCCAAATGGGTGAATTTCCAAGCTTTTGCATCAGCAAACAAGGCCAAGAGCAATTGATGGTTAAGGGCATGGCCTGCCCGTACTGCAGTTACCCGCCCCAAAAGCGGACCGCCCACATACATATCGCCAAGTAAATCAAGAGCCTTATGGCGGACGAACTCATCCGAATAGCGCAATCCGTCAGGGTTTAAGACCTTATCGCCGTCAACAACGATTGCATTATCATAAGACCCGCCAAGGCTAAGCCCCGCTTCTCGCAATGCCGCAACCTCGTGAGCACGCGCAAATGTACGTGCAGATGCCAACCGCCCGCGAAAAGCCTTCACATCCGGCTCAATCTCTATGCGCTGGCGACCAATAGCTGCGTCCGCAAAATCTATGGTCACGTCCAGGTGCAGACTATGGTGCGGGTCAATACGCGCATAAGCCTGCCCAACTTGCACCTCTACGGGTTTCAAAACTTTAATATAACGTCTTGGTGCTGGCTGGGATAAGACACCAGCAGCCTCAATCTTGCGTAAAAACTGCTCGGAGCTCCCATCCATTGCAGGCAATTCCGGCCCGTCTATTTCAATATAAAGATTATCAACACCACTAGCAGATAAAGCCGCCATGAAATGCTCGATAGTCGACACGCTTGCACCCGCATAATTGCTAATTGTTGTGCAGCGCGTTACATCGGTAACAGCGTCAGCGCGCACGAGAATATCATTCTCACGGTCCGATATATCCGTGCGGATAAACACGATACCAGTACCGACAGGTGCAGGTTTCATCACCATGCGCACATCACGACCATCATGTAAGGCCACACCCTCGCAGGTGGCAGACGCGCCAAGCGTCGCTTGTCTTTGAACTGGCATTACTGACACATCTATAGTCACATGGATCTCACAATGATTGATGGTTACATTAGACCAGACCTATAGCCCAGAAAACAAAAGCCCTGTTACACTATGTTACAGTTTGTGAACGAGATGTAATGATGTGTAAATTCAACAGGTTAGCGTAAATTTTACGCAATAAAAAACCCCGCAAAAAGCGAGGTTTTTTACTTATATTTTTGCCCTGTTTTTACTTGCCACGGCGCAAGAAAGACGGGATTTCCAACTCGTCTTCTTCGTCTGAACCAAATAAATCACCTGTGTGATTAAGTTCAGGCGCAGGTTTTGCAGCCGGCATTGCAGGTTTGGTTTTCTTGCGGCCAAAAAATCCGAAAATAGGTTTCACAACAGACGGGGCTTCGTGAGGTGTCATCGGCTCTAATATATCGGCAGAGGCAATTGCCGCCTCTTCCGTAGTCTCGGCACCTGGCCTTGTATATGTGAAAGGTGTAGGTTCGGCGGGTGTCGAAATAGTTTCTGGCTCTAATTCCGCTGCGACACTTTCTTCGTCGGTTTCAGCAACAACAATTTCTTCATCGACCAACTCGATTTCGTCTCTTTCTTCAATCGCAGGTATCTCGGCTTTACGCGGCCTTGCGATTGGTGCAAATTTTTGACCGGATTCAACGCCTGTTGCGACAACTGAAATACGGACAATACCGTCCAAGTCTTTATCCAAAGCAGAACCGATAATAATATTGGCTTCAGGGTCAACTTGACCACGGATCAAGCTTGCCGCTTCATCGACTTCATAAAGGGTTAAATCAGCGCCACCGGTGATATTGATCAACACGCCTTTGGCACCTTTTAGAGATACATCATCCAGAAGTGGATTAGCGATTGCGCTTTCCGCAGCTTCGATAGCACGGCGCTCACCAGTGGCTTCGCCTGTGCCCATCATAGCTTTGCCCATTTCGTCCATTACGGTACGAACATCAGCAAAGTCGAGATTTATCAAACCAGGTACAACCATCAAATCGGTTACGCCGCGCACGCCTGAATTTAGAACTTCATCGGCCATGGAGAAAGCATCCGCCATTGTCGTGCTTTCCGTAGCCACACGGAACAGGTTCTGGTTCGGGATAACAATCAAGGTATCAACACAGTTATATAATGTCTCAAGACCAGCCTCAGCCAGTTTCATACGCTTGGAGCCTTCGAACTGGAACGGCTTGGTGACAATCGCCACAGTTAGAATACCGCGGTCACGTGCCGCGCGGGCAATAACGGGTGCAGCACCCGTACCAGTACCGCCGCCCATACCGGCAGCAACAAACAACATGTGCGTACCTTCGAGATGTTCCATAATTTCATTGAGCGAGTCTTCTGCCGCTTCTTCGCCAACTTCTGGGCGCATACCAGCACCAAGACCTTGGGTAACAGTGCCGCCCATCTGCACACGTCTATCAGCTTTTGAAAGCGCCAGCGCCTGTGCATCTGTGTTAGCGACGATGAACTCGACACCATCAAGACCAGAATCGATCATATTGTTAACGGCATTACCGCCCGCCCCGCCGACGCCAATAACGACGATACGAGGTTTAAGGTCTGGTGCTTGGGGGATGGTGATATTGATACTCATGAGAACGCCTGTTTTTAGCTGTACATTATGGTTTGCAAATTATTAACGCCCAAAGTCCATTAAAATCCTTTAACAATTATTAACCAGTGCAACAAACTTGATGGAAAGCTGAAAATGAATAATGACTATTTCTTGTGAGCCGGTGAAACCGAAACCCCGGCTACGGACGACCACAGCATATTTGAGCATTAAATTACAATAACTACAGTGGCTTAGAAATTATCTTTAAACCATTTTAAAGACCGCATTACATTCCCACCTGCGTAATGGCGTTTGCGAATGCGCCGGCCTGACAAATCAGGTGGTCCCGATATTGCTTCCGATTTATCTTGAAACACATGCTTAATCAGTCCTGCCGCTACGGCAAAGTCAGGTCCCGACATGGTATCCGGCAAACCAAGCAAGCCGTGGGGATGACCTATCCGCACCCGTTTTCCAAATATATATTCGGCGAGCTGCACTGCGCCTGATAATTGCGAAGCCCCGCCCGTCAATACAATTCTGCGCCCTGCAAAACTACCAATGCCTGCCGCCGCAAATCTATCGCGCAAAATCTCGAAAGTTTCTTCGGCCCGCGACCGCACAATGCCCGTCAACATTGACAAGGGCTCTTCGTGTAATTCGTCCTGAGCACCCATCGGTGGGCACGGCACCATTTGCTTGTCATCGGCAGGGCTTTCCATAGCGGAGCCATAAATAGCCTTTATCCGTTCCGCCGCTTCCCAAGGTGTTGTTAAACCCCGCGCTATAT
>Ga0209345_10003735_pt1 | contig 15410 bp, 16 predicted proteins | sample Cruoilmetagenom7_FD_187294 | JGI IMG/M metagenome (GOLD analysis project Ga0209345, IMG submission 187294) | Oil polluted marine microbial communities from Coal Oil Point, Santa Barbara, California, USA - Sample 7 (SPAdes) (version 2) | ecosystem: Environmental > Aquatic > Marine > Oil seeps ... | reverse complement strand
TATGACCTGACTCAGGATATTTCTGCAAGATTCAAGACAAAGAATGGACCTCCTTTTATATGTAACCACCGTGAAGAAATAGGTGTCTCCGCCTCTTGCGCGAATGTAATTTAACATGACATTGTTTCTCCCTCCCCCCTTTCTCCCCGTATTGTTGGGTTGAGCAAGCGCGAAATCTAACTTGAAAAACTATAAATCATGTTTCGCCTTACCTCCAGACCTTTTCGACAACAGAGGAATCAAACAACGTAAGGCATTATTCACAGCCGCAGAGTCGGGAAAATACTCTCGGACATCCGGCTCCAGCATCACTGCACCATCCTCAAGTTTGAAGTGTTGTATGATGGTTGTCCCATTTTCCTTGTTGATCTTCACTGTATGTCCCGAACGATAGGCTTTGTAGTACTTACCTCTAACACCACCATCCATTTTATTGAAATCGTATTCAGGACGCATAGTATCATTCTTTTTGGTCATTTGATTTAGAAATCTCCCCCTTCATATGTTTTCCGTTCATATTTAGTTGCCTTGCGGCAACTGATAATTCTAATGTTTTCTTCCCGTTCTGTATGAATTACAATCAGAGTATTCCCATTCGATGAAATACCAATATTTATAAATCGTTGTTCTCTTTCAGAATGTTCTGGGTCAGGAAATGTCAGTAAAAAAGGATCATTGAAGACTGTTTTTGCTTCATCAAAGCGTACTTTGTGTTTTCTGAAGTTTTCCGTGGCTTTTATCTCGTCCCATTCAAAAGTCAGATCCATTTATTACCATATTACCTATTGTTAGAACGCTACAACATAAATCATTGCAATCCATTCTTATTAAGGGATATAACCCTGATGAACTTAACCATTTATATAGATTTTCATATATTAAATTTCACAAGGCCAGAGGAAGGAAACCGAGTAAGTCGTACATTGTAGTACGTCGTCGAGGGTTCCGACCGATAACGCAGTGAAATTTAATATATGGAAATCTATAGCTCGTAGCAGATGAATTGATACTTGACTATAGTGGTCAACGCATGATATTCTATCCATAATTTTAATTCAAATTGGAATAAGGATAGAGCGTGATTCCCCACGTTTTTGCCATAAACCCGATGTGCTGTTCGTATCAACTCGTACTGATCCATCGTGAGCAACTCCTCTCCCTCCTATCTCAATGGTTTATAAATAATAACTAAACCATCTTAACAGGAAATGAACTGCTCAGGGTGATCAATTTTAGGTTAGCACAACCAGATAAACTTCGCAACCTTCGTAACAGCCCTGACGCATGAATATATTAGAGTTGAGTTGGTGTTTTAATTTTTTGTTTGGCTCTATATGGATTCCAGGTTGGTGATTTTTTAGTGACAATCATTTTGGGGTAGATTTTTATTTGGTTTTGACGTAAATACAATAGAAGGTTTCTGGTCTCTGTTGCGCTCTTGGCTGCGGCCCCATCGAGGAATTTCTCAAGAAAAGCTGCTTAACTACATTGGGTTCTTTGAATTTGTCCATAACGCAAAAAAACGAGGAAAAAAGCTCATGGACTCCTTGCTTCGTCTTCTCCTTACTAACAACCTGGAATCCATATAGAGCCAAGATTTATTGGCAACAAAAGAAGATGTTAAAGCCGCTCGTGTTGCGCTTTAGCAAAAAACAGAGAAAGCCCTTCGAAAGTCTATCCAGTCTAAGCAAAAGGCACGAGAACTCGCTCATGTCACATATCTAGATTAAACCCCTCAACGAAGAAAAAGCCTTCCTGACCCCTGCCCCATGTGAATGAAAGAAAATGGGACAGCCATGTAGGGTGGGCTCTGCCCACAAAAACAATGCTGGTCATTCACCACACTCAATATTCAAATATATGCTCCACATCCCCCCCCCTTTACCACGGGGAAATTGAGGAACGGAGTGGACAAAATAAGTATTTCTGAGGCACAATGTATTGTTAATATCACCAAAGGCTTCACCGCCAAACTGAGCCATGTAGGTTGGGTTGAGTCACGAAACCCGACAACACCGATTTTGCGAACCTCTGTGAAAGGCCCATCCCGTTACATTACCATGAAGGTATTTGGAAGTTCTTCTGAGAGTATCATGTGGAGTTATCACAGGTTTCGGTTTAAAGGGGATGGGTTGAAGGTCAGGATGAATAGCTGAGATTTTTTTCATGAGCTATTTCTTGATCTCCATGATAAAAAGATTGGATAAAAGAGAGACACTGATTAGGAGGGCTAAATGCTTACAGTAGAGGGAATTTACGATGGAGAAAAAGTTGAACTCTTGTCAAAGGTACCATTTAAGGAAAAGAAGAAGGTGCTGATTACCTTCCTCAATGACATGCCCAGCTCGGCTGATTCGGCCTCCGATCTAGATCCTCTAAAGGCTCTCAGAGGATCTTCCACGAACTCAAATCTTACATCAAAGCTACTGGAATCAAGAAGAGAGGATATGGAAATTGAACACCGAAACCGAAAAGGGCGCAAATAGGCACTACGTTTTGGATACATCTGCCTTCTTAACATTGTTTGAAAAAGAATGTGGCGCTGACACAGTTCAGAACATCCTTGAACAGGCAAGACGGGGAGAAGCCATTGTCTTTACGTCGTTCGTTTCTTTTGTTGAAGTCTTCTATATTACCTTTCAGGAGGAAGGTGAGGCTGCAGCGGTTAATCGTGTCAACTTGATGAATAGACTTGATATTCACACAGTAGAATCGTCAAGAGAACTTGGTTTCATAGCAGGCAGAAAGCAACTAACAGGATTTCTTTTGCCGATGCCTGGGTTGCCGCTACAGCAATATCATACGGGGCGAAATTGGTGCACAAAGATCCTGAATTCAACCAACTAAAAGAAAGGATTGCACTGGTACACTTGCCCTACAAGAAGGCTTGATGAAAATGCTTTAATACTCTTCAACCAAACTCATTATTCAAAATAGTGGGGGAAGGGAGATTTTAGAATTGAGAGAGACTTTCCAGACCTGTTTGAATGGATAGTAAACCAAATGGGTAACTTACCACTGGCAAGAATGTCTAGAAAATCAAACTCAAATGCAAAAAATTAGCTTTCAAATCTGTTGAAAATGTGGGTATAATTTGGCCGCATGGTAGCCAAAACAATAAAGTAAAGAAGTTAAAGTAATCTTTAATATGTCAAAGCGAAGATTTGCAATTTACTGATATTTTTCATGGGTTGCACTACTTTACCCGAACTTTATTTGTCGGTCAGACAAATAGTAACTTCTCAATAAGTCCGGGTAATAACTACTGAATTGTGGCAAATATAATCTCCCTCAACAAATTGAGAACCTATAAATTTTCGTTTTGAAATTTGCTTTACATCATCTTGTTTTTCAACGATTTAATGGGTTTTCGTTCAGACACTAAATATTAGTATATCGGTTTACACTTTTTGAAATAATTGCTTAATCTGTGTCGAGAACGCCTATTTAACATATATAGATTTTCAGATATTTAATTTCACAAGGCCAGAGGAAGGAATCCGAGTAAGTCGTACATTGAGTACGTCGTCGAAGATTCCGACCGATAACGCCGTGAAAGTTAATATATGAAAATCTATAGGCCTAAAAGTAATACAAAAGTGTAAACTACTTTATAGCTTTTATGAAGTATGTCCCCGTAGTTATTGAGAAGTTACGCACCTAAAAGCTAAGCACTAATAACTGTTCGAGTGGATTACACCAGTAATCCATAATGAACCTAAAAAGAAAGGGTGGGGTTTTGAATGAAGGTTCATAATTCAAAGATATTTGTTGATACAACCCATGAGACTGATATCATAGATATAAGCCATGAGGTTAAAGAAAAAGTTTTGCAATCGGACGTCGATAATGGTAATATTGCCATATTTATACCTGGATCAACAGCGGCTTTAACTACCATAGAATTTGAGAGCGGGGCGGTAAATGACTTGAGGAAGGCCATTGAAAGGATCGTTCCCAGAGATACGTACTATGAGCATGATCGCAGGTGGGGTGACGGAAACGGTTATTCACACGTAAGGGCGGCATTACTGGGGGCATCCCTGACAATCCCCGTAGTTAATGGAGCGCCCTTGCTAGGTACCTGGCAGCAAATAGTCCTGCTGGATTTTGATAACCGGCCGAGGAGAAGAGAAATAAAGGTTCAGATAATGGGAGAATAAACTTTTAGCCCTCGATTACGGATAACCCTAAACGCTTGGAGAGAAAGGTATTTTGAAAAGCGAGTTCAACGAAGATATAATAAGACTTAGTTTTGATAGTAACAGTCTGTTCAAGAGTTTTTTGGGTGAGCATAATGAGAACCTAAAATGTATAGAAAAAATATTAGATGTAAAGATCAATGTAAAAGGTAATAGAATCAGTATACATGGAGATTATTACGATGTAAAGGTTGCTGAAAAGGTCATTCTTGAGATCTATTCCTTATTGGAAGCAGGTTACCCGATCTATCCCAATGATATTGACTATGCCATAAGGATTGTAAGCGACGACAACTCAGTTAACCTCAAGGATATATTCCTTGACACTGTTTATATATCTTCCAGAAAGAGGATAATAACACCTAAGAGTCTGTGCCAAAAGCTATACATTGATGCCATAAGAAAATTTGATATCGTCTTCGGCATAGGCCCGGCAGGAACCGGTAAGACTTACCTGGCTATGGGTATGGCGATATCCCTTTTAATGAAGAAAAAGGTTGAGCGGATCGTCCTTGCCCGACCTGCTGTCGAAGCAGGTGAAAAACTTGGTTTCTTGCCTGGGGATCTGTACGAAAAGGTCAACCCCTATCTTAGGCCTCTCTATGATGCCCTACACGACATGATAGACTTTGAAAAGGCCTCCAATTTGGTACAAAAAGGGATCATTGAGATAGCGCCTCTGGCATTTATGAGGGGCCGTACCTTAAATGACTCTTTTGTTATTTTGGATGAAGCCCAGAACACAACTTCGGAACAGATGAAGATGTTTTTGACCAGATTGGGTTATAACTCCAAGACCGTTATAACTGGTGATATTACTCAGGTTGATTTACCTTCTGGAAAGGCATCCGGCTTGATAGAGACCCAAAGTATCCTCAAGGGAATAGACGGGATAAATTTTACGTACTTCTCTGATAAGGATGTAGTAAGACACCGCCTAGTTCAAAATATTATTAGAGCATATGAGATTTACGAGCATACCAGAGATACAGCTTAGGAATGGAATTTTTCGTTCCTTAGTATCTGTACTTTGTCGCCACAGAAGGAAGTTACAATGGCAGTATTGAACGGTGAAAAGAAGAAGAAAGCAAAGCTGCCGTCTTCGTCCGACGAGAAGTCCACCCTCGAAATATTTAAGAACCCTTCATTTCAAAGATGGTTGATGGCCATCTTATTGGCCATGTTTGCCACGCTATTCCTGTCTCCCCACATTAAGCTGCCCCCCACTAACTATAAGCTTGGAGACGTTGTCTCACAGGACACCAAATCCCCTCAGGATTTTCTTGTGGAGGATAAGCAGTCAACAGGACAGAGGATTAGGGAGGCAAAGGGGAACATCCTGGCTGTTTATGATTTTGATCCAAATGAAATTAAGGAGATTACGAAAAAGCTGGCTGCTTCCTTTACCATGATGCGGGATTTATACAAAAAGATCGAGGATGAGGCTAGGGAGAAAGAAACGATTAGAACAAAGAAGCAACAAAAAACGACGACTAGGATAGACCTCACCCCTTTCAGCGATCAGATTAACGCCAAGAGGGATGAATTTGAGAAGATCCTGGACATAGAGACTGGAGACAACGAGTTTGATGTATTGGAAAGGCACCGGTTCAACATAAATATCGAAAGGTACATACTTGATTTGATAAGGACACCATTGGGGAGGGGGATCGTTAGCAACAAGGAACTTCTTTATAGAGAAAGAGATAAAGGGATTGTTATACGGAACATCCAGACAAGAAAGGAGGTTGAGGTAAAGGACATAATGTCAATCTGGGATCTGAGGGATGCTCAGAAGGTAGTTAAGGTGAATGGGAGTAATATGCTGAGTGATACGGAGAGGTCTTTGAGGAGGACCATAGTAGCAATCTCCCAAAAGCTGATCAAGCCGGACTTGACCTTCAATAAAAATGAGACGGAGCAGAGAAATATCGATGTGGAACAGAGTGTTAAACCTGTCTTCTATCAAGTAAAGAAAGGAGAGATAATAGTAAGGGAAGGAGAGAGGATAAGGAACGAACATCTGGTGAAGCTAAAGGCCTTTCAAAAGGTAAGGAAGTATGACAACTTAGTATTGACATCCCTTGGACTTATCTTTTCCGTCCTTTTGCTTAGTTATATCCTCTACAATTTTTCCCTTAAGAACCTCAGAGATGCCCCTGTTAAGAACAAGGACCTCTTGTTGTTGAGCTTAGTGCTTGCGTTTATAGTCCTGTTAGCAAAACTCACCATCCTGGTCTGTGGGGCGATAAGCAGCAACTTCCATTTTATACCATTTGATTCTTGTATGTATGCGATCCCCATAGCATCCGGGGCAATGCTCATAAGTATTATCTTGAACATTCGAGTTGCTCTGGTCTTTTCCATTATGGTATCGATTTTTTCGGGAATACTATTGGACAATAGACTGGAATTTTTCATATATCCCTTTATCGGGAGCCTCGTAGCTGCTCACGGTGTGAAACAGGTGAGATTGAGGACGACCCTAATAAAAGCCGGTTCAATGGTTGGTTTGGCAAATATGATAACCATAATTTTTCTCAACATGGTCAAGGGGGACCTGTTTACCTTTACCACCCTTTTTGATGTCTCTTTCGGTTTTTTTGGTGGACTCCTCGCCGGATTTATAGTAAGTGGAACTGTGCCTTTGGTTGAAGCACTGTTTGGATACACTACGGATATTAAATTGCTCGAGCTTGCCAACCTTGATAACCCCATATTAAGGGATTTGATAGTCCAGACTCCGGGTACTTACCACCACAGTATAATCGTGGGGACATTGGTTGAGGCAGCAGCTGAGTCTATTAATGCAAATTCGCTTCTAGCAAAAGTAAGCGCTTACTACCATGATATTGGAAAGATGAAAAAGCCACTGTATTTTATTGAAAATCAAAGATGTGATGAGAACAAACACGAGAAGTTGGCCCCTAGTATGAGCAGTCTAATTTTACTGTCCCACGTTAAAGACGGTGTTGAGATGGCTAAGTTAAACAAGCTGGGACAGCCAATAATAGACATTATACGCCAGCACCATGGGACTAACCTCATCTCCTTTTTTTACCAGAAGGCAAAGAACAAGGAAAATCCGGAGCTCCATCCGGTAGATGAAAAGGACTTTAGGTATCCGGGGCCTAAACCGCAAACTAAGGAGGCAGGGCTTGTGTTGCTTGCAGATGCTGTGGAAGCCGCTTCCAAGACTCTGCCCGACCCATCACCCTCCAGGATTCAGGGGATGGTTCAGAGGATTATCAACAACATGTTTGCAGATGGGCAGCTAAACGAATGTGAGTTGACTCTGAAAGATTTGAATGAGATAGCAAAAAGCTTTAATAAGATCCTGACCGGTATATTTCACCATAGGGTAGAATACCCGGAACCTGTTTACAAAGATGCTGCAGGAAAGAAAAAGGTTAATGGTACTGATAAGAAACCAACAAAAGAAGTTGGAGATAAACGAATCGAGGACAAGAAAAACAGTGATGAGGATCTTAAGAGGCTTGGAATGTCCTGATTCAGAAGTAAGCATACTTTTGGTTGATGATCTCCAAATAGAGGAGATGAATGCTAAGTACCTTAGAAGAAGTGGGCCAACAAATGTGATTTCCTTCTCCATGATTGAGGGAGACTTTGGTGATATCAATCCTCATGTCTTAGGGGATGTGGTTATTTCGGTGGAGACAGCAAAACGCCAGGCCATTGAGAACAAGAGTTCTTTGGAGGAAATGGTAGATTTTCTCCTTATCCACGGAATACTACACCTCCTTGGCTATGACCATGAAAGGTCGGATGCTGACGCACAGATTATGGAGGCAATGGAAGAAGAACTTCTACATAAAATAAAATAAGAATTATAAATCTACGGCATAAGTCAGTTGCCCGTAGTTATTGAGGAGTTATAAAGAGGAGTTATATATGGAAGCTGATAAGAAGATAAAGGTCTTGATTACAAAAACTGGTCTGGATGGTCATGACAGGGGAGCGAAAGTCGTTTCAACTCTTCTCAAAGAGGCTGGGATGGAGGTTGTATACCTCGGTTTGTTTCAGACTCCGGAAAATATTGTGAGAGCTGCTGTGGAAGAGGATGTTGATGTCATTGGATTGAGCTGTCTTTCTGGAGAGCACCTGACCTTTACTCCAAGGATAAGGAAGCTGATTCAGGAGAATGGACTAAATGAAGTTTTGTTTATAGTTGGGGGAGTCATACCCATAGAGGACATACACGCACTCAAAAAGATGGGCGTGAACGAGGTATTTACTGCCGGGACTTTAACCGGGGAAATAGCAGAATATATTAGGGCTAATGCGATTGTATAAATTCACGATGGAAGGATAAGGAGTGTAAACCGAGAAACAGACCATTCCAAATTACAAGGAGTATTTATAACAATGGAAAAGAATTCAGGTTTCGACCCGCTCATGGAACAATTCGCGGACTTCATTATTGATTCCAAGAGGATTGTTGTCTTCACAGGGGCTGGTGTGAGTACTGAATCAGGTATCCCGGACTTCAGAAGCCCTGACGGTATTTGGACAAAACACGATCCGGAAGATTTTACCTATCAGAAATTCATTAGTAGCAAAGAAGCAAGAAAGAAGATGTACGGGATGCTTGAGAGCAGCGGTCTAATGAGTGGCGCCAAACCCAATCCTGCCCATTATGCAATAGCTGAATTGGAAAAGATGGGTAAGTTGGACTGTATCATTACGCAGAACGTAGATGGGTTACATCAGGATGCAGGTAATTCTGAAGGGAAGGTATTTCAGCTTCATGGTAATATGGTGTGGTCGGTTTGCCTTGATTGCAGAAAACGCTATCCCTTGGAAGATGTCGTCGATAAGGTGAAGCAAGGTGCAGATGACCCCAGGTGTGAAGAGTGTGGTGGAATCTTGAAACCAGACGGCGTCTTCTTTGGAGAAGCGCTCCCCGAAATGGAACTAAGCGAAGCAACAACTCGTTCGTCGAGATGCGATCTTTTCATTGTTATTGGCTCTTCCCTGGTTGTTTATCCTGCCGCGTACATGCCCACCTATGCGGTCAATGCCGGGGCAAGACTGGTGATAGTCAATCGAGAACCTACGAATATGGATCGAGCTGCCCATATTCGAATTCCTGAGAGTGCAGGGGATACAATGTCAAAGGTTATGGAACGGGTCAGAGAGAAAGTCGGAGTCTGAGAAAACCTATATATCGATACACATAAAGAACAAAGGAAAAGAAGGAGGCATTTATTATGTCACATATGAGGTATTTGTCGAAAACGAAGGCTAGGAATCGTAAGAGAAACAAGATTGCCAGGTTATCAAGACGCGTAAATAGGCAGAGGAGAAAGAATAAATAAGTCGAATGATTAAGACTATTATATCCGACTTGGGTAATGTTATCCTTAATTTCGACCATAGATCGGTCTGTGACGCGATAGCAGCACATTCAAGATACACAAGCGATGAAATTTACCGTATTGGCTTTAACTCTGATGAGTTCAAACTTTATGATGCAGGTAAGATTAGATCGGAAGAGTTGTTCGAATGGATATTGGAAATGTTCGATCTTGACATCTCTTATGACACATTCCAGAGTATATGGTCAGGGATGTTTTCCTTAAATGACCCTGTAAGGGCAGCATTGACGAACTTAAAAAGGAACGGTTACAGACTTATACTGCTCTCCAACACCAATGAGCTGCACTTTGATTATATAAGAGAAAATTTCAAGGTGATAGAAGTGTTTGACGATCTTATTCTGTCTTATAAGTTGGGTTATTCAAAGCCCCATCAAGAGATATTTGAAGAGGCCTTGAGAAGGGCGAATTCGCCTCCAAAAGATTGTGTTTACATAGATGATATTGAGGAGTTTTGCAAGGCGGCCGAGAAACTGGGTATTAGTAGTATCGTCTATAGGTCAACGGAACAGTTGATCGCGGATTTGAAAGAGCTAGGGGTTAAGACAGGTTGAAATAAGCTGTTTAACTTACACATACACAGCCCCTTAAAGGGGCTTTTTTATGGCGGTAAGACAAAACATCACTATGAAATACTTGATCTTTGACTTAGATAACACTATATATCCAAAGGAAATAGGGGTATTCAAACTTGTAGACCAAAGAATAAATGACTATATGAGGATGAAGTTGGGGCTGGACCATGGTTTTACTGAAACCCTTCGATTGAAGTACATGGATAAATATGGCACAACACTGGGGGGATTGATTGTTCATCACAAGGTAGATCCGGATGAATACCTAAATTTTGTCCACGATATAGACCTGGAAGGGTTTTTGGTCGCTAATCCCGAATTGCGCAAACTGATGGAGCGGCTTCAGATAGAAAAAGTTATCTTCACCAATGGCTCTTCCAGCCATGCTGATAGAGTCCTTCAAATACTTGGCATAAACGATTACTTCTCTCGGATATTTGATATTAAATTCATGAATTATCTAGCAAAACCCGATCCTCGATCATATCGGAAACTTTTGGATGTATTAGCGGTAGAGGGAAAAGACTGCTTGATAGTTGAAGATCTGGCCAGAAATTTACTTCCTGCCAAGGAGTTGGGTATGACAACTGTCTTGATTGGGGAGGAAGAGACAACATGTGTGGATTTCGTAATTAAGGATATTCTTGATTTAGATAATGTGTTAAACGAGATAGATTGAACGACAAGGGGATACCTGCTCGGATTTTCCAGTGGGTTGAAGAAATGAATTATGGGGATCATTACCTTCATATCGGATTTTGGAACCAGGGATGGTTATGCTGGGGTTATGAAAGGTGTAATCCTAGGGATAAACCCCGAGGTGAGGTTGGTTGACATTACCCACGAAATATCACCCCAGGATATCTTCGAAGCTGCTCTTGTCCTGAAGAACTCATATAGCTTTTTCCCAAATAGTTCAATCCATTTGGTCATAGTTGATCCAGGAGTAGGAAGTGAGAGGAAGCCAATCCTGGTCGAGACGGATAACCATTTCTTTGTTGGGCCGGATAACGGTGTTTTTGGGTTCATATATGAGGTTGAAACGATAAAGAGGGTTGTTGAGTTAACCAATAAAAGATACTTTCTTCCTAAGATAAGCGATACTTTTCACGGTCGGGACATATTTGCGGCGGTTGCCGCATATCTTTCCCTGGGGACATCTTTGGATGATCTAGGGGAGAGACATAACGATGTCGTAAGGATTGATATCCCTAAACCGGAGATAGAAAAAGAGATGATTAAAGGAATTTTTTTTCATATAGACCGTTTTGGGAATCTTGTATCCAATATACCGGAGGCATTGTTTAAGGAGTTTGTACAGGACGGGAAATATGAGATATCTTTCGGTGGTGAAAAGGTAGAAAGGGTTTGCAAATCGTATTTGGAAGTAGGGAAGGGGGGGGTTCTGGCTGTCTTTGGGAGTTTCGGCTACCTGGAGATATCTGTGAGAGATCAAAGTGCTCAAGCGAAGCTTAGGTTGTGCAAGGGAAGTGAGGTTAAGATTGAAAGGAGGGGTTATGGTACAAACAGAATCTGCGAGCGTAAACAATAGTATTCAGGAGCTTGAAAAAGAGAGATTGTGGTGGTGGGCGGCCGAGAAGAAGAGGTCAAAGAGGTTGGACTACTTGAGAAAAGCGGTCTGGAAGAAAGGACCCATAGGAGGAACCTATAACCCTGGTATCAAGGTTGATCTTGAAAGACCGCAGCTCTTTACCGAGGCATGGAAAGAAAATGAGGGTGATCCCATAATGCTCAGGAAGGCCAAGACCTTGGCCTATGTGTTGGACAATATCACCATCTTCATTACAGATCATGCGCAACTGGTGGGTTACGTAGGTAGCCTTCCACATACACTCCAGTGGTTTGCGGAGGGTGCAAGCATAGTCAACGAAGAGGTATATAATGAGCAGAACATCATCCCTGACCCCGAAGAGGAATCTCTTAAGATAATAGCAGGGATCAATGACTACTGGGGCGGACAGACCGCTCTTGACAAATTGGCAAAGTTGCTCGACCCTGAGGATGCCGTTAAATTTCTAAGCGGGGCAATCGGATGGGGTGTCCCTTCGTCTGCCTATGGTTATTCAGGTAAAGACTGGGGTTATATTATGTCGGGCAAGAGGGGTTTCGAAGAGATCATGGAGGAGATTGACCAGAGGATCGAGGATGCGGAAAAGAAGATCACAGGCACCCCTGGACCTGAGATCCTGGCCTTGTACGATCGTATCCCAAACTGGGAAGCCATGAGTATCTTGTTGGAGGCAGGCATCAGATATGCAAAGCGTTATGCGAGGCTGGCCAGGATAGTTGCCGAAAACTTTGAGGCGGACCCCCAGCGGAAGAATGAGCTTTTACGCGTTGCCGAGACCTGTGAGCAAGTTCCGGCGCACCCCCCGAGAAACCTGCATGAATCTCTCCAGTTCGATCATTTTATCCAGGTAATATCGAGGTTTGAGTCTTATGATGGGGCAATGCCATCCCGCCCTGATTACTATCATGGCCCATACTACGACAAGGACGTCAATATCGACAAGAGGATTACCAAAAAAGAGGCCTTTGATCTTATTGGCGAGTTCATGATCAGGACATTTGAGATAGGCATGTTTGCACCGGGGTTTGCACGCGAAGGGGGTCAGGGTATTACCGGTACCTGGGTATGGACACTGGGCGGGGTCAAGCCGGACGGCAGTGATGCCTGCAACGACATGACTATTGCCCTCTTACAAATAGCGAGAGAAGTCCGTGTGTGCAACCCCACATTCTCTTTCAGGTGGCATCCTCAGGTTAAGGATGAGGTAATGCGGGAGTGTTTTGATTGTATCAGGCAAGGTCTTGGTTACCCGTCTATGCGCAACGATCCCATCCTGATCGCCAATTGTATGAACTGGCACGGACATCCCCTTGAGGAGGCGAGGCAGTGGGTGCATCAGGCATGTATGTCACCTTGTCCTAGTACAAAGCACGGGTTTCAGCCTTTTCGGATGGCATCTGCAACGGCTAATTGCGCCAAGATAATAGAGTACGCCCTATCTAATGGCTATGATCCTGTGGTGAATATGCAGATGGGGCCAAAGATTGGGGATGCAAGGGATTTCACGAACTTTGAACAGTTATTCGAGGCCTGGGTCAAACAGATGGAGTGGCTGATGGATTTGTTGGTTCGTTCGATCAATCTGGGACGGATAAAGGACCCTGAGTTTTTCAGTCGTCCGTTTCTTTCGGCTATTTCAGGACGTTCGGTGGAGAGCGGCCTAGATGTGGTTTCTCCGGAGGGGGAACGAGGCAATGCCTGGGTCACCGGTTTTACCTGGGTGGAGAATGTGGACAGTTTGGCGGCTGTAAAGAAGCTCGTTTTCGAGGAAAAGAAATACACGATGGTTGAGTTGGTGGACGCTATTAGCAATAATTGGGAGGGCAAGGAAGAGATGCGTCTCGACTTTGTCAAGAATGCTCCCAAGTGGGGCAATGATGACGACTACGTGGACGAGATCATGGTACGTTGTCTGAAGGAGGTGGCGAGACATTCAAGGGAGATAAAATGTCCTTCGGGCAATAACTGGCCGCTACTTCCGGAGAATGTGAGCGGCAATATTCATTATGCCAACGTAGTTGGCGCTCTTCCCAGCGGCAGGAGGCTGGGTGACGCCCTGTATGATGGTGGGATTTCCCCGGGTCCTGGTCTTGACAAAAAGGGGCCGACCGCGATTCTGAAGTCTTGCGGCAAGATCAATCACATCAGTGATGGTAGGGCGTTTCTGTTAAACCAGCGGCTCTCACCGTCCCAGTTGTCCGGAGAGAAGGGCTACCAGTTGTGGAAGGCCTATATGAGGACCTGGGCTGACCTGGGACTTGATCATGTACAGTTCAACATGGTGGATGATGCGACTTTGAGGGCGGCACAGAAGGACCCGGAGCAGTATCAAGAGGTGATTGTTAGGGTGGCCGGTTACAGCGCCCATTTCGTTGACATAAGCCGGAAGACCCAGGACAACATCATACAGAGAACAGTTCAAGGGTTGGGTTAACCATGTGATCGTAGCTGATGTCCCAGCCGTAGGTATAGGCCGAGGCATCGGCTACTTCTCATCCTGTCGAACCCCGCAGTAAACGTCCAGGTTAGGCGCAATTATACCCTCCGATCTTATTTCCTTTTCCGACAACCGTTACCTACATCATAGAAAGGCAGATGATCGGCCTTTGGCACATCCATCAATCTGAGGTTTTAAAGGGGTATGGGGTCACTGAAGTTCAATCTCCTTAATTCAATGCTTTTCACGGTATAATGCTACCTTTTTAGCGCAATGTCTCCGAATGTTAACTGCTATTTTTGAACAACGCCCCCTGTCTTCCAAGCCCAGCAGGTCTGGTGGATTATTTCCTGCCGGCCTTGTTCTGACCAGCCGAACCGCCGTATACGGACCCATACGTACGGTGGTGTGGGAGGGCCGCCCTGTGAGGGGCGTTCCTATCCCGATGTGTGCCGGGCATGGCCCGGCTGCTAAATGGTGATGCCTGACATTATGACACGGGTATTGGGCAAAGTCCAGACCGGGTGCAATTAAATGAGCTTAGTACCGATAAGTGTCTTGAAAAAAGATACAACGCAGTCAAAAAGGCTATAAGGTTTCTTTCTTCAAATCCCAGACATAAGAGCCTCAAAACACATGAGTTCACCAGCTTGAAAGAACCCAATGGAGAGAAAGTATTTGAGGCCTACGCTGAGCAATCAACTCCTGCAGCATACAGAATTTTTTGGTATTATGGCCCTGATAAAAATCAAACCACTGTTGTCGCAATAACACCTCATCCGTAAACCAAAGAGACAGTGCGTGTCTTCCACCCGTTTAAAATTAGTTTGCGGTCATTTCAGATAACGTCCGTTTCCTTCCGTGATTTATGGTTGGAAACGTGTCCGTGTAAGTCTGTGTGTGTCTGTGTCTGATTTGATTTTACCGGTAAAAAGACTCTCTACCGCCCGCTTCGCTCAAGGACGCAAAGGGTCGCAAAGGTTTTTCTGTTTTTTTCCTTGGCGCTTCTTGGCGGTAACATAGACCCTCACTTGCAGCCCCACTATGGGCAATACGCACCTTATTGGTGACTTCATTTACGGTTATTGCATAAGGCACCCATCCGGGGCGAATGGTTGCGATCACTGAGTTGAAGTTTGCGCTCAAGGGATCTACATCGATAACAGAAATAGAATCATCATCGGTGTTGTATATGTTTTTACCTCC
>Ga0209345_10003734_pt1 | contig 15411 bp, 11 predicted proteins | sample Cruoilmetagenom7_FD_187294 | JGI IMG/M metagenome (GOLD analysis project Ga0209345, IMG submission 187294) | Oil polluted marine microbial communities from Coal Oil Point, Santa Barbara, California, USA - Sample 7 (SPAdes) (version 2) | ecosystem: Environmental > Aquatic > Marine > Oil seeps ... | reverse complement strand
ATGCAATTTGTTTTTTTAACTCTTCGTGGTTGATTAAACTCATGTAAATCCTTTACAAATAATCTACTTGATTATCATATCAAATAAATCTAATTGTTAAGGTTTACACAGTTGTTTTTACACTCTCTTGAATTTTTAAGATAAAACTACAGCCCCAACATCTAGTAAAACCAATACCTTCTCTGGTAAATTTATAAATGGATATAGGTTTGCCACAATTAGGACATCTATCGTGTAGCTTAAGATTGTGTTCTTGGCATCTAGATACGGCTTTTAATCTCCACTCTTTTTTAAAATAAGGTGTTTCATCTCCTTGTAAACAATTGGGACAATATTTTTGTCCAAATAATTTATTGGACCTTCCTCTTATTTTAATATATGTAAAATATTTATTACATCCAGATGGATTAAATTTTGGTAATAATGTTCCAATATAGCTTTTAAGTGTTAAGCTATATATCTGTTCATAGGTATATCCACTTTTCCAAACTAGCTTTTTTAAAAAATCTTCAGGTGCCCATACATCAACATCTCTTGAAAAGATTATATTTTTATACTCCGGAAAATGCATATTCATAAATGACCAAGGCATAGTGTCATGTGCTAATGCTATTCTAACTAGCCAAGAACTTAACAGTTCATCTTCTTGGGGTTTTGGAACAACAAAAAAATTCTTATCACTTAGATTTATAAATCTAGTGACATATGAAATCATAATTGGACCATGTCTTCAAAATTTTTTCTTAATGATGGTTTTACAAAACCTGATTTTTTAATACACTCGATAGTGACTTTTTCAACTTTATTATTAATGGCATATTCAGATGCCGATATAAGTAGATCTAGCATCTCCCCAATATATCCTTCGCTTAAATCTAATATTCTATGAGCGATTTCTTTATTCTGAGCTAGATTACTTTTTTGTCGCAGCGGCAAAGTCATTTCAATACTGGCTAATAATGAAAGATAATCTCTACTCAATTGCCATTTGGTTAAAAAAACAGGTTTGAATCTATTACTAATTTGATTATTGGTGTTTGTAGCATGTAAAGCATCTTTGATACCTGCTAATACAATAGATATTTTTAAATCATTGCTCATCGTTTTTAGTGCATTCATAAACATAGTTTGTCTAGCAATAGGAGCACCAAGAATATTATGTATTTCGTCAATAATAAGTATCTTCAGACCACATAAATTAAAGTAATGCTCTATCTGTTGTTGTTTCTTAGCTGTTTTATCAGTATTTCTATATGGAACAGCGAATTGTTTTAGAATACTAGAATAAAAATCAGATAGATTGGCATTTAAAGGCGCTTGAATGGCAGTAACAGGTATTTTGGTAGTCTCAACATTTTCATGATTTCTAACTGGTGGATTCTTTTGTAAAAATCTATTAATTATAGATGTTTTACCATTATTTGTTTCACCAACTAGTAGCATATTTGGCATTCTACTTTTTCTTGGATACTTTATGAGGGTGTCCATTTTGTCAAGTATATCACTGGCCAATGGGTAGTTTATCCATTTTTCTTCTCTTAAAAAGTATATACGCTCTTCATTAGATAGCTCCAAAATCTTTTGAACTTTATCTAGAACATGAGGATATTTATTGTTTATATTATCCATACTATACCTCTATCTCATCAAATGGTTTAATATCATCAAATAAATCATCCATGGAGGTATCAACGGCATCTTGTTTTTTTGATGTTTGCTTTACACTTGTAGAAGAGTTTATTTTTCTTTTATGGGCTTTTTTAGTTTCCCTCTGTTTTCTGGTTGTTTTTGCTGTAGAGTCTTCCTGTATTTTTTTCATTGTCTCGTAGCCCTTAAAAATAGTTGTCTCATCAACTTCTTCTATATTCTTACTTGCAAGATACTGTTTAATTGATCTTAGCTCCCATCGTGATATTGGTGGATAAGATATATTTCTATATGGTATAGGAAAATAATCTTTAATATTTGGATCATAAAACCATATAGTACTTATATCTCTTGGGTCAATTTTAAAGATAAATTTTCTGGCATCTCCATTATCATCTTTAGATTTTATCCACCTTCTTAATACATCGTGATAATAGTGAATATTATCAACTGATACACCAAACTGCTGAACGGTCCTCTTTACTGATGGCAAAAGTGATATTTTGAAATAGTCTTCATCTTCGATTTTTTCAGGTAAACCTTTGCCTAATTCATGTTCATCACCAAATATACCGATCTCAAGCTTTTTTTCTGGTGTCATAACTATAGATGAGTGAATAGTTTTATGATATACATTCACTACATATTCACAAAACCAATGTTCTAGTTCTTGCAGTGTCATGACGGCTTCTTTTTCGGAGTTATACTCACCTTTTTGTTTGATATTTGAAAATGTTGTTCCTGGAATAGAATGTACATTCTGCATGGCAGTACCGATTAGTCTTTCAATATGTCCGCCAAACTGTGGTCTAGCTACTGGCCGCCATTCTATTGATATATTATATTCTTCACATGAGCGTTGAAGTTCTACACTTCTAAAATCTTGACCGTTATCAACATGCAATGCCCTAGGAATTCCCCATATATTCCATTCCCCATCTACACCATAGTCTCTTAAAACTTTTTCTTTTGGTAAGATAGCTTGTGTTAAGCATTGAGATACAGAAAAATAGCTTGGTTCCTCAAGTGATATGTAAAAGCCGACAATCATTCTGCTATAGATATCTATAGCCAAAGTTAAAAATGGTCTAGGTAAGGGTTGTCTATATTGCTCATCCACAACTATGACATCCATTGGTGTATGATCTATTTGGATTACATCGAGAGGATATTTCCCTGCTGGAAACATACCATCAGTGTTCCTGTATAGCCTTTCAGCATTACGCTTACTTTCTCGATGTTTATAGGACATTTTTTCAGATAAATTTTTGATTCTATTTCTTACAGTATTTTCATGAGGTATATTAACTTTCGCATTTTTACATCGTCTGACTATTTCGATATATATTTGCTTTGGTGTAAGCTTTTGCTTATGTAAGTATAATTCATTTATTACCTTGTGAACGATTAGCTCTGACTCTTCACTTATTCTGACTTGTCCTTTTCCACCTCTATTTGAGTGCCTAGGTACTAATGAACTTAACAATTCGCTATTTTCATATAAGCTTATCCATCTATATAATGTAGAAGGATGAAGATTATTTTTAGTGGCTATATTTTCTACACTATCTTTGGTTCTATATCTATTCAGTAGTGGCTTAATTATAGATAATCTTTTGTTAGCTTCTGCCCACTGTTTGTCAGTAAAATCTATTATGTTATCTTTCTTATTATCAATATTTTGTTCAGTGTTGGATATTTCCGATATAGGAGCTATATATGAATTACTATTTTCATCTTCGACAACAACACTTTTTAGATCCACATACTTTTTAATAGTTACGGCTTTATTTTTATGAAATACTTTGGAGTTGATTGACAAGTTGATTTTGCTCATTTAACAACCTTTATTAAAGTGTCTTGTTTTATTGGTTTAAATAAATTTATTTCTAAAAAACCTATTAGTACTAAGTACCATATATATGGTATTATCTCTGCCTGCTCAAACTTACTATTAGAGTATGAGTTTAAAAAATCTTGATATATAATTTCTGAACACGATATAAACTCTTTTTTTAACTCTTCTATTTTTGATTTATTTCTAATAACGGAGTAGTTGTAAATAAATTTGATATTTTCTAGATATATTTCATCAACATCTATTTCTGTAAAGAGTTTAAAGTCCATATCATTATTAGCTAAATAATCTTCAACTTGTTCAAATTTATATTTGAAAAAAACTTTTTTTTCTTTAACTTCATCACTAAACTTAACTTCTACTATGCAAGGGATATTACCATTATTATAGTGCACTAAACAATCGGGAGTGTAGTTTGTTTTTTTACCATATCTATCATATTGAATCTGCAACGGTTGTTCCTCATAGGACTCAACAGTTTTATCAAACTCAAGTGTGAGAAAAAAATCTCGTTCAAGAAGTGATTCGTAAAATATATTGCGATTATTTTTAAGGCTTGCAAATGTGCCAGTTACAGATCTGTAGTTTTTTGGTATTTTCCTAACAGGCATTTGCTCTCCTTTTAGGTTCAATAACTAAAAAGAAGTTATTAAACTTTATATATAACCTAACTCACTCATTAACTGATATGTTTCATCCCATTTATGAGCCTCAAATATAACATCACTACTCTCTTTCACAATCATTTTACATAGTAGCCTATCCGCATCTATACTTTTAATAGGTAGTTCAAAAAGAGTCAACAATTCTTCAAATGCTGCAAGAGCACTATCTTTCGATAAGTTAAATTGCCAAATTCTTGTATTTTTAAAACTTGATGGGTTTGGTAGTCTACTACCAGACAACTTTTCAAAACCTTTAAGCATGTGTTCCTGCTTAATTTTTTTTCTGTATATAATTTTTACACCTTTATTCATATAACCTCCTTAAATTTGGTTGCATTAACTTTTATAATTTGAAGTGTATTCGCAATAACTAATATATTATTTGCGATAACTTTTGTTTTCATTTAGCCTAAGTGCATTGATACTGGATTAAATATTCGCAATAACTTTTGTAAGTGACAGGGGTTCTTACAAGGCTCAGATAGGTGAAGTTGGTTTGGCGCATAAAGGGATTTTATTTTTCGATGAGTTGCCTCACTTTTCAAAAGGTGTCTTAGAAGCGCTTCGTGAACCGATGCAAGATAACAAGATAAGAATCTCTAGAGTAAACTCCAAAGTTGAGTATCCAGCTGATTTTCTTTTTATAGGGGCTATGAACCCATGTCCTTGTGGAAATCTTCTCAATCAAGCAAAAGAGTGCAGATGTAGTGAGCTTGAGATTCAGCGTTATAAAAACAGGTTATCAGACCCTTTTCTAGATAGAATAGACATGAGTGTTGTGATGCAAAACGTTAGTGCTAACGACAAAGCAAGCTATACATCAAAAGAGTTGCATAAGATGGTTGTGGAGTCGCATATATTTGCAAAAAACAGAGGACAAAAGAGTTTCAATGCAAAACTAAATGATAGTGAGATTGAGAAGTTTTGTGTGATGAACAATGAAGCTAAAAATACTTTAGATGTTGCGATAGAGCGTTTTGATTTGTCCTTTAGAAGTATAAAAAAAGTTCAAAAAGTTGGGCGCACTATAGCTGACTTGGAAGCAAGTGAATTGATTGAAAAAAAGCATCTTTTAGAAGCTCTTAGTTATAGAAAAAGATAGAGAGTATCTTCATCTTATTTAGTTATAATTAGCTTTAAATAAGGAGTAAGATGTGTTTTCGTCATTTTTTTCGTCAAAAAATCAGAAGTTAGTAAAGCAGTGGACTAAGGAGCATGAACAGATTATAGCACTGAGTGCAAATGTTAAAGAAGCATACAGAATCAACAAGTTTGTTACAGCGAAAAAAGAGTTAAAAAAACTTAGAAAACTAACATTAAACCATTTGATGAGTGAAGATAATGAGTTATACAAATTAAGTGAAACTTTACAAGAGACAGATGAGGAGATTACAGGCCTTATACATAGTTTTAGTGAAAGTTTTCATGATACAAAACCCGCTTTAATACACTTTTTAAAAGAGTATGCAAATGATGAGGCTGTTTTAGATGATAATTTTTTAAAGACATTAAATAAACTACATGTTGCGTTTAGTAAAAGAGTTATATATGAAGAGAAGACTTTGTTTAGCAGGTTGAGTGCAAGTTAAGTAGATTCAACTTACACATTATAGTAAGTGGCGTTTGGATGGTACACTACAACTGCACTTGTTGATTGCTCAGGATGAATCTGGAACGTTTCACTCAGTTCAATCCCAAACTCTTCGGGCTTTAAAAGGTCAAATAGTGGTCGGTTGAGTTCTAAGTCTGGACACGCTGCATAACCAAATGAGTAACGCGAACCTTGGTACTTGTTCATCTGTACATCACTTAGTTTGCTTCCCTCTCCCTCAGATATATTTAAATCAAGTCTAATCTGTTTATGTGCTATCTCTGCAAGTGCCTCTGCTAGTTCAACTCCAAGACCGTGAAACTGGTAGTACTCAGTATAGTTACCTTCTTCATAGATTCCGCGTTCTATCTCACTCAGTTTTGCACCTGCACTTACACAAGTGAGGGCAATTACATCGTGTCTATCTGTGTGAAAGAAGTCACTTAGTGCACGGTGTGGCTTTTTGGACTGTCTGGGAAATGTAAACTGCTGCGTAGCTCTTCCTATGACATGCTCAAGTGGCTCAGTGTTGACTTCATCGCTTGAGTGATAACCTTCACTCTCATCAAAGATAAGCAGAGTATTGTCATCACTTCTACAAGGCCAGTAACCATAAATAATAGTTGGTTCAAAAAGCTTCTCATCAAGAAACTGCTTTTTGAGTTTTTCATACGCTGGCCAGACAACTTCATCTAGCTGTTTTTCATACGCTTCTTTAGTCATGCCTTTTGAGCTGTAACCCCAACGAGATTTGAAAAGGATTCTGTGGTTTATCCACTCAAACGCCATCTCTATCTGTTGCTCTGTAAGTTTTAACTCACGTCTTCCCCAAAATGGAGGTGTCGGAACTTCTACATCACGAGAAGGCATCTTGAGTTCAGAAAAAGGAGGGATAATACGCTCTTTTTTCTCTACTTTCTCTACCTCTGGAGCATCAGGATGTAGGTTTGTATCCATATTTCCAGCTTCGATTCTACTCATAGCTGTAACACCATCAAAGGCATCTTTACAGTAAAAAATAGGTCCATCGTAGGCAGGGCGACAGAAGTCATCTATAAATGCACGAGTAAGTGCCGCACCACCTAAAAGGATAGGGATTGTAATACCTCTCTCTTTGAGTGCTGTAAGGTTTTCAAGCATAACCTGCGTAGACTTTACTAAAAGCCCACTCATACCAAGCGCACTAGCGTTTGACTCTTCTAGGGTATTTAAAAACTGCTCTAGCTCTACTTTTATGCCAAGGTTGATGACCTTATAGCCATTGTTTGAGAGTATGATATCAACAAGGTTTTTACCAACATCATGCACATCCCCTTTTACAGTTCCAAGCAGGAGTGTCGTATCTACAGCTTTTTCGACTTTTGGAAGGTATGGATTGAGATGATCAACTGTTTTTTTCATCGTCTCAGCAGATTGAAGCACGAAAGGGAGTTGCATCTGACCAGAACCAAAAAGCTCACCCACTACTTTCATAGCATCTATGAGAATCTCATTGACGATGACTTCTGGTTTGATTGTTTTACGAGCCTCTTCGACAAGAGGAATCATTCTCTCTTTATCTCCATCCATGAGAAGTTTAGCAATCTTCTCTTCATTACTCATCGCCATATACTCTTCATCTACAGCATCATTATCAACTGCCTCTTTTGTACTGAAGTGTTCTATGAAGTTAAAGAGTGCCTCACCGTTTGGCTTACGGTTAAAGATGAGGTCATCACATATATCTTGATCTTCTTGAGAAATCTTGTTGATAGGTATAATGTGTTTTACATTGATGATTACAGAGGTAAGCCCCGCTTCAATACAGTGATGCAGGAACATTGAGTTGAGATAAGGACGCGCATCTTTATCAAGTCCAAAAGAGATATTTGAAAGTCCTAGTGTAGCTCCAACTTCTGGGTGTTTTAAACGCAGTGCTCGAATAGCTTCTATAGTATTGATACCTGCATCCCAGTACTCTTCATCACCACTTCCAAGTGTGAATGTTAATACATCAAAAACTAAATCCTCTTTTTTAAGACCATGACGCGTTGTCGCTAACTCTATAATTCTATCTGCTACTGCTATTTTGTTTGCAACTGTTTTTGCCATTCCCACTTCATCAATAGTAAGACAGACTAAACTCGTACCGTATTTTTTAGCCAGAGAGCAGACTGCATCAAACTTTGGCTCGCCATCTTCAAGGTTTACAGAGTTTAAAATAGGTTTACCACCTATGTTTTTAAGTGCAGTCTCAAGCCCTTTTGTTGATGTAGAGTCAGGCATAAGAGGAAGAGCAATTTTTTGGTTATACATACTGATAACTGCATTCATATCTTTTGTTTCATCACGTCCTGCAAAACCAACATTGACATCAATAGCGTGTGCGCCTGCGCGAACTTGTTGCTGTGCTACACTTAGAGTCCCTTCATAGTCTTCTGCTAAAAGAAGCTCTCTAAAGGCTTTTGACCCTGTTGCGTTTGAGCGCTCTCCCATAAGCAGAGGAGCTGGTTCTTGCATGAGAGGCGCTACATTGAAAAGTGAAGATATAGAGGTTGGATGTGAACCAGTCGCAACTTTTGGAGTAGTAGCTGTTACCTTGTTGACTAAAGCACGAATGTGTTGGGGTGTCGTTCCACAACATCCACCCAAAAATGAGACACCAGCGTAGTCTAAAAACTTCTCTTGTTGCGCTACAAACTCATCAGGTCCCATAGGGTAGTAAGTGTAGCCACCACGGTTTTGAGGTAGACCTGCGTTTGCGTGAACACTTATGGGTTTATGCCAAAGCTCACTGAGTGTTTTGACATGCTTTAGTACCTGTTCAGGACCCGTTCCACAGTTAAAACCTAAAGAGAGGATGTCAAAAGGTTCCATAATAGTTGCAATAGTTTCAGCGTCCGTTCCGATAAGCATAGTTCCGCTAAGCTCGATTGTTACAGAGACCATGATAGGAATCTCTACATCTTTTTGACGGCATGCTTCTTGACAAGCGTGCAGAGCAGCTTTTATCTGGAGCGGATCTTGGCATGTTTCAAGTAAGAAAACATCAACTCCACCATCTATTAAAGCGATACAAAACTCTGTATAGCCTTTATACATCTCATCATACGTTATGTGTCCGAGTGAAGGCAGTTTAGTTCCTGGACCAACTGAACCAAGAACAAAACGTGGATGCTCTGGAGTTGAAAACTTTTCACACTCTTTTTTGACAAGCTCTGCACCAGCTTTTGTAAGCTCATATGCACGCTCACCGATTTGATACTCATCAAGAACCCAAGAGAAAGAACCAAAAGTATTTGTAGTGATAAAGTCAGCACCAGAAGTGAGATATGCAGAAAAGATTTCACTTAAAACATCGGGAGCAGTAACGTTTAGAAGTTCATTACACCCTTCATTCCCTTCCCATGCTTCTACAGGAATCTTATCATCACGCTGTTGGAGTTGTGTACCCATCGCGCCATCAATAATTAGGGGGCGTTTTTTAATAGTTTCTAGTATGTACTGCTTTGTTGTCATAATGTATATAGCTCTTGATTAAAATAATATTGAGTAATTCTATCCAAATGGAGCATAAAAATTGCTGTTTCGTAACTCATATACAAATATATTAAGTTTTTACTATTCTGTACGCTTGACGAAATAAATCTAAAAACTATTGACTTATTACGTCATTAGTCGCTATAATGACGATGAAATTCAATAATAAGAGAGGTTTAGTCGTTAATGGTTTTAGCTTATATCCGTCCAGATAAACAGTTCTATGCTGCTCATGATCAGTTGCAACATATAAATTCTTATGCGATTTCTAGTGATTTTATTATTGATGATGAGTTTATAGATTACACTTCACAAAACAAACGTTTATCAGAACGAACACCTGTTACACAATACTTTCAGTCAAAATCAAATGCTACTATTTTGGTTTATGATGTTTGGGTACTGAGTACAAATATGGAAGATTTGGTACAGATGTTTTCTTGTTTCATAAAACATGACTTTAGTGTTCATTTTATTAAACAGTCTGTTGTGATAACAAAAGAGAGTAATGTAATGTTGGTTTTAGGGCTTCTTGACCAACTGAGACAAACACTTGAAAATGAGTCAAAAAGAGTAATTGGTCGTCCAAAAGGGAGCAAGTCAAACTCTAAGTTTGATAAGTATATAAATGATATAATCGTGTACATTAAAGAGAAAAAAAGCGTTAGCGAGATGGCGAGACTCTTAAATGTAAGTAGAAGCTCACTAAAAGATTATATAGAGTCACGAGAGTTAAAACAGGTCGCATTTGGTTCATTACTGCCACAAGCACCTGAAGATGCAGAAGAGAAAGTAATTAATACAATTGCTTGCCCAAATTAAAAAAGGAAAAATAAATGAGTGAAGAGACAAAGAGTATCGAAATACCTACATCATGGAGAGTCAAGCGCTATTGGGTATACCTATTAGCAACTATAGTTGCATTAGCGCTTCCATGGATAACTGTAGATGGGAATCATTTCTTCCTACTGAGTTTTGATAAAATGAAATTACACCTTGCATTTATTCAGTTTGATATGCAAGAGCTCTATTTGATGCCATTCTTACTAATGCTAATGTTCTTAGGAATTTTTGGTATGACTGTTATGGGTGGTCGTGTTTTTTGTGGTTGGGTGTGTCCGCAAACTGTTTTTCGTGTGATTTACAGAGATTTAATTGAGACGAAAATATTAGGTCTTCGTAAGCGTATTAAAAACAAACAGATAGATCCAGATATGTCAAAGATGGAAAATAAAATAAAAAGCGTAATTGCTATTCTTTTATGGTCTGCTTTAGCAATTATTGCTGGTGCTGATTTTATGTGGTACTTTGTTCCACCAGCAGACTTTTTTGAGTACCTTTCAAATCCAACTGAACACTGGACTATGATAGGATTTGTTCTTGGTATCGCTGCTTTTCTTATCTACGATATTATTTTTATGAAAGAGAACTTTTGTGTATATGTATGTCCATACTCTCGTATTCAGTCAGTTCTTTATGATGAGCACACTGTTATGGCTTTGTACGATGAACACAGAGGTGGTGTTATTTATGATAACCATGAGAAGCAGTTCTCTAAACAAAAAGATCTTCAAGCAGTTACTCCAGCAGCAGAGTGTACCACTTGTGAGTCTTGTGTAACTGTATGTCCAACTCATATCGATATTCGTGAGGGTCTTCAGTTAGAGTGTATCAACTGTTTAGAGTGTGTTGATGCTTGTACAACTGTTATGGGTAAACTTGGAAAACCTTCTCTTGTAACATGGTCAAGTGATTATGAGATAGTAGATAGAAAAGGGAAAACAAAATATTTCCGTCCTAAAATTTTAGCTTACATAGGACTTTTAGTTGGTATTACAATTATCTTAGGGCTTATGGCACAGACAAAAGAGTATATGCTTCTAAATATTAATAAAGAGACACGTCTTTATGCAACAAAAGTGCTTACAGATGGGAATGTTAGAGTAGATAACTCTTATGTATTCTTACTACAAAATACTGAAAATGAAAAAATGCAATTTTTCTTTGAAATTATCCCTCCAAAAGATATGGAAGGTAAAATTGTTATTGCTAAACCGAGCAAACCATTTACGGTTGTACCTGGAAGTAAAAAGAAAAAAATTGTTACACTAAGAACAACTGATAAGTTAGTGGATGATGCTAGAAAAGATACAGTTATTCCTATTACTATCCATGCGTATGCACTAGGTAAAGATGGAAAGCCGAGCGAGAAAGTATCTGTTATCAGACACTCTACATTTATTTTTCCTAAGAAAAGTATTTTAGACTCAGCGAAGTAATATTACTTTAACCAATAATGGGATAAACTCTAACAATATCACTTGAGGGAGTTTATCTTGTTAAATAAAATAAAATATCTTTTTTATTTTTTATTTTTTTATGGGTTTGTTGGCTTTATAGTTCTTCCCCTTATTTTAAAGCCACAGCTCATAAAAATTGTCGAGCAAGAGACACACTCTAAACTAAATATCGACACTATTTCATTTAACCCCTTTATAATTAAACTAGAACTCTCAGGAGTCTCACTAAAAAGCCTAGATGATAAATCCCTTGTCGCTTTTAAGAGTTTGCAGGTTGATGTAGAACTGTACTCCTTAATAAACTCAGCTATTCACATAAAAGAGCTCATATTAAAAGAGCCAAAGCTAGCAGTTGTTTACAACAAAGATAAAACAATTAATCTTTTGAGTATCATAAAAGAGAAGAGTGGTACAGATGAAGATACTGCAAATGAAAAAACAGCACCTCCTAGAATTATACTCGACAAAATAGCATTGCAAAGAGGTTTTGTGAGTTATGAGGATTATACACTTGAGAGTAAATTTGACTTCTCTTTTGACAATATCGGTTTTGAATTAAGAGATATTGATACAGATGACTTTAACACGAGTGACGCTAAGCTAAGATTTTACTCTCGTTTGGGCGATGGCGGTTTTGTTGACTTTAAAAGTAATATAGCTGGATTTAAACCTCTTGTCTTAGATGGTACATTAGATTTTCAAGCGAGTAGACTCTATACTCAGTGGAAGTATATGCAAGACTCTTTAAACCTAGAGGTAGCGGATGGAAAAATCTCTTTTCATACAGAGTATCATTTCAATCTGGACAAGTTAGATGAGACGAGCATTGACAATCTGAGTATGGCACTCAATAAGCTCAGAATCAAACCAAAAAGCAAATACAAAGATGTGTTAAACCTTGACTCCCTTTACCTTACAAACGCAACTATAAAACCTATGAAACAGAGTGTTCATGTCAATACAATAGGCTTAAGCGGTCTCTCTGTGAAAGCCAAAAGAGATAAAGAGGGTGCAGTAGACTGGTTAGAGTACATCAAAGTTAATGGCGCACAAGATAGCAATAAAAGTACAAAAACACATAGTGAGTCAAATGCTACATCTCCTGATTGGGATGTTTTAGTTGATGATGTTATGCTTGAAAAAATTGCTGTAGAATTTAATGATGAGGGCGTAAGTCCAGCAGTTATAAGTCGTTTGAATGAGTTGAATCTATATGCTCAAGATATTACTTTAGCCGGAGAAAAGCCTTTTACCTATAGCATGAATATGTTGATAAATGATGCGCTAAAGTGTAACTCAATAGGGAGTGTATCTCACGGCGTTTTAGATGTCAAAACAGACTCAAAATGTAGCGGGTTTGATATAGCACACTATAGACCTTACATAGATGAAGCGGCGAACAGAGAGTTAAAAGTGTATGACTTAAAGCTCTTAAACGCTCAGCTAGGGTTTAATGCTAAGGTCGAGTTGCAAGATGTTGATGAAGAGATAGCCCTCAAAGTGGATGATGCAAATCTCAGTTTGAGTCAATTTCAGCTCAATAAACGTAGTGCAAACGAGAGACTTGTAGACTTTAGCAGTTTAAACATAGATGGTATCAAAATAGATACACTTGACAAGTCTGTAGATATCCAAAAAGTATCACTCAATGGCTTAGATATAAAAACTGCAAGGCGAAGTGATGGAACTCTAAACATCGATAATATAGTAGTTGCAAAAGAATCAAAACCTACCAAAAAACCTACTGCAAAACTCAAAGATGAGAAAGAGTACAGTGTACATCTCAAGCACTTTGCATTAGATGCGGCTCAAGTTGGATTTAATGATAAAGCTTTAATTCCAAATGTGAAAAGTAAGATAGATAGAATCTTTGTAAACGCATATAATATTGATGCGAAAGAGAATAGTTGGCTGAAGTACAGACTCTATATGCGAGTCAACTCAAAGGGAATCATCAAGGCAAATGGTGATTTAAGACATACTCCTTTAAATCAGAAAGGGACACTGGAACTTAAAGATATTTCACTAGTTGAATTGACACCGTATCTGCAAGAGAAAGCCTTTGTAAAGCTTACAGATGGAAAGTTCTCTTTAAAGTCTAAAGTAGCATATGCTCCATCCTCTCAATCAGCAGACTTAAGAGTCAGTGGTCTTTTAAATGTGAGAGAGTTTTTTGTCAATGACAGCAGAGATGACAGCACGCTTCTCTCTTTTAATAACTTGGGACTAAAATCTTTCACCTTCGAGCTTTTTCCAAATCGACTCTATATTGATGAGGTAGACCTAGACGCATTTTATGTCAATGTAAAAATAGATGAAAACAAGCAGATGAACTTTGCTAAATTGATGAAATCTAGTGATGAGAATGTTACTGAAGTAGAGGATACAAACGCAACCGAAGCACCCGTCTTTCCTGTAAAGATTTTAAAAATGAATGTCGCACTTGGAAGTGCAGAGTTTCAAGACTTTTCAATACCAATTAAATTTAAAACAAATATTCATGACCTCAATGGTGTCATCTATGCAATCTCAAGTATCCCCGGCGAAACTACCTATGTAAATATAGATGGTGAGATTGACAAGTATGGTTCTACAAAACTAGAAGGCAGTGTAAACAGTGCGAATCCAAAAGCGTACATGGATTTAGACTTTAATTTTAAAAACCTTGAGCTAAACTCCCTGAGTGGGTACAGTGCATCTTTTGCAGGACATGAGATTGATTCTGGAAAGTTGTATTTAGATTTGGGCTATTACATTGAAAACTCAGAACTTTTAGGTTCAAATAGTGTGATGATTAAACAGATAAATCTTGGACGTGAGATAGAGGATGAAAATGTCACCTCCCTACCTTTAGGTTTTGTTATTGCTCTGCTTGAAGATAGTGAAGGAGTGATAGAGATAGATATGCCTGTTGAAGGGAATCTTGATGAGCCTGATTTTAAATATGGCGCGCTTGTTATGAACACACTAGGAAACCTGATACTTAAAGCTGTTACTTCTCCTTTTACCTTTTTAGGTTCTATGATGGGAATAGATGCAGAGGCTTTAGAGTATGCAGAGTTTGAAAGAGGCAGTAGTGCTATTTTACCACCAGAGCGAGAAAAGCTAGACCAAGTTGCTAAGATGATGAGCAAGAGACCTAAGATAAATTTAGCGCTAACACCAATATATGATGAGCTCTCTGACACAAGAGCGATTCAAACGCAGAAGTTGATTGATTTGGTAGTAAAAGAGAGTGGCATAAAAAATAAAAAAGACCATCAAACTGTTATGACTACTGATATGCTTGAAGATATTTATGAAGATGTAAAAGATGATGATACACTAGACAAGCTAGAGGATAGACTTGAAGAGGAGTACAAGGGAGAAGAGTTTGAGAGAGCTTACTTCTCGGCACTCTTAGAACTGTGTAAGGATATCCAAGTTGTAACACAAGTTGAGCTTGAAAATCTTGCTAAAGCAAGAACAGATGCTATGCTGAACTATCTTACTTTAGAGAAAAAGATAGAAGAAACAAGACTTATGCTCAAGCCTATAGTTGGAGTTAGTCAAGAAGATAAGTTGGTAAAACAGAAACTATCTGTAGAGGTGAAGAAGTAGGTAGGGTTTTAATCGAGAGTGTAAAAACTACTTTTTAGGAGACCGTAAAATAAACTGTGTAAACCCACCTCTTATCCATTAATCACTTGGTATATTTTGACATAATTTCACTGAAAAATATACTAAGCTGAGGAAAAATCTCATACCAACTCCTGATACTATTAGCATTCCATTTATTCTGTTGCTCCTGCGAGGCAAGGTACATAACTTTAAAAGCAGATTCTACAGTTG
>Ga0209345_10003733_pt1 | contig 15413 bp, 11 predicted proteins | sample Cruoilmetagenom7_FD_187294 | JGI IMG/M metagenome (GOLD analysis project Ga0209345, IMG submission 187294) | Oil polluted marine microbial communities from Coal Oil Point, Santa Barbara, California, USA - Sample 7 (SPAdes) (version 2) | ecosystem: Environmental > Aquatic > Marine > Oil seeps ... | reverse complement strand
ACGCTTACATTCAATCCGCTTCACCGCTTTGTTTATCAATCAATACAGCCGCCGAAATTTGACCGAGAACATTGACGCAGGTCCGCATCATGTCCGGAATACGGTCCACACCTAACATAAAGGCAAGGTAAATTGGGCATTCATGCACATCGTAACTACTGCCGTCACTATGCGAGTGGTGGGATAATTCATGTTGACTGTTTCCTAGCATTTCTTCCGTAGAAAACCCCGTTAGGCGAGCTGCTGCAGGGTTAGCAAAAATAGTTTTACCCTCTGCATTCAAGCCATAAACTCCATCTCCTGTTGCCTGAAGAATAAGATCGGTCTGTCGGCGTATTGCGGCCAATGATTGCTTTGGTGTAGATACTTCGTTCACATGATTACCCCTTGTTTTAAGAGATGCATGATATGCGCACCACTAAACACGGTCAATATTGTTAAGCGCGACCGTTATAGCTATAGGGGATAATACCTACATGCTTTCAGCCTTTGGACATATCTCCTAACACAAATGCACTAATTGCTTTATGCAAATACTTTCTCTACCTTAGATAATAATTTAGGAACGGGACGGTTATGCGCATATTGATCGCTGATGATCATCCGATTTTCAGAGAAGGTTTACGGCATATGGTCTGTAAGCTTCTTGAAGTCGATATGGTTTATGAAGCTGGCGACATGGAAGGCGTCCAAGCAATATTGCGGGAAAAGCCAGAGCTGGATTTGGTAATTTTAGATTTATTCTTCCCGGGTTTTGAAGTGCTGCGGGATTTTAAAACTGTTCGCCGCACATTGGCCATGACCCCAATACTTGCCGTTTCTATGACCAGCAATATGGATGATGTGAATACCATTCTTGATTTGGGTGCAAACGGGTTTGTATCAAAATCCGTTAAACCAGATGTTTTAAAGCAAGCCATTACTGACATTATGCAAGGCGAGCGCGTTGTCCGCCTCGCTACAAATACGATGGTAAAATCTCTGGACGACGGTCAAGATTTCATCCTTGACCCACGGTTGCGCAAATTATCGGGACGGCAGCTCCAAGTGCTTAAATGTATCGCCAAGGGGCAATCTAACAAAGAAATTGCGCGCGTCTTGGATATTTCACCGAACACAGTGCGTATTCACGTTTCTGCATTGCTTAAAAATTTGGATGTCAGTTCACGTTCCGCCGCGGCTTCATTTGCCGCAGCCCGGGGACTTGGTTAAGTGCAAGTTTTTCATAGATTTTGGTCTGGAGAGTTATCAGACAGTTTTAAAGATTATGCGCGCGCAAGGATTTTAACACGCGACAGTGCGGCTTTGTCTGCACTGGCAGCATTGTTGCTGGGCGGTGTGCTGTGCTTTGCCCTATGGCAAGTTGGAAAAGATCCGAACATATGGTTTTGGTTGACAGCATTATATCTGTGTGTTGTCGGCGGATTTATACTGCGCACACGACAAATCACAAGGCAGACCCTATCAGCCGTCTTCACGGTTGATATCCTCATGGGGTTTTTATGGCTAATTGCTGTATTGGTGTTTTTCCCGACCGCGCCGGACGGATTGCAAATTTTCTTTGCCCTTGTCGTCTTAGGGGCGGCTTTGTGTGCGGCTATTTTTCAATCTAATTTTTTGCCTGCCTGTGCGGCGACTATTGGCTTGGCTTTACCAGCCATAGCTGTGCGTTATTTTTTGCAGGCGGGAGAAGAGAAGCTCTTCTTGCCCATTTTTCTCTTGGTCGGTTGGCTGGTTGCTTTGGGACTGGCATGGTCCTTACACAGAGCATTTTTAAGCCGCACCACACTCCAATTTGAAAAAAATATTTTGCTGCAAAGCGTTGAAAATAAAATTGCGGAACTTGATCAGTTGCGGAAAAAGGAGCAAGCGGCACGGCAAGATGCCGACAGTGCTAACGCGGCCAAATCTCGGTTTTTAGCACATGCCAGCCACGATCTACGCCAGCCCTTACATGCCGTCGGGTTATTGCTCGCAACCATTTCCGACAAAGGGCAAAGCAAGCAAACTAAAAAAGTGTTGTCGCGGGTCAGTCAATCACTGGACGTACTTTCAGATTTATTCGACTCGTTACTGGATGTCGCACTTTTAGATACGGGGCAAGTTGACGTAAATATTTCCGTCTTCCCCGTAAATGACATTTTGCAAAACGTAGTGCAGGATTTTGAAAGCACAGCAAAGCGCAATGGCGTATCTCTGCGCATATGTCCGTCCTCGCTTTTGCTAAATTCCGACCCCGTGATCGTGCGGCGTATGGTGCAAAACCTAGTATCCAATGCCATTGCCCATGCCCATAACAGCCGTGTTTTGGTTGGTGTGCGCAGACAAAAAAACACTATACGCATCGAAGTTCATGATACCGGCGAAGGCATTGCCAGCGAAGATCAGAAGCGAATTTTTGAAGAGTTCACCAAAGTCGGAACCCGCAAACCCAAAAATGACATGCCCGGTTTGGGCTTGGGATTGGCGATTGTGCAAAGACTGGCAAATATTGTCAAAGCACATATTAGCTTAAAATCCACACTTGGTACCGGCAGTGTGTTTTGCATTGAAAATTTGACGCGGGCAGAGGCGCGTACAATGCCTAGCGGTTCTGCCCTTATGGAAAACAAGGCCCAAGTCCAACAAACGGCACGCATAGCTATATTGGATGATGATATGGAAATCCTGCAAGCGACTGAAAGCCTCGTTACGAAATGGGGGTTTGTCGCTGATATTTACACAGCTTATGACCCGGCAACGCTCCGCCTTCCAGATATTATCTTATGTGATTACGAGCTTATGCAGCCCTTAAATGGTGTCGAGGTCATTGCGGCAATAAGGACTAATTTTGACCGTAAAATTCCGGCAATCCTGATAACGGGCAATAATAGCAAAGAGCTGATTTTACAGGCCAAAGCTCAAGACCTGCCTATATTGTTCAAACCCGTTAAACCGGTGCAATTACGCTCAGTCTTGCTTACGGCGCTTTCAGATGACAGTTGAAGCGAATTGTGTTATGAGAAATAACGATTTGAATAATCGGGGCGAAATATGAATACGAATAAAGTTCCAGGTGGACGCTCGAAGAGCGTCGCAAAAGACCTAAATGCATTGCGCAAAAACATGAGCACCAATGATGCCAATGGGTTAGGTGCTCAGATACTGGCATTTATCATTGTTATTTTATTTATTGCCATAGCGGGGTTTTGGTTCTTGCGAGGTGATAAATCCGCAAATTCTATTTTACTTTATGATGGTGGTTTTAGTGTTGCGGGCGCACAAGAAAAGGAACTGTGGCTCGGAGAAGCAACAGAGCAAGCCATTATATCGTATCTGAACGTTGGAGAGCGACTACACATTATTGGTGGTCGCGATGTAAAATCAGTACCTGAAAATCCGAGTGGTACAGATTGGATAGTCTCCGGCACTATTTTGATCGGCACAGAAAATACTGAAGTTCTGGATTTGGTGCTCCAACTTAAATCAAATGACGAAAATGGACAAGTTTTCTCCACGCGATTGACCGGTGTTAAAACTGGAATTAGCGATTTAGCGTCCAGAGCCTCTGCGCAAATTTTTACCTGGCTGGAACAACCGGCTTTATCAATTGAACAACTGGCTACAGCTGCAGCCGAACTCCCTGCCAGCCAGAATGCCCGACAGGCCTACAGTGAAGGGCTTGAGGCTTTGGAACGCTTTGATGCTGCCCGAGCCGTACCAAAATTCGAAGTTGCCCTCCGCGATGGAGACCACCCACTTGTTTATGCAGGCCTCGCACGAGCATGGAGCCAACTGGGCTATAGAAGAAGAGCAAAGCAAGCCGCAGAAAAAGCCCATGAGAATCGGGGAAAACTATCTCGGCAAAAACAGTTGGAAGTGGAAGGCCATTTCCGCATTATCAATGATGAATGGGCCAGAGCTACAGAAGTTTATCAAGCGCTAAAAGAATTTCACCCAAATGATTTATCTTACCGGCTCGCACTTGCAGATGTGCAGCTTAAGGCAAGTGATATGCAAGGTGTTTTGCAAAATATTGATGATATGCGAAATTTACCTGCCCCGCTAAGCGAGAATCCCCGTATCGATTTAATCGAAGTGGAATACCTGCACCAAAAAGGTAATTATGCCAGCGCAGCCATTGCCGCACAGCGTGCGATAAAAAAAGCGCGAGCATCTGGTGATAATGCAGTGCTGGCTTCTGCCTTGCTTTCTGATGTGGATAATGAAGGCAATAATAAAATCGATCATTTGTTAGAAGCGCGCCAATTATATGACCAATTAAACAATCCCGGTCAGCAGTCTAGTGTGCTCAAAGAACTAGGCGAACAAGCGCGGTATGCGGGCAGCATTACGCAAGCCGAAAAATATTACCGCGAAGCCATTCAGGTCGCACAAAGTATTGGTGATGCTCCGCGCATAGCGGCGACGCAAAACGCCTTAGCCATAACCCTTGATCTTAAGGGCGAACTTGAAAGCGGGCTTGCTTTAAAGCGAGATGTGATGAGTTACTATGCGGAAAGGGATATTAAATCCCGCCAATCAATCATGTTGGAGAATATAGGTATATCTCTATTTAAGCTTGGGCGTTTGGAGGAAGCACAAGTCAGCTTTGATGAAGCCTTGGAAATTTTTAATATCATAGATGATACGATTGGCATTGCTTGGGCGCCCTATCACCGCTCAAGAATAGCCTCCCGGTCAGGGGGTTTGGACAGCGCCGCAAAACTCGCTTCCGAGGCCGTAAAGAATGCCGAAAAAAACCCTGAAGGTGATTTGGAGATAAATGCCCAATTTGAAGTCGCACAAATATTGTATCACCTAGGACAAACCGAAGAAGCCAAAATCTTATTCCTAGAGCTTGAACAAGCATTTATTAAAGCTGGTAACGAGCTAAGTACCGCTGAATGCGCGTTAATGTTATCGAGGATTGCTCTCCGTCAAGAGGCCTATGAGCTAGCCCGCACAAAGATGAACGAGGCTTTAAATACCTACAAAACCCAAGCTGTAGGTTATTATATCCTTGATGCCTTAATCACCCGATCTGATTTGGCATTTGCATATTATAACGATGATGAAATAGCGGGATGTGAAGCTTTACGCGAAACCCTAAAAAATATGCAACATACTGAGATTGCTCTGCGGGCACGCTCTCGTTTGCTCCGCTGTAGAGGAGCCGTCAATGATTTGGCTTTGGTAGAAAAAGCCGCCAAAGAAGTGGACATGTTCGAACCGCAATTAGACGTCTTTCGCATAAGAACCCAACTTTGGGAAAAGACCGGACAACAAGTGTTCGCCGATCAAGCTCGTAAAAATGGTCAAGATTTGGCCACCTCAAAAGGTTGGGCGTTTCAGTAACCCGTTTAGAAGTAGTCCATCTGGGTTAATTGTCAGACCCCATTATTCCTGCATTATATTTCCCGTGTAGGAGCGCTGCGACCACGTGTGCGCAACACTTAGAACGGGGCTTGTGATGAAAACTAAGCTATTAATATTAGGGTCGGTTATGGCGTTTGGCGTGTTGGGCGCAACCAATGCCAATGCTACTTATATGAGCAATTGCAATACGCTAATTTCCGCATGGGAGAAATGCCAGGCTAATGAGCAAAGTTGCGCGGTAGAGAAAACCGCCATTGAGAAACAATGCAAATGCCATGCGCTTAAGGGCGACAAATGGAAATTGATCATGGCTGCAGTTGCAAAAGATAATGTGTGCGGAAAACCGCCTGAGGAAATAATCTTGCCACCACCTCCACCACAGCCGGCAAAGCTTATTAAAGCTAAGCCTAAGAAAGGTGGCGGTCAGCCTCACGGCGAAGAGCCAAAACCTGATGGTAAGGGCAAGTAGGCAAAATTATTACAACCAAGTTGAACCCAACATCCTTGGGTTTCAAACAGGAGTTACTCATGTTTAGGACAATATTTATTTTTCTGGCAGCGGCTTTTCTTATGGCCAACCTCAGCATCAACACGGCATATTCCCAAACCGTGGATGCTGAGAACACAGCCGACGCAGATACAAAACCATTGTTCTATATGATCTATGATAGTTCCAATTCCATGTGGGGCGAATTATCGGACAAGTCCCGTAAATACGAAGCGGGGCGCACAGCCATGAGCTCGGTTCTCGATTTAAACCTCGAAGACCGAGACTTGGCTTTTCGTGCCTATGGCCACCGGGATAAAGCCAGTTGCCGTGATAGCGAGCTTATTGTCAAAGCCAGTAGCGCCAAAACTGCAAAACCGCTGATCAAAAAAGCTGTCACTGATATTCGCCCAACCGGAAAAACCCCGATCACACATTCACTTCGTGAAGCTCTCAATGATATGGGCGAACGTAAGGGCGATATACTTCTCATCAGCGACGGTATTGAAACCTGCGATATTGATCCATGTGCTTTGATGGCTGAATGGCGCAATCAGGGTATTAAAATCCGCGTACATGTTGTCGGCGTAGGCCTAAACGAAATGGAACGAAAAGCCATGATGTGCGTCGCAGAAACCGGCGGCGGGGAATATTATGATGCGGGCTCCGAAGACGAGCTAATCGAAGCCATGAACAAGGTTACAAATATAGAGCCCGGTGAGCCGGAACCCATAAAACAAGCACAAGGTTATGGTCTTAATATTCAGGGTTTGGATGCAACGGGTCGCTCATTTGTGATTACCGGCATGCTTTTCGATACGGCAGGAAAAGAGATTATGCCTCTTAGTTCAAACGGTCAGCATTGGCTAGAGACGGGTCCAGGGAATTACACAATGACTGTCGGTGTGGTTCTGGCAGACGGTACAATTTATAAGCCCGTTACGCAAAAAGTTAAAATCGACACAAAGGGAAGTAAACGGGTCAACGTACTCATAACCCGCCCAGCTATTGTCAGTGCCAGTTTTTCAGAAGACGGTAAGGAACACGGCGGCAGTCATGTCACTGCCTATCAAAACGGTAAAGAAGTGTTCGGGTTTCGCAGACATGATGAAGCTTTGGCTAGACCCGGCACGTACGAATTTAGGGCAAAACCCAATGCAGATAATGAAATGAAGGTTGAAGCAACGCTTGTCGAAGCAGAGCAAACAATAGTTGATTTTAAATTGGTCAGTACGGTCAAAGTCCAGTTTAAATATGTATTGCCCGACGGCAAAACCGACCAACGCGGTGGGGAATTATTGCAAGACGGCGAAGTCAGGTACAGTACCTATAATCGCCGCGCGACAGTCGTTTTACCTGGCACGTATCAATTACGGGACAAACACGAAAATGCCTTAAACCCGATGATGCCCAGAGAGGTTACAATCACCGATGAAGAAGAACAAACCATCGAAATTCAGATGGCGGCAGGCTATATTATTGGTGAATACGCTGGTGCCGAAAGGGACATGCTCCGTAAGGGTGGTTATCTTTATATCCACACACTGGATGAAGATGGCAAATCAATCGGCAGTGTAACGGCCAGTCCGGGCATGGCCAAAATTGCGAAACCTGGGCGTTATCAAGTTCGCGGACATTCTGGAAAAGGGTATTTTAATCCTGTGGATATTGTGGTCGAAACTGGGACATCAGTAACCGCCACAGTGACCGCAAAACCAACCGCCCATATCAGCATGACTTATGTGAGCGGTGATTACAAGCGTACACCTGACCGCGCGTCTCTGATACCTCTAGACGGCCAAAAACCGATAAAGACCTATATGGGCCTTGGCAAAGTTTTGAAAGTACCGCCAGGCCGTTACCGTATCCAACCTCATTCATACACACCCGAAGCCTTACCTTCGCCGGAGTTTACTCTCAGCGCAGGTGAGACCAAGGAAATCATATTGCAACACAAATAATTTATAAGGAGAACCCACATGAAAATTTCACTGATAATTATGACCAGCGTGGCTATGACACTACAACTGTGCGAGAAAAAAACGCAAGCATCCGAAGAGCAGCCCGAGGCAATACAAGTTGCGCAAAACGAAACACCTAAGCCGGACAAGGTTCCCAAGAGTGTACCGAAAAAGGTAAAACCTACCAAAGCCAAATTTTCTGGTAAAAAATTGCATCCGGAAAAACAGTTCTGTGTGACCTACCAACGCAAAGGCATGGGCATGAACGGTACATCCGAGATGTGTTCGCGGAAATATGGTCAGGAGAGCTATACCATTGAGAAGTTGACCGTAGGCATGGCTGGCATCACTCAAAGTCAAAATAAACATACGGTCATCTATGGGGATAAAATATATACATCTAAAATTGGCAGTGGCACTTGGGTGGTCGCCACCAATCCTATGTACGCAGGATTAACCAAAGGAAACCCTGAAGACTTGAGCAAGCAAATGATGGCCGCTATGGGCATGTCTAAAACTGGTGAAACCGAAATCATTGCGGGCACCAAATGCAATACCTATAATTCCGCACAAATGGGCGGAGCCTGTTTTACCAAAAACATGGTCATGCTTAGACAATCTATTATGGGCATGGAGCTAATTGCCACAAAAGTTGATATCGGCAGTGCTGGTGACAAAGCAAAATATACTCTACCAAAAAATGCTACTGAGGCACCAAATATTGATGATATTATGAAGCGGCTTGGTAAGCAGTAATGGCCGCAACAAAACCAGCAATCCTTTCCCCGAAACGGCTGTGTTTTGGCTTAGGCCTATTTGGCACCGTTATAGTGGCAATGTTCTGGATGTATCCAGCTTTGCTAAGTTTATTTGGCGGCGGGGAAATTTATGCGCCAACAGACAGCTTAACATGGTCAACGCCTCTTTTATTCTTGGCATTGTTAATGACGGGCTGGTTGCTATTGGGTCTTATGACTTTGCTGCGGCCAGGGCTCGTGGTCAAAAGTTTGCCGGAGGGTTTAAAAAATGGCCTTATTGAAAAACATGGTGCTGAAAAACATGGTAATGAACCGGAAGGCGCGCGGGCACAATTTAAACATGGGCGGCAATTCGTTTTAAACTCGTTGGCAGGGCGTGTATTGATCTGGCCACCTGCCCTATTTGCTCTGTTACTTCTCATACCCGTGTTTTTTGTAGGCGCTGTGACGTCCCTTTGGTCTGCCTGGCTAGCCGGATCGAGATTTCGTGTTTTGGCTTTTCTAATCCCGGCCATGTTCGTTGCAGCATTACTCATGCGCATATTTACCCCCAATGCATTTTCCGCAATTAATAGAGAGAATGTGCAAGACGGCAAAGCAATCACCGATCTGTTTCCACATACCGCACTCCCTTTCGTCGGAGGATTGTTAACGGCGATTATGGTCATATTGGTAATGAGTATAACCGGTTTGTTACCACACCCGGAAAACACCTCGCAAACGGCGCAAAGAGCTCCGCGGATTAATAATGACGCCGCACCAAATTCAGCAGGTAATAGCCCTGACATTAAAACTCGCAGTGAAGAAACTGAACGCAAAGATGTTAGCAATGTCCAGTGGGAACAACATTTTCTTGCACTTATGGGGGAAAATCATGTGCCTGTCGCCGATGCATTCTCGACACCCTTTGCTACATATTTTCGCATAGACCAACCGGGTTACATACCGTCTGGAAAATTGGGCCCGCTTGATAAAGAATACTCTGGCCCCATAGAATGTGCGCCTGACATAACACCTAAGAGCACGAATATTAATTCTGTCGCTAAAAGCGCCAGAGATGCGGACGAAGCAACGAATAGCTTAAAGCCAATAGTTAGACGTAACCCTAACTGCCCGAGGGACTTGGGGACATTATGGTCGACGGGATCGTATGTTTATGATGCTACTGGCAATCAGCTTGCTGGGTTCGAGTTTAAAGACAACACACATGCCTATGTGGTTAAAGCAGCCAATGGGTCACAATATCTTGTCTTCCCCGAAGGTGGTTTCGGCCCCAAAGACAACCCATCCGTCAATAAATACGTGCCGCGATATGTGTTTGTTCGCACCAAGGACCCACTTGGAAATGCCAATGGCGCCAGTGGTACCGATGATTCCAAAATGAAAATTAAACCCTATGTTCCTGGCGCACCTGATTTGCCGGTATTCATTGATCATAAAATTATTGACGATCAGGATTTAGCTGAGGACATCGCGGACTATTTACCAAATGTGGATGAAGTTATTTCAGCCCTTGATAAAATAAACAAAAATACCAACCCAAAAACTGGGTCGGCGCCTGATGATATTATCATCATTTCCCGGGCACCCCTCCCAAAGGACAATGATCAACACAGAAAAAGGGTTGAAGCGTTCACCAAAAAAATAAACCGCACCCGCCAAGCATCTAATATCACATTCATCCACTTGGGGTTTTTACCGCAAATATGTCACAACCAAACCGTCGTCTGCAAAGCGCTGAACCGCAGAAGTACAATTATCTATACCCAAATCCCTCGCTAAGGATTTGTACAAGAGGCATGATAATCATGCCAAAACTCAATTCATTACTTAACCATACTCTCGCTGCTTTAGGTAAGGCTTTGACCAATCAACTGAAAGACGCGCCGGCGGACGGACACGGCGAACCTACAGAACCTTTTAGTAATCACGGATCGCGCTACAGTTATGACGAAGCGTGGGAGCTTATGTGGCCAGTCTGTCAGGACAATGAAATGATGCTCGAAGAAAGCCAGCGCATGATGGACGAAATCATTTTAAAGTTTGGTATCGATGCGGCGGTCTATATCGCGCTCATGGGCTGGGAGCATCATGACGAAGCTGGTGCTTTAAAGGTTGAAATAGGCAAGGAGCGGCTAACGGGCGCAAATAAGGTTTTTGAAGACGCCACCTATGGGGTTTATCGGTAGGTGGGCCGCGATAATGTAATTAACCCATATGCCAGTGAGGATTTTGCCGGGCAACAAAAACAAATGGGAAAACTGAGAATTATTAGAGAAATCACACCAGAAGTTTGTATCTATATGCTCAATTTCATAACCCCTTTTACCATGAACGACATTTCAATAGCAGAGAGGCGTTTAAGCAACACCTGAATTCGGCACGAAGCGAATAAAGATAGCTTGTAGCTTAAATTTGGTCGATCACTGTTCCTTAGGTTTAAGGGGCTTTACCTTGACAATGTCTTTTGGTTTAATTCGCCTTACTCTCATAACGTTATTTTTTCTGCGGAGTTTATTGAGCCGAAGGGCACTTTCATTCAGACGGGCCTGTGATGCTTCAACTTCCTGCTTTGCTTTTACTGACCATCTGCCTTCTTGATTTACCAAGAAAAGAACCTCGTTCCTATCCTTTTGGGGTAAAGTCTTCTGGCGATTTATCAATGCCTTAATGAACCGCTTGGTAATGTCATGAATCCGATTTTTGCAAAGCTGATCCGCGCAGTTCTGACTCCAAACCGGCTCATAAAGCTTAGTAAGACTGTTGCCATATCTTTCTATGTCACGAACTTTGCTTTCGAGAATTACACGGGATGCCGTCTTATCAGAGGCAAGCATTCCCTTGTTGATGATTTCCCTGACTTTAAGCCGTCTGAGGCCCCAGTCCCGTGCTCCTGCGGATTTCGCTTCATTGATCATCCCATTGCCCCTGGTCGTCGCGAGGCCATCAATGGAAACTTCACAGACCTTGATCTTTTCATACAGGCATTTCGGGCGCCATTTTTTCACGAAAGCATTACGCCACATTTGCACTTCTTTTTCAACCGACCCGTTGGGAAGAGCGACCTCACCAGCAGACTCAATTGTTACATTAGGTGAATAATGGTAATCGCGCGAACATACTGTATTGTCATGACAGGTGAAAGTTGCGCCGCCTGGAGGCAAGGTAACGGCCACTTGTGGGAACCAGACCGGCCAGTCCCAATTATTAGACCATACAGCAACATCAATGAACAGCCTTGCGGTTAGGCCCGGCGTCACCTTAAAATTTAGATTGTACTTAGGGTTACCTACGCTGAAGTCGCTCGAGTGATCCTCAGCATTTATGGAGACGGGATAAGTCTGGCCTGAATTTGACATCACCGTTTCCGCGCCGCTGACATTATCGGTTAATTTGAGGGTCAACTTATCAGAGTTCAAGCTGACCTTGACGGCTGGAAACACTTTCGCACCCGCAACACCATAATTCCCCATACCACCAATCAGATCGACATCGTCAAAGGTTACCTCTGCTGTCGGTGGGTTGCTGTCGCCTACACTAGGCGGACGAAATTGACCGTCCGTAAAGGGTGTGGGAAGACCTGTAGTGAAATCCTTGCCGAAGTTGAAGCGCACACCGCCACTTCCTAGAACGGGTACTTTATACGCCATGCCGGCATAGGAATTAAATTCGGCAACCAGCTCCTTACCCTTCATTAATTTGTTGTGCGGCAAACCACTCTTAGCATAATCACTCTCGGTCCCGTTGATCGGCTCAAATACGGGTGCAATAGTTGCAGTTTCTTTGCCGTTTACACGGTGATAAGCGTACAACCCTCCCGTCTTGATTGGTAAACGCAGGCCAAACCCATAATTAAATCCAGCATAGACTTCCGCAAAATAAGTTCTCTTGCAACCAAGAACGCACCACTTAACGCTCACCGATACACGTTGACGCCACTCGTATTCCTGACCGAGTGTGAAGCCAGTTAGAAATATTTGTTGCTGAAGCGACTTCTCCATATCGACTTTCTCAGGAGGTTTCTTCATTTTCAATGGAATTATATTGAAGCCTGGTACCTTCGGCACGATCGTTTGTTTGTACCCCGATGGCACAAACATGACTTCTTCAATTTGAACTTCAGACGCATTAACCAACTCGTTCCCTAATTGCTCGTTGCTGAGTGCTGCGAGGCGAACAACTTCGCTCGCCCCGATTTGTGCTTCCATCTGCGCCCGCTGAGCAGGATCTCTCAGCATAGTGCGGAATTTTGTAAGTTCGCCAACAATGTCAGCCTGCTCGACTGCTGCCGCTCTAGAAGCAGCAAGCGCTTGCGAACGCTTAGTTGTATCAGCAATATAATGCGGGTCAGAAAGGTTAGCAAAAGCCGCAGCCCTTGTCTGGTCGTTCAACCGTGTAAAACAGCGAGCACCGCTTTGCAGCAACAGTGCGCGCCTCGCCGGATTAGAACAAGCACCGAGCTTAGTACGGTAAGTCAGAAACTGGCGTACGATAAGGCCTTGTTCGACCTCCAGCACTTGCACGTCTTCAGTAACGACTTCCACCAGCGATGGTTGACTCCGCATGCGACCTGCGACATTCAGCAGGGAGGTGGGCGCGCTGAACACCGGCGTCATATCAACCCTTGTCGTCCCCAATGCAATCACAGGATCGGCGCGTAGAACCGCAACGGAAAAATTCTGCTTCACGCGCAAGGGCTTTGTCAAGTTAAGTAACCTTAAGTAGTTTTTGTTAAATTGGACATGTTTTAAGCTATTGATATTTAACAATTTGAATTCATGCTTTGGTTGTGATTTCACTTAACTTGACAGCGCCCACTCTTATCCAACACCTCTAAATTAGCTGATTGCGTATTACCCAACACACATAGTACGGGAGCATATCCTGAACTGGAGAAGCAGGCAAAAATGATGCAGTCGGAATTGGTATCGCAAGTTCCTGAAATGAAAAGGGAAGCTATACTCCAGCTAATACAGCGTATTGATATTAAGGCGGGTGAGATAGAAATTATTGTGAATACTCAAGCTTTCGGTATAGGGCATGAGAACAATGAGACGTTCATCATAAACTATCCTTACCAATTGAGAAGGCGGGGTATAGAAACAAAACTGGTTATCAGCGGGCAGGCGGTCGGGGAACCGGATCAAGGTTTGATTGATGTGATTGCGAAGGCACGAAGATGGTATGATGGATTTAAGTCAAGGACATATTTGTCCATCAAAGACCTTTCCGAGAAAGAGAATGTTGATCGAGGTAATGTAAGTCGCATTCTGCCTCTTGCTTTTTTAGCACCAACTATCATTCGAGACATTCTGCAAGGTAAACATCCAGCTGACATGACACCTGATTCTCTACAGCGGTCCACACCTAATCTACCTATGGATTGGGATGAGCAGAAAACCTATCTCGGCTTTGCTTAATCTAAACCCCCAAACCCCACCATAAAATACTGATTTAACACTGCTCCCGTTGGGTAGTGGTTTGGCAACTCTTGCCAAATCATCACTCATATCAAAAACGTCTTCTTCAAAATGGTGGCGGGGAATATTGCCAAGAGAGACGCAGGCCATATATGGGCTTATTTTACCCGATTGAGACTGAATAGAGAGACCGTGTATCCCAAACATAGAGGCTAAACGTTTGATAGTACGCACTTGTTTGTGGGAGCTAGTTGAGGCGTCAATAATTGCTAGGTGGGTGGTGGTGGGAGAGAGATTTGAACTCTCGACCTCAGGATTATGAGTCCTGCGCTCTAACCAACTGAGCTACCCCACCTTACAGTATTTTGATATTCCCATGGGAACAAGGCGGGTGCTATAGGCCAAAACTATACACCTGCCAAGAGCCAAATTTAAGCAATGTCATATTTAATGAGTGCAGTCGTATTTACGGTTTACCGCCGCCTTTGGCGAGCAGGTTGACTTGCAGCTTGTTCCTGAGGCGATTGTTGTGGTTGTCCGTAGGTTGAGCCAGCTTGCGCCGTTTGTGGGTAAGTCGCGTTAGGGTATGTTACAGTCACACCATAGGGAGAGGTTGGCTGGTTGGTTTGCGCATAAGGATATGGTTGTGTTTGCTGTTGAGCCCTCTGCTGAGTTTGGGCGCGGCCCGCTAATTGTTGTTGTTGTCTCAATGCTATTTCAGCTTTAGATGTATTGCCTTGAGAAATCCTCCCCAGAACATCTTGAGATGCCATTTTTTGCGGCGCCTGATTTACGGTTTGTGCCCGAGATTGTGTGTTGGCGTATGGGTTTGCATTGGCCTGTCTAGCTGCAGCAAGTGCGGCGTCGCGCGCAGACGCCACATTGGCCACGCCAGGTTTTGCCGCATCAATTTGACCGTAATTGGTTAACCTTGTCGCGGGTGAAGATATCTTGTTTGGCTGTAAGCTTGGGTTACCATAAGTACGTTGTGCCAATTGGGTTTGAGGTTGTTGTGCAACTTGATGACGTTGATAACGGGTAGACGCAGCCTGCCGAGTTGCGGGTGGAGGGGTCGCGGCAACTTGCTGGACCTGCCTTGTTGGTGCTGCGGCGCCTCGTAAGGTTTGAATATAGGATATGTTGTTGGCAACGGCTTGCTGGTCTAGGTCTCTACGCGCCCATTTTTCCGCTTCATCGAACTTGTTCTGTAGTCCAAGAACCAGAAAAAGATTTTGCCGTGTGCTTCCACTGGCACCTGGCATATTTGCGGCACGGCGCAACCAAATTTCGGCTGTTTTGGGGTCACCTTCGAGCGCATATGACAACCCAACATTTGCAATAATACCTGGGTCGTTGGGCGCAATGGAAAGTCCTTTTGCGTAATGTTGACGTGCTTCAGGGTATTGCTCAAATTGATCAAGCGCAGCGC
>Ga0209345_10003732_pt1 | contig 15415 bp, 13 predicted proteins | sample Cruoilmetagenom7_FD_187294 | JGI IMG/M metagenome (GOLD analysis project Ga0209345, IMG submission 187294) | Oil polluted marine microbial communities from Coal Oil Point, Santa Barbara, California, USA - Sample 7 (SPAdes) (version 2) | ecosystem: Environmental > Aquatic > Marine > Oil seeps ... | reverse complement strand
AAATCGCGGCTGGCTTCTGCCTCGCCGGTCGCGGTGACCGAGCCATCCTCATTTGCCTGATAGATCACGCGGCAGGAGAGGGCGCCATCGGCCACAGTGAAGCAACGCTCGTATCGAAACCCTCCGGAAATCTCTTCCAGTGTCTCGGAGACGACGTTTGGAGAAAGTGTCGCCCAGTTCTCGTCACGGACCGGAAAGTCGATCTGGCGCACCATTTCGACCGGACCGAGGGCAATCCGGCGCAAGGCCCCGGCATCGATGACGGCCGTCAGTTCGCCTGCCTTCACCAGCTTCGGTGCAGGACGGATTTCGGTTGTTCCGGTTTGAAAAATCTGGCGGGTTAACGCGTCCAAGCTGACGTTTCCATTGTTTCAATTCCAACTGTTCGGTGACGGATCGTGCATCATCCCATGGTGGTGCCGTTGGCAAAAACATAGACAGCATAAAGCGATGTGGTGCCACAGATGAAAAGGCGGTTGCGCTTGGCACCGCCGAAGGTCAGGTTGGCCACGATCTCCGGAATTCGTATAATCCCAATGCGTGTGCCATCGGGATCGTAGCAATGGACCCCGTCAAAAGCGCTGGTCCAGATGCGGCCTTCCCTATCGACGCGGAAGCCATCGAAAAAGCCGGACTGGCAGGTTGCGAAAATCTCGCCGCCACGCAATGTGCCGTCGTCCTGCACCTCGAAACGCCTGATATGGGCGGGGCCTTCGGGCAGGTGGGACGCCCCGGTATCGGCGATGTAGAGAAGCCGTTCATCCGGCGAGAAAGCCAGTCCGTTGGGCTGAACGAAGTCGCCCGTCACCTGGTGCACCGAGCCGTCGGCCGGATCGATCCGGTAGACATGATTGCCGCCCAGTTCCGGCTCGCAGACATCACCTTCATAATCGGTCAGGATTCCGTAAGTCGGATCGGAGAACCAGACTGATCCGTCCGAGTGCACCACCACATCATTGGGCGAGTTGAGCCGTTTGCCCTCAAACCGGTCAGCGAGGACGGTAATCGAACCGTCATGCTCGGTGCGTGTCACGCGCCGTGTCAGATGCTCGCAGGTGACGAGTCTTCCCTGTCCGTCGACGGTGTTGCCATTGGAATTGTTCGATGGCGACCGGAATACCGAGGTCGAGCCGTCGGTCTCGTCCCACCGCATCATCCTGTTGTTGGGAATGTCGGACCATACAAGGTAGCGCCCGGCGGCAAACCAGGCCGGTCCCTCGCACCACCGCGCGCCGGTCCACAGCCGTTCGACATGGATATGTGGCGCAAACAGTGCGGAAAAACGCGGATCATGGACTTCAAAGCCGGTCCCATCCAGTTGGCCGGTCATCGGCAGCCTCCTCGCCCCACTGTCACGTCACATTTCCCCCGGTCTTGGTTCGTCGCTTGCATTGTTCGCCAACTGGTATAACATGTTGAAGAGCTGACGTCTACGAAGGGGTGCGCCAGCCATCCAAAAATCTGGGAGGATTGAAATTGAAGAATTTAATAATCGCAACGCTGGTTGGGGCCGCTGCCGCGGTGTCAGCTTTTGCGGCTGTGCCCGCCACTGCCGCCGAGAAGCCCACTGTTGCATTGAGCAACGCGTTCTTGGGCAATGCATGGCGTCGTTCCATGATCACTGCATTTGAAGAAGCTGCGATCAAGGCCGAGGCCGATGGTCTGATTGCCTCATTTCAGGTTTCCAACGCCCCTGGCGAAAACTCGGCAACCGAGCAGATTGCGCAGCTCAAGGCACTGCTGCTTGACGAGCCGGACATCCTGCTGGTCAATCCGGCGTCGCCAACAGCACTGAACCCGACACTGCAGCAGGCGTGTGATCAGGGTATCGTTGTTGTCGTCTTTGACAGCTCGACCGAGCTCGAGTGCGTTCACATCGTGACCAACAGCTTCGGCGACTGGGCCCGGCTTTCCACGCAGGCCGTCATCGACGGCATCGGCGGCAAGGGCAATGTCATCATCGCCCGCGGCGTGCAGGGGTCGCCGCCCGAGATTGAAATGTACGACGTCCAGACGGCGTTGCTGTATGACAATCCGGACGTCAAGGTTGTCGGCGAGTTCTTCACATTCTGTGACAGCGCCAAGGCACAGGAAGCCTTGCTCGGCACCATCGCCAGCCTGCCCGAGATCGACGGTGTGATCGGCTGCGGCGAGGGTCTGGGCGCAGTCCAGGCATTCCAGACTGCAGGGCGCGACATCCCGGTCGTGGCCTTCGCGCCGAGCGGACGTGCGCTGAAGTTCTGGGGTGAAGGCAACGGTGCGCCGGGTTCGGTCGCTGTCATGTCCGACCCGGGCCAGGGCGTTGCCGCACTGTTCACCGGCATCAACATCCATAACGGGCAGGAGGTCCCCCGGATCACCATTTTCCCGCCTGTTGTGGTGAGCGACGAGGAACGCGACCAGTGGATTGCCGCTGTTGGCGATGACGAGATCGCTTCATGGCAGTGGACCCAGGAACTTGTCGATGCGCAACTCAAAGCCAACATCGACGGAACGGTGGCTGACGCAGCACTTCCCCCGGTTCCAGTCAGGTAAATGCGTTCGGGTCTGCGCCAGACAAACGGCGCAGACCCTGTCTCCAAAATGGTGAAATAGCTGCCGTGCTGACACATACATCTGCAACCACACCTGCAATTGCTGCCGGCCGTGAGCCTCTGGTTCAGGTCAGGCGTGCAGTCAAAACCTACGGACCAACCAAGGCTCTTTCTGGCGTGACACTGGATGTGCATGCGGGCGAAGTCTTTGGCGTGGTCGGCCACAATGGCGCCGGCAAAAGCACGCTCATGCGGGTGCTGAGCGGCCTCGATGCAATCGATTCCGGATCCGTGCAAATCGGTGGCGTGAGCACGCCGTCCGAGAGGGGATTTCCCGGCGTTCGCATGGCCTACCAGGAGGGCTCGCTTGCGCTGGAGCTCACCGTCTATGAGAACATTTACCTGTCCAGCAAAAGCTGGATTCCGGACCGGAGATGGCATGGCGCTGCTTCGCGGCGCGCAATGGCACGGCTGGATGAAATTTTTCCCGATCACGTGGTCGGACCGGCCGATTATGTCGATGATCTCACGCTTGCCGACCGGCAGATGGTCGAGATTTCGCGGGCGACGATTGCCGATGACTTGAGGCTGCTGATCCTTGACGAGCCGACCGAATCCCTGAGCGGGAGCGCGGTCGATCATTTGTATGATTATGTTCGCAAGCTGCGTGCGAGCGGTCATGCCATCATTCTGGTTTCCCACCGGCTGAGAGAAGTCCTTTCGGTGTGCGACCGTGTTGCGGTGATGAAGGATGGCGCGGTTGTTTCCACCCATGCCGCAGGCAGCGTGACCGAACAGGACCTGTTTCTGGCCATGGGCGGCGAAGTCGCGATCCAGAAAACCGGTAATGGGGCCAGACCAACCGCTACAGACAGCTCGCGTCCGGTTTGCGTGAAGGTGCCGATGACCACGGTTGATGGCGCCGCCACACAGATTGTCGCGCACAAGGGCGAAGTTATCGGACTGGCAGGAATTGCCGGCCAGGGGCAGGAGCAGGTTCTTGACCGGCTGTGGCGCCGCAACGGCGATGTGCAAGCCAGCGCAGCTCTGGCCTACGTGCCCGGTGACAGGCAGCGCTCCGGGATCCTGCCGCTATGGGATGTGGCGAGAAACCTGACGATCGCTGCCCTGCCCAGCCTGAGCAAGAACGGCATCCGGCAAACGGAGAAGGAGAATGCACTGGTTGCAGAGTGGGTCGAGCGGTTGAAGATCCGCGGAGGCGCAAGTGCCGCCATCACCGGGCTCTCGGGCGGCAATCAGCAGAAGGTCATTGTGGCGCGCGCATTCGCGTCCGACGCTGACACCATCCTGCTGGACGATCCGTTCCGCGGCGTTGATGTGCATACCAAGGCCGAACTCTACCAGCTGATCAAGTCCGAAGCTCAAAAGGGGCGGACGATCATCTGGTATTCGAGCGAGAACTCCGAGATGCAGCATTGCGACCGCGCCTTTGTGCTGCGTGCCGGCCGTGTCGCAGGCGAACTGCACGGACGCGATATCAGCGATGAACGCATTATCTCGCTGTCGTTCGCAGAAGCCAGGGAGGCTCACGCGTGAGTACTGCGATCCTCGACCACGTCGGCTTCAACCTGCCCAAAGGCTATGCCCGCCGCGCCTTGCCCGGCTTCCTCACCCTCATCGCGATGGTGCTGATCTTGCTGGTCTGCGGAACAATCCAGCCGCGGATCTGGTCCCAGAACGGCCTGACCCTCATCATGTCACCGATCGTGGCGCTGGCCATCGCCTCGATGGCGCAAATGGTGATGATGAGCATCGGCGACATTGATCTCGGCATCGGTTTTTTCGTTGGCATGATCACCACGATCGTCGCCACGCTGCTGCGGGAAACACCGATGCTGGGCGTGCTGGCGCTGGCTGGTTCCGTGCTGGCCTATGCGCTGCTGGGCGCACTGGTTCAGCTTCGTTCCGTGCCTTCCCTAATCGCGACCCTGGGTGCTTCCTTCGTCTGGCTGGGGCTGGGGTTGTTTGTCCTGCCGGTGCCCGGAGGGGCGGCGCCTGACTGGCTGTTCAAATACGCGTTCTGGAAACCACCCTTGTCGATCCCGGCTCCGGTTGTGACCATGGTCGTGGCCACGGCGCTGACATGGTTCGTGACCCGCCGCACCGGGCTCGGTGTGAAGTTCCGCAGCCTGGGCAGCAACCCTGTCGCGCTGATGCGATCGGGAGGATCACTCGTTGTCACCCGGATGCTGGCGTATGGAACCGTGGGCATCCTGGGCGTGCTGTCCGGGATCACGCTGACCGCTGAAATCGGCGGCGGAGATGTCAACGCGGTCCCCGGATACACGCTGACCACCGTGGCTGCAGTCATTCTGGGCGGCGGGATGTTTACCGGTGGGCGTGCGGTGGCCTGGGGGACCCTGGCGGGTGCCGTCACACTTGGTCTTCTGACCGTGCTGCTCACGCTGCTCAACCTGTCGTCGAACCTTCAACCGGCTGTTCAGGGCTTCATCGTCATCGCGGTTCTGGCCGGGCGGCTTGTTGTGGAGCGGATGACCCGATGATCAAGTTGAGAAATCACTCCATCCCGCCATGGACATGGTCATTCCTGGCCGCCGTCATCGTGCTCGTCCTGACCTACATGGTGTCGGGCCGTGGCGGCTCCCAGACAATCACGCTTGCCTTCACCGTTGCCCCCTATCTCGTCCTCGTCGGACTAGGGCAAATGCTGGTGATGAGCGCAGGCCCGGGCAATATCGATGTCTCGGTTGCCAAGGTGTTCTCGCTTGGCGGTCTCGTGGCGATCGCCGTGGGGGACGTCACCGGATCCTGGGTTCTGGGTCTGGGGGCTTCCGTCGGGGTGGGGCTGGCGATGGCGTCCATCAGCGTGGTTTCCATCCTCTATGTGCGTATCCCGCCCATTGTTGCGACACTCGCCACCAGTCTCATCGCCTCGGCCATATCACTCACCCTGGCCAAGGGCTTCCAGGGATCCGCCGACCCGGTGCTGAAGAGCTTTCTGAGCTGGGCTCCGTTTGGCATTCCGGCCTTCGCCATCGTGGTGCTGCTGTTTACGATCCTGGTTTCCCTGATCCTGAAGAAAACCACATGGGGTTCCCAGATGCTGGCGTTCGGCCAGGCCCGCCGTGCTGCCGAATACGCGGGTGTCAACGCCAAGGAAACCATCGTCATCGTCTACCTGACCAGTGGCGTCCTGGCGGCACTTGCAGGTGCGCTGCGTGCCTCATTCTCGGCCCCCAACGTGGAATTGGGAAATGATTATCTGCTCGATTCCATCGCTGTTGTGGTGATCGGCGGCACCTTGATGAGCGGTGGCCGCGCCGTGCCGGCAGGCGTCTGGGGCGGGGCGCTGTTCTTCATCCTGCTGGACGGTTTGCTGAACCTGATCGGGTGGAGCTACGCGGGCCAGAATGTTCTCAAGGGCTTCCTTGTTCTCGCGGTCCTGTTCCTTGCCAGCGGCGCGCCAATCCTGAGCCGGCGCGTCTCGCAGCCGACGACGGATGCAGGCAATGACGAAGATGAGGCGGAGCCGGAGATCAAGTCACTGAGCTGAGCCACCCCAGGCTCAGAAGAAACGAAAATTTGCAGGCGCCGTACGGCAAGAGCTGAAAACCGACGGCCCACCCAATTCAAGCCAGGACACCCGACCCGGAGTGGTGATGGCAAAACATCGAAGCAGGAGTACATGGACATGACGAAAATTGCGTTGTTTGGAGCTGGCGGAAAGATGGGATATCGCCTGTCGTCCAATTTTCTCGGTTCGCGATTTTCGGTGAACCATGTCGAGGTCAGCGATGCTGGCTGCGAACGCCTGAAAACCGGGCTGGGCATCGAGACCGTATCTGCCGATGCGGCGCTGGACGGGGCCGGAGTGGTCATTCTTGCGGTGCCCGATACGCATATCGGCAAGGTGATGGCGAGCATCAACGACAAGGTGAAATCGGGCACGATGGTGATGGCGCTCGATGCGGCGGCACCGTTTGCGGGGCATTTGCCTGACCGGCCCGATCTGACCTATTTCATCACCCACCCGTGCCACCCGCCGATCTTCAACGATGAAACCGACATGGAAGCCAAGCGCGACTATTTCGGTGGCACCAAGGCCAAGCAGCACATTGTCAGCGCGCTGATGCAGGGCCCCGAAGAGGACTATGCCAAGGGCGAGCAAATCGCCCAGGTGATCTGGGCGCCTGTGATGAGATCGCACCGGGTGTCGGTCGAGCAGATGGCCCTGCTCGAACCCGGGCTGTCGGAAACGGTGTGCGCATCACTTCTCACTGTGATGAAGGAAGCCATCGACGAAGTGGTGGAGCGGGGTGTTGACCGCCAGGCCGCATCGGATTTTCTGCTCGGCCACATGAACGTCCTTGGCGCGGTCATTTTCGGCCAAACCCAGGGGGTGTTTTCCGATGCCTGCAACAAGGCCATTGAATTCGGCAAGCCGGTCCTGATGCGCGATGACTGGAAGCGCGTTTTCGAACCCGATGAAATTGCCGCCAGCATTCGCCGTATTACATAGTGTCATCGCTGCGGCGCTGGTGGCCCTCGACAGGTGCCACCAGCTGGATTGTGCAACCGGATGTGTCTTTCTCGGAATAGGCTTGGTGGGTCGCCGTCCGGCGCCGGTACAGAGGCCTTTTCAGGCTTCAGGGTGCCGGATTCTGCACGTAAAGCGCCCGTGATCGCTCGAGATGCCTGATCATGGCATTTTCGGCGGCGTCGATATCGTGGCGGGCGATGCAGTCGATGATCTCGTCGTGCTCTGCCAGCGTGGTGCTTTCCTTGCCGGTCCAGATCAGCATTTCGGTATGATATTCCTTGAGCCAGCCGAGCATTGCCTCGCTGAAGGCGATGTAGATCGGATTGCGGGAGATGACCGCAATCTGGGTGTGCAAGAGCATGTCGGCTGAAATGAAGGCTTCGGCATCGCCGAGTGCGGCCCGCTGCTTTGTCACGATATCGCGCAACCGGGCGATATCTTCCTTCGATGCCTTTTCCGCCGCTTCCCGGACCATGCCGCCTTCAAAGAAAATCCGGGCATTCTTGAGATGTTCGAGTGAATCCTTTGACGAGGCCAGCATCATTTTGGCGGTGGCATCCACCTGGTTGATGATCGATCTTGCCGACAGCTTGAGCACCTTGGCGCGTTCGCCGTGCGAGATTGCGACCAGCCCCATGCTCGAAAGCGCCTGCATTGCCTCCCGGATCGCCGGCCGGCCAACCTTGAAGCGGGCCATCAGTTCACGCTCCGAAGGCATGTCGTCACCCGGCTGAAGTTCACCCTCGGTGATCAGGTGCTTCAACCGTTCAAGTACCTCATCGGATAGTTTGCGTCGAATTATCGGCCCGGATTGGGTCATGGCGGGGGTGCACTCCTGTTGCGTGCGGTACGAAAGCTGAATCAGCCATGCCACATCTGGAAACCAGCTGCCACCTGTGTGCAATATCCGACCTGTCCAACTGTTAGGATGAGTATACCAGAGCGCTTGCCAGATGGAAGGGCTGACATCTGCCTCGGCGGGGACAGGCGCTGCCGGCAGACCGCTTCCGCGTTCGATAGCGCTTTGATCCAGCCCTTCATGTCACCCCGTAGCCCATTGGAGTGTCGCCTGAAAACCCGCAGATTCTGACCAGGCGATCCCGAGGTTCGGTCCGCGGCGGCGGTCGTTGGGTCCGATGGCAAACAGCAGAATGGCTCTGAAGCGCGGACATCTGCCGATCCTTTTTCAGACGCTTGGTAATGTGAGGAGGTTTCGCGCGGTTGCCGTCAATCCCTGATTCCAAGACGATGGGCCTGTCTTGAAGAAACAAGGATCAACCCATGGAAACCCGAAGCCAGCACCCGGCACAGATCCTGGTAACCGCGCTTGAGCGCCCTGCCTTTACGCTGATGATCGTCTGCCAGATGCTGATTGGCCTGGGGCTGGCGATTGCCCTGGTGTTAAAGGTCTACATGCTGATCTTCACCGACCAGGTTTGCCTGGCAGACGGAAACACGCTCGGCAACATGATCCGCTGCGCGCAGACGGTGGAGCTGCTGGCGCAGTTCCTGATCACGATCGCGGGCTTCCGGTTTGCCTCGCTGATGTTCACGATGGAGCCCTTCCAGCTGCTGGAGCCGTTGCTGCTGACGCTGACGGGAATTCTGCTGCTGTTTCTGTCCGATCTCAGCCTTGCGACGGCAACCTGGTACGTTTCGCTGATCATGCTGGTCCTGTTTGGCGCCATCAGCAGTGTTTTTGTCGCGCTGCGGGTCTGGGGGCCTTCCAGCCCGCTGCGGAAAGCCGCTGTCGATCCCAAAAAATAAGACGAATGGGTACACAGGCGCACTGCCGGAGATCGGGGATAGGGTCTTCATCCGCCAATCTCTCGCTATCCCCGTCTGTGTCCGGGCTGGACGCAGGGACGGGGGAGTTCAATTGGGAGGAATACGATGAAGAAGGTACTTTTGGGGTCATTGTCCGTGCTTGCGCTTGTCGCAGCCAACGCGACAACAGCGGCAGCCGATGACAAATCCGGGGTTCTCAAGGTTGGCGTTCTCGCAACGCTCGAAGGAACTTACACGGCTCTCGGCGAAGACAGCATCCGTGGCTTGAAAACCGCACTCATGGAAGCGGGCAACAAGGCGGCTGGACGGGAAATCGAAGTCATCATCCAGTCTACCGATACTTCGCCCGACAGCGCCTTGCGCGGCGCGCGCAAGCTGGTCGAGCAGGATGGCGTTTCCATTGTCATCGGCCCGGTTTCAGGATCGGAAGGCATCGCCATCCGTGACTACTCCAAAACGCAGCCGCAGACGACATTCATCAACGGGATTTCCGGTGCCATGGAAACCACGTTTGTGGAGCCGTCCGAGAACTTCTTCCGCTTCAACATCGATGGAGCGCAGTGGTCGGCCGGCCTTGGCAACTACATCTACAACGAAAAGGGCTACAAGACGATTGCGACCGTGGGCGAGGACTACTCGTTCATCTACACGCAGGTGTTTGGCCTGGTGACCGAATTCTGCGCCGCCGGCGGGGAAGTGTCGGAACGTCTGTGGGTGCCGCTCGGGACCAAGGACTTCGGCTCGATCATCGCGGCGTTGCCCGATGATGTGGATGCCATCTACCTCGGTCTTGGCGGCGGTGATGCCGTCAACTTCCTCAACCAGTACCAGCAGGCAGGTGGTGATGCCCATTTGGTTGGCGGTACCATCATGGTCGACGGCACGGTCCTGTCTTCCGAAGGCGCGGCCAAGCAGGCGCTGATCGGTACACCTTCTTCCGGACCGCAAGCCGACACATGGGACGATCCCAAGTGGCAGGCTTTCGTGAAAGCCTATCAGGATGCTTTCGAGCCAGATCAGCGGTTCCCGACACCGTCAATGTTCGCGACCGGCTATTACAACGCCACGAATGCGATGTTGCAGTGCATGGACACCGTGGGTGGCGACCTGTCTGACGGTCAGGTCGCGTTTCGCGGCTGCCTGAGCAATCTGGTTCTTGAAACACCCACCGGGACCATCAAGCTTGATGAAAACCGCCAGGCAATCGGCTCGAATTTCGTATCCGAAGTTGTCGAACTGCCCGACGGTACGCTGGCTACCGAAATGGTTGCCAGGGTGGATAATGTGAACCAGACTTTGGGTATTGATCCCGAAGCCTTTGCCGCCATTGGCCTGCCTAGCCGCGACACCCCGGCTTGCAAAGCCTCTTACTGATCGGTCGCTCATCCGGGCGTCGCTAGCTGCGGCGCCCGGACATTTTCCCTGCAGGCCTTCGGTTAAAGCTATGACGCTCATCACGTATCCGACGCGTGTCCATTTTGCTGATGATGTTGTGGAGATGGCGCTGCATTCCGAGCTGCAGCAGGGCGGATACAAGACGGCGCTGCTGATTTGCGACAAGTCCCTGGCCGATACCGAATTCTACGAACGGGTCAGGGGTGGTTTGCCGTCCAGGATCAAGCCCAGCTTTCTTTGCCTGGAGGAGCATTCGGCACTTTCAGGCGTGGCGAAGAGCCTGCCCGGTCTTTACGACGGCGAACAACTGGACGCGATCATCGCCTTTGGCAGCGTCCGGGCGCTGGAGATGGGGCGCAAGGCAAGGCGTGCACTGCAGGATGCAACCGGCCATCGGCCAATGCTCTATGCCATACCGGGCGTCGACGGGCTGCCAGATCCCTGCACACGGCAGATTGAAAGCTGGCGCAACGGTTTGCCTTCGGTGCTGATTTTTGATCCGGCCCTGATTCTTTCGACAACCTCGGTACAGACCATTCCATCGGCGATCGTCAGCCTGGTGCGGTGTATCGAGAGTTATCTTAGCGAGGCCTACAACCCGCCTGCCGACGGCATGGCGCTGGACGGTCTCATCCGCGCCGTGGCGGTTTTGGGGGCCTCGGAATTCGGCAGCGACCTGACCATTCGCCGGGAACTCATGGCGGCATGCCTGAATGCAGCGCTGGCCCAGGAGAAAGGTATCGGTCCGACGCAGCTTCTCTCGCGGGCCCTGGCATCTGAATGCCAGACCGTGAAGACCGCTGACGCGGCACGGCTGTTGTTGCCCGGAATCATCAAGGTGACCGAACATGACAGCCGGAAGGAAGCCATCCTGCAGCAGATCATCGCACCCGAAGCGCCAGATCTCGATCAGGCACTCAGGGAATTCCTGTCCCGCATCCCGCTTTCCTCGCGGCTTTCCGAAATGGGAGCCGTCCCGCAAAATCTGCAACACGCCATTCAAGCCATATCCGGGCGCAACGACATTACCGAGACTGCGGCGGTTGCCGCTCTCGAAGATGTTTACTGAAGGACCACAGCAATGAAACCAATGCTGATAGGTGGCGAGTGGGTCACCACATCGCACGGTGTCGAGAACATCAATCCCTCGGATATCAGCGATGTTGTCGATATCTACGCCCAGGCAGGCAGAGCCGAGACGCAGCAGGCCATCGCCGCCGCACAGGCGGCAGCCCCGCAATGGGCGCTGAGCGGTCCCCAGGAAAGGCACGACATCCTTCATTGTGCGGGGGATGAAATCCTGGCGCGAAAGCAGGAGCTTGGCGAGCTTCTGGCCCGTGAGGAAGGCAAGGTCCTGCCGGAAGCGATTGCCGAGGTTCAGCGGGCAGGCCAGATATTCCTGTTCTTTGCCGCCGAGGCCTTGCGCCAGCGCGGCGAGATCGTGGCGTCGGTCCGGCCAGGTGTCGGGGTCGAGGTCACCCGTGAACCGGTCGGCGTGGTTGGCATCATTGCACCCTGGAACTTCCCGATAGCGATCCCCGCCTGGAAAATTGCTCCGGCGCTTTGTTACGGCAACGCGGTTGTGTTCAAGCCGGCGGAGCTGGTGCCGGGATCCGCGTGGGCCTTGGCTGACATCCTGCACCGGGCCGGCGTGCCGGCAGGCGTGTTCAACCTGGTCATCGGTGCCGGCTCGGTCGTCGGCCAAACCATGCTGGATGACGAGCGCATCGATGCGATCACGTTCACCGGATCGCAGGCTACCGGTGCGCGGGTCGCCAGCGCCAGCCTGCCGTTCATGCGCAAGATCCAGCTCGAAATGGGCGGCAAGAACCCGTTGGTGGTGCTTGATGACGCTGATCTCGATCTCGCTGTCCAGTGTGCTGTCGACGGCGCCTTCTTCTCGACCGGACAACGCTGCACGGCGTCATCGCGCCTGGTCGTCACACAAGGCATCCACGACCGCTTTGTCAGCGCCGTTGCCGAGCGGCTTGCGTCCCTGCGTGTCGGCCACGCACTTGATGCCGCCACGCATATCGGTCCGGTGGCCGATGCGGCCCAGCTTGCGCAGGATCTGGACTATATCGCCATCGCCCGGTCGCAGGGAGCACATCTGCGCCAGGGCGGAGAGCTCGTCCGGCGTGAGACTGAAGGTTACTTTTTGTCACCTGCATTGTTGACGGAAACTCTACCGGCAATGCGGATCAATTGTGAGGAAGTCTTTGGCCCCGTGGCTTCGGTCATCAGGGTGCGGGACTATGAGGAAGCCCTGTTCGTCGCCAACGATACCGAGTTTGGACTGAGTGCCGGTATCTGCACGACGAGTTTGAAATATGCCAATGATTTCAAACGCAAATCGCAAGCCGGCATGGTCATGGTCAACCTGCCGACAGCCGGGGTCGATTATCATGTGCCGTTTGGCGGGCGCAAGGCGTCGAGCCATGGTTCTCGCGAACAAGGCAGCCATGCGGCCGAATTCTTCACCATTGTAAAGACCGCCTATACTGCCGCTTAAGGCGAATATTTACATGAATACACGCGGGAAAACAAAGGGATCACGAAATAACCTAGAGTATGAATTTTATGCCTTATGGCTTGCCAATGGCGGTTTTCTACGCCCAGTCTGGTGAGTGTTAAGGGAGCACTGATATGCTGACGCCTCGGCGCAGCGCGATTTGGGAGGATCGCTCGGTGAGTTATGCAGTCTCAGTTTACCACGGTGAATTCGGCCGCGCAGCGCTGTATCACCTGGACAAGACAATCGTCACCCATGCGCATCGCGAGGGGCATCTGATTTTCTACGTTGACGGTGCTGACGCGCAGGTTGAAGTCGGGGAGGAGATGACCGATCTCAACGCTCGCTACGGCACGGCAGTCAGTCCGTGGGAACCGCACAGCTTTCAGGTTGAAGAGGGCACCGCCCAGTTGTGCCTGGTGCTTTACATCAAGCCGATGTGGTTTCTCGAAAACAGCCCATCCGCCGAATTCGCCCTGCGGTTCGGCAATCGGAGGCTGCGCCTGACCCCGGAGATCAATGATCTTGTCATGCGCCTGACCTCTCTTCTGCTCGATGATGACCAGCGTGTGCCGTTTGACCAGCTGTTGTTCGGCCTGACGAAAGCCAGTTTCGACCATTCCTGGCAGACCGTGGTTGAAAACTGCCGCACGGAATCCCTGCGACGGTTTACCGATTTCCGGGTCCGCCGGTCGTTGCGCCTGATCCAGGAATGCGTCGGCGACAATTTCGAACTTGAAGTTCTGGCACGGCAGGTGGGGTTGTCCCGGCCGCATTTCTTCAAACTGTTCAAGCAGCATGTTGGCGTTACGCCGAATGTTTACATGAACACGTTGCGAAGCGAGCGGGCGATTGACTCCCTGCTGACCGGCGGCAAGTCGATTACCGACATCGCGTTTGACCTGGGGTTCTCGTCCCAGGCGAGCTTCACCCGGTTCTTCTCGTCGAATGTCGGCATATCGCCCAGTGACTATCGAAGGGTTGCCCACGTCAACCCGCCGTCTTTTCCGATGATGTGAAACCCGAACAGACTTGTGGGTATGCGGTTTGCGCAGCCCAACGCCTAATGTCCTCTCATGGCTCCGGATAAGGAGTGAGGAGGAGAAGCCAGGTGAGTAATGGTCGCCCCATGGACGGCACGGCTGTGCCGGACCCGCGTAGCGGGCCAGTCAGGAAGTTTGCCAGCCGGCATCCCGTCTGGTCGGCGATCATCGTACTGGCGGTTGCCGTACTGCTCTGGTTGATCTTTGCGATATGGCCCGAGGGCCTGGTCGATGCCATCGGCAAGAAGAAGATCTTTCTCAACGCCTTGTTCAACGGCATCACCCTGGGTGGGCTCTACTTTCTTGTCGCCAGCGGTTTTACCCTGATTTTCGGGCTCATGCAGAACGTCAATCTCGCCCACGGGACGCTCTATCTGATGGGCGGCTACGTGGGATTTCATGCCGCGAAGATCACGGGCTACTGGCTGCTGGCGTTTCCGGTTGCCTTTATCGTGGTCGGCGCCTTCGGCATTTTGCTGCAGCTGTTCGTCTTCCGCCGGATGGAAGGCGAAGACCTGCGTCAGACCCTGGTTACGATCGGTATCTCCGTGGTCGTGGCGGACCTCATGCTGTGGGGCTTTGGCGGCGACTTCATCAACATCTCGCCCCCGTCATGGCTGTCCGGCCCGGTGACGACATTCCTGGTGACCGCCCAGCGCAGCTCGGGCGAGCTGGTGTTGCTCAAGTACCCGATGGTCCGGATTGTCATTTTCCTCGCCGCGGTTGTGCTGGGCATTGCCATGTGGCTGGCGCTCAACAAGACCCGGATCGGCATGATGATCCGTGCCGGGGTGGATGATCGCGAGATGCTGTCCGCCACCGGCGCCCGTATCCAGATCGTCTTTGTCGGTGTGTTTGCCTTCGGCGCGGGGCTTGCGGGAATGGCCGGCGTGGTCGGCGGAACCTTCCAGTCGGTCGCGCCGGGAGAGGATATCCGCTTCCTGCTTGCCAGCCTCGTTGTCGTCATCGTCGGCGGCATGGGCTCGATCCCCGGCGCCGCTCTGGGCGCCCTGCTGATCGGCCTCGCCGAGCAGTTCGGGTCTGTCTATTTCCCGACCTACGCCGTCGTGCTGACGTTTGTCATCATGATTGTCGTCCTTGCATTCCGCCCGCAGGGCCTGTTGGGGAAGGCGTAGATCATGACCGTTCTCGACAGATCCGAAGAGCCGGCCGGCGAAGTTCGCAACTGGCTGGAGCGCGTGCCGCCAGCCTACTGGGTTCTCGGGCTGCTGCTGCTGGTTGTTCCTGCCTTCGTCAGTGACTTCGTCATGTTCCAGATTTTCGGCTGGGCATTCATTCTCGGCCTGATCGCCCTGAGCCTGATGTTTCTGGGTGGTTATGGCGGCATGGTCAGCCTGGCGCAGATGGCCCTTGCAGGCTTTGCCGGGTACATGGTGGCCATCTTCGGAGACAGTGCCATTTCCGGCATTTCGCAAGGCTGGCCCTGGTGGATCACCATCCCGCTTGCCCTGGCACTGACCGTTGTCGTCTCCTGCGCCGTTGGCTGGCTCGCTGTCCGCACGGTGGGGATCTACACCATCATGATCACGCTGGCGATCGCCGCAGCGTTCTTCTACTTCACGCGCCAGAACTACGATCTGTTCAATGGCTTCCAGGGCTT